>ENA-UPAD01000040-UPAD01000040.1-bioreactor-metagenome-genome-assembly--contig:-NODE-40-length-199746-cov-21.746929_pt1 | contig 199746 bp, 168 predicted proteins | sample MGYA00238179_ERZ772710 | MGnify/ENA primary metagenome ERZ772710 (study PRJEB29004, sample SAMN07631245) | bioreactor metagenome | isolation source: Switchgrass digestor | place: USA: Dartmouth...
GTAAATCTTTAGAAAGGAATGTATGATTTAGTTGCTAACTATATCATACAAGGGTATTATGGCACTTTTAAAAGCAGGAATAATTGGCTGTGGAGGCATTGCAAACGGAAAACAGATGCCCAGTGCTAAAGAAACCGGAATGGTCGAAATGGTTGCATTTTGTGATATTGTTATTGAAAGGGCGCAAAAGGCCGCAAAAGAGTATGGTTCACCAGATGCAAAAACCTACACCGATTACAGGGAGCTACTTAAAGATAGCAGTATAGATATCATTTATGTTTGTACTCCCAACCGTTCCCACAGTGAAATTACTGTAGCAGCACTTAATGCAGGAAAACATGTTATGTGTGAGAAGCCTATGGCAATAAATACAGCTGAAGCCAGGAAGATGGTGGATGCTGCAAAGGCAAATAATAAGGTATTGACAATCGGTTACCAGAATCGTTTCCGCCCTGATTCCAGATATCTTAAGGAAGAATGCAAAAATGGTGAACTGGGTGAAATATACATGGCTAAAGCCAGGGCAATAAGACGAAGAGCAGTCCCGACCTGGGGTGTTTTTCTAAATGAATATGAACAGGGCGGAGGGCCATTAATAGATATAGGAACACATGCCCTCGACCTTACGCTGTGGATGATGGATAACTATAAGCCAAAATATGCTGTTGGAACAACTTATCATAAGTTAAACAACCAGAAAAACACAGGTAATGCATGGGGTGACTGGGATACTGAAGCCTTTACAGTTGAAGATAGTGCGTTCGGTTTTATTGTAATGGAAAACGGCGCAACAATTATTCTTGAATCCAGCTGGGCCCTTAATTCACTGGAGAATCTTGAGGCTGCAACAGTACTTTGTGGTACCAAAGCAGGTGCAGACATGCTTGACGGCCTTAGAATAAATGGTGTAAAAAACGGCAGTCAATATGTACTAAAGCCAGACTTTAATTCAGGAGGAGTGGCCTTCTATGAAGGTGGATCTCAGAAACCGGAAGTTCTGGAGCAGCTGGCATTTTTAAATGCAGTGTTAGGTAAAGGAGAGCTTGTGGTAACTCCTGAACAGGCACTGGTTGTAACACAAATTCTTGAAGCTATTTACGAATCTGCAAAGACTGGTAAACCGGTATATTTTAATGAAAAGTTTATTTAAGCATGTATTTAATTTGCAGGCATTTAATTGGTTTACTCAGTAATAATTCAGTATTAATTTAGTTATGTATATCAGGGTGTCGACTTTTGCTTATCTATCATACAAGTTTTCCTATATACGCAATAGTTTTCTATATATGCTAATGTAAGATTTTTACTGATTTTCTTTATTAACGGATTAATTGGCCGCTGCCGGCGGCAGAATGGAGGCTTTTATGAAATTAGGAGTATTTACCGTTCTACTCGGAGATAAAACCCTTGACGAAGCATTAAAATACTTAAAAAGCATAGGAGTAGACGCTGTTGAAATAGGCTGTGGAGGCTATCCGGGAACTGCACATTGCAATGCGGTTGAATTTATTAAGGATAAGAGCCTCATTAGAAATTTCAAAGACACACTTGATAAGTATGGAATGACCTTAAGCGCTCTGTCGGTGCATGGAAATCCTGTCCATCCTCAAAAGGAAGTTGCCCGGAGATATCATAGTGAATTTGAAGCAGCTGTCCAACTGGCCAGTGAGTTGGGAATTGACAGAGTGGTAACCTTCTCTGGTTGTCCTGGAGACAGTGAAAATTCAATGTATCCAAATTGGGTTACCTGTGCATGGCCTGATGATTTTCAGGAAATATTGAAATGGCAGTGGAATGAGGTGTTAATACCTTACTGGCAGAAAACTGCCGATATAGCTAAGAAATATGGTGTTGATAAGATTGCATTTGAAATGCATCCCGGTTTCTGTGTATATAACCCTGAAACTGTTTTAAAGCTCAGAGGGGCTGTTGGAAATATAATAGGAGCAAATTTTGACCCTTCACATTTATTCTGGCAGGGAATTGATCCTGTAGCAGCCATCAGAGAGCTTAAAGGAGCAATATACCATTTCCACGCCAAAGATACAAAGATTGATTTGTACAATACAAGTAAAAATGGTGTTCTGGATACAAAGCATTTTTCTAATGAAGCAGAAAGATCATGGATATTCAGAACTGTAGGTTATGGACATGGAGAAGATATTTGGCGGGCAATTTGCAGTGAATTGAGACTTTCAGGTTATGACTATGTAATGTCCATTGAACATGAAGACAGTCTGATGACTCCACAGGAAGGCCTGGAAAAGGCTGTTTCTTTCCTTAAAAAGGTAATGATATTTGAAGAAAAGCCAACAGGTATGTGGTGGGCCTGAGGTCAGGTAATATTTGGTACATGATATACTTCGCAAATAAAAAGCCACTTGCGTGGCTTTTTATTATAACTATAAATCTTTTGATATACATTGCTTTTGCGATGGGGATGGAGTAATTATGGGTATAAAAGCTGCAATTATTGGATTTGGCGGAATGGGTTCATTTCATGCCAGGCAAATTAAAAAAATTCATTCTATAGAGGTTGTTGGAGCATATGATATTAATCCAAATAGGCTAAAGGCTGCTCAGGAAGAAGGATACAGGCCATATGCATCTTTGGAGGAGTGCCTTGCAGACAGTACTGAACTGGTTATTATAGCTACACCAAACAATTTCCATAAGGATATATCCATTGAAGCACTAAAGGCCGGTAAACATGTTATATGCGAAAAGCCTGTTATGATGAATGCAAAAGAACTGGAGGAGGTTTTGGCAGTCTCAGAGGAGGTAAACAAGATTTTTACCGTTCATCAGAACAGGAGATGGGATAAGGATTTTCGAATTGTTAAGGAAGCATTTGATAAGAATCTGATAGGAAAACCTTTTTATATTGAATCCAGGGTTCAAGGCTCCAGAGGTATTCCCGGAGACTGGAGATGTGTTAAGGAGGCCGGTGGTGGAATGCTTCTGGACTGGGGTGTACACCTTCTGGATCAGCTGCTTTGGCTGGTAGACAGTCCTGTGACTGAAATATATGCACATTTGCTAAGCGTAAAGTTTAAAGATGTTGATGACAACTTTAAAGTAATGCTCAAATTCGAGAACGGATTAAGTGCGTTAATAGAGGTGGACACCTACACCTTTATTCCGCTGCCAAGGTGGCATATCAGCACTGATTCAGGAACGCTGGTAATAAACGACTGGGATTGTAATGGAAAGATTCTTAAAGCCAACCTGGTAGAATTTAAATGGGAGGAAGGCATAGTACATACCAGTGCTGGGCCTACCAAGACTATGGCACCAAGGCCTGTAGAGACCATTGATGAAATACCTCTGCCCGATATGAATCCTGACTGCAAGGATTTCTATGAAAATGTTGTAAGGGCTATAAAGGGAGAAGAAGAACTAATTGTTACACCGACCCAGGCCATGCGTGTCATGAAGATTATTGATGCCATTTTTGAATCCGCTGAACGCGGTGAATGTATAAAAGGAGCTGATATTATATGAAACCTGAAATAGGTTTACAACTATATTCCTTACGCGAAAAATGTAATGAGAGCCTTGAAAATGTTTTAAGGGAAGTATCTGGAGCAGGATATGCCGGTGTTGAGTTCTATTCCTTCTTTAATATAAATGCTAAGGATATGAAGGAATTACTTAAGAAATACAATTTAAAGGCAATGGGAACTCATACTAACACTGATGTATTGAATAGTAGCCTAGACGAACTTATCAAATACTGTAACTGCCTTGAGACAGAATATATAGGTTTAGGCTGGTATGATGCAGAAGATAGGGATGGCTGGCTGCGTTTCTGCGAAAAGGCAGAAAAGTGGGGAGAAAGAATGCGCAGAAATGGAATTCATTTCCTGTATCATAACCATAGTCATGAATTTATTCCAAAATACAATGACGATTTTGCCGAGAATATTATACTGAAAAATACTTCACCCGAAAATGTTTCATTGGAACTGGATTGCTACTGGGTTGCTTATGCGGGGGTTGACCCGGTGGAATACCTGTCTGAGAATATATCCAGAATAAGAACTATACATATTAAGGATATGGCTGATAAGCAGGAGAAAAAGATGACAGAAGTAGGAACTGGTATAATAGATTGCGGCCAGCTTTACAAGATTGCTAGCGAAGCTGATTTCAAGTGGGTTGCAATCGAACAGGACAACATATACATTGATCCATTTGAGAGTGTCAGAATTTCTATAAATAATCTTAAAGGGTATACGACAAAATAGTTAGGAGTTTAATTTTTAAAACTCTATGGAGTAAAGGGACTGAGTAAAGTAATATTGAAGTACACTCAAATTTAAATTTTTATATCATTAAGGTGTACTTCAATATTGCTAAGGTCCTTTTTAATTTTTACTCTTTAATAATAATGCCAAGTATTTTTGATAAGGAGAGGGCCTGGTATTCATTAAATATGGCTCCTTTTAACTCAGGACCTTTCAATGTAAGTCCGTCAATATCACAGGAGGTAAAATCTATACCTTTCAGCATTGTTCCGGCCAGCTCAGCTGAAGTAAGATTACATTGCGAAAAGGATAAATCCTTTTGAGTAGCTTCCCAGATATAACAGTTTGAAAGGTTGGATTGTTGAATAGAAACTCTAGTAAAATCGGCATTAGAAAAAATTGAGTACCTCAAACTGCACTCTTCTATAACCACATCGCACAACTTAGCTCTGGTCATATTTATGCCGGTCATATTGCAATATATAAAATCTACACTGCTGAATACTGCATCATTGAAGTTCATGTTTGACAGATCACAATCTCTAAAAATAATATTTTCAAAAACATAATTATTGTTACTCTTTATAAAATCACAATTTTCAAAAATACACTCATAGAAGACCAGCGTTTTTGCCGTAGATAGAGAGAATGTACTATCCTTGAAATGAAATTTATCTATATCATAGCCTGATTCCAACTGCTGCTGAATAGTATCTGAAATATTGTTTGATAAGCAAAGCTTGACAGGCAGTTGAGGCCTTTGAATTTTCATATTTCAAGCTCCTTAATTTTTTCAGTATGTCATTGATTCAATAGTGTATACCAAAATAATATCATATCGAAAAGCAATTCACTATATGTGTTAATTTACTAACAAAAAATATTGAAATAAGAGACAAAAAGATGTAAAATTACTTTGGTTAATTATAAAGAATTAATTAATTCTTTATATTGTACATATAGTAATGATTCTTTATAAATTGGATAATATACATAGTATGTGTCCTCTTACCAGTTTTGTTTTCAGACGGTGGGCATTTTGCCTCGTTGAAACGGCATATAATGTAAGAAAATTTTCTATATTTCCAGAAAGTTTTCTTTGAATCTATGCGTTGTAAAAATTATATAGGAGTGTGAACATATGAGTATGATGAACAAAAAGACCATCGAAGATATCGATGTGGCTGGAAAAAAAGTTATTGTAAGAGTTGATTTTAATGTTCCGTTGGATGCTGACAGAAATATCACTGACGATAAGAGAATTGTTGGTGCACTTCCTACCATCAAATATCTTGTTGATAAGGGAGCAAAGGTAATATTGGTATCCCACCTTGGAAGACCAAAGGACGGCTTTGAAGAAAAGTACAGCATGAAGCCTACTGCAGTAAGGCTAGGTGAACTCTTAGGCAAGGAAGTTATAATGGCTAAGGACGTTATCGGTGAAGATGCAAAGGCTAAGGCTGCTGCATTGAAGAACGGTGAAGTTCTTATGCTTGAAAACGTAAGATTCCATAAGGAAGAAACAAAGAATGATCCTGCCTTTGCAAAAGAGCTTGCAAGCATGGCCGAAATATTTGTAAATGATGCATTCGGTACTGCTCATAGAGCTCACGCTTCAACTGCGGGTCTGGCAGATTATTTACCTGCTGTTTGCGGTTTCTTAATTAAGAAAGAAATTGAATTCATGGGTAAAGCTCTTGCTAATCCTGAAAGACCATTTGTTGCTATACTTGGAGGCGCTAAGGTTTCTGACAAAATCGCTGTTATTGAAAATCTCATAGATAAAGTTGATACATTAATAATCGGTGGTGGAATGGCTTATACCTTCTTAAAGGCAAAGGGCTATCACATCGGAAATTCAATATGTGAAGACGATAAGCTTGAATTAGCTAAAACCCTGATGGAAAAAGCTGAAGCAAAGGGTGTTAACTTGATGCTTCCAATAGGCAGCATGGTTGCACAGGAATTCAAAAACGACACAGAAATCAAGTATGTACCATCAGATGCTATGCCTGACGGATGGATGGGTATGGACATCGGATCACTTACAATAGAAAAGTTCGCAAAAGAGATAAAGAAAGCTAAGACTGTAATCTGGAACGGACCTATGGGAGTATTTGAGTTCCCCAACTTTGCTACTGGTACAAAGGAAATTGCAAGAGCAGTTGCTGAATCAGGTGCTCTGTCAATAGTTGGTGGTGGAGATTCAGCTGCCGCTGTTGAGCAGTTAGGTTTTGCTGATAAGATTACTCACATTTCAACAGGTGGCGGAGCTTCATTGGAATTCCTTGAAGGAAAGGTGCTTCCAGGTATTGCTGTACTTATGGATAAAAATCCAAGAAAGAAAATTGCAGCTGGTAACTGGAAAATGAACAAGACTCCGAAGGAAGCTGTAGAATTTGTTAACGAGTTGAAAGCAAAGGTTGCAGATGCTTCAAATGAAGTTGTTGTAGCTGTTCCATTTGTTTGCCTCCCAGGCGTAATAGAAGCAGTTAAGGGAACAAATATTAAGGTAGCTGCTCAGAATGTTCACTGGGAAGAAAAGGGTGCCTTCACTGGAGAAGTATCAGGTCCTATGCTGGCTGAACTGGGTGTTGATTATGTAATAATTGGACACTCTGAGAGAAGAGAATATTTCGGTGAAACAAATGAAATGATAAATAAGAAGGCTCATGCAATATTCAAGTATGGCATGACTCCAATTATCTGTTGTGGCGAAACACTTACTCAGAGAGAACAGGGCGTTACTGCTGATCACATCAGATATCAGATTAAAGTTGCATTACTGGGCTTAACACCAGAACAGGTTAAGAAGACTGTTATTGCATACGAACCAATCTGGGCTATCGGTACTGGAAAAACTGCTACAAACGAACAAGCTAACGAAGTTTGCGCAGTTATCAGAGATTTAGTTCGTGAGCTTTATGGTGAAGAAGTTGCAGAGCAGGTAAGAATTCAATACGGCGGAAGCGTTAACGCAAAGAACGCAGCTGAACTCTTTGCTATGTCAGATATAGACGGAGGACTTGTAGGCGGAGCAAGCCTGAAAGTTGACGAATTCACTGTTATTGCTAATGCTTAATATTTGATAATAGATTCTATTATTGTAAAAATAGTCATTTGACCCTCCAACAGGTTCTGGAGGGTCAAATTGTAAGTAAAGATCTCAAAAATTTGTGGTACTATTATAAATAGTGATTGTTAAATGTAAGGGAGAATATCATATGGAAAAGAAATTAATAACATTAATGATCCTCGACGGTTTTGGAAACAATCCAAGAACAGAAGGGAATGCAATTGCAGCAGCAAATAAACCAAATATAGATAAATATTTGGCAACCTATCCCAACACAATTATTCATACAAGTGGTATGGATGTTGGTCTTCCTGACGGGCAGATGGGAAACTCGGAAGTAGGCCATACTAATATTGGTGCAGGAAGAATTGTTTATCAGGAACTAACTAGAATAACCAAATCAATACAGGATGGAGATTTCTTCCAGAAAGAAGAATTCCTAAAAGCTGCCGATAACTGCAGAAAAAACAACTCAAAACTTCATTTGATAGGTCTTTTGTCAGATGGTGGGGTTCACAGTCATAATACACATTTGTATGGATTACTTGAGTTTGCAAAAAGAAACGGCTTAAAGGATGTATTTGTTCACTGCCTCTATGACGGAAGAGATGTGCCACCAGACAGTTCAAAGATTTATACCGAAGAGCTTGAAGCTAAAATTGCCGAAATAGGTGTAGGTAAAATTGCTTCGGTAATGGGCAGATATTATGCTATGGACAGAGATAACAGATGGGACAGAATACAGCTGGCTTATGATGCAATGGTACTGGGAAAAGGATTAACAGCAAATTCTGCTGTTGAGGCTGTTGAAAATTCCTTTAAAAAGGAGGAGTATGATGAATTTGTTAAACCTACTGTTATTCTTGAAAACGGCAAACCTATTGCTACAGTAGGGCCTAATGATTCAATCATTTTCTTTAACTTCAGACCTGACAGAGCAAGAGAAATTACCAGGGCTTTTGTTGATCCTGATTTCAAGGGTTTTGAAAGAGAAAACGGCTTCTTCCCACTTTACTATGTTTGCATGACTCAGTATGACAAGACCATGCCAAATGTTGAAGTTGCTTTCAAACCTCAGACTCTTGATAATACTTTTGGTGAATATATCAGCAAGCTTGGTTACAGACAGCTGCGAATTGCCGAAACAGAAAAGTACGCTCATGTTACTTTCTTCTTTAACGGTGGCGTGGAAACTCAGTATGAAGGAGAGGACAGAGCACTTATTCCTTCTCCTAAGGTTGCAACTTATGACCTCAAGCCTGAAATGAGTGCTTATGAAGTTGCTGAGGAATGTGTTAAGAGAATAAACTCTAAGCAATATGATGTAATAATATTGAATTTTGCAAACTGTGACATGGTTGGACATACCGGAGACTTCAATGCAGCAAAGGCAGCTGTAGAAGCTGTTGATACCTGTGTTGGCAAGGTTGTTGACGCAGTTATGGCTCAAAATGGAATAGTTCTCATAACAGCTGACCATGGAAACGCTGAACAGATGATTGACTACGAAAATGGTGGTGCATTTACTGCTCATACCACAAATGTTGTACCGCTGATAGGTATAGGTATAGGAAATGCAACGCTTAAAGAGGGTAGACTTGCCGACCTGGCACCAACAATACTTGATTTAATGGGCGAGGAAAAACCTTCTGAAATGACAGGAGAATCACTGCTGGTTAAATAAGAATTTATTAAATAAGAATCTATTAAATGAGAATTGCTTAAATAAGAATTGCTTAAATAAGAATTGCTTAAATGATAATGATTTGATTAAACCACATGATAAACAGGCTGAGCCTCTGAAAATGAAGAGGCTCAGCCTGTTTTGTCACTTCACCTGTTTTGTTACTTCTATAGTACAATAAGTTTTAGCAACCATCTCATCTTAAGTAAATTTACATGAATTATAGCCAACATAAACTAAGCTGTTCTGAGGAATCATACTTTTCATCTTTTATCATAATAAAAAACCTTAATAATGCGTCTTAATTGCTTATAGAGAAAAAGTGCAGGAAATATCATGGAATTAATTACCAGAAATAAAGGGGATAGTATTAATATTGTAGAATTATTCTGCATACAACTTTTGGGAGGCAGAAGAATATGAAAAAACCTATTAGGACTGTTTTGTTTTTTAAAAAGGTTTCTAAGAACTATAAGAAATTCGGCAGGCTTATCAACAGGTTGTACAAAATCTTAAAATCCCCGTTTATCAGAACTCTTTTCAATTTCCTTTTTACTGTTGTATTTGCATTTCAAATGCGGTTATCCGATTTTGATACATACAAAATAAATCAGTTGGAATTTTTCAGTGATAAGATTCATATACTAATAACGTTCGTGTTTATTGTGGTCTACAACTGGTTAGTGCTTATAATAGACAGTTATCAGAAGTATCAGGTACAATCTACGAAATGTATTCGGGAGATTGTTAACAGGGAAACAGTAATAAACCAAACAATAGGCAGGAAGTTATATGAAATAACAAGCAACATATCTTTAAAGCCCAGTGCAATTCCTGCAAAATCTGATTTTACTAACCTGAGCTACCAGGATGTTGCCGCGCTTGTTTGCCATAACATTTACGATGCAATAAAAGTATCCACTGAAAAGGATACACATCAGGTTTCCCTGATGCAGAAGTTTAAGGAGAAAAAATCCGGGCAAGAATATATAAAGATGATAAGCTATGGTAATGCAAACCAAATATCGCCAAGTTTGTTTGACCGTCAGTTTTATCTGAATGAGGATAAAAGTTATTATCAGGTAAGGATATTTAATAATAATCAAAATAATATTTTTATACTGACCAGCGCTGAGGAAATAAAAAAGGAATGCGTATATGGCAAGAATAGTAATGTTAATATGAACCAATATATAGCAATTCCGATATTCTGCCAGAATCAGGGGATAATTTCGCTGCTTCAGATTGAAATGACTGATGATGCTCATATCGGAAGAACCATAGAAGAAATAAGGGGGTTTGTGAAGCCGTTTATGGCTTACATACATATCCTGACAGTATGCTATTACCAGGATGAATTATTTAAAGTCATAGCAAAAAAATTTGATATACTCAGGAAAAGCAAAGAAAGGAAAGTTTATATCGAAGGGATGAGAAAGTATGAACAAAACTATGGGGAAACTAATACATCTATTGCCCCAAAAGACTAACGAAGCAGGGTACAACGTAATTTACATGGTACCGGAAGATACAGATTATATACAGGACCATAAGTTGTTCGAAGACAGAAGGCAGCAGTTGATAAATGAATATGAGCTACATCTCAGGCAATATAAAAAAGACGCAATGCAGAGGATATAGAAGTAAGGAAATATAAAATTAAATAATTTTTAAGCTCTCATTACTGAGAGCTTTTATTTTTCCTGCTGATTATTTCCCTGGTTGGACTTGTATTTCAATCTCATTAATTCAACATACTCTTTTACACGTTTTATGGCTTCTTCAGGTAAGTCATTAAGGTTTATACTATATTCCTGAGAAGTTTCGGCCACATATTCGTTAGGAGATTTACGGCAGGAATCCCGGTCCACCAGATAATCAATTGTAACATCGAAAAAATCAGCCAGCTTTTTGAGGACATATTCGTCCTTAGGAAATCTGTTATTGGCTTCATAGTATCCGATAACTCTGTCAGAAATATTGATAATCTTTCCAAGTTCTTTTTGTGTAATACCTTTTTCTTCTCTTAGTTCTTTTAATCTGTCACCAAATCCCATACTATGCCTCCTAAATATTACTATATCATGGGAGGGATTTTTATTTCTAAAAAACGAACAAAATATTCTTTATTATTGTTGAATTTGAACGAAATATACGTTAAAATATATATTATTGTGAAAAAGTTATCTTTTTATACATATAATGTAAGGTGAATCAAGGTTTAATTTTATTTGGATGTTTATCAAAGTGTACCTAATGGAGGCTGCTGATGACAAAGACTAATAAAAAACTTACTGATGAAATCCGAGAACTCCGGGAAAAACTATATGATTATATCGAAAAGAAGGGTATAAACAATGAACCTGAACTTATGGCAATTAATGCCAGACTTGACGAACTGATTGTACAATGGTTCAAAGACGATATACATCACTAAATACTTACATATAACATTGATTATAGTCATAAAAATACAGACTGTATTTTCCTGTTTATATGTATGGTTAGATGGGTAAATATTAATATTGTAGTACATTCTGTATTATATTTTAAATTTAACATATAATATCTATTGGTATGAAACAGAATGCTTTCATACATAAATGATGATTTACAAGGGAAATATTTACAATAATAATATTGTAATGTTATTCTAAATACGAAGAATTATCTTGAAGGGAGAAATCGTATGAAACAATATATACCTATTGAAAGTGTTTTTGCCAGAGAAATTCTTGATTCCAGAGGAAATCCAACTGTTGAGGTTGAAGTAATTGCAGAAGGTGGTTATATTGGACGAGCTTCTGTTCCGTCAGGAGCTTCTACTGGTGCCTTTGAAGCAATTGAATTAAGGGATGGCAACAGTGAGAGATATTTAGGCAAGGGTGTTGAAAACGCCGTTGAAAATGTAAACAATGTTATTGCCCCTGAAGTTGAAGGAATGAATGTATTGGATCAGGTTGCTATAGATAAACTAATGATTGAACTTGATGGGACTCCAAACAAGGAAAGGCTTGGTGCAAATGCAATTCTTGGAGTATCCCTTGCAGTAGCCAAGGCTGCAGCAGAAGCATTAGGTATAGGTTTGTACCAATACATTGGTGGGGTTAATGCCAAAACTCTGCCAGTGCCAATGATGAACATAATAAATGGCGGAAAGCATGCCGACAACAGTGTCAATATACAGGAATTCATGATAATGCCTGTAGGAGCTGAAAGCTTCAGGGAAGCACTGAGAATGTGTGCTGAAGTGTTCCACAATCTTAAAAAGGTTTTACAGAGCAAGGGCTTAAGCACCGCTGTAGGTGATGAGGGCGGCTTTGCACCAAATCTTGAAACAGATGAACAGGCAATACAGGTCATTCTGGAAGCAGTGGAAAAAGCAGGTTACAAGCCGGGTGATGACTTCAGAATAGCTATTGACGCAGCTGCTACAGAAATGTACCAGGAGGATGGAACCTACTTCTTCTGGAAGACAAACATAAGAAAAACAAAAGAGGAAATGGTACAATATTGGTCAGACCTTTGTGACAAGTATCCTATTATTTCTCTTGAAGACGGTGTTGCAGAAGAGGACTGGGAAGGCTGGAAGATGCTTACCGAGAAGCTGGGCAAGAGAATTCAGCTGGTAGGTGACGATTTGTTTGTTACTAATACAAGAAGACTTGAAAAAGGTATCAAGATGGGGGTTGCCAACTCAATACTTATAAAGGTAAATCAAATAGGAACATTGACTGAAACTCTTGATGCAATACAGATGGCAAACAGAGCAGGTTATACTGCTGTTACCTCTCACAGATCCGGTGAAACCGAGGATGCAACAATTGCTGATATAGCTGTGGCAACAAATTCCGGTCAAATCAAGACTGGTGCTCCCTCAAGAACAGACAGAGTAGCAAAATACAATCAGCTTCTAAGAATTGAAGAGGAGCTGGGTGAAGTAGCAGAATATCCAGGAATTAAAGCTTGGTTTAACCTTTCAAAATAATATCAGAAAACACAAAAAAACAAGCCTGAGAGCTTGTTTTTTTGTTGCTTTTTATATTAAGATATGCTAGAATGTTATTTGTCTATTTTAGGAGGTGTTATAATTGGTAGTTGCAAAATGGATTGTTAATATACTTCATATTTTATTTTCTATTTCAATAATTGTTATTGTATTACTTCAGTCAGGAAAGCAAGCTGGTTTATCAGGTTCAATAGCTGGTGGAGCAGAAACTTTCTTTGGAAAGAACAAAGGTCGTACTATTGATGCTATGTTGAGCAAATATACTGCATTTGCTGCTGTTGCATTCCTTGCTACATCGATTGCTCTTTTCTTGTTAATAAAGGCAGTTTAATTCAGAATGTTAGATATGCAAGCCCAGGCGTGGATCTGCCCTGGGCTTTTGTTGTATATCCTATATCATATGTTTATCTGTATATCATTTGTTCAGAATGGACTTTTTATATTAACTGCAGCTGAATAAGGAGGTATTTAATTTGAACAGGGAATTAGCACTTGAAGAATTAAAACTTCGCCTCAGTAACAAACATGTACTTTTACAATCTTTAATTGTTGAAGCAGTGATGGAGGATCTTGCCACTTATTTTAATGCCGATGTTCAAATGTGGGGCCTGACTGGGTTACTCCATGATATTGATTACGAAAAGACATTGGATCAGCCTCAGCTCCACGGCATTACTGGAGCAGAAATACTTGAGAATCTTGGCTTTGATGAAGCAATATTGTACTCAGTCAGAGCACACAATGATATCAATGGAATACCAAGAAAAAGAAAAATGGATAAAGCCCTTTATTTGACCGATTACACTGTTAAATATATTATTGATACATATACTGATGAGGATCTTAAGCTTGCTGATATCCAGGCCGAAAAGGTATGGGAAAGTCTTGCTGAAAGAACAGATTTTCTTGATAAACTGGCTGAATTAGGTTTAGACGGTCAGGAGTTTATTAAACTTGTTCTAAATGCTTTCAATGGGATCATTGATACAAAATGACATAGCATTAAAAAAGTTACTGTTTTGTAACCTTTTTTTCGCTATTTTGTTACCATTTAAATAATATGTTCAACTAAAATAGTAATGTAGCGTCAACCAGGACTAACGATTACTATGGATACATATTTCTCGCATATTCATTCGCTACAAGTATTGAAATTTCAGAGTATAGTGTGAAAGATACATGTGGAAGTCATTATAACTTCCACTTTATGACGCCCTATGCTTTTAGATGGGAGATAATATGAAAAAGACAATACGAGTTACGACAGTCATATTAATTATTATTCTTATTTGCATGGGTTATTCAGGTAATTATATAGTTGCTGAAAAACCTGATATACATAGTACAGGAAATGATAAACATGAAGCTGATACATATGAAAATTCAGGGACTAAAAAAAATAACCGAGTTGATTCCCCGAACTCTGTAGGACAGGCTAATCTCCTGCAAAAAGCAGATACAGCCCAGGGAATATTAGATGAAGGCACTGCTTTAGAAGAGTCTGAAAGTGTATTAAAAAGTACGGGAGATACTAATCTGAAGTCTCAGGAGTTGTTAAAAGATAATGAAGATGATAGCCTGGAAAAGTCTCAGGACAGATTGAAGGATAATGGTGACACTAAACTGAAAGACTCCCAGGATAAAAGCTTTGAGAATAATAGTAATGGACGGGAGAATAAAACCAGTACTACTGACAATGGGACTATAAGTATTACTGGTTTAAAAAGGGAAATTGATGCCAATAAACCAATGGTGGCTCTGACTTTTGATGATGGGCCCCATCCGAAATATACAACAGAAATACTCAAAGCCTTGAAAGAGAATGATGCCGTAGCAACCTTCTTTGTTGTGGGAAACAGAGCTGAGAAATATAAAAGTACAATTCAAGATATTATTGAAGGCGGAAATGAGATTGGAAACCATACATACGATCATAAGGATCTGACAAAGCTCAGCAGGAAGGAAATTGAAAATGAAATATCCAAAACCGCCAAAATATTGGAGAGTATTACTGGAAAAACTCCGTTGATTACTCGTCCTACGTATGGAAGTATAAATAAAAATGTAAGATTATACACCGATTCACCTTTGGTATTATGGTCAGTTGATACACAGGACTGGAAAAGCAGGGACAAGAAAAAAATAATTAATAAAGCACTTAATAGCGTAAAGGACGGGGATATAATATTAATGCATGACATATACAAGTCAACTGCTGACGCAGCTAAAGTAATTATAAAGGAACTTAAAGCAAAAGGATATCAAATGGTCACAATAAGTGAACTTTACCAGGCCAGAAATGTTACCCTTCAAAATGGACAGGCATATTACAAATGTACCCCGAATAGCGGCAAAAATAGCAAATAAATTTGTTTTAAAATAACAGAAAAAACTTCTTTCAATAAAATGATTGAAGTTTTTTTACTTATTTCAATCTGTATGCTTATTATCTATTGGAAGTAAGTATATGTAAGGTATAATAAAAGGGAAAAGAACAAAAGAGGAGAAATACCCATGCAAAATAAAGTACTGATTGTTGAGGATGAAGAGAGTATAAGGGGCTTTCTGAGAATTAATTTCAGAAAAAATGATTTCATTGTTATAGAGGCAGGAACTGGTGAGGAAGGTATTAGTAAAGCCCGACAGGAGTCTCCGGATGTTGTATTGCTGGATGTAATGCTGCCAGGTATGGACGGATTTCAGGTTTGTAAGATACTACGGCAAGAGTTTCCGGATTTGGGTATAATAATGCTTACTGCAAGAGGTCAGGATATGGATAAAATAAAAGGTTTGGAGTATGGTGCAGATGATTATGTACTGAAACCCTTTAATACCACCGAGGTGATACTGCGGGCAAAATCACTGCTCAGACGCCTTGGGGGTAAGAAATATTCTGAAAGGGAGGAGACACTATGCTGCGGTGATTTCAGACTGGATGTTTATTCTCAGAGGGTCTTCAAAAATGGTAAGGAAATAATGCTTACTCCCAAGGAATATCTATTGTTAAAGCTGTTTCTGGAAAACCGGAATAAAGCTTTTACAAGGGATGAACTGCTGGATAAGATATGGGGTTATGATTTTATTGGTGATACCAAAGTGGTTGATGTTAATATCAGGCGGCTAAGAAGTAAAATTGAAGATGATAAATCCCCTGTAAAGTATATAGAAACTGTTTGGGGAACCGGATACAGATGGAGAAAGGAACAGTAGTATGACTTCCTCAGAAAAGGTAAAACCAGCTCCCAAAAGTATCAGAACCAGGTTGGTCAGAAACTTTATCATCATTATTTTGGTTAGCGTTCTGGCTTTTGAGGGTATGCTGGTATATTTTACAAAATTCTACTTTTACGGTAATGTTGAGAGTATATTAACAAACCAAATACGGACAGCTGCTGACTTTTATGCCCAGTACTTTTCAAATGTTTCTTTAGAAGTAAACATAATAGACAATGCAGATGTGTTCTGGAGACAAACCAATGCTCAGGTTCAGATAATTCAGAAGGAGGGAGAGGTTCTCCTTGACTCCGAAGGTATCGGAACTTATCAGAAGGTTGATACAGCCGATGTAAGAACTGCCTGTAAAGGAGAAAAAGGTGTCTGGACAGGTTACATTTACAACGCTGGAAAAAAGGAACATGTTATGGCTGTAGCATATCCATTGACAGCTGACGGTGAACAGGTAGGTGTGCTCAGATTTATAACCTCACTTTCACAAATCGACAAGCTAATATTCAATATATCCGGTATATTTATAGGTATAGGTGTAGTTGTAGTGCTTGTTACCATTATTATCAGCCTTATTCTGGCACAAAGCATAGTACGTCCGCTGATGGATATAACTGCAGCAGCAGGCATGATGGCAAAAGGAAACCTTGATATAAGAATAAAAAAGAAAAGGAACGATGAGATTGGAGTCTTGTCAGATACACTGAATTATATGGTAGCTGAGGTGCAAAACAGGGAAAGGATAAAGAATGACTTTATATCTACGGTTTCACATGAACTAAGAACTCCCCTGACCTCAATTAAAGGATGGGCTAATACAATAATTGATGATGGCTTTAATGATAAAGAGATCATTAAGGACGGTCTGAATATAATTGTCAAGGAAAGCGACAGATTGGCCAATATGGTTGAAGAACTTCTGGACTTTTCCAGGTTTGTATCGGGTAAGGTTGAACTGAACAGGCAAAAAACAGATATTTCGGAATTGATTAATTTTATTGAAAAACACATGATGAGCAGGGCAAAAAAGGAGAATATTAATTTTGCAGTATACTGTGAAAATAACTTGCCCGAGGTAGAGCTTGACAGGGATAAGATTAAACAGGTTTTGCTGAACTTACTCGGGAATTCCTTCAAGTTTACACAGGCGGAAGGAGCTGTGTCACTTAGGTCCTATTACGAGGAAGGACATATGGTATTTAAAGTTGAGGATAACGGCTGTGGAATAAGCAGTGAAGAACTTCCTTTTGTAAAAGAGAAGTTTTTTAAAGGGAAAAACAGTAAATCCCAGACGGGACTGGGCCTTTCCATATGTGATGAAATTGTGAGGATGCACAACGGTGAGCTTACAATAGAAAGTGAACAGGGAAGAGGAACAGTTGTAACTGTAAAAATACCCTGTTAATGTAAGGAAGGGTATGTGACAGAAATGTGTCGAAGGAGGATCGGGTCCATGCCATTTTGGCCATTTACGTTGAAGTATGGGGTATGGAAAAATTATGAGTATTAATATTAGAGTATTAAATAGAATAATTCTGATTATTCTTATTATCACCCTATGTTTTTCGACTGGTGGATGTAAGAGTATTGATTTTGATATAGAAGAATCCATTAAACCGCCGGAATACGAACATATGGCCATACACGGGAGCTGGAAAATAAAGGGATTTATTTCGGCTTTACCTGCTGGTGAAACTGCGGAAGCTGATACTGAAAAAATAAAAAGCAAATATATGGATAAATGGGCCATATTTGATGATGAAGTTGGGGCGGTGGCCTCTGAAACCTGTGTTAATCCCCAATATAAAATTATCAGAACTTCTGCCGATTCACTTATTCAAAACAAATATAGAATAAATAGCAGTATACAGGAACTGGGTAATAAGGATGTGGCAATGGTTAGTGTGTATGCCGGTGATCAGCTGTTTTATGAAGTTATTGTTACCGATAGTAAAACAGCTTATATCTATATTAACAATGGATTTCTTGTATTAAACAAAACCTCTGATAATGTTGATACAGACCTGAAAAACAAGAGTCTTCAAAATACCGGTTCCAATGTTGGCAGCGGACAATACGAGGAGGACCCACTGCTCAGATCCGGGATATTGCTTGGCATTCGTACTGCAGACAACACCTATAAAACCATATGGATTTACTCAAAAAACAGAGAAATAAATGCAGTTAATGATGTGAAGCAGCTTTTGGTTCCGAGAGCAAAGGGATTCTGGCGGGTAGGTATCATTAATGAAAACAGTATATCTGCTATATATGCCGAACCCTTCAAAGAAAATAGTAATACAAATAAGGAACTTGTTGAAAGATTTAATGGCAACATATTAAAGGTTAGTTCAGACACTAAAATACAATTTGTAGGTAATGATTATATTGGTACCGAGAGCAATGAAGAATTTAAAGTATATCCGGTGGACACCTTAATGAATGGTGAGGCTGTGTCATTGTCTATGGTCAGTAGTCAGATAGCAGAAAATGCAATAAAGAAGTCTGCTGCAGATTATATCAGCTCTATGAAAGGTGAAGCTTCCCAAAAGATACTAAGCAAAACCGATGAGAGTAACTTTACGCTAATCAGACGTAACGGACACTGGATAATGAGAAGCAGACTCTATTACAAACAGCCATATGAGAAAAAATATCAGGATTTTGACATGAAGATTATGGTTCCCACTGAACTGATATGTTATGATGAAATGAACATACCATGGAATGATATAAAGAAAAAACTCCCCTGGACTTCTGATGCCTTTATGTCACCAAACAGGGATATTGTAGTTCTTGCAGATAAAAGCAGTCTGAGTATTTACACAATAAAAAATCGTACCGAAATTGACAAACAGCTGCTTAAGCTACAGCTTTCAAAGGGAGAAACCATAGTTATGGCCGAATGGTCTATAGGCAGATTTGCAGAATTATGGGATAATTTTGTTAACAAAAATGGGTAAAATGAATTATTGATTAAATAAGCTGGAATAATATACTTATCAGTTACTGATAAGCTTGAATACAATACTCGTTTAATAACTGAAAGGTTGAAGGATATGACAGAATTGGAAGAAAGAAAAGAACGTATAGTTGCTTTTATGCAGGAGTCAGCATATAAACCTATGCTCCTGAAAGAGCTGGCCGTGATACTTGAGGTTCCTGCCAGCGACAGGGAACTCTTCAGTCAGGTATTAGCTGAGCTTGAAGAGGAAGGAAGAATATTTAAAACCCATGCCAACAGGTATTGTGTTCCTTCCAGATTAAATCTTGTTGTGGGAAAAATACAAGGCCATGAAAGAGGGTATGGATTTCTCATTCCTGATGACGAAATGCTGGAGGATATTTTTATTCCCGCTGAAGGCCTTAACGGTGCAATGCATGGGGATAAAGCTGTAGTTAGAGTTAACAAGAAAAGCAGCGCCGACAGAAGAATGGAAGGAGAAGTTGTCCGAATTTTAAAAAGGGCTAACAAAACTGTTGTCGGAACCTTTGAAAAAAGTCTCAATTTTGGATTTGTAGTACCTGATAATAAAAGAATATCAGGGGATATATTTGTCTCGAAAGGTGCATTCAACGGAGCAAAAAAGGGACAAAAGGTTGTAGTTGAGATATTGAAGTATCCTGAAGCAAGAAGAAATGCAGAAGGCCGGGTTATTGAAATAATAGGCGATGTAAATCAGCCGGGAACAGACATACTGTCCATTATTAAATCCTACAATCTTGAAGAGGAGTTTCCTGAAGATGTGTTAAAACAGGCCGAGAAAGTCAGTGATACTGTTACAGAGGATATGATAAAGGGAAGACGGGATCTCAGGAGCCTCAGAATGGTTACCATTGACGGGGAGGATGCAAAGGACCTGGATGATGCAGTCTCTGTGGAGCTGCTTCCAAATGGCAATTACAGACTTGGAGTTCATATAGCTGACGTAACACATTATGTAACTGAGAATTCACCGTTGGATATGGAGGCGCTAAAAAGGGGCACAAGTGTTTATCTGGTTGACAGGGTAATACCCATGCTGCCAAGGAAGCTGTCCAATGGCATATGCAGTTTGAATCCTCATGTAGACAGGTTGAGCTTCAGTGTAATGATGGACATTGATAAAAATGGCAAGGTGTATAATCATGAGATATTTGAAAGTGTAATAAACATTGATGAAAGAATGACCTACACAAATGTCTACAAAATTCTGGTGGAGAATGATGAAGAGCTTATAGAAAGATATAAGCATGTAGTACCAGATTTTCACATAATGCATGAGCTGGCCATGCTTCTGAGAAAGAAGAGGTTTCAGAGAGGAGCAATAGATTTTGACTTTGATGAGGCAAAGGTAGTTCTTGATGAAATGGGGAAACCAATAGATGTTAAGAGGTATGAAATAACCATAGCAAACCAGATAATCGAGGAATTTATGCTGGTGTGCAATGAGACTGTGGCTGAGCATTTCTTCTGGACAAACACACCCTTTGTATATAGAATTCATGAGGACCCTGATGAAGAAAAAATTGCTGCTTTAAACGAGTTTGTTTATAATCTGGGATATAGAATAAAGGGCATTAATAAAATCCATCCCAGAGCGTTACAGGACCTTCTGGAGAAGGTTAAGGGTACCCAGCATGAGAGAATAATAAGCACCGTAATGTTGAGATCGCTGCAAAAGGCAAGATACAGCAGTGAAAGTGTAGGGCATTTTGGGCTTGCTGCCAAATATTATTGTCATTTCACTTCACCTATAAGAAGATATCCTGATTTAATAATTCACAGAATAATGAAGATGTACCTGAAGGGTGAGCTGACAGAGGAAAAGATAGCTCAGCTGGAAGGCAGGCTGCCCGAAATAGCTAAGCAGTGTTCAGAACGTGAAAGAGCAGCCGAGGAAGCTGAAAGAGAGAGTGAGGATCTGAAAAAGGTTGAATACATGAAAGCCCATGAAGGTGAAGTATTCACCGGCATTATTGCCAATGTGACCTCCTTTGGAATGTTTATCGAACTGGATAACACCATTGAAGGGCTGGTAAGAATGAGCAGTATGGAGGATGATTACTACATCTACGATGAACAGCGATATTCTCTGGTAGGTGAACGTACCCGCAAGGTTTACAGGATTGGGGATATTGTCAGCGTCATACTGGCAAAGGCTGATATTTCTACAAGAAAAATTGAATTTGTTCTTGTGGATGCCCAGGATGATGAGGATGAGATAAGAGACTTTGATGAAGAGGCTGAAGATGATTTAATCTTTTCCAAACCCAAAAAGACCAAATCCGGAAAGGATAAAGGGTCAGACTCCGGTAAAAGTAAAAGAAAGACCAGTAAGAGCAAAAACTCCGGAGAAGAGACAAAAGCTGAGAACAAGGCCAACGGGAAAAAGTCGGGTAAAAAAGGGAAAATCGTAGATAAGAAAGTATACGATAAAATACATGGTAAAAGCAGAAAAAAGAAGTAAATAGTACTTTACTGCCTTTGTTCTGACTTCTGATTCCTAACCTTAACTTATGAAAATATAAAGGAGCTGTGCAAAACCAACTTAGTAAATTGGTTTTGCACAGCTCCTTATTTCTCAGCGCTGAAGCGCCTTAATTCAATAATCAGTTTTTTTGCTTTAATTAAACAATAAAACGTTTTATCTCCTCACAGAAATTTCCGCAATCATCGGACTGAATCTCAACCTTTATTGGCTTGCTCAGATCAAGGCTGAAAATGCCCATTATTGACTTAGCATCAACTATATAACGGCCTGATGACAAATCAACATCAAAATCATACTTGTTAACAATATTAACAAAATCTTTTACGTCATTGATTGATTTTAATGAAATATCAAATGTTTTCATATCTTCCATCCTCCTTATAAAGGGTATAATCAGAATTTCTAAATTTATACTTTAATATTATCTTCTTTTTTAATTTTAGTCAATCAAGATGTTTAAGCAGAATACTGTGATAACTGGTTTGAGGGCTTAAAAGCCGTAAAATCAAAGGATTCTGTTGGTTGTTGTGCACATTCTACAAACTTTTCCGGTTGTTTTCATTCAATAATATCACTAATTTTATGCAATTAACCTTACAACAAAGTCACTGCTAATATATAATAAATGAATGGGCAACATAATATATAGAAAGTAGGTAAATATGAAGACAGTAGCATTTTACACTCTGGGTTGTAAGGTTAATCAATATGAGTCAGAGGCCGTTTCTTCAATATTTGGAAATAACGGCTATAAGGTTGTATCCTTTGACCAGAGTGCAGATATTTATGTAATTAACACTTGTACAGTAACCAATCTGAGTGACAGGAAATCCCGGCAAGCCATAAGAAAGGCTAAGAAGACCAATCCCGACTCCATTGTGATTGTTATGGGCTGCTATGCACAAACCTCTTCGGAAGAAATCCTGAAAATACCTGGTGTCAATCTTGTAATTGGAACGAAGGACAGAAACAGAGTATTGGACTATATTAAAAGAATTGAAGAGGGTGAATGTAAGATAAATGCAGTGGACAATATTATGACCTCCCGAAGTTTTGAAGAGCTCAAAGTAAACACCTACATGGAGAGAACAAGAGCTTATCTCAAAATACAGGAGGGGTGCAGTCAGTTTTGCTCTTACTGTATTATACCTTATGCAAGAGGACCCATCAGGAGCAGACAGCCGGAAGATATCGTTAATGAGGTCAGGGAATTGTCACAAAACGGTTATTCTGAAATAGTACTTACAGGTATTCATCTGGCTTCCTATGGGAAAGACCTGAAAACTACAGACTTGCTTGACATAATTAGAAGGTTGAATCAAATTGAGGGTATTCAGCGCATAAGACTTGGCTCCATAGAACCAACCACTATAACAGAGGAATTTGTATTGGCAGCTGCTGAAATGCCAAAGCTCTGTCCCCATTATCATCTTTCTTTACAGAGCGGAAGTGACACAACACTCAGGGCCATGAACAGAAAGTATACAACTGAGGAGTACAGTAAAAGCGTTGACCTGCTTAAGAAGCATATACCTGATGTTGCTATAACAACAGACATCATGGTAGGATTCCCTGGAGAAACAGATGAGGATTTCCTGAATTCATTGAACTTTGCTGAAAAGATCGGATTCTCCAAAATCCATGTGTTCAAGTATTCACCAAGAAAGGGAACACCGGCAGCCGAGTCTCCTGACCAGATTGCTCCGGAAATAAAGGAAGCAAGAAGTGAAAAAATGCTTGCATTATCCGACAGGCTTGAAGAACAGTACCTCGGCAGGTTTATTGACCGGGAAATGGATGTTCTTTATGAACAGGCACTGACAGAAAAAAAGGGATATATTGAAGGCCTTACAAGTAATTATATCAGAGTGGCTGCCGAAGGCACTGAGGATATGTCAGGTAAAATTGTAAGAACAAAATTATTAAAAATTAATGGAAACATGTTTGAAGGAAGTATTATGTGGTAATATGACATATAGCAGCTTTTTTATGGATGCATGGAAATAGTTTTTCCGGCAATAACACTGGAAGTAAAAGTGGTTGCAAAAGGTTTTAGTATATATTAGTATTAATATATATATATATAGTTATACAACACCAAGATAAATGTTAATTAGATACTGAGGCATATAAAGCGTAAAAATAGAGACTATAGCTGCATAGGAAGGTGATTGAATGGGCATTAATGAGACCATGATGTTTAATGTAGACAAGGAAAAGGATAATGAAGCTAAAGAGATATTAATTTCTGTTTATGAGGCTCTGAAGGAAAAAGGCTATAATCCTATAAACCAAATGGTTGGATATATTTTATCCGGTGATCCTACTTACATCACAAACTATAAAAATGCAAGAAGCATTATTCGCAGACTGGAAAGAGACGAGCTGCTGGAAGAAGTTTTAAAATTTTACCTGGAAAGTAATAATCAATAATTGATGCTGTATAAATATTATTGAGTTTTTTATGGCACTCTATAAACAAGGGTGCTTATTAATTTATTATTGATTTTGAGCAGTGTCCAACAGATATTTATTAATATTTTGACGTGTACACAGTGAAATGGAGTTTTTATGAGAATATTAGGAATTGATTACGGGGATTCTAGAATAGGGATTGCTGTCAGTGATTCTATGGGCTGGACAGCACAGGGGCTTGAAACAATAAAGAGCAAGGACAGCTTAAAAAAAGCACTTGAGAGGATAAGGGAAATAATATTGCAATACGAAATAAAAGACATTGTTATAGGATATCCTTTGAACATGAATGGAACAGCAGGGCCCCGGACCGAACGTACTGAGGCATTTATAAAAAAACTACAGCAACTTGGTGACTTCAATATTATCAAGTGGGATGAGAGGCTTACAACTGTTTCGGCACACAGGGCCATGAATGAATTGGGGGTAAAGGCTTCAAACAAAAAAAATATTGTAGATACTATGTCAGCCGTATTTATCCTTCAGGGATATCTGGACAGGCAGAGCAAAAAATAATTATAAATAATATTGTTTTGGGACATAAAACTTAATATTGGAAATAAAGTTTAGTTGTGATATTATTATATCAATAATTTTAAGCCTGATTAAAATTATTGATTTTAGAATTAAAATAAATTGAAACTATTGGGAGGAAATAGATTTATGAGCGATATTGATGAAGAAAGAGACGGTATTGTAGTATTGGTGGGTGAAGATGGAGAAGAAGTTGAATTCGAACACATTGATACTATTGAAATGAATGGAAATGAATATGTTGTTCTGATTCCTGTTGATGAACAGGAGGATGAAGAGGTTGAAGAAGTAGTAATCCTTAAGGTTGAATACGGTGATGACGGAGAAGACTCCTTCGTGACAGTAGATGACGAGGAAGAATTAGAAAGCGTTTTTGAAGAATTTAAAGCAAGAATGGAAGAAGAATACGATTTTGAGGATTAATTCAAGGCAGTAAAGAAATCCTTGTATATTCAATATAAGTCGCAAGTTAAAGGGCCTTCTATGATAGAGTAAATCATAGGGGGCCAATTATTTAGCAATAACAGTTACTTTTTTTACTATCCGATCTTTAATATATTTAATATATTTATATTAACTTTTATTATCAATTACTATCCATTATTATCAGTAACAATACATTCTGCTTATATTCAGGTCTATTCCAATATAATAAGGTATTGTAAGGATTTCATCAAATTTCAAATTTTGCTTTAAATAGAATATTATATAAAATTTAATACCTTATCTACAATGAAAGGATAATTTCGCCAGTTTTATTGAATATTGTATAAACTTTTGTTATAATATTAACGAATATTGTTAATATAATAACAATTTTACTTTCATACTTTTAAGGGGGGTCAAAATTAATGAGTCAAAATGAGTGCTGCTGCGGATGTGCAGATGAAAACAGCAAAAAACTCACCGAAATTATTGCAAAATATAAGGATACAAGAGGTGCTCTTATTCCTGTTTTGCATGAAGCTCAAGAGGTGTACGGCTATTTGCCCGAGGTTGTGTTGAAGAAAATCTCGGAAGAGCTGGAGGTTCCGCTTGCAGAAATTTATGGTGTAGTTACCTTCTATACTCAATTCTCATTAAATCCTAAAGGACGTTTCAAAATTAATATTTGCATGGGTACAGCATGCTATGTAAAAGGTGCGGGAGAAATCCTTGAGAAGTTCAAGGAGAAGCTTGGCATTGATGTTGGGCAGTGTACCGAAGATGGAAAGTTCTCATTGGATGCATGCAGATGCATCGGAGCCTGTGGTCTTGCTCCGGTAATAATGATCAACGATGATGTCCATGGAAGACTGGTTCCCGACGATGTCGACGGAATCCTGGAGCAGTATAAAGATCTATAAACCTGGAGCTGCATATGAGAGATTTATCACTTCACATTCTTGACATTGTTCAAAATTCCATAAGAGCAAATGCCACAAAAATTACAATCTGTCTCAGACAAATAGCAGATAATGTATATAAGAAGAATTTGCTTGAACTGAAAATAGCCGATAATGGTGCGGGAATGGACCAGCAGTTTTTAGAAACGGCAGATGATCCGTTTGTTACAACCAGGAGCTCCCGCAGAGTAGGTTTGGGTATACCTCTGTTAAAGGAGTCGGCAGTTAAATGTGATGGTGAGTTTAAAATAATCTCTCAAAAGAATGTAGGAACAGAGATTTTTGCTACTTTTTCTATAGACCATATTGATCGTCTTCCTATAGGTGATATTGGTGAAACCATGATAACCTTAATATTATCAAATCCGGAAATGAGGTTTGTTTTAATACTTGAGGGAGAAAAGGGAGCGTTCAGAATGGATACCGAAGAAGTTGCTGATTTATATAAGGGTGCGATTATTACTCAGTATGAAATTATAGATTGGTTAAGAAATTATATTGATGAAGGCATCAAAAAAATTTTCGGAGGTGTGCTTAATGAAGTCAATTGCTGAATTGGATGAGATCAGAAAGAAAACTCTTGAACAGATCTCACTCAGATCAAATGACAGTGGCTTAAGAGTCATAGTAGGAATGGCTACCTGCGGTATTGCGGCCGGAGCAAGACCGGTAATGAGGGCTTTCATGGAAGAAATCCATAAAAGAAATCTTCAAAATGTTACCGTATCTATGACAGGTTGTATTGGCGCCTGCAAACTTGAGCCTATAGTAGATATTATTGACAATGAAGGAAACAAAGTTACCTATGTTAAAATGACGCCTGAAAAAGCACAAAGAGTTGTTTTGGAACACCTGGTAAATGGAAGGGTATGTTCCGATTTAACTATTGGGGCCGAAGAGGCAAATAAATAACATTATTGAATAGATTATGACTGCTGTGGTGCTCAGTACTATGGCATGTCAAACCCACAAATGTGTTTTGGGAGGTAAAAATATGCAATTATATAGAGCACATGTGCTGGTTTGTGCAGGTACAGGTTGTACTTCCTCCAACTCAATAAAAGTTATGGAGGAAATGGAAACCTTACTGAAACTTAATGACCTGGATAAAGAAGTAAAAATTGTTAAAACAGGATGTTTTGGTCTGTGTGCTGAAGGTCCGATTGTGGTTGTGTACCCTGAAGGGGCCATGTACACAAAAGTTCAGGTTGCTGATGTGAAAGATATCGTAGAAGAGCATCTTCTTAAAGGAAGACTGGTAAGAAGACTGCTGGCAGGAGAAAAGGAAGCCGAAGATATTTCAAAAGCGCTGGAAAGTGTTGACTTCTTTAAAAGACAGCACCGTATAGCCTTAAGAAACTGCGGACGTATAAATCCTGAAAACATTGATGAATATATTGCATTTGACGGTTATAAAGCCCTTGAAAAAGTATTGACTGAAATGACACCTGAAGCTGTCATTGACACAATTAAAAAGTCAGGGCTTCGTGGAAGAGGAGGCGGAGGCTTTCCAACTGGTCTTAAGTGGGAATTTGCTGCTAAACAGGTAGCTGACCAGAAATATGTCTGTTGTAATGCAGACGAAGGAGACCCGGGTGCATTTATGGACAGAAGTGTACTGGAGGGAGATCCTCACTCGGTTATAGAAGCTATGTCCATTGCAGGATATGCCATTGGTGCAACACAGGGGTTCATATATGTAAGAGCCGAATATCCTATTGCTGTTAAGAGACTCCAAATAGCAATTGATCAGGCAAAGGAATACGGCATATTAGGTGATAATGTTCTTGGAACAGGCCACAAATTTGATCTGGAAATCAGACTAGGAGCAGGAGCCTTTGTCTGTGGTGAGGAAACTGCTCTTATGACCTCAATAGAAGGCCACAGAGGTGAACCCAGACCAAGACCTCCATTCCCTGCTGTTAAAGGATTATGGGGAAAACCTACAATACTTAATAATGTTGAAACTTACGCAAACATACCTGTAATTATTCTTAATGGTGCCGAATGGTTTGCAAGCATAGGAACTGAAAAGAGCAAGGGTACAAAGGTATTTGCTCTTGGAGGAAAAATTAATAATACCGGACTTGTTGAAATTCCTATGGGAACTACCTTAAGAGAAGTCGTTTATGATATTGGTGGTGGTATTCCGAACGGTAAGAAGTTTAAAGCAGCTCAAACCGGTGGACCTTCCGGAGGATGTATTCCAGCGTCACATCTGGATACTCCTATAGACTATGATTCACTCATTGCGTTGGGCTCTATGATGGGTTCAGGCGGACTCATAGTTATGGACGAAGACAACTGTATGGTTGACGTAGCAAAATTCTTCCTGGAGTTTACAGTGGATGAATCCTGCGGTAAATGTCCTCCCTGTAGAATAGGTACAAAGCGTATGCTTGAAATTCTTGACAGAATCACCGAAGGTAAAGGAGAACCGGATGATATTGAAAAGCTTGAAGTATTGGCTAAAAATATCAAGGCTTCTGCTTTATGTGGTCTGGGACAAACGGCTCCAAATCCCATACTCAGTACTTTGAGATATTTCAGAGACGAATATGAAGCTCATATAATTGATAAAAAATGCCCTGCAGGGGTTTGTAAATCAATGCTGAAGTATACAATTGATGCGGCAAAATGTAAGAGCTGTGGACTTTGTACAAAGGTTTGTCCAATGAATTGCATAACCGGTGAAAAGAAGGTACCATATGTGATTGATCAAAGCAAATGCGCAAAATGCGGTGCTTGTATGGAAAAATGTCCATTCAAGGCCATCTCAAAGATATAAGGGGGGAGCATGAGTAATGTCAATGGTTAATATAACAATAGACGGCAAGAAACTGCAGGTTGAAAAAGATATAACTATTTTAGAGGCAGCCAGACAAGCCAATATAAAAATACCAACACTTTGCTTCCTTAAAGACATAAATGAGGTAGGCGCATGTAGAATGTGCGTAGTTGAAATAAAGGGAGCAAGAGCACTTCAGGCAGCTTGTGTTTATCCTGTGTCAGAAGGACTTGAAATATACACTCAGAGTCCAAGTGTCAGGGAAGCAAGAAAGGTCACACTTGAGTTAATTTTATCAAATCATGACAAGAAGTGCTTAACCTGTGTAAGAAACAAAAACTGTGAGCTTCAGACGCTGGCTGAGGAATTGAATATTAGTGAGCTCAGATTTGAAGGCCAGAGTACCCAGAAGCCTTTGGATAATTTTTCACCATCAATAGTAAGGGATCCGAACAAATGTATATTATGCAGACGCTGTGTAAGCGTATGTAAAAATGTTCAGACTGTTTCTGTTATCAGTGCAACAGAAAGAGGTTTCAGATCCACAATCTCCTGTGCTTTTGACAGATCTCTTACTGATGTGCCATGTACAATGTGCGGACAATGTATAAGCGTATGCCCTGTTGCCGCTTTGAGGGAAAAGGATGATACAGACAAGGTTTGGGCAGCATTGGCTAATCCTGAGCTTCATGTTGTTGTACAGACAGCACCGGCTGTAAGAGTTGCCATCGGTGAGGAATTTGGACTGCCAATAGGGTCAAGAGTCACAGGGAAAATGGTATCAGCATTGAAGCATCTCGGCTTTAGCAAAGTATTTGATACCGATACTGCTGCTGACCTCACCATAATGGAAGAGGGAACCGAACTTCTCCACAGGATAAAGAACGGCGGAAAACTGCCTGTTATAACCTCATGCAGTCCAGGATGGATAAAATTCTGCGAGCACAATTATCCTGAGTTTTTGGATAATCTGTCCTCCTGTAAATCTCCTCATGAAATGTTCGGTGCAGTACTGAAAACCTATTACGCTGAAAAAATGGGTCTTGATCCTGCAAAGATTTTTGTGGTTTCAATCATGCCATGTACAGCAAAGAAATTTGAGGCACAAAGACCGGAACTGTCTGCTTCAGGCTTTGCTGATGTAGATGTTGTACTTACTACAAGAGAACTTGCCAAAATGATAAAGGAAGCTGGAATTGACTTCGTAAATCTGGAGGACAGCCAGTTTGACGATCCTATGGGAGAGGCAACCGGTGCAGCAGTTATCTTTGGTGCTACTGGTGGTGTTATGGAGGCTGCTTTGAGAACTGTGTCCGAGATAGTATCGGGCAAATCCTTTGACAATGTGGAATACAAAGCTGTAAGAGGAATAGAGGGAATCAAGGAAGCCACTGTAGAGATTGGTGATATGAAGATAAGAGCCGCCGTCGCAAATGGCCTGGGCAACGCAAGGAAGCTGCTGGACAGCATTAAGGCCGGAGAAGCACAGTATGATTTCGTTGAGATTATGGCTTGCCCCGGTGGATGTGTCAATGGCGGCGGACAGCCTATTCAGCCTTCTTCGGTTCGGAGCTGGATTGACCTCAGGAGCGAAAGAGCAAAGGCTATTTATCAGGAAGATGAAAGTCTTGCTGTCAGAAAATCTCATGAAAACCCTGTTGTTCAGGAGATGTATGCTAAATACTTTGGTGAACCCGGAAGTCATAAGGCTCATAAGATATTGCATACACACTATTCCGCCAGGGAAAATTATCCTGTAAAATAGATTTATAGTTTAGTAAAAATACTTTAACTTTTTTAATTACTTATCAAGCTTTAAAGAAATATATAAAAAAAGTCCTATGTTTCAATTTTTATTGAAGTGTAGGACTTTTTTGTTTAGGAAAGACCTTTTCTACATAAACTTACTTTACAAGCACAATCAAAGTATTATCCTCCTTTAATAAGTGTAATTCAATTGAGGTGAAATATTATGCCCAGTATAGCTGCCCATTACTATTTTGGACAGGAAATAGCTAAAAGAATAAGTAGTGTAAGTTCTGAAATAACCGAAATAATACAGCAAAACATGGGAATATTTAATCTGGGATTACAAGGGCCGGATTTGTTATTATATTATAGACCATTCGTTAAGAATAAGGTGACAAAATTGGGTGCTGAAATCCATTCACGTCCTGCCAGGGATTTTATTAATTACGCCCTGCACAACATCAGGGAAGTAAAAAGTAATGCTGCTCTTGGGTATCTTTTGGGATTAACCTGTCACTTTATTTTGGACAGCAGCTTGCATGGTGAGATAAATCAATATGCTCCCAAACTAAGACAGCATCTCCTGCTGGAAGCTGAAATGGACAGGCAGGTAATTGAAGATAATTTCAGCTGTAAGCCTCACGCATTTAAGAGACACCTTCTTGTAAAGACAACAAATGACAAGTGGGATTTCTTAAGCCTTATCTATCCGCAGATTCAGTTAGTACAGTTAAAAGAATGCACCAGAAGTATCTACTTTTATTCAAAGCTTTTACTTTGCAGAGGAGGTATTAAGAAAAGGTTATTGGAGCTTGCAGAACATATATCTGGCAGGGAAAGTCCTTTTACAGCACTAATAGTTGACAGCAAAGAAAACAAGGATTTTCAGCCATATGCTAAAAAATTAGTAATGAATATGAAGAATATAACCACTGAGGGAGTTTTGGCAATAAAGAACGTTTATGAGGCGGCAAGATACGCTTTACCATTGAGCTGCATATTTGACAGGAGCTTCGGATAATAATTTTTCAAACGGAAATAAAAATACCACTTGCTTTAGAGTAAGCTCTAAGGTATAAACTAAATATATAACTATTTATAATTAAACAGATTACACTGATGACAATGGAATACGTAATATTATCTAAATATATTAATACATGAAACAATACAAAAATTAAATTATATTGGAGGCTTTGATATGCAGTACAGAAATTTTGGAAGTTTGGATTTTAAAGTATCAGCTTTAGGATTCGGCGCGATGCGTCTGCCTACCATATCTGAAGAATCAACGGGGAGCGAGCCCAAAAACAAGATTGATGAGCCTGAAGCTATTAGAATGATTCGGTATGCCATTGACCAGGGTGTCAACTATATAGATACGGCATACATATATCATGACGGCTTTAGTGAAATCCTTACGGGTAAAGCATTATTGGATGGTTATAGGCAAAAGGTTAAACTTGCTACAAAGTCACCTACATGGTTAATTAAGCAGCCTGAAGATTTTGACCGGATTTTGGATGAACAGCTTGAAAAGCTTCAAACTGACTATATTGATTTTTATTTGCTTCACTCACTTTCAAGAGATTCCTGGAACAATGTAATACTTAAGCACGGTATTTTACAGCGTGCAGAGGCTGCAAAAGCAGCAGGAAAGATAAAACACCTGGGATTTTCCTTTCATGATGAAGCTTCAGCGTTCATAGAAATAGTTGATGGCTATGATAAATGGGAGTTCTGCCAGATACAGTACAACTATCTGGACATTGAAAACCAGGCAGGGCAAGAGGGCTTAAAATATGCAGCCTCAAAAGGTATTGCAGTAATTATTATGGAGCCATTACTGGGAGGAAAACTTGCTAATCCTCCAAAAGAAATTAAAGCTATTTTTGATGAGAACGGTAATAATAGGACTTATGTAGACTGGGCTCTTCAGTGGCTGTGGAATCAACCTGAGGTATCTGTGGTTCTCAGTGGTATGAGTACAATGGAGCAGGTTGAGCAGAATTTAGCTTCAGCTGAAAAATCAGGTGTTTGTACAATGAGTAAGCAGGAGCTTGAAGTTATTGACAGAGTAATAGCAAAATACCGTGAGAGAGCAACCATTCCATGTACAGCCTGTTCCTACTGTATGCCATGTCCAAATAATGTAGACATACCAACGAATTTTAAGCTGTATAACAGTGCTATAAATAATGACGATTTGGATAGTGCCCGCTCCGAATATAGTAATAACTTTGATGCTGAGAAGCATGCCAGCAACTGTGTACAATGCAGAGTTTGTGAAGAAAACTGTCCTCAAAAGATTGTCATAAGTGAATGGTTGCCAAAAGTACATGCTATGTTGGGATAAATTGTGAATATTTATAAGATATAAAGAGAATATTATAAATAGTGAATATTAAATGTAGGCTTGCTGAGTCAAGCCTACATTTAATTTATGTAAAAAATTTATAATTATGTCGGAAATAAAATGAAGCCCTAAACATAAATTTATATATCAGAATAAAATGAACTCGAATAATAAATTTAGTTATTTTACAATATTTTGCATATAATGCCTTTATTAATAAAAAATTAATAAATTTATATTTAAAATACTATATAATATAAACAGTTATTAAAAACTGTAGGAAAGTAGAGTGTTTATATGAATTTATTAAGAAAAGTAATTTCAGTTGCTTTAGCAGGGAGCCTGATACTTTTTACCACTTCGTGTTCTTCAAAATCAAAGCCTGCCGAAAATAGCCATGCAGTAGCTATAACTGTTGAATCCAATGCTTCTTCAACTGCATCAGCATCTGACTCCAAAGAGATAAATCAAAATATAAGTGATGATATTCATATAAATCAAATAGGATATAGGTCAGATTCAAAAAAAGTTGCTATAATAAAGGGGATTTACAAAAATTTTGAGGTAATAAATACTGCCACAGGTAAAGTTGTTATGTCGGGACAAACCAGTGGTAAAGTCAGTGATGAATCCAGCGGAGATACAGTGTGTTATGCGGATTTTACACAATTAAAGGACGCTGGAAGCTATTACATATATGTGGAGGGACTCGGAAGATCCTATGAATTTAAAATAGGTGATTACACTTTATTTGCCCAGGTAAATGATTCTCTGGTTAAAGCTTTGTATTATCAGAGGTGCGGGAGTCAGTTAACTTCTGAACATGCCGGTGAATATGTTCATGGAGCCTGTCATACCGGCAAGGCAAAGCTATATGGAAATGAAGAAGTTGAAATTGATGTAAGTGGAGGCTGGCATGATGCCGGTGATTACGGAAGGTATGTAGTTCCTGCTGCTGTAACTGCTGCTGATTTAATGCTGGCTTACGAGTTTTATCCTCAAAGCTTTACAAATTCATTAAATATACCTGAAAGTAATAATAACCTGCCTGATGTACTGGATGAGGTAAAATACGGCATCGAATGGATGCTTAAAATGCAGGATAGTGATGGAGGAGTTTACCATAAGGTGACCTCCAGGAACTTTCCTGATATAACGACAATGCCTGATATAGATGTGGATGACCTTTTGGTATTACCTGTATCTACCACTGCAACAGCCGACTTTGCCGCAGTTACTGCTATGGCTGCAAGAGTTTATAAAGAATTTGATGCAGAGTTTTCTGCCAGATGTTTAAATGCATCTGTAAAGGCATGGAACTGGTTGGAGAAAAACAAAGATTTTATTGAATTCAGGAATCCTCAGGAGGTTTCTACAGGAGAATATGGTGACAACTCGGGACGTGATGAAAAAGCCTGGGCTGCAGCAGAACTCTTCAGAACTACCGGGAATAAAAAATATAGTGAATATTTTATTTCTAACTATGAGTATAATGGATTTGGACTTGGATGGCAAAATGTAAGTGGGTTTGCTGCAATTGCATATCTGTTTGCTGACTCCGATAATGCAGAACCAAAAGTAGCTGAAGGAATTCGAAAGGCTTGGTTGGATAAGGCTGACATGTTTGTGAACACTGCTGAAAAAGATGGATATCTGCTTGCAATGCATAAAATGGAATACAGCTGGGGGAGTAATATGAATGTTGCTAACCATGCCATGCATCTACTTATTGCCGATAAGTTGCAAAATAATGAGAAATATACTCAGACAGCAGCCGATTGCGTGCATTACCTGTTGGGTAGAAATACACTGAATCAGAGCTATATTACAGGCTTTGGCTCCAAATTGGTTATGCAGCCCCACCATAGACCTTCTGCAGGAGATTCGGTCAAAGAGCCTGTACCGGGTTTTGTGGTGGGTGGACCTGATTCTGCCCTTGAGGATGATATTGCCAGAGCAAAGCTTTCGGGAAAAGAACCTGCAAAATGCTATATCGACGATGTTACATCATATTCTACCAATGAAGTAGCCACATATTGGAACTCTGCAGCAATTTTCAGTTTTTCATATATGGCATCTAAATAGACGAAAGGAGGCTGTCTGTTGGCCAAACAGATTTGGAAGCCATCTACAATGTTGAATCCTGTACCTGTTGTTATGGTAACTTGTACAGATAATAACGGAAAATCAAATATTATTACTCTTGCATGGGTGGGTACAATAAACTCCGACCCTCCCATGGTATCTATATCAGTAAGAAAGCAAAGGTATTCCTATGAACTTCTTAAGCAAAAAGGAGAATTTGTAGTAAACCTGCCACCCCGCAGTCTTACTTTTGCCACAGACTATTGCGGTGTAAAGTCGGGCAGAGAGGTTGATAAGTTTGAAGCTATGAAACTTACCCCGGAAAAGGCCTCAAAGGTTGGTGTTCCATTAATTAAAGAATGTCCCGTCAATCTTGAATGTGTTGTTAGGCAGGTAATTGAGCTGGGCTCCCATGATTTATTTCTTGCTGAAGTGGTTGCAACTAATGTGGAAGAGAGTTTACTGGATGAGAGCGGCAGATTGAATCTTGATAAAGCCGATCTTATCTGTTATTCCCATGGTGAATACTATCCATTGGGCCCTTCTCTGGGATACTTCGGATTCTCAGTTACCAGGAAAAAAAATCTTAAAAGGAATTTGAAGTTTTCAGCTGAACATAAAAATGAAAGGGGCCAAAATACCAGGAGCAGTGATAAGAGCTCAAAAAAGCAAAAGACCAGTAGCAGTAAAAAGAGTACAAAAAGCAAAAGAGAAAAAACGGTAAAAAACAAAAAAAGAAAAATCCCAAAAAGTAAAGTGTAAAATGAACAGTAGCCCAATAAGCTGTTATATTATTGAATGAATGAAATAAAGCCGGGTGTGAAATTGAACGGAATTCAACCAAACACCCGGCTTTTTTAAGTAATCATAAATTCCAGGAATATAGCTCTGTGAATTAATAATTGTTTGAACATATCAAAATAACCGGTAGACAGAAATTTACATTGCCTGATGAAAAGTTCTTGAGAGAACTTCAAGCTGCTGGGCCCTTGTAAGCTTGATAAAGTGTACTGCGTAACCTGAAACCCTCACCGTAAGCTGATTATATTTCAGTGGTTCTTTCATGGCAGCTTCAAGAGATGAAGGGTCAAGAACATTAACATTTATGTGATGTCCACCATTTAAAATATAGCCGTCTATCAGTGCTGAAAGATTATTAATTTTAGCATTTTCATCCCTACCCAAAGCGGCTGGTATAACTGACATTGTAAGGGATATGCCGTCTCCGCATATGCTGTAGGGGATTTTAGCAACTGAATTAAGCATTGCAAGAATGCCTGACCTGTCTCTGTTGTGCATAGGGTTTGCTCCCGGTGCAAAAGGTTCACCTTTCTTTCTGCCGTCTGGTGTAGAGCCGGTTTTCTTGCCGTAAACAACATTTGAGGTAATGGTCAGTATTGAAAGAGTATGCTTAGCATTCCTATAGGTCGGATGAGTTTTGAGACTGTTATAAAAGCTTTCCACTATCTCTTTTGCTATGCTGTCAACCCGGTCATCGTCATTTCCGAATTGAGGATACTGGCCATTTATTTCAAAGTCGGTTATAATTCCGCGCTCATCTCTGATAACCTTAACCTTAGTGTGCTTAATTGCACTCAAGGAGTCTGCAATAACAGAAAGTCCTGAAATACCAAAAGCCATCATTCTGTTAACATCTGTATCGTGAAGGGCCATCATCAGCCTTTCATAGGCATACTTGTCATGCATATAGTGAATGGCGTTCATTGTATTGACATAGAGCCCTGTAAGCCAATGCTGAAGTTTTTTATAATTTTCCAGAACCTTGTCATATTCAAGATAATCACCTTCATAAGCTGGAATCTCAGGAGCCACCTGCTCGCCGGTAATCTCATCTCTGCCGCCGTTAAGTGAGAGCAGCAGGAGTTTGGGGAGATTACATCTGGCACCGAAATACTGCATATCCTTTCCAAGACGCATAGCTGATACACAGCAGGATATGCCATAGTCATCCCCATATAGGGGTCGCATAAGCTCATCGTTTTCGTACTGTATTGCACTGGTTTTTATGGAGATTTTAGAGCAATAACGTTTGAAATTCTCAGGCAGCCTTGGTGACCATAAAATAGTCAGGTTTGGCTCAGGAGCAGCTCCCAGATTATTTAAGGTGTGCAAGAACCTGTAGGAGGTTTTAGTTACCATGTGACGACCGTCAAGGCCTATGCCGCCGATGGATTCTGTAAGCCACACAGGGTCCCCTGCAAAGAGTTCATTATATTCTTTAGTTCTTAGGTGTCTTATGAATCTCAGCTTAATAACAAACTGGTCAATCAGTTCCTGTGCCTGGATTTCAGTTAATGTTCCATTCTTTATGTCTCTTTCAATATAAATGTCAAAGAAAATATTCAATCTTCCAAGGGAATTAGCTGCGCCGTTGGTTTCCTTCATTGCACCCAGAAAGGCCAGGTATGTCCACTGAACAGCTTCAAAGGCATTCTGTGCCGGCCGTCTAAGATCAAAACCATAGGCATTGCCCAACGCTATTAAATCCTTCAGTGCAGATATCTGATCGTGGATTTCTTCCTTCAGGCGAATTATTTCATCTGTCATGTGTACCGGAAGAGAGTCAAAATCCTGCTGCTTTTTTTGTATAAGTCTGTCCACTCCATACAATGCAACTCTTCTGTAGTCTCCAATAATTCTGCCTCTGCCGTAGGTATCAGGCAGGCCTGTAATAACTCCACATCTTCTGGCTTTGCGCATTTCCTCGCTATATACGCTGAAGACACCATCATTGTGAGTTTTTACTTCCTTGCTGAAGATACGGTCTATATCGGGAGAAGGAGATATGCCGAACTGCTCACAGGCCTGCTTTGACATTCTGTATCCGGTTTTGGCAATAAAAGCTCTTTTTAAAGGTGCATCTGTTTGCAAGCCTTTTATAACTTCATAGGGCTCATCAATATAACCGGGTTTATGACTTGTAATGCCAGACAGGGTTTCCGCATCAATTGCGAGAACTCCTCCATTAAGATGCTCTTCAATCAGAAGACTTTTACAGGTTTCCCATAAATGCTTTGTTTTTAAGCTGGAACCAGCAAGAAAATTTTCGTCGCCGTCGTACGGTGTGTAATTTGTTTGAATAAAATCCTGAACGTCAATAGTACTAATCCATTTTCCGCTTTTAAAACCGTTGAAAGTTAATTCCATATGCAATGCCTCCCTTAATACAAACTATTGCCAGGGATTTACTCTGCAGAAATAAAATGTTAGCAAAATAAAAACCACCTGGGCTTAATAGTGCCCAGGCGGCCGGCTTATAAAAGTCATGCTCCCATGTGGTGAACTCCACTTCCGCCAGTTGCATGACAGTTTCATTCAAAAAAATAATTAATAAATATTAATTTATATTATTATTATAGATATTCTATAATAATAAGTCAATAGATACTGATAAAAGCAGAGACAAAAAAAGCTGTATTTCTACAACATATTGGCAAATCAAAAACAGACATGCTATATATTGTGGCATAATATATCTGCTGGATACCGATATCTGAGAAGTTTTTAATTAACAATATTTGGAAAAAGCATAGGTGCCGGACGAAAAGATGCTATCTGAATTTATGAGTAAGCTGTATAATTGAAGTTATAATTCAATATTATGGTTCATTATCAACAATATTGATGTAAACACCACTCTATAATTCAATAATATTATTTATTAATCTTATTCAATAATATGACAGGCATGCAAAGCTTTGTTTTTGGTTAGATTGGAGGATTTACATGGAAAATAATATCAATATGGAAGCAAATTATGATAATTCAATCAACATACTTGAATTTATAAAGGAAGTTGAAAAACTTAAAAATGTGACAAGAACAGCCTGGACCTCGGAAGGCAGGGAGGAAAGTGTGGCTGAGCATTCCTGGAGGTTAGCAGTGTTCGCATTGGTTATGGCTGATCAATTTCCCGGGATTAATATGGGAAAGGTGCTTGGAATGTGTATTGTTCACGATTTTGGTGAGATATATGAAGGGGATATTTCTGCCAAGTTGGAGGATGATCCCGAAGGTAAACTGATACGGGAGGAGCAGGCAGTAAAAAAGCTAATTAAAAAACTGCCTGACAGTGTGGGGCAGAATATCCTGGACTTGTGGTATGAGTATAATTCAGCTGAGACTGAGGAGGCAAAGCTGGTTAAAGCCCTGGATAAAATGGAAACTATAGTTCAGCATAATCAGGGGAAAAATCCAGAGGATTTTGATTATGCCTACAATCTGCAATATGGTACTAAATACATCAAATACAGCCAGGCTCTGAAAGCCTTAAGAGCTCTGATAGATAATGATACCATGCAGAATGTGGATAAAAAATAGAATTACAGGTCATATAGAAGAAAACTGGCTGTCATCCTGCACACAGGTGCTGCAAATGTCGGACCTGTGAGTTGAATTTTCTATATTATTTTATTTGAAAGGAGTCAGGAATGGGATTGGATTAAGAGTATTAACAATGCATTGGATTATATTGAAAATAATCTGACTGATGAAATTGATTATGCTAAAATTGCTAAGGCAGCATGTTGTTCTGAATTTCATTTTTCCAGAATATTTTCTTCGATGGCCGGAATAACTCTATCCGAGTATATAAGACGCAGACGTCTTATTTTGGCGGCCTTCGAGCTTCAAAAGAGTGATATGCTCATAATTGATATTGCAGTCAAGTATGGTTATGAGTCTGCCGATGCATTTACCCGTGCCTTTAAAAAGCTGCATGGAATACGGCCTTCAGAGGCTTGAGAAAAAGGTTCTCAGCTTAAAGCCTATCCAGGATTGTCCTTTCAAATATCTATAATATGAGATAGTGAAATGGATTATAGAATTGAAAAGTTGGATTTTGAATTAATGATTATTGGAAGGAAAACCTCTGTGAAAACTGATAAGGCTTTTAAGTTAATTTCTAAGCTATGGGGTGAGGCAAAGGAAAGTGGTTTTTTGCAACAGCTTATTGATATGTCCTGGGAAAAACCCAAGTGTAAATTGGAGGGTATTTTGGGAGTGTGAGGAAACGAAGCCTCTATAACCGATAACGAATTTGATTATTTTATGGGAGCAAGATATGAAGGTGAAGCTCCTGAAGGCATGGAAGAACTTATAATTCCATCTTGTACATGGGTAGTGTTTCCAAATGTTATTGACGCATGGAAACGCCTTTACTCAGAGTGGCTGCCCACTTCCGGATATGAGCTTGCTGACCTGCCCTGTATAGAGAACTATTTAGCCCCGGGGCATCAACCTGAAAATGAATTATGGGTACCGGTTATTGCGAGGTAAAAACCATATAGAATTTGTGCCAGAAAAGTCGGGAAATTTTCTTCCTCATTTTATATTATTGTTTTAGGTAATTGGTTGGGACGATTGATTACAGCCAATAAATACTGGCCAATAATATGAAAGGAGAAGAAATATTGAATTATAGAATTAAAGAAAATAAAAATAAAAGGGAATTTTTTGAGTACCTAAAGTTAATGTTTTTTATGTATTATAACAAAATTTAGGACTTGGTTACATTTCAATGAAAGAACCCCGCATGCCAATTAAAAGCATACGGGGTTTTTTACTGCATATTTAATGGGGATTACTTGACAACATGGTTAATTGTCTTTTACCCAGCTAAATCTGAATTATTTTGTAGCTAAAACCTTCTTAAGCTTAGCAAATCTTGGGAGACCATCTTCCTTAGGAGGAGCAGATTCACCCTGGATTAATGGTAAAGCGTAATCAATAAATTCCTGCTTCAAACCGTTACCAGCTTCATTGATCCATTCTCTTGGTATCTTCTTTTCTGTATTTGCAACATCGTTCAAGTCGAGAAGCTGAATTTCGCACTTGTATTCTTTTCCTTCAGCTCTTTTGAAGCCAACCATTTTATCAGTAATACCTTCAACAGCGTATTTAACAGCCATTTGACCTGATAAATAGGATTCGTTTACATCTGTTGCAGAACCACAGTGAGCAGCACATCTCTGGAGAAGGCTGAATTCGATACCACGTACCTTTGCTCCGGTCTTTTCTTTAACTATATTAGCTAAAGTAGCAGCAAGACCTCCTAATTGAGCATGACCGAAGGAGTCTTTTTGCTTAGCAAGGTCTGAACCATACTCAGATATATATTTTCCGTTCTTGTCCTTGATACCTTCTGAAACAGCAACTATGCAATTTCCGTTCTTTTTATAGATTTCAGTACATTCGGTAAGGAACTTATCCATATCAAAATCGATTTCAGGGAGGTATATCAAGTCAGGACCTGCACCTTTGTATGCAGCCAAAGCTGAAGCTGCTGTCAACCATCCTGCGTTTCTTCCCATAATTTCAAGAATAGTTATCATACCGGTATTATATACTCTGGCGTCGTGGTAAACTTCCATAGTAGAAGTAGCAATATATTTTGCTGCGCTTCCATAACCCGGGCAGTGGTCAGTTCCAAACAGGTCGTTATCTATAGTCTTTGGAACACCCATTACTCTGCACTCGTAACCAACCTTTTGCATATACTTGCTAACCTTGTTGCAAGTATCCATTGAGTCGTTACCGCCATTGTAAAAGAAGTATCTGATGTTATATTTTTTGAAAACTTCAAGCAGTCTCTTGTAATCTGTTTCATCCTCATCTGCTGATTTAAGCTTATAACGAACTGAACCCAAAGCAGAAGAAGGAGTAGTTTTTAGTAATTCAAGCTCATAGGGATCTTCCTTGCTCATGTCATAGAACTTTTCATCAAGAATACCCTTAATACCATGAGCTGCACCGTATACAGCTGTAATAGCATCCTGCTTTAATGCTTCCTGGAATACACCGCAGGCACTAGCATTAATTACCGAAGTTGGTCCACCGGATTGTCCGAATATTGCGGCACCCTTTAAAACTGTCATTGTATATACCTCCTATATAATATATATTAATTTGTATAAATGTACGTTGTTTTTACCAAACCTTTCATAAGCAGGTCTGATATTACAATACGCAATCACATTAAAATATAGCATAATGAAAATTAAAATGCAATTACACATATACATTTCTTGCACTATTATTATTAACAATATTATTAGCATAATTTATTCAAAATTATTGGCAATTTTAATAGTTTAATTCGCAATTGGCCATACTTAACTGCATTTTTAAAAAAATAAAACATAACTATATATAAGTATTATTATTTAATAGATAAATACTTTTTGGATAAAAATAAATACAGGCCTTGTGTTACAGCCCGAAAAAACTTCTAGTTTACAGCTTTGACAAAAAAATATCAAGATATCCCTTGATTTTGAAATGATTTTTTCATAAAATAGTAACGGTGGGTGAAAGAATTACCTTATTATTTACAATATTATTTTGTAAATAATAATCAATATAACGAGGTATAAGTATAGTGTGTCAATTAACACTAATATTGTATGCCTTGTTGGAACACAGAGGTAATAAAATTTTTCTTCAGACGAAAAATTTTATCTATATGTTGTAATGGAATCAAAGTTTTAGAGCTTAAGTGACGGCAAGGGTTCTATAAAATTAGGGTTTCAAAAATAAAATTAAAAGGAGTGCATAAATATGGCATTAGTAACTACTAAAGAAATGTTTAAGAAAGCTTATGAAGGCGGATACGCTATAGGTGCTTTCAATGTTAATAACATGGAGATAGTACAAGGTATTACTGAAGCAGCTAAAGAAGTAAACGCTCCGCTTATTCTTCAAGTTTCATCCGGAGCTAGAAAGTATGCAAACCACACTTACCTGATGAAGCTGGTAGAAGCAGCAATAATTGAAACAAATCTTCCTATATGCTTGCACCTTGACCATGGTGATACATTCGAACTTTGTAAGTCATGTATAGATGGTGGTTTCACATCAGTAATGATTGACGGTTCACATCACTCATTCGAGGACAATATTGCTTTAACCAAGAAGGTTGTTGATTACGCTCATGAAAGAGGCGTAGTTGTAGAAGGTGAGTTGGGAAGACTTGCAGGTATAGAAGATGATGTTAATGTATCAGATGCTGATGCTGCATATACAAATCCTGCACAGGTTGAAGAATTTGTTGAAAGAACTGGTGTTGATTCACTTGCAATAGCAATTGGAACCAGCCACGGTGCATACAAATTCAAGCCCGGACAAAAACCACAGCTCAGATTTGATATTTTGGAAGAAATCGAAAAGAGACTTCCTAATTTCCCAATAGTTCTTCACGGTGCATCTTCAGTTATTCCTGAGTTTGTTGATATGATAAACAACAATGGCGGTAAAATGCCAGATGCAATTGGTATTCCTGAAGATATGCTCAGAAAGGCTGCTTCAATGGCTGTTTGTAAAATCAACATTGATTCAGACTTAAGACTTGCTATGACTGGAACTATCAGAAAGTATTTTGCTGAAAATCCAAGTCATTTTGACCCAAGACAATACCTCGGACCAGCTAGAAATGCTATAAAGGAACTTGTTAAGAATAAGATTATCAACGTTCTTGGCTGCGATGGTAAGGCTTAATAAATATTGTAATTAGAATGAAATTAAACTTTTTTATACAGAAAACAGCTTTCAATTATATAAAATTGGGAGCTGTTTTTTTATGACTTGCTAATATCAATAAGGTAATATGGAAATATCTCAAACTTTCAACTTCAAACTTCTAATTTCAAACTTCTAATTTCAGACTTCATACTTCTAACTTTATACATCTACATCTAACTTCTTATTTCTAACCCCCAACCTCTAACTTCTGAAATATTAAGAAAATATTAAAAATGACGAGATTTGTTGAGATATCAGTTTAAAATGTTTTATATTTATAATAGAAATGTATTTTTAGATAAAATTTTCTAATTAATTGACTTTTTTTATTGTACGGGGGTTAAAAATGAAGAAAAAAGCAGGGGTAGTTTGCCTTTTACTTGTGATTTTTATGCTGTTTCCTGTTATTGGAACAAAAGTTTATACAGAACCTGATTATCAGGGAACAATGGTAAATGCGCAGGAATCCATTGAAGCAGACGAACTGCGTGGAGTATGGATTGCGACTGTAAGTAATATTGATTTTCCTTCCAAGCCAGGACTTAGTGCCGAACAGCAAATGAAGGAGCTGGATGCAATAATTGAAAATGCTCAATATATGGGGCTTAACTCCATATTCTTCCAGGTTCGCCCAACGGGAGATGCGTTGTATAAATCGTCTATTTTTCCATGGTCGGCATACCTGACAGGAAAACAGGGAAAGGCCAATGATAAGGACTTTGATCCCCTGGCATACTTAATTGAGCAGGGCCATAAAAGGGGAATTAAGATACATGCATGGCTGAACCCATTGAGACTATCAATGGGAACAACATCAAAGCCTGATAAAAGTGTAAAGGTTTTATCTGAAAACCATCCGGCCAGAAAGATTCCTGATGCAGTAGTTGCCCATGCTAACGGGAAACTATATCTTGATCCTGGAGATCCTGCAGCCATAAAACTTATTACCGATGGAGTGGCTGAAATCATTAATAATTATGATGTGGATGGCATCCACTTTGATGATTATTTTTATCCGGCAAAAAGTGAGTCAAACGGTAAAGATTTTGATGATAGCAAATCATACAATAAGTATAAAGGTTCTTTCAAAAACAAGGACGATTGGAGAAGACATAATATTGATACCCTTGTAAAGAGTACCTATGACACAGTTAAAGCTATAAAGCCTGATGTAGAGTTTGGAATAAGTCCTTTTGGAATATGGTCAAACAAAGATAGAAATCCTGAGGGTTCAGACACTCAGGGAGGAATTTCAACATATTACGATCATTATGCCGATACTAAAAAATGGGTAAAGGAAGCTTATTTGGATTATATAGCACCTCAGATATATTGGAACATCGGATTTAAGGTGGCTGATTATTCAGTTTTGCTTGATTGGTGGAAAAATGTATGCAGCGACAGTAAAGTAAAATTATATGTGGGACATGCCGCATACAAAATAAATGACACCACCCAGGCCAACGAATGGATAGATCCCCTTCAGATACCAAAGCAAATTGCTATGAACAGAGACAGTAAAGCTGTCAGCGGCAGTATATTCTATGGTTACTCCAAACTGAAAGCTAATGAACTGGGTATAAAGGATAAACTCAGAGGCATATATGTGGCAGGCAGGGATCCGGGAAGTTCAGTACCTGAAGATCGACAGCTTATAATAGCTGCACCGGAAAACGGGTATAAAACCACTTCCTCAAAGGTTAGTATTATGGGGAGTTGTGATCCGGGACAGCCGCTGTATTTGAATGGAAATCAGATTACACCTTCAGAAGATGGATATTTTGCTATTTATCAGGAGCTGAAGGTTGGAGAGAACACACTTGTTTTTAAGCATAAAGATAAAGAGACTACATTAAAAATAACTCGAAAAGCCAGTGCGGCTTCCACTCCATACCAGATGAACAAGGCAGAATTCAGAGCTGGCTACTTTAGCCCTACTGGAAATATGACTCTGAAAACCGGGCAAAAGGTTGAATTTTCCTGTGTTGCGCCTAGTGGAGCTAAAGTATGGGTGGAAATGGGGAAATATAAGGTTCAATTATCTAATTCCGGAGAAATGGAGTCAAACGGTGGAAAACTTGTACCTGCAAAGTACAAAGGAACCTTTGTAATGCCTGCGGTTTCCGGAAACGAAAAAGTGATTAAACTTGATAAGCCCGTATTTGTTTTGGAGTATAAGGGGCAGAAGATAACAAGCAAACAGAGCAATACTCTGAGTGTTCAATCTGATAAATATCATAAATATGCTGTAATCAGTACCACAGAGGCAGAAGCTGTTGCAAGATCAGGTCCTTCAACCTCCTATTCAAGAGTTACACCGCTGATAAACGGTGCAGTGGACAATATTGTAGGAGAGCAGAACGGATATTACCTGCTGCAGAGTGGCGTCTGGACAGACAGTAAGTACGTAAAGGTTGTAAATAATAAAGCACTTGCATCCAACAAGATAAGTGCAATAACTCTAAAAGATAATGGCAGCTATACTGACATTACATTTAAAATGCCTGTGAATGCAGTATTTGGAGTTGAAGTATCTCCCTCAAAGGTCATACTTAATATCTATAATACAAAAGGAATAAGTACTAATGCAGCAGCTCCGTCAGCATCAATTTTTAAATCTATAAGTTATAGAGATATAAATGGTACTGCTCAGTATACATTCAACCTAAAGTCTGAGGACAACTATTTTGGTTATTATGCATCTTATAAAAATGGTTCACTTGTATTCTCATTAAAGAATGCACCTAAAATATCAGGTACCGGCAGTAAGCCATTAACAGGTTTAAAAGTTTTACTTGATGCAGGGCATGGAGGAAGTGAATCTGGAGCAATTGGACCATTGGGTAAGCATGGTCTTTACGAAAAGCAGATCAACCTGGCTATTACCCTGAATGCCAGAAAGTACCTGCAGAATTTAGGTGCTACTGTTATAATGACCAGAACAAGTGATAAAACTGTCAGTCTTTCTGAAAGAGCAAATATGATTCGGAAGGAAAAGCCTGATATTGCAGTGTCCATACATAACAATTCCATGGACGTGACTGCGGATTACAATAAGCATACAGGGCTTCTGGTGCTTTATTCCAAGGACAGCTCCAAAGCCGCTGCCGGCTTTGTCAAGGATTCACTGGTAGCTGATCTTCAACGAAAGGATGGAGGCTTCAGATGGCAGAGTCTGACGGTTTGTACCGTAACCCAGTCTCCGGCAATTCTGATTGAAGGCGGGTTTATGTCCAATCCAGAGGAATATCAATGGCTTGCAAACTATGATAATCAGGTTCAGATGGGGAATGCGATAGGAAAGGCCATAGAGAAATGGGCAATGAAAAATAAAAGATGAGGTGTAATATGCCAAAGGTATTTCTTGTGGAGGATGATCTGAAGCTGTCCACCATAATAATTGAAATGCTGACCAGATACAATTACATGGTTGATAAGGTTACTGATTTTAAGAATGTCGAAAAGCAGTTTGAGAAATCAGGAGCCGATATAGTTCTTTTGGACATTAATTTACCATATTTGGATGGCTTCTACTTTGTAAGATATATTAGGCGTATTTCAAATATACCCATTATTATAATATCAGCACGGAACAGCAGCAGTGAACAGGTAATGGGCATTGAATTCGGCGCCGATGATTATATAACAAAGCCTTTTGACATGGAGCTGCTCATTGCGAAAATGAGAGCTCTGCTGAGAAGAAGTCAATCAGCAATTAATTTGGCTGATTCAATAATCAGGGCCGGTGAGCTGGAGCTTGATACTGATAAACTCACTATAAAAAGGGGTTCACAATTTGTGGTTCTGTCAAAAAATGAATACAAGCTGATTAAGAAATTGATGGAGAAACCCGGAAAGGTGGTTCTCAGGGAAGAACTATTTGAAGAGCTGTGGGATGATGCAGCCTTTGTTGAAGAAAATACACTTTCGGTAAATATTACCCGATTAAAGTCCCGCCTTGAAGAACTGGGCTTTTCCAATTCAATAAAGGTTAAGCGGGGAACTGGGTACTATCTTGATATGGAGGCTTTATCCTGTAAGAAGGAAGGCCAATGCATATGAAGCAGGAATTGTCCATTATATATAACTTCCTTAAAGATAAGCTTTCCCTGATATTGATTTATTTTATTAATACAGCAGTTATCATTTTATTCTTTAACTTATCCCTGGGCAGCAGGGAATGGATTTATCCCTGCCTGCTATCTCTTGTTATTTTTGCTCCATATTTGATAATACAGTATTATTTATACAGGACACTAATGATTATTTGTGAAACAGGTGAAACAAATTTACCTGAAGAGGTGTACTCAAACAAGAATTACATTAAGAAAGTAAACACAACTCTTATAAAAATCCATAAGTATTTTAATATAAAGCTAAATGAAGAACGTCAAAAGAACCTTGAATTCCGAAGATTTATATCTCAATTTGTCCATTCCATGAAAACACCAGTAACAGTTATTAATCTTGCTCTTCAGAATATACATCAATCAGTTGATGAAAATGGGGCTGAAGTCTCACCGGACACTATTCCGGATATATCAGATGAAAACCAGAGACAGCTTGAAATGCTGAACAATTTGCTGGATTATTTACGAATTAACGAATTCAATAAGGACTATAAACCAGAGACTGTGGATTTATGTTCGGAGTTAACAAGAATAATTAACAGTAAAAAGAGGAGTTTTATTTATAATAATGTCAGGCCCAATATAATTTTAAATGGCATTCAAAAGGCTCTGGTTGTGACTGATTCCAAGTGGAATTCAGTAATGCTTGATCAAATAATTTCCAACGCAATTAAATATTCCGGTACTTCAGATTCAAGTAACTCAGAAGAAATGAAGAAAATTGATTTTGAAATTGAAATACAAGACAGAAAGACTATATTATCAATAACTGACCATGGAATGGGAATTCCGGCCCATGATCTTCAAAGAATAATGGACCCATTCTTTACAGGAGAAAACGGGAGAAAAATGAAGAATGCAACTGGTATAGGGCTTTACATAGTAAAACTTATTTCAAAAGGACTGGGGCATGAGGTGTTAGTGGAATCTCAACCAGGTTTAGGCACCAGAGTTTCTATAATCTATAATATAGTTAATAAGTATTAGCTTTTTATTTTATTATAAAATACTAATTCTATAATTGCTCATATTTAAAATAATTCAGAGCAATAACTTTTATTTTTATTTATTGTTTCGATTGGTATTTATGTGCCTGTTTCATTGGTTATCCAGTATTAATCTTACTTTGGTATTTAATTCGTTTTGCGTTGGTTTAGTAAAGTAAAAATGGTTTAGTACTATTTTGTATTTTAGCGTGGTATTCTTTCAAAATTGTAAGTTATGTGAAAGCTTATTAAATACTTATTTTCTCTCCGTAAATTTATAATTGGGTTAAAGTAGATCAGCGGAGGAGATGCAGATGGCATTAATAGAAGTTAAAAATCTTACCAAGACATATTATGGTCAAAAAAATAAACAAAGCACAAACGCTTTAAACGGTATTGAGCTTACAATACATGAAGGAGAGTTTCTTGGAGTAATGGGACCGTCGGGCAGCGGGAAAACTACTCTGCTAAACATGCTCAGCGGTATTGATGTTCCTACTGGCGGTAATGTTGTAATAGAAAATAAAGATTTGTTTTCCATGAAGACTGAAGAACTGGCTCTTTTCAGGAGACGGAGAATGGGCTTTGTGTTTCAGGAGTTTAATCTGCTGGACAGTCTTACACTGAGAGAGAATATAATGCTGCCATTAATACTTGATAAGAAGCCCATGTCATATATAGAAGAGAGAGTTAACAAATATATCAGACTGTTTGATATTGAAAAAGCAGCAGACAAGCACCCCTATAATGTTTCGGGAGGACAACAGCAAAGGGCGGCAGTAGCAAGGGCTCTTGTCAATAAACCTGCTGTAGTATTTGCAGATGAACCAACCGGAAATATTGATTCAAAATCATCAAAGGCTGTCATGGGCTGTTTTGAGAAAATCAATGAGGAAGAGAAGGCTACAATTTTAATGGTTACCCATGACCCCTTTGCAGCCAGCTACTGTAAAAGAATTATATTTATCAGGGATGGGCAGATATGCTTTGAACAAACCAGAGAGGGAAGCAGAAGCCAATTTTTTGACAAAATAATTGACAGCCTTGCAGTGTTGGAAGGTGAGGCGAAAACCAATGACATTTAGTGGAGTTGTATGGAAGAATTTTAAATTCGGAATTCGCAAGTACATCGCCTTTTTTCTTTGCAGTACTTTCACAATTTCCATATTTTTTATATTCTGCAACCTTTCCTTCAGTAATGATATCAGTGATTTCATGGAAACTGCAGGTATGGGATCAGAGTATATTTATACATTGATGGTTGTCATTTTGTCTTTATTTTCTGTGGGATTCATAAGCTATATCAATAACAGCAAAAACAAGAGCAGATCAAAGGAATTCGGTCTTTATATGACTATGGGTATGACTTACAGGGATATAACAAAGCTGATAATTCTTGAAGACCTTGTTATACTTATCTGTTCTATTGTGTCAGGAATAGCAGTTGGAGCAGTCTTTTCCAGGTTGATATATATGATCAATATGAAATTAATCGGAAAAGATAACAGTAATTTTGTACTGGATTATAGAAGTTTTTTCCTTTCAGCCGCAGTATTTATTGCCATATATGCTGTGAATATAATCATAACGATTTTTTCTATGCGAAAAATGAATATAAGAAAGCTTATTAACTCAGACAGGGAGTCGGAATATACTGAACAGTCTCATTGGGGCATTGCTGTAACAGGAATCATTTTGATGACAGTTTTTGCTGCAACTTCTGTTGCTGCAGCATTATCAAGAGATGTAGCCATGAAAAAAATTCCAATAATACTGGCCATAATGACTGGTTTGGCAGGAATATACCTGGTCATATCACATATTACCGGCATTATTTCAAGTTTGGCTAAAAAGAATAAGGAGTTATACGGCAAGAGTTTACTCAGTCTTTCGGAAATGAAATATACATCAAAAAAGAATGCTAAGGTGCTTTTCCTGCTTAGTATATTAAGCGGAATGATTCTTCTGTGTTCGGCTTCAACCTTCGCCTTGCTCAGTCTGACAGAGAATATTGTTGAAAGTGCTGACAAGCATGGAATAACTTATATTGAAGCTATGGGAGTCAATAATTTCGACGACAGCTATGTGGAAGAACTTATCACCGAAAGCGGTGCCGACTTGAAAAATCATTTAAAGTATCGGTGTACTTTTGCAAATAAAGTAGAAGGTATAAACCAGTCAGACGGTGAAACTTCTGCTGCAGAATTGTCTGAAAACATATCTGCCGTACCCATATGTTTAATAAGTAAATCTACACTTTATTCAATGACAGGAGATATATCATCGGTATCTAGTGGTGAAGCCCAAATATTGGCGGCAGACCCATTACTTACTCCACCTGAGAGCAAGCTGCCTGAAATTATAATATCAAACGGAGTTATAACCAAAAAGCTTGTTATAAAGGGAACTATAATAAATAACAATTTCAACAGTGAAATTGTTCTGCTTAACAGATATCTGTTAATTGTGGACGATAAAGACTATGCAGAGTTTGAGGGGGGCAGTAATGAATTTAATGGCACAATACATGATATAGAAGTAGATAAATGGAGAAAAACTGATTGGGTTTTTCAGAAGCTGAATGAAGCAAGAGACATCAATAATCCCCTGACTCGGCATTTTATAGTATATGGCAGCTACGCAAGGTATTCATTAATGAAACACCTGTATTCAACCTTTGTATTTGTTACAAACTTTATTAGCATTTTGTTCTTTGCAGCAACAATACTTATACTGCTTTTCAGGCAATATGAAAATACAGATAAAATGGCCAGGAAATATACACAGTTAAGAAAGCTGGGAATTACAAGAAAGGAGTTCAGTAAATTTATAAAAACCCAGACAGGTTTTCAATTTTATGTTCCTCTTATAATGGGTTTATTTATGGGAGCTTGTCTTATGCTTATAATCCAGTCAATAATGGGCGGAAATGACCTTTATAAGGAGTTCTGGAGTGCCAGTGCAAAAATAGCGGTGGTATATATACTTCTTCAGGTGGTTTTCAGCAGAATAGTGTCGGAGAGCTATTTTAGAAAAGTTATTATTAAAGCTTCTGTTAAATAATGAATGACTCTATATATATTTGTATAACAATTTTAATCCACGTCAATAATTGAATTGAGGTGGGTTTTTTATAACCTGAAATAGTTTGAATGTTCTTATACTCTATTTAGATATGCCATTTTATTTGTTTTATGGAGGCTTTATGGTCAAAGTAGGAATACCGAGAGGTTTATATTATTATAAATTTTCAACTCTCTGGGAGAAATTTTTCACTGAATTGGGAGCTGAAATAGTAGTTTCAGATAAAACAAACAAAAATACAATACTGGAAGGAGCTAACCATTGTGTATCAGAGGCATGTCTGCCCATCAAGGTATACTACGGACATGTGATAAATCTGCTTGGAAAAGCTGATTTTATTTTTCTCCCCCGCTTTACCAGTATTTCCAGAAAGCAATATATTTGTCCGGAGGTAGCCGGAGTACAGGATATGATAAAGAACTCTATAAAAATACTTCCCAGAGTCATTGATACCGAAATTAATTTGCGGAAATCAGAAAAAAATTCATGGCTGGCAGCACTATATACAGGGGAATTTTTAACTGATGATAAGAAAAAAATAAAAACTGCTTATGAGCATGCTTTGGAAGCATACAGGAACGAAAGACGGATAATGAAATCAGGGGTAATGGTTGATGAATTTAAGCAGGAAACAGGTACCTTGCCACTGAGAGTTATTCAAAAACGAAGCACCAGTATAACTGTTGCTGTATTGGGGCATTGTTACACAGTTTATGACAGTTTTATAAACATGGAACTTATCCATAAGCTGAGAGAATATGGGATTGGAGTAGTGACCCTTGATATGCTGGATTATCAGGAATCAAAGGAAAGATGCAAAGAACTCCACAAAAATCTTTTTTGGGATTATGGGACCCGGGCTTATGGAGGCATTATCCAACTCATTGAAAATGGAGGGATTGATGGTATTATTGCAATCACTTCCTTTGGTTGTGGAGTTGACAGCTTTGTGATAGAACTTGTTGAAAAGAAAGTACGTTCTGAAAGTGACATTCCCTTTATGAAGCTGGTTCTGGATGAACATTCTGCTGAAGCGGGATTCTGTACGAGGCTGGAAGCATTTGTTGATATGATTGTCAGGAGGGGTACCATTGATAATAACGTTTCCACATATAGGTAATACTTATATTATTGCGAAATCCTTTTTAGATGATTTTGGATCGGAATATATTGTGCCTCCCTTTAACACAAATAAAACTTTGGAATTGGGTGCAAAATACACTCCCGAAGCACATTGTCTGCCCTTTAAGCTTTTCGTGGGAAATATGCTTCAGGCACACCAGCTTGGTGCAGATACAATGCTGATAACAGGGGGATGTGGACCATGCAAGTTGGGATATTTCGGCGAAATGCTAAAAAAGACAGCTGACGAAATAGGTATTAATATGGACGTGATAACCCTGGAAGTCCCTGATCAGGGTTTTAAGGAGCTGGCCGCAAGAGTAAGAAAGGTCAGCGGAACTTCAAATATCTTTAATATTGCCAGGGTTGTAAATGATGCTAAAAATGTAGCAGTACAGCTTGATAATATTGAGCGTTTAGCTCGTATCAAAAGAGCCAGGCAGCTGGAACCCGGCAGTGTTGACAGGATTTATAGGAGTTTTCAGACTGAGGTACTGAACTACAAGGGTTCAAAGGAAATTCTGAAATTTCTGAAAGATATAGAAAAGAAGCTAAAAAAGCTGCCTGTAAATGAGAAGGCCACACCGCTGAAAGTGGGAATAGTGGGTGAAATCTACACAACTATAGAACCCTATGCCAATTTCTCCATTGAAAGAATGCTTGGCAATATGGGAGTTGAGGTTGACAGGCAGGTAACCATCAGCGGCTGGATAATTAATGATATGTTTAAAAAGGCACTTCACCTGCCAAGAGAAGGAGAGGATGTAAGAGAATCAAAGGCGTATCTGAAAAGTATGGTGGGAGGGCATGCTCATCATACCATTGGAAATACTGTTGTTCATGCAAAAAAAGGTTATGACGGTGTTATCCATCTTTATCCTCTGGGCTGCATGCCCGAAATAGTATCCCAGGCAATCCTTCCCGCTGTTGAAGAAAATCATCAGATACCGGTAATGACTATAATCAGAGATGAAATGACAGGAGAGGCAGGATTTAATACAAGAGTTGAAGCCTTTGTTGACTTAATCAGAAAGAGAAGGGAAGAACACTTAAATGAGCAGAATAAAATGTTATATGGGTATTGATGTGGGTTCTGTAAGTACAAATATTACTTTGATTGATGAGGAAGATAAGGTTCTGGATAAGCAATATATCCGGAATGAGGGACAGCCTATAGAATCCATTAAAAAGGGTTTGAAGGATATTGAAAAAAGGATAGGACAGAATATAGAAATAGCAGGCGTCGGGACTACCGGAAGTGGTAGACAGCTGGCGGCAGCAATTGTAGGTGCTGATGTTGTTAAAAATGAAATTACGGCACATGCCGTGGCTTCTCAAAAAACTATACCTGACGTAAGGACCATTATAGAAATTGGAGGACAGGACTCTAAAATTATTTTATTAAATAATAAGGTAGTCTATGATTTTGCGATGAATACAGTATGTGCTGCAGGTACCGGTTCATTTCTGGACAGGCAGGCGTCCAGGATTGGAATTCCAATTGAAGAATTTGGTTCCTATGCTCTTAAATCCAGGAATCCCGTCAGAATTGCCGGAAGGTGTGCTGTTTTTGCAGAAAGCGATATGATACATAAACAGCAGATGGGACATTCAAGGGAAGATATAATATGCGGTTTATGCGAAGCTTTGGTAAGAAATTACCTTGCCAATCTGGCAAAGGGTAAGCGATTGGAATCGCCCATAGTATTCCAGGGCGGTGTTGCAGCAAATATAGGCATTGTGAAGGCTTTTGAAAAGGCCTTGGGAGTTGATATAATAATACCCGAACATTTTGATGTTATGGGGGCTTACGGGGTTTCCCTTCTGGCAAGAGAAACCGTCGAAGCCAATAAAGGAAAAACGAATTTCAGAGGTTTTGATAAGCTTAGTGGCTCTTATTCTACTGAAAGCAAGGAATGCTCCGGCTGCTCCAACTGCTGTGAAATAGTACAGATATCTCTTGACAATGATCCTGTGGCCTGCTGGGGGGACAAATGCGGCAAGTGGAGCGGCACAGCTTGATTTACACAAAGACCTGACGGTATTGACTTAACAGTATCATACTATATAATTAAACTATACCTGTTTACCAGATTATTGCTAAAGAAGGGAATTTTACTTATATGAAAAGAATGCGTCAGGTCTCTTTGATATTCTGTATATCTTTATTTATATTATCGTTATCGTTCTGCTTGACCGGTCTGGCTAAGGAATCCCAGAATTCTTCCACAGACCTGTTAAATATCATTTTAAAACAGAACAGCAAATACAAGGATTACAATGTTGAAACTATATCTGACAACTTTGATTCCAACGGCTCCAAAGGGTACTTTTTCGTTTTCACTGAAAAAAACTTGGAAAATAAATATAAATTTGAATACTGTACAGACATATGGTATGGCAGCGGGGGGAAGGTCAGCAAAGTGGTAGAGGAGCAGTTCATTTTGCCTGATACTTTCGGCAGTGTTAAACTTGGCGGAAAAACCTATTTTCGATATGACCTGGCCTATGTTACCGACAGCCAGACTGTACTTCTGAGTGTCTCAAAAGGAAAATGTGTCGAAAGCTTCAGAGCTCCGGGAGCGGCTATATTTGGAAAAGGTAACTCCTTTACTGTTATTTGTTCAGCATATGACATGATAACATATAAAAGTGATGGTTTTTCTGTAGGACATACGTGGAAGAAGTATTACTTCTATGTGGATTCTAAAGGCTTTCATGAGTATACTGCAAAACCCATTACCCAAAAGACTTTCAATACATATGCAAACGCTTCTGCTGTTATTAAAAACCTGAACAGAGAGTTTTCAAAAAAGGATAACAAAGTAACATATAAATTCCTAAAACGCAGCAATAATTTGATTCATATAAACATACAGGTAGAAACGGAAGAAGCTATCTCTTACTATTACCATACCTATGAAATTCAAAAAGATAGAAAATTATTATTGGTTGAATCTGGAGAAGGTAACTATGTTAATAGTATTACTTCAAGAGAGTAACTATTATGATTAATTAAACCAGAAATATAATTATTTTTTACACAATCCCTAAATACCTCTTTTCAGTAATTCAGTAAATATAAAGCCTGAAGCAATGACCTTATTGTTATTCGGGCTTTTTTGTATGATCTGAAGAATTCTATTATTTATAAAAGACTATTGCATTTGATTAAAATAGGTAGTATTATATCTATTTTGTCTGATTACCTGATTACAAAAGGTTAACTTTTCAATTATATTTCAACTCTTTTATATTTGTTAATTTGAAATAACAATCATCACCTTGAGGAAAATTCCATACCACCTCGATATCAGAAGCAAGTCTATACCCATTTATATCTTTGTAGCTTTTTACAGGAGTTGACCATGTTGTTTTTATAAAGGTACCATCATCATTTGTATAGTATCTGTCTTCACTAACAAAATTGACAAGTTCACCTATATCGTTAAAATATAAAGTTGCTGAGACTGTACAGTACTGGGTTTTAAAATGGGCTTTTGCTGAATGTGAGTCTATAGGTTCCCAGGAAATTCTTGGGTCTATAAGTGCTGCTGGAGCAAATATACACATATCGTTCAGAAGTGTAATTGTATCACTGATTCTCATCTCATTACCCTTAACGTTAACAACAGGAATTAATCCTGCAAGTTTTATCAGCATGCTTGCTTGTTTGTCTGTATAGGAATGCAGAGCATATATAGGGATACCATAGCCCTTTATGCTAAGATAAAAGAGTCTGAAAGGATTGTTTCCCATAAAGTTATTCTGCTTTATATCAACTTTACACCATTTTTTCTTAAGTTGCATTTGACAATCAGCAGCTAAATAGAAACTATGTACCTTTTTTTTACCAATTGAACCTGTATATAAAAGATATTTCTGGACCGGGGAGGGTAAATGAAGGATATCTTTTTCTGAAAGGATATCCTTTCCAGCTATTGGATTTAGCTTCGTTGCCCGTTTTACTTCTTTTTTATATTCTCTGTAAAGATTCCGGGATAAATAGACTAATAAAACAGCTATCAAAACAATTCCTGCAAATAGGAACAGTATGGTATTTATCTTCATTATATTTTATACCCCTAAAAGCTTAGATTTTTCATTGATTCTACTTATAATTTTTTTAAAACCTGAGGATATTATATTAGCCTCTTCTTCAGACAGGCAACTGAATATTTCAGATATAAACTTTTTATCAATGTCATCACGATCTTTCCAAAACTTATGACAGTGATCAGTTAATACCAGCCTTAATGCCTTATTATCTTTAACCATCTTCAGGAAGTTTTTTTGCTCTAATTTTAACGCAAGCTGCTTCACATTCTGTCGGGAGCTTCCAATAAGCTCGGAGACTTCACTGAGAGTGGGGGGAGTCGCAAAACTTTGAACAGCAGCTATGAGAAACCATTGTTTGGTTGTCAGTCCAACACTTTGAAGATGCTGGTCACCAATAACCTGAAGTTTGTTTGCCAACAGAAAAAAGCTTGCAAAAATAAATCCTTGTTCCTCGAGGAATTTTATTTGAGTTGAATCCTTTATATGAACACCTCCCTTATGCAATATATTTGCCATATAGGTAATATATTGCGTAAGGGATAAAAAGTCAATAAAATTTTACTAAAATATATTTTTCACAAGTCATATGATAGCTTTACGATAATAGAAAACCCGGCATTGAGCCGGGCTGTCTTATCTTTTCGCCTTATATTGATTTTTAAACTATATGTTAATTATTATTTATTTTATACAACCCACCTGATAAGTCCCATATCAAACCTGTTAACCAGATCAGGGTGTTTAGGAGTAGCTCTGAAGGTGTATGCATACTCTCCGCCATCCTCTATTTTAAGGGATACTGCATATCTGTAGAGACTGTCTCCAAGCTTTTCCACACAGTTCATGGAAAGTGCCTGTGCATTGACTATTTTTCCGTTTTCAAAAGGTCCATAATATACTTCTACTTCTACATTTGAAGGATCAATATCACCCAGCTGTGCATTAACCGACAGGTGAATATCCTGACCGGAGCTTGATCTGTAATCCTTCAGATTGTATTCGGTTTTCTCTGCTATCAGCATAACCTGAGCCCAATTGTTTTTCATATGTTCTTCAAAGGAGCTTAGATTTTTTGCAAGACTGCAATTGTCTTCCAAAAGCTTTGTAGTTCCGGCTATGGCTGGGATGTACATTCTTTCAGTGTATTCCATTACCATTCTGTCTGTACTGTAATTCCAGGCAAGGGATTTAATGGAGTTTTTCATCATTCGAATCCATTCCTCAGGTATTCCCTTATCATTAACCTTGTAAAACAGAGGGATTATTTTCTCCTCAAGAGTATCATAGATGGATTCGCTGTCTACATTGTCCTGTGATTCCTCATTGTCAAATTCAGTTTCATCACCAATAACCCAGCCATTTTCACCGTTGTAGCCTTCACACCACCAACCGTCCAGGATACTAAAATTAATAACACCGTTAATGCATACCTTCTGACCGCTGGTACCGCTGGCCTCCAGAGGCCTTCTGGGATTATTCATCCAAACGTCCACACCCTGTACAAGATTTCTTGCAACAGTCATATTATAATTCTCAAGAAGAATTACTTTTCCATAGAATCCTTCCTGTCTTGCAATATCATTAATATTCTTTATGACTTCATGAGCAGGAGTATCAGCCGGATGGGCTTTTCCTGCAAAAATTATTTGCATCGGCTTCTCGGGATTGTTAATAATATTCTGAATTCTGGCCAGATTTCTGAATATCAGGTTTGCTCTCTTATATGTGGCAAATCTTCTTGCAAAGCCTATGGTAAGGGCATTGGGATCAAGGAAGTTATCCACCTGTCTGACAGCTTCCATGGATTCACCATTGGCAAGCTTCTGAGCCTTTAATTTTTCTCTGACAAAATTAATAAGTTTATGCTTTAATTCCATATGTGTGTTCCAGAGCTCTTCATCAGGAATATTGTCAATTCCTTCAAAGGTGGAACTATTGTATATATTCGTCTTCCAATCCGGCTGCAGGTATTTATCGTATAAGTCCTTTATCTTGGGAGACAGCCAGGTTAAAGTATGAATACCATTGGTTACATGAGTAATGGGTACATCATCCTGTGGCACATCCGGCCAGACATCACCGAAAATGTTTCTGGAAACTGCTCCATGCAGTTTACTTACGCCGTTCTTCCTGCCTGCAAGGTTCAGCGCCAGCACCGTCATGTTAAAGTTCTGTTCCTCAGGCTTTTTCAATCCCAGTTCGAGGAAATCATATCTGCTTAAACCCAGCTGACCCCAGAAATCACCGAAGTATTTATCCATCATGTACAGTGGGAAAGTATCGTTTCCTGCCGGAACAGGTGTATGAGTTGTAAATATGGTGGAATTTGCTACAATCTGCTTTGCTTCCTTAAAGCTCAGCTGCTTCTCATTAATGAGTTTCCTTATTAATTCAAGTCCCATAAAGGCTGAATGACCTTCATTCATATGGTATACAGTCGGATGAATATCCAATGCATCTAAAACTCTTATACCGCCTATACCCAGAAAGATTTCCTGTTGTATTCTGGTTTCCTGATCTCCGCCGTACAGTCTTGCAGTCAGTGCTCTGTCGGAAGGACTGTTCTGGGGAACGTCAGTATCCATCAGATAAAGATTAATTCTTCCTATTTGAACTTTCCAAACCTTTGCATATACTGTTCTTCCTGCAAAAGTTATGCTGATTTCTGCCTGTTCGCCATTTGCATTAAGGGCAGGTAAAATGGGGAGCTGAGAAATATTAAGGTTTGTGAAATTGGTTTCCTGCCATCCATGAATATTTATTCTCTGACTGAAATATCCCTGCTTATATAACAGGCCTATAGCTGTAAAAGGAAGTCCCAGATCGCTGGCCGATTTGCAGTGGTCTCCGGACAATACACCCAAACCGCCTGAATAAATGGGCAGTACTTCATTAAGTCCATATTCAGCAGAGAAATAAGCAATCGATTTTCCATTGTGTTCAGGATAATTTCTGGCAAACCAGGTATCTTTTTCAGACATATAGCTGTCAAAGGCAGCAACAACATTATCAAGTCTTTTTACGTAATCCTGATCCTCAAGTTTTGCCTGCAACTTCTTCTGACTGACTTCCTGAAGAAAACGTACCGGGTTTTTCCCCAGCTTTTCCCATAGTTCCAAATCTATATCTCGGTAAAGATCTATTGCTTCAGGATTCCAGGACCACCACAAATTATATGCAATGTCGTTCAGTCTTTTAAACTTTTCGGGTAACGCTGAAATTACATTAATTTTTCCAACCAGATACATGTACATCCTCCAATCTAATATAAATAATATTTTAATATAATTAATATACCCATGGATTACATAAGCCAAATAATGTGGTATATTTTTGAAGCCTCGTATAATCAATTAGTCTATGCGTAATAATAACATAAACAATACATAATTGGTAGTATTTGCAAAGATTTTATTTCTATAGTTCAAAAAGGATATCAATGAAAAAATTATTTTGTAATCTTGCTTATTGAATTTGGGTTAATCCTAAAATCTAAATCATAAATATTAAATATTTGGGAAAAATACTTTTACTAAATTATGTTTATTATAAATAAAAAGTACCAATTGGATAAAAAAATATATTATGATTAAACGATTTTTTATTTACGGTATTATTGGCTGGAGTATGGAAATAGTATGGACAGGGGTATTTTCCCTGATAAATGGCAACCTAACCCTGGAAGCTTATACCAGCCTTTGGATGTTTTTCATATATGGATGCGGAGTTTTCCTGGAACCCCTTCATGACATTATTCGTCCCTGGAATGTATTTCTGAGAGGGCTGGTTTGGGTTGTAATAATCTGGGGCATAGAGTACACAACGGGAAAATTGATTGTTAGCATACTTGATGTCTATCCCTGGCATTATTATGGCAAATTTGCTGTTGAAGGTTTGGTCAGACTGGATTATGCTCCGGCATGGTTTGTGGCAGGGCTGTTCTTTGAACGGGTTCATACGGCACTGGACAAATTGAAAATCGTATGAAAAGTATATGGTTAAACATATATTATACTATTGTTTTGAACATTTTTCATGACACAAATATTACAAATATTAATTTTTTGTTATTTATTTGAAATTTGAGTATTACAATATTATAATATAATTACTTTTAGTTTAAAGATTAATTGGAAGTATACACAAATGTGTATGCTTTTTGTTTGTGTAATAGTGTTTGTTTCTACTTAGGGGGCTCAATGAGTAACGTAATGTACAATAATCAGCTTGAATTGAATAATAAGCTGAACCAGAGGAAAAAGAGCAAGAAAAAATCACTGCTGAAAAGTTTTTTAGGTTTTTTCATTTTTGAATTTTTATTTATGGCACTAACCACTCCACTGTTAGTTTTTTACGGTCCATTTGAAAACGTTAAAAAAACAATAGTTGGAATGACCTGGAACTCTTTCACACTACAGAAGGTTCCGAAGATGTTTCTGTCTGATGGGGCAATTGCAAGAATTTTGGGTGATGGTTATGCTATATCGGATGTTGATACAGAAGCAATACAATTGCTAAAGTTTGGAGTAAAGCATACTAATAAAATAGAACTGTATGATATAGAAAGCAGTAACTTCAATGGTAAAATGCTTATAATCCAGGATCCGACAAGAATCAAGGTTGGTTATTCCAGTCAGATGCCAAGGGCCGGTGAAACCACAAGCAGCATAGCAAAGAGAAACGGTGCAATTGCTGCAATAAACGGTGGAGGCTTTATTGATACAAAATGGGCAGGAACAGGCGGGGCACCTCTTGGTTATATAATCAGTGGTGGCAAATTTATCAGCGGACAGATTAAGGATAAGAACAAGAAGCGTGATACTATTGCTTTTACTGAAGATGGTATGCTTATAGTTGGTAAGCACTCCGAAAATGATTTGAAAAAATATAATGTAAAAGAGGCAATAAGCTTCGGACCTCCGTTGGTAGTTAATGGCAAGCCTACTATAAAAAGCGGTGACGGAGGATGGGGTATATCACCCAGGACAGCAATAGGACAAAGAGAGGACGGATCTGTGATTTTTCTTGTAATAGACGGGAGAAGTCTCAAGTCCTTCGGAGCAACTTTAAAAGAAGTTCAGGATATAATGATAAAGTATGGCGCTGTAAATGCTGCTAATCTGGATGGGGGATCTTCAACAACAATGTATTATGACGGAAAAGTTATCAACAGACCATCTGATGCTTTGGGTGAAAGGTCAGTTCCGTCAGTTTTGATGGTAATGCCATAGAGGGAGATAAATGAAAACATTAGTCAAATGGTATAAATGGATATTATTAGCTGTAATATTTCAATTTTGTGTTTTATTTTATATAGATAAAATATTCTTAAACTCCAGTGCTACAGTAAATGTTACTACTTCAGAAACCAAAACTGATCCTATTACAGGAGAATTCACAGTATCTGAAGGGGTTAAAGAGGTAAAGATTTCGTATAATGCAAGGTTTGGAGCTTATGTAGACAAAAATGGCGTATTGCATATTATTGATATTAAGAACAATAAGGATATGAAAATAGCTGGATTAGAAAAGGATAAAATAACCTTTTTCAAATGGCTGCCTGACAGGGATCTGATTTTGTACTCCTCTGATACAAAAAACGGAAAAAAAGGAGTTATTCAGTTGTTAACCTATGAAGCTGATTCCGAAACTTACAGGGATTATCCTGAAATATCCGGATTACCTGCAAAAAGTGAAGTATCGGACATAGATCTGTCTCCATATACCAACTTTGTTTATGCTAAAATAAAAACATCAGACACTAAATCAAGAATAGTAAGATTTAATGTAATGGGACAGTATGCGCATGTTATGAACCTTGGTGCCGATGCCATCATCAATGAGGCAAATTACGTGAATAAGTTTGTTTATCAGAATCCTGGTGAAGCCATATATGTGTATGATGGTATGAACAACTCAAAAACCAAGGTGCCTATTGATCAAAAGAATGTCAGGATATTGGATATCGATCATAATGATACTCTTTATATAGGTGTCCTGGATGAAGAAGGAAAGGTAACTCAGATATATGAACAGAAAATGGTAGATACCAAGCTGACTGATAACTGGACAAAAACTACGTTAAAGGAAAAAGTACCTCCGGAGGATATTGTTATATCAGTTAATGGAAATATGTATTATTTAAACAGAGACGAGAACAAAATAGTTAATATTAAAAATGACTTAAAAGCTTCATTCAGAGGAGAATTTTTGGAATTACTTGACGGAGCCCTTGTTTCCATAGATGGAAATAAGGTTAATATTACTTCTTTAAAGGAATATTGAGCCTGAATGTGAATGTTTATTATTTATACAAATGGGTATAAATAATTTAAAGTATAAGAATCTATTATGTAAAATTAGGGAGGATATATTATGTCTGGTAAAATTGTAGATATAACCAATGATACATTTGAGGAGGTTGTTCTAAAGTCAGAAATACCTGTTGTAGTTGATTTCTGGGCGTCCTGGTGTGGTCCCTGCAGAATGGTGGCACCTATAATGGAAGAACTGGCAAATGAATTTGAAGGAAGAGTAAAGATTGCTAAGGTAAATGTTGATGACCAGGGGGAACTGGCAGCAAAATTCAGAATTATGAGCATTCCAACTATACTTATTTTCAAAAATGGACAGGCAACAGAAAAAATTGTTGGTGCCAGATCAAAGGTAGAATTTGTGGAGCTCATTGAAAAGCAGTTATAAATCTTCTATGGATAAGTTTTATGTTATTTTAAATAAAGTCAGGCCGGTATGAGTGAATCTCTTATGGAAGCTGTTTATAAGCTTGCCCTAATGAGATTCATTTGCTATAATGAGAAATATTAGAAATTAATCCAATAATTCCTAATGTTTTTCAGGAGGGCGAGCTATGGCAGGAGAGAAATTATTTTCTACAGCTTTATTTGGCTATAGAAAACAACATGTCAATGATTATCTTGAAAAATTAAACCGAGAATATTCTGAAAAAATTAAAGCAAAAGAAAAGGAAATAGCTGATATAAAATCTCAGTACCGGGATATTAAAAGCAAGTATGACGAGATAAATGCCAATCTTGATCAGATCAGGGAAGACCGCGAAAAAATAGCTAAAGCTCTTATTATTGCACAGGAGAAGGCTGAAAATATTATAAATGAAGCAAAGCGGCAGGCTCTGAATGAAAAGAAAAACCTTGAAAAGCAGGTGGAAGAAGAGAAAGAAAAGCTGGTAGATATTAGGGAAGAGCTTAAAATATTAAAGGTTGAAGTGGTTGACAAGTTAAAGAAGTATGAAGGGGAATTGTCGGGTATTATCAAAGAATAATACCAATAAATTATTTGAAGCAGATTTATGTCTTGAATTAGCTTGTTAATTAAATTATAATAATTTTTAATAATTACATAAGATTTTTATTTACCAGTGCATATAATATGTATTAGATTATAAATAATTAATACTAAAAGACTGTATAAATAATAAATATAAAAATACTGTGAATGGGAAGAGTAGATATTGAATCAGTTACAGAGAGCCGGTAAGCAGTCAACTGTTGGTGGAAGTCCGGTACTGATAAATATTGAAGGCAGCCCAGGAGTAGTTTTTTCGAAAGTTAAGGTATTACATTAATTAAGACCTTGATCAGTAGAGAAAAACGTGACGTCACGTTACAGGCGGGAATGTAAGCATTTGGAGTTATCTGAGGCCTATCCGGGCCTGTAAAGCCTGATAGCCAATGCCGCATTTAATGAGTGAATGTTACTGTTTTACAGTACATTAATTAGGGTGGTACCGCGGAAACCTTCGTCCCTGTTTTCAGAGGACTTGGGTTTTTTTATTGTTTACGGACAAATATTACATGACTGTCTCAGTTGCTGTCAGGATAAGTTAGTGATTAGTTGGTAATAAATTGAGTAAAACCATATTTCAATGAAAAGGGGAGAATATTTCAATGAAGAGGAGAGAATGTGAAATGGAAGAAATCTTGGAAATATTGGAGAAGAACAGCAGAGCGACTGCAGAGGAAATAGCGGTTATGTTGGGTAAAACTACTGAAGAAGTAGCCGAGGCAATAAAAAAATACGAAGCAGAAAATGTAATTGTAGGATACAGTACTTTAATCAATTGGGAAAAGACTCACAGAGAGAAGGTTACAGCTCTTATTGAAGTAAAGGTAACCCCTCAGAGAGGACTTGGTTTTGACAAGATTGCCGACAGAATATACAGATATCCGGAAGTAAATGCCTGTTATTTAATGTCGGGAGGTTTTGATCTTACAGTTATTATCGAAGGAAAGACTATGAAAGAGGTTGCTCTGTTTGTCTCTGAAAAACTTGCTCCTCTTGAATCAGTACTTAGCTGTGCAACCCATTTCGTACTGAAAAAGTATAAGGATAAAGGAACCATATTTGAAGAAAAGCCTACCGACAGAAGGGAGCCGATATATATATGATTATGAAGGATATGATTGTAGATAGAGTAAAGAAGGTTCCACCGTCGGGGATCAGAAAATATTTTGATCTAATTAATGAAATGAAGGACGCAATTTCATTGGGGGTAGGTGAACCTGACTTCATAACACCCTGGAATATCAGAGAAGCAGGAATATATTCTCTTGAAAACGGACATACCCAGTATTCTTCGAATGCTGGATTTATAGAACTCAGAGAGGAAATTGCAAAATACCTTTACAGAAAATTTTCGCTGGAATATGATCCTGTAAGTGAAATACTGGTTACAGTAGGTGGGAGCGAAGCAATAGATGCTGCTCTGAGAGCTCTTGTGGGGCCGGGTGATGAAGTTATTATACCTGAGCCAAGTTTTGTTGCATATAAGGGATGTACAGGGTTTACTGGTGCTACTGCAGTGACCATTCCTCTGAAGCAGGAAAATGATTTCAAACTTACGGCTGAGGAATTGGAGAATGCTATTACTGACAGAACTAAAGTAGTAATTATACCGTTTCCAAATAATCCCACTGGTGCAATAATGACAAAAGAGGATTTATATGAGCTGGTTAAAGTATTAAAAGACAGAAATATTGTAATAATATCCGATGAAATTTATTGCGAACTCACATATGAAGGTAAACATACTTCAATAGCAAGCTTTCCTGAGGTCAAGGAGCAAACCGTGGTAATAAACGGATTTTCAAAATCCTTTGCTATGACTGGCTGGCGGTTGGGTTATGCCTGTGGGCACAAGGATCTGATAAATGAAATGAAAAAAATTCATCAGTATTGTATTATGTGTGCTCCTACAACAGCTCAGGATGCAGCAATTGAAGCCTTACGTAACAGTGAGGATGATGTGGAAATGATGGCTAAAGAATATAACAGACGCCGCAGAGTGATGCTGGATGGCTTTAAAAAGGCCGGATATTCCTGTTTTGAACCAAAAGGTGCGTTTTATGTATTTCCCAATATAAAAAGCTCCGGACTGAGTTCTGATGAATTCTGTGAAAGACTATTGACGGAATATAAGGTACTGGTAGTGCCAGGTACAGCTTTTGGAGAGTGCGGAGAAGGCTATGTTCGTGCTTGCTATGCATCATCCATGGAGAATATAGTTGAAGCCATGAGAAGAATAAAGGCATTTACAGACAGTCTTGGAAAATAACCCATGAGCAGTTGGAGGATTTATCAATAAATGTACAAACTAGTGGCAATAGATTTAGATGGAACACTGCTGAATATGAATAAAGAGATATCTGAGAGGAACAAGCAAACCCTGAAAAAAGCTATGGATAAAGGGGTAAAGGTTGTAATATGTTCAGGCAGAGTATTTACAGGCGCAAGGCTTTATGCAAAGGAAATAGAATCCATAGACCCAATAATTGCCTGTAACGGTGCAATTATTACTGAAAGTCATTCAGGAAGAATATTACACTCTGAATATATGGATACAGAAACCTGTTTGAAGATAAACAGTATTTGTCAAAAGCATGGAGTATATTATCATGTATATGCGGGCGACACAATGCTGACTGAAAAGCTGGGATTTACTTCAAAAAAGTATTTCGAAAGAAATAAATTTCTTCCGCCTGAAGACCGGGTTGACATTGAAGTGGTAAAAAGCATGGAAGAAAAACTAAGAAGCGTTCCGGGCAAGGTTTTGAAATTTGTTATAGTCTCAGATAACTTAGAATTGCTGAAAAGGGTCAGAAATGATATGGAACAGCTACAGGAGGTTGATGTTATGAGCTCAAACTTTGACAATTTCGAAGTTATGAGTAAAGGCGTCAGCAAGGGGGCTGCCCTGGCCAGACTGACAGATATTTATGGAATACCTGCCGGTCAGATGGTTGCTATCGGTGATAATGAAAATGATATATCAATGTTTAAATACGCTGGTCTGAGTATAGCAATGGAAAATGGCGAAGATATAGCCAAAGCTGCTGCAGATTACATAGTGGCGTCCAATGATGCTGATGGTGTTGCTCAGGCCATTGAAAAGTTTGTTTTGGCAAATGACCGATAGTTGGTTATAATAAGGAGTAGCAGGAAGATTATTTATAAGTATTTCATATAGTATAAGTTATATTTTGAATTAACATATTATCTGAATTAGCATATACTCTATTACAAAATATGTTGAAATATAAATTAACATAATTTCTATATAGTTGAATTATGTTAAAATCGAATGTGTATTAATTCCATTAGATTTGATAATGCAATCTTAAGTTCTTTGATTAAGATTAAATCTTCTGATTTAACTAAATATTATGATAGGATTAAATCACCTAATTTAACTAATTTTATTATGAAAGGGATGATAAAATGCTGGAGTTAGAACAATACAAGCTTGAGCTTCAAGACTTGAAAAGCAATTTAGAGGAAATGAGGGCTTCACTTTGACATCGCCAGACTAAGCGATGAGATAGCAGAACTGGAGCATAAGGCTTCAGAACCGGAATTCTGGAATGATATGGAGAATTCTCAAAAAGTTCTTCAACGAACAAAGAATCTGAAATCAAAAATAGAGAGGTTTACAAGTTTAACTTCTCTGTGGGATGATCTTACTACTCTTGTGGAGCTTGGCCTGGAGGAGCAGGATGAATCTGTCATACCTGAAATAGGCGAGGGCTTGGAAAAGCTTAAGAAAAACCTTGAGGAACTGAGGCTGGAAACTCTATTAACCGGCCCCTATGATAAAAACAATGCCATTCTTACTCTTCATGCCGGAGCAGGTGGAACTGAGGCTCAGGATTGGGTTGAAATGCTTTTGCGTATGTTTACAAGATGGGCTGAGGGAAAGGGCTATGAAGTAAAGATACTGGATTTACTTGATGGTGATGAAGCAGGGATTAAAAGTGTAACTTTCAATGTAATTGGAGAAAATGCATATGGCTATCTGAAATCAGAAAAGGGTGTACACCGTCTTGTCAGAATTTCTCCATTCGATGCTTCGGGAAGAAGACATACCTCCTTTGCTTCTTTGGATGTTATGCCCGAGCTTGATGAAACCATAGAAGTTAACATAAACCCAGATGATTTGAGAATCGATACCTACAGAGCATCGGGAGCTGGAGGACAGCATATTAATAAAACCGATTCGGCTATTAGAATAACACATATTCCTACAGGAATTGTTGTGTCTTGTCAGACAGAACGGTCCCAGTTCCAGAACAAGGATACAGCAATGAAAATGCTCAAAGCTAAGCTGTTTGAATTAAAGGAGCGTGAGCAGAAGGAAAAAATAGAAGACCTTAAGGGGGTCCAGATGGAAATAGCCTGGGGCAGTCAGATTCGCTCCTATGTTTTCTGCCCGTATACTCTTGTAAAGGATCACCGTACAAATTATGAAGAAGGTGATGTGAATTCAGTAATGGATGGTAACCTGGACGGATTTATAAATGCGTTTCTATCTATGGAAAAGAACCAGGGAACAGCAGGCAAATAACAAATGACGACATGTAATTTATAACGAATATATACTTCCAGATTTTACTGAACTAATGAAAGAAGGGTTTACATGAATTCCGACCAGTTAAAGGCTTTGCTTGAGGGAGTAAAAAATGGTACAGTTGATATTGACCATGCATTTAAAGAAATTAAAGCATTGCCATATGAAGATCTTGGTTTTGCAAAGATAGACCACCATAGAAGTATCAGAGTAGGCTACCCTGAAGTTGTCTACTGTGAAGGAAAGACCAGCAGTCAAATAGTTGAAATCATAAAAAGATTGATGGAAAAAAATAATAATATTCTTGCCACAAGGGCTTCTAAAGAGGACTTTGCTGAGGTAAGTAAAGTAATACCCGATGCAGAGTATCATGAGATTGCCAGAATAATTGTGGTCAGGAGAAAAGAAATAATTGTAACTGAAAAACAGATAGCTGTTATCACTGCCGGTACTTCCGATATACCAGTGGCTGAAGAGGCTGCAATAACAGCTGAAGTTCTGGGAAACAGGGTTAATAGAATTTACGATGTTGGAGTTGCAGGTATTCATAGACTGTTATCAAAAATGGATACCATATCCCAGGCAAATGTAATAATTGTTGTTGCAGGTATGGAAGGTGCTCTGGCCAGTGTTGTAGGCGGTCTGGTGGACAAACCGGTGATAGCTGTTCCTACCAGTGTGGGCTATGGCGCAAATTTCGGAGGATTATCGGCTTTACTGACCATGCTTAACAGCTGTGCAAGCGGAATCGGTGTTGTGAATATTGATAACGGTTTTGGAGCAGGTTATCTGGCAAGCAACATTAACAAGCTATAATAGGTGTATAGAGGCCATAATAAGTTAAGAGTGCTATATTATAAGTCAGGGATGATTTATTATTTTACGTTTATATGAGAGATTTATGGGTATAACAAATGTGAATATTGAAATCATAAAAATGAGTACAGTATATAGTATTGTGTTGAGTATGGATATGGAGGATCCGGATGCGAGTTTTATATTTTGACTGCTTTTCAGGAATAAGCGGAGACATGACCCTTGGAGCACTTCTGGACTTGGGGCTGGATTACAATGAATTTTTGCGGGAGATGGACAAGCTAAAGGTTGACGGCTATTCCATTGAAATAAAAAAGGTGGTAAAAAACGGAATTACAGGTACAGATGTTAAAGTAATTATTCATGATGAGGATAATATTAGTAATGACCTTCATCATCAGCGCAATCAGAACCACCATTGCCATGACCACGAACATGACCATGATCATCATGGACATCATCATGACCACGGACGCAAACACGAAGACTATAGCCATGAACATGAACACCATTATGATCACGGTCACAAATACGAAGACTATGACCACGAACATGACCATGATCATTATGGACACCATCATGACCACGGGCATAACCATGATGATCATCACCATCATCACGGCTCAGGTCATTCTCATGTTGAAAGAAATCTTACAGATATAGAAAACATAATTAATAACAGCGACTTAAAACCGTCTGTTAAAGCTATGAGTACAAAAATATTCAGGGAAATAGCCCGTGCCGAGGCGAAGGTTCATGGAAAGGACATTAACGAGGTGCATTTCCATGAGGTTGGAGCTATTGATTCTATTGTTGATATAATCGGTGTATGTATTTGTATTGATATGCTCGGTGTTGAGAGGATATATGCGTCAGAGCTCCATGAAGGCAAAGGCTTTGTAAAGTGTGCACACGGACTTTTACCGGTTCCGGTGCCAGCTGTTATGGAGATGCTGTGCAACAGTAATATCCCTTTGATTACAGAAGATATTCCTCATGAACTAGTAACTCCTACCGGAATAGGTATACTAAAAATGACCTGCTCCTCTTACGGAAAAATGCCGCCGATGGCAATTGAAAAAACCGGGTATGGAATGGGTAAGCGGAATACCGGTCGGTTTAATGCTCTCAGAGCTGTTGTTGGAACTCTGTATGAACAGGACTTTGTTCCGAATGATGAAATTTCCATTCTTGAAACAAACATAGACAATATGTCTCCGGAAATTTTAGGATATACCATGGAGAAGCTTCTTGATATGGGGGCACTGGATGTATATTATACCCCCATATATATGAAGAAAAGCAGACCATCTGTGATGTTAACTGTTTTGACAAAATGTGAAGATGAGAAAAAGTTTTCCGATGTTATTTTCAGTGAAACATCAACACTGGGCATCAGGGTAACAAGATCGGCCCGGTTATGTATGCACAGGGAGTTTGTCAAGGTTAATACCATGTATGGAGATGTACGGGTAAAAGTTGCCAGCATTGGTGATATACATAAATTTGCACCGGAATATGAGGACTGTAAAAACATTGCTTTAAAGACAGGATTACCTATTGCAAAGGTGTATGAAATGGTAAATGAAACTTACAGGCAGGAAGGAAACTCTGTTGCTGTACAATAAATTTTCTAAATACTTGAAAGATAAATATGGCACAAAGGTATACAAGTTACCGCTAAACCTTCCCGTAACATGCCCCAACAGAGATGGAAGCATGGGATCTGCCGGCTGTATATTTTGTGGAGAAGAGGGGGCAGGTTTTGAAAACCTGTCCTGTCATTTGACAGTAGCTGAACAGCTTGAACAAAATGCCAGATATATAGGCAAGAATTATGGCAGTGAAAAGTTTATAGCTTATTTTCAGAACTATTCTAACACATATATGCCGTATCATCTATTCGAAAAGAGTATATCCCAGGCCTGCAGAGAGGGTATAGTGGCCATTTACATATCAACCCGTCCCGACTGCATATCTGATAAATATATGGAGTTTCTGGCAGAGCTAAAGAGGAGTAAGGAAGTAGACATTGTAATAGAACTGGGGCTGCAGACTGTTAATTACCATACGCTGAAGCTTTTGAACAGAGGGCATACTCTGGCCGAATTTATTGATGCCACAAGCAGAATAAAAAAATATGGTCTTGAAGTTTGTGCCCACTATATAACAGATCTTCCTATGGACCACATGGAGGATGTTATAGAAGGAGCAAAAATAATATCAGCTCTTGGAGTTTCCCAGGTTAAATGTCATTCCTTATATATACTTAAAGGAACAGAGCTGGAAAAAATGTATCTGCGGGGAGAGTTAAAACCTATAAGCCTTGAGGAATTTATAGACAGAACTATAAGCTTTTTGGAATATCTGAATCCAGATATTGTTGTGCAAAGGTTAATAGGGAGAGCGCCTGCAGAGAGAACTGTTTTCTGTAACTGGGACACCAGCTGGTGGAAGATCCAGGATATGATAGAGGCTAAGATGACCCGGCAGCAGACCTATCAGGGAAGACTTTTCAATTATCTAAATGGAGAAACCAGACTTGGAATTTTTGAAGGCTAGCTCAGGCCTTCAAAAATTTCTTCATCATATGAAAGCAGTTCGGTGGGTAATCCAACAAGCAGTGCCCAGTCAAAGATATCCTCAGCAATACATATCAAGTTAAACCTCCTTGCTGGCTATAACCTACTGAGCTCCGGTCAAAATGAGCAAGCCAATAACTTTAAAATGAGGCAGGAACCGATTAAGATATGTAATTTGCATTTATATTAAGATATATAATTTGCATTTATTTTGATATAATCTATTGAATAATCACAGGTCCAAATAGTAATTCTTTCACTGCCCTGTTTGAAATCGATTAAAATGTCTATATTTCTGTTGACAAGTGATTTTTCTGCTTCACTAAAATCTACTGAATTTAAAGTTGGCTGACCATCCTTGACTATTTCAAAACCGTTAATATATACGTCAATAATGTTACAGTTTAGACCAGTTTGTGCCTTTCCTATAGCCATCATTAGTCGCCCCCAGTTAAGTTGTTGCCCATAAAACGTTGTTTTTACCAAAGGTGAATTACCAATTGAAAATGCTATAGACTTTGCAGTTTCTCTTGAAGGTGTATTAGTTACGTTTATGATTTTAAACTTGGTTATGCCTTCGCCATCATTGACTACCTCTTTGCCATGTGCTCCATAAGAGCACGTAAGTTCTGAGCAAATATTTGATAGTTTTTTCCGTCAGATTCTATAGGCTCATTCTCGGCAAGTCCATTGGCCAATAAAAATATACTGTCATTTGTGCTTGTGTCTCCATCTACTGTTATGCAATTAAATGTATGATCAACCGATTCTCTCAGAGATTTATACCTCATTTCAGGTGATATTTTGGCATCGGTGGTTATAACACATAACATGGTAGCCATATTAGGCATAATCATGCCTGCACCTTTAACACATGAAACAATGTTAACCTTTTTACCTGCAATCTCAAAACTAGTGGAAGCCTGCTTAACTCTTGTATCAGTTGTCATTATTGATTGAACAAAATCCAGTGCTTTTTTTCATCTTCCATTCAATTTTTGGTTGCAGTTTCAATACCATGTAAAATAACATTTTCATCCAGATACTGATCAATAACACCTGTAGAGTCAACATACACTTCTCCGGGACTGATACCAAGTAAATCGGATACTTTTAAAACGCAACTTTTTGCATCATTTAACCCTTTTTTTCCTGTAAACGCATTAGCTATACCGTTATTAAGGCTTCGGCAATAACTGCCGGACTATGGCCAAGACAGTTTACCGCCCAGCCTCCTACGAAATCCAGGTATTTCTTTCCCTCGGTATCCCACATGACATGCCCTTACCTTTTTCCATAACCACCTCGGGTCTGTTACTTACAAACAGAATGGAATCCTTGTCCAGAATGTATGAGGGAAGGTTATCTTTCAACTGCTGGGCGGTCTTGCTGAAACTCAATGCATGAGCAACGCAGGCAGGAGGTTTACTGTATATCACCAGACCATCCTCTTCATCCAGTTTGGGATGGATTTTGAAGGCCAGCTGCTCAAGCTCAAGGCTGAATTGGGCATCTATTCCGTTTGTGTTGCCACGGGCGTCCATTCTAATCCATTTATTCAGGGATTTCAGATATACCGCATTTACTGCATGAAGCACTAGTCTTGAGGACTGACAGGCACAGCGGGTGTTTGGCGGCCCATCTGAGTTTGAACCTGACAGGGAGTTTAAGCTGTTGGTAACTGCTTGGGCTTTACCGGCAAAGGTATCTGCCGGATCTTCCATGATATTTGAAGTTGATAGCTTGTCGGGTGTTTTCAGGCACAAACGCTGGTAACAAATTCCTGACGGAATTCCAACGTATCTGAGCAGGGCCGCCAGCAGATGGGCTTTAGCATAGCAGATGCCATGACCCAGTTTTATAACATCGCTGGCAGAGCAGGCAACTTCTTGAGCATTGATATCAAAAGTATGGGGAATAATGTCGCGGACATACTCATAAGCTTCTTAACAGCCGAGACCTCGTCACAGTTCTTCAACTGGAGTTTTTCTGCCAGGCTGGATACTTCTGTACTCTCATAATTAATAAATTAATCACTTGCAAGATAAGCTTCAATATTATCCTGCTGCTTCAGGCCTTCATAAAAACCCTCCTTAAGATGATTAATTAATACATATGCAATTTTGAATGAATTTTTAATAATAGAAAATTGTACCGTCTCTTAGCGAAAAATTACTAATAGGGCCAATCCAATATATGTTAATAATGAATTATTATACATTGATGTGTATAAATATGCAATAATAATACAAAATAATTGATATGATCTGAGGAAAAATATATTTTTTGATGCTTTGCATACAAAACAAAATTCGATATAATATTAAAATATTGATATCGACTTTAGTTTTTAATTTTATATTTATATAAATTTTAATTATTTTATTAAAGAGGAGTTGTTATTCTTGAATAATGAGATGGTTTTAGTTCTCGATTTCGGTGGTCAGTACAATCAGTTGATTGCACGCCGTGTCAGAGAGGCTAATGTTTACTGCGAGGTCATTCCTTACAACGCTTCCCTGGAACGAATTAAATCCTATAATCCTAAAGGAATTATATTCACAGGCGGACCCAGTTCTGTTCTTGATGAAGGAGCGCCAAAATGTGATCCTGGGGTATTTGAACTAGGTATACCTGTACTGGGAATCTGCTATGGTATGCAGCTTATGAGTGTAATGCTGGGCGGAAAAGTTGAAGCAGCAAAACAGCGGGAATACGGTAAGGTTGAAATATGTGTGGACAAGTCCCAGCCTTTCTTTAAAGACGTAGATGAAAATACAACCTGCTGGATGAGTCATACCTATTATGTCAGCGAGCCTCCCGAAGGCTTTGTTATTACTGCAAAATCAGCTAACTGTCCTGCCGGAGCTATGCAGCACGTTGAGAAAAACCTTTATGCAGTACAGTTCCATCCGGAGGTTATGCACACCCCGAAGGGTAAGGAAATGTTGAGGAATTTCTTGTATGACATCTGTCACTGTAAGGGTGACTGGAAAATGTCATCATTTGTAGAGAATTCAATAAAGGCTATCAGAGAAAAGGTCGGGGACAAAAAAGTTCTATGTGCTTTGTCCGGCGGCGTTGATTCTTCTGTAGCAGCCGTTCTTATACACAAGGCTGTTGGGAAACAGTTAACCTGCATATTTGTTGATCATGGTCTCTTGAGAAAGTATGAGGGAGATCAGGTTGAGCAGGTATTCAGAAATCAGTACGATATTAATATGATTCGCGTTAACTGTGAAGACAGATTCCTTGAAAAGCTGAAGGGTGTAACTGATCCTGAAGCAAAGAGGAAGATTATCGGTGAGGAGTTTATAAGAGTATTTGAAGAAGAAGCTAAGAAAATCGGAAAGGTTGATTTCCTTGTTCAGGGAACAATTTATCCAGATGTAATTGAAAGTGGTCATGGTGATGCGGCAGTTATCAAGAGCCATCACAATGTGGGCGGACTCCCTGACCATGTTGATTTTAAAGAAATCATTGAGCCTTTGAGAAATCTTTTTAAGGATGAGGTCAGAAAAGCCGGAGAGGAATTGGGAATACCGGAGGATATTGTATGGAGACAGCCATTCCCAGGCCCTGGACTTGCTATAAGAGTAATTGGTGACCTTACCAAGGAAAAGCTTGATATATTAAGAGATACAGACTACATTTTCCGTGAAGAAATAAAAGCGGCAGGCCTTGGAAGAGAAATCAATCAGTACTTTACAGTGTTGACCAATATGAGAAGCGTAGGTGTAATGGGGGATGAAAGAACCTATGATTACACTCTGGCTCTCCGCGCAGTAACAACAACCGACTTCATGACAGCTGACTGGGCCAGAATACCATACGATGTATTGGAGAGAGTTTCAACCCGTATTGTTAACGAAGTAAAACACATCAACAGAGTCGTGTATGACATAACCTCTAAGCCACCGGCAACGATTGAGTGGGAATAATCGCCGAAGCGCTGCCCAAAGGCAGAAGAAGCGAGGCGATTATTGCGCAGCGCAAGGAGCAATGCGACCGGGAGGGAGCAGGGCGACTATGCAGCAAGCCGGGTACCTTAAGAAAAGCCGAAGCGCTGCCCAAAGGCAGAAGAAGCGAGGCGATTATTGCGCAGCTTAGAGGAGCAATGCGACCGGGAGGGAGCAGGGCGACTATGCAGCAAGCCGGGTACCTTAAGAAAAGCCGAAGCGCTGCCCAAAGGCAGAAGAAGCGAGGCGATTATTGCGCAGCTTAGAGGAGCAATGCGACCGGGAGGGAGCAGGGCGACTATGCAGCAAGCCGGGTACAATAAAGGATGCCGAAGCGCTGCCAAAAGGTTTTAGTATCAGAAATTAATATAAGTGTGTATGACATTTATTAAAATAAATTAGTGCATCATACACACTTTTATTGTCTTCTGTATCCAAAATTTACATATATGAGATTAAGAAAGGAGCTATTCTGAAATTATGTTATAATGAAATATATGTAAATTATTAATAGGAAGGAACAATATGCAAATAAACAAGTGTATTAAAGAAACTTTTTCTGTGATCGGAAAAGAAGGAAGTACCAACGATGGGGAAGGATTTATCTTAAAATTATGGGAAGAGGCCAATACACATTTTCATGAGGTAGAACACTTAGCTAAAAAAGACGGAGATGGGAAGCTTGTAGGAATATGGGGCACTATGTCTGACTTTTCTCATTCCTTTTTGCCATGGGAAGATGGGTTTACAAAGGGGTTATACCTTGCTGGAGTTGAATGTATTGAAGATGCTAAAGCACCTGATGGGTGGACAAAATGGACAATTCCTGGATACGAATATATTTATGTTCAAAATGATAATAGTGATACCTTTTCTAAAGTAATTTCGTACTTAAGGGATAACAATATATCATTAGCTGGAGCAGTACATGAGTTCAGTTGCTCTGCAACGGGAAAAAGTTATTTGTATTTTCCTATAAAGAAATTATAATAAAATACACCCTCGATTTGCTCCCATGAATAAACAGATCGAGGGTGAAGAAAACTTCCTGTTAACCTTCCATATTATTAGGTACTGCTGTCTATCTCATCAATTTTCTTGCGAATAATTTGGAGCACTTCCATTCTGTCCTGTGGATTTCCCACAATATCATATTTGGAAACTTCAATAGTAAGAAGTGGCGAAAGGTTATAATCTGAGAAGTAATTCTCATATTCCTTATTGAGTCTCTCCCAGTATTCTCTTTCAACAATCTGTTCATAATCGCGTCCTCTTTTCCTGATACGAGCAATTGCTGAATCGGTATCAATTTTTAAATAAATCATGAGCTTAGGCGCTTCTACATGCTCCAACATATTTATCAGAAGATCCCGATATAATATATATTCATCTTTTTCCATATTCCCCTCTTCATAAAGCAGTTTGGCAAATATCATGTCGCCATATATACTGCGGTCCATGATGGTCGGTTTTCTAAATTTGGAAGCCTGTTTCAGCATCTCAAATCTCCGATTGAGAAAGTATACCTGAAGCGGAAAAGAATATCTCTTTCTATCATGATAGAATTTATCCAATAACGGATTTTCCTGCACAGGCTCCCGGAAGCAAGTCGTGTTCATATCCTCAGCAAGCATCTCCATATAAACAGTCTTTCCAGCGCCAACAACAGCATCTATAACAATTACTTCATTAGGATTGTTTTTTCTTATCATATTGAAAAACTCCTTGTACACAATTATCCTCCTTAAATTTCTGTCCTCGTCGGTAAAGTATGTAGTATACAAATCTATTATGTAAATATATCATATCCCATAATACGCAATATATTGTATTATGTCAACTTACAAATCAATACATATAGTGGAATACTGTTATAATTTCAGATTATGTCCTTTATGCTGACACAAATTAGTGAAGTTAAATACCATCACGAGGATTTTATTGTATTGACTGGGATTTATTGATAGAATATTCTTACTGCACCAATGGATTGGATTAGTATATGTATTACAGTACATCATGATTGACTATAAGCTTATTATTTGGGAATGGATGGTGAAAAATGAGATATAAGTGTGGAATATATGGAGGTTCATTTAATCCGCTGCATTTAGGACATGTTCGGTGTATTATAGAGGCCGCAAATCAGTGTGAAGAGCTGATAGTAGTGATTAGTAAAGGTATATGTAGGAATGAAATTGATATAAGGGTGAGATATCGCTGGATATATCAGGTGACGAGTCATTTAAGCAATATAAGGATATTTGTTTTACAGGATCATTCAAAGACCAAACAGGACTACTCAGAAGAATACTGGATGAAGGATGCCCAAAAGGTTAAAGAATTCGCAGGTAAAAAAATAGATGCCGTTTTTTGTGGAAGTGATTATGATGAAAACAGTTTCTGGGCAAAATGTTATCCCGAATCAAAAATTATTTTCTTTCAGAGGGATGGTATTACATCTTCTAAAATAAGAGAAGATGTAATGGCTCATTGGGAATGGTTACCTAATGTAGTGAAGCCCTATTTTGTGAAAAAGGTGCTGTTGATAGGAGTAGAAAGTACAGGTAAATCCACGTTGGCAATTAACCTGGCAAATTATTATAATACAAACTATTTAGAGGAAGTGGGAAGGGATATTTCTGAACGTTCAGGCACAGATATGTTAATGCTTCCTGAGGACTTCACAGATATACTTTTATTACATAAATTAAAGGAAAGAGAAGCAATTTTATCCAGCAATAAAGTGCTTTTTGTAGATACAGACTGTCTTATTACCAAATTCTATATTCAATTTCTGGATGGGAAGAATAAATCTCTAAACGAAAAACTGGCCGATGCAATATCTGAATTAAACCACTATGATTTGGTGATTTTCTTGGAGCCTGATGTTAAGTTTGTTCAGGATGGAGATAGAAGTCCAGTAATAGCAGCTGATAGGGAGTATTATGGTAATTGGATAAAGGAGCTGTACGAAAAAAGAAATTATAAGATTCACATGGTTTCTGGTGATTACCAGGAGAGATTTTTGAAAGTGGTTAGTTTAGTTGACAAATTACTTGGGAGAGCATAATATATGTTGAATTTAGAAAACAAACTGGAAAATAACGGCAAACTGACTGAAAAAGTTGTTAGTTTTATGACACCTTTTCAGTGGTTTGAAGTACTTGTATTAATAGGATTTACAACTTATTTTGCAATTATTGATAAAGAGAGTTCAACTTTATATCTTATTATAAATTCCATATCAGCAATATGTGGGGTATTTTGTGTTGTACTCTGTGCAGCTGGTAAAAAGTCTCAATACTATTTTGGCTTTGTAAATATTTCTACTTACATCATAATTGCTATGACAAGTAAATATTATGGACAAGTTGCCTTAAATTTACTGTATTATCTACCGACTCAGTTCATAGGCATGTATATGTGGAAAAAACATATGCATGAGGATTTGAATTCAGTTAAGTCAAAGAAGATGAGTTTTAAGCTGCTAGGACTATATATTGTTGGAACGGTTGTTGGTATTATAGGTTGCCAATACATATTGGAACTGCTGGGTGGTAATCAAACATGGCTGGACAGCACTACACTTGTAATCTCCATAGTTGCTAATGCTCTTATGGTGCTAAGATATAAAGAACAGTGGATTCTATGGATTGTAGTTGATATTATTACGACTTTTATGTGGGTACTGGCCGGTGACTTTATTCAGGTGTCCATGTGGGCTGTATATCTACTAAATGCCTTTTACGGCTTTATCAAGTGGTCAAAGATGAATAAGATAAATTATGAAAATGAATGAGATTGATACACTGAGAAATCTTGAATTGAGGAACACACATAAAAATGTATGACGGTGACAGTTAATCTAAATGATTATCTGTCATTTTTTATTATTAATTTTCCTTGCATGACTTGGGTTCCTTTAATTTTATTATTACGAACTTGTAACTTAATTACGTTAAAAAAGTTGTAAAATATAGTAGTTATTTGAGTATGGTACAGAAACTTTCTTAATTTAAGGGGATATCTGAAAATTGTTAGATATATTATTGTTAGATTAGTGTTTTGGAGGTATAGTTATGCCAATTCTAAAGATTCTAAAGAATAGAAAATATCTGCAGGTATTAATCCTGATTTCTTTTGTATTGTTAATTACTGCTTGTTCAGATAATAAACAAGGAGAATCGGGAAAGGAAAATTTAAATAATGAGACAAATAAATTAGATGGAATATATTTTGAGTTACAGGAAAATAGTGAAGAATATTTAGGTCATTGGTATACAACTATTCCTGATACCGGAGGTAATAGTACAACAATTAATATAAAAGAAATATCAGACTCGTCAGTGAGCTTTCATTTGTACTTTTCTCGTACCTATTATTATGACGGTACAAATATTAAATTAGAAAATAATATGGCAAAGTTTGATGATACAAATGAAGAGTTTAAAACAGTTGGAACAATAGAATTTGTTGATAAAAGTTTCATTGTCAATATAGAAAAAACAAACTTACCAAATTTAGAAACAGGAAAAACAATATTTAATTACAGAGTTGGTGAATTTAAGGAAATTGCTTCAATCCCGGAAAATAAAGCAGATTTAGTATTAGAGAACGGAATAGAACTTGACTTTGGCAAAAAGATTTTTCATACGACCAACAGCATTGGAGCAGTATTAACTAAACATGATGGTTCAAATGAGCAGAATGATAATTCCATTATTCTAAATTGGAATATTAATGATGACAGATTAATTCTTACACCTGACTATGAACAAATAAAAAAGGATAATTTAAAGTTAGAAACAGGAGAAATGTATGATCTTATTATTGATGAAGGGGTGCTTAGAGATGAAGTAGGCAATATTAATAGTAAAATAAGCTTGGAATTCATATTGGCCGAACCTGAAAAAGTAAAAATCAATACTTCTGGCAAAACATTAGATGATTTTATTCCGAAGAATTGGAAACTAATTGATAAAGCAGAAGGAGACCTAAATAAAGATAATCTGGAAGACATTGCAGCCGTGATTGAATATACTGGTGATAATATATCAAATGAAAATGCAGACTTGTTCGGGCAACCAAGAGTTTTATTTATTGTATTTCAAAATAATGATGGTACATATAAATTATCAATTCAATCTTCAGAAGTAATTTTGAGGTCAGATATGGGAGGTGTATATGGAGATCCTTTTGAAGGAATCAAATACAGCAGAGGTTCCATAGTTGTTTCCTCATATGGCGGAAGTGCCTGGCGGTGGGGATTTACCAGTAGATACAGATATCAGAATGATGGATGGTATTTAATAGGTAAGACAGAGTTGTCAGAAAATATCATTACAGGTGAATCTGAAACAATTGATACAAATTGTTTAACTGGCCATCAAATCATTACTGCAATAGATAAAAATGGTCAGGAAACAGTCATTACTCAAAATATTGGAAAGCAGAAATTAGAGAAACTGAAAAATGCCTGATAATATATCAAACTAAGTAAATACGTAACGTGGATCTGGACAAATAAAATAGTTTAAAATTGCTCCCTGTTATAGTATTCAAGAAAGCAGTTGAAAAAGAAAAAAGACAATATAAAACCTCGTGCATATGGGTAATTTATATACTATAACAATTATTTATTATGATATAGGCGAAGGGAATAAGTATGATACGTCCATTGTTTATTTGTCATGGCTCACCAGAGCTGGCAATACAAGATAATGAATATACAAGGATGCTTAAAAAATTAGGTAAACGTGTCAGACCAAAGGCAATAGTTATTTTTTCTGCTCATTGGGAAAGTAAAATTCTTACAATATCCTCGATTGATGTTACCTACCAAATGATTTACGATTTTGGTGGCTTCTCAGGAAAATTGTATTCAATAAAGTATCCGGCGAAAGGCTCGTCGGCAATAGCAACCAGAATGCAATCGATGTTGGAAAGCCATGGGATTTTATCTCGGTTAGATCAAAACAGGGGGCTGGATCATGGCTCATGGGTTGTTCTGAAGCATATGTATCCAGATGCTGATATACCCGTAGTTCAGGTATCAGTAAATCCAAAACTGCCTCCGGAAAAGCAATATGAAATAGGTCAGGCAATTCACCAATTAGGAAAAGAAGATGTGTTGGTTATTGGAAGTGGTGGAACGGTTCACAATCTTTTTACGGTTGATTTTGAAGCAACAGAAACGGAAAAGTGGGCAGAGGAATTTGACGATTGGTTGATAGAAAAAGTTAAAAAAAGGGATATGCCGACTCTGTTTGCATACCGACAGCTTGCACCTTACGGTATAAGGGCTGTTCCCAGTGAAGAGCATTTTGTTCCCTTATTTATCGTTTTAGGATGTGGAATGAATGAGATAACACCAAAACTGCTGCATCGCAGTTACGATTATGGAACATTGAGTTATATATGCTTTGAGTGTTAACTTGTGATTTTGCAGTAACTTACAAAAGAGAAGTACTAATGTTATTTAATGTTAAGGTACTGATATATAGTGATGAAATTACAACAAATTTCATCATTATTTTAAATATTTCGTAAATAATGAAATTTCTATCGAAAGTCTTTAACAATATCTGATAAATGTTTTCTGCCAGGGAGCTCACTGCTTTGCAGGCTTTTTTTATATTTTTGTTTATACAGTCAATTCTACTATGATTACATTTTATTCGACATATGGTAGAATATATCTTGTAAGATGATGGCAACCAGTGAAATCAATAATATTATTGAAGCCTTAGATATTTCAGGGCAGAAGGTTACCCAGATAAAAGGGCTTTGATTGGCTGCAGCAATAATCAACAGCTGTTTGCAGCTGAACCAATGAGTATAAAAGGAATAATGATAAAAAGTATAATGGTAAAAAAGCAAGGCAATAAGGATGAAAACGGGACTGTTAATTATGAAGTATTATAATTAATGTGAAAGCAAGAGGTACAGTGATGATGAAAAAGGAAGTTGATATAACAAAATATAATAAAGTTGCTTTTGAGTTTCAAATCTTCTCTTTGGGAGCTTTTATTGCCTTCATGGTTTTAATGATTATTGCTGCAATAAAGGAAAATAGACCTCTGAACATCATATTTTATTTGGTAGGAATCGTCGTTGTTATTTTTCTGAACAAATATATTCATGAGACATGCCATTATATTGTGGCCAGGATACAGGGCTTTGACTGTCAGATCAAATATGGTTTAAAAATGTCCGAATGCAGAGTTAACGGAGTACAGACTTACAGACAGGTAATTGCACTGTCACTGGCACCGTTGTATTTCTATATTCCTGTTTCGTTTATTGTATATCTTTCAGGAATTCCAATAAGTCTGAAAGCAATGTATTCAGGAGTACTTTGTCTGTTTTTAGGCGGAATGCTGGGAGATTTTATATATGTGTCTGAAGCCTTGAAAAATAAAGGAGCCAGGTTTACTGACAAGGGACATATTTTAATCATTGAAAAGGAGTAGGTAAAAGTGGGGATATTACTAATAAACAGCAGTTACAGGAAAAATGGTAATACCCAGAGAGTATTGGATTTAATAAAAGAAGAATATCTGTTGATTGCCCGCCAAAAAAATACATATGTTGAATTTGAAGAGATATATCTGGCTCATACTGATATTAAAGTTTGCCAGGGATGTCGGAAGTGCTTTGATAAAGGAGAAAAGAGTTGTCCATTGAAAGATGATTTACTAACTATATATAATAAAATTCACAGGGCAGACGGAGTCGTTGTAGCAAGTCCGGTTTATGTGGAAGACATAAATGGCGTATTAAAAAACTGGATTGACAGAATGGCCTTCAATTGCCATCGTCCTGCTTTTAGTGGTAAACCTGTAATTTTGGTAACAACTTCAGGTTCTTTTTCATCAAATCATTCACTGAAAACAATGAGTTCAGCATTTACAGCATGGGGAGCTGTGGTTATAGATAAAGCAAAATTTATAACCGGTGCTCTTACCTCGAAAGAAGATATAAAACGACAGAAACTCAGTGTAATTAAAAGGCTTGCACTGAGCCTGTTTAGTGCAGTAAATACAATGGAAGGGACAAAAAAGGTTAATCCTTCAATGTTTTCATTAATTTCATTCAGAGTACAACAGAAGCACTGGCAAAATGCAAAAAACACTCAGTCCTATGATTATATATACTGGAAAGAAAAAGGATGGCTGCAAAACAGCTGTAGCTATTATTCAGAACATGCTTCAGGCTGGTTAAAGACAAAAGCAGCAATGGTTTTAAGTAATATTGTGTCGGCCTTTTTTTATAATAAAGCCGTAGACATAAGATAGATATATAAATTAGATTTTTTATGCAGCTTATGATTAGCAGATACGAAATGGTAACAACCAGTAAAAAAGCCTTCATCAACTGAAGGCTTTTTACTGGTTTCATCTATTAATTAAAATTATAAAGTTACTGGATATAAGTATATATTAATAAATTCTATATGCACACTGGAAGTGATTTTTCCAATATGAAGAATTAATGGAGGTAATTCTGACCTTTCCCTGGGTGGAAGAAGCATCAATCATCTGTCCATTACCAAGAGCAATTCCCACATGTCCTCTAAAGGATATTATATCGCCTCTTTTAATATTTTTCATACTTGATATCCTCTGATACCTTGAAGTACTCTGCCAGGAGTAGGAAGTCATATAGCTTTGCTTAATGCCGGCTTTGTTAAGTACCCAATATACAAAGCCTGAACAGTCAAAGGTATTTGGTCCTTTAGCACCATATACGTATTTGGACCCCAGTTTGGATTTTGCTATTGAAATAATTCTGTCCACCATGGAGCTGGAAGAATAGCCAAAATCACTGCCAGAACTGCCACCTGACTTGCTTCCACCTGACTTTGAGCCGGAACCACTTCCAGATGAACTGCCGTTCCAGCTTTTAGCACTATCTGAAAGAAGCTTGCTTATTGTTTGAGAGCCTACCTTACCGTCAGCAACAAGGCCATTTCTCTTTTGAAAGTTTATAACTGCATCGTAAGTATCCGAACCAAAGTAGCCGGTTACAGTTTTCAGGTATTTGAGTTTTTTCAGGTAGGTCTGTATATTTTCTACATCAGCACCGCGATCACCTGTTTTAATACAGTATGCTTCTGCATTTCCTAACATAAGAAGTTCCCTGGTTGCAGGTCCAATGTATCCGTCAGCGATAATACCGTTATTATCCTGAAAATGCTTAACTGCTAAAACAGTATCGCTGCCATACTTACCATCAGGCTTTGTAGTGAGATAACCAAGTTCATAAAGCTTTTGCTGGTACTTTCTTATCTCCTCGTTTTCGTCTCCAAGATAAAAGGAGAGAGGTTTAGCATCAGCTGAATATAGCTTTTCACGAGTTAATTTTCCGACATTTCCATCGTCATAAAGTCCATTTCTTCTTTGGAACTCTTTAACAGCTGCTTCGGTGTCTGTTCCAAAATAACTTGTAACTTTATTCAAATATCCTAATTCGTAAAGACGGGTTTGCAGCTGTTCAACATCTGTTCCTTCGGTACCGATATAAACGGTATATTCCTTTGCCTCATCAGACATAAGTAATTGATAGGTTTCGGCGTCTACAACACCGGTCATTTTCAATTCATGTTTGCGCTGAAATACTTTAACAGCTGCTTCTATGTACTCGCTGTACTCCTCTGTAGGTTCGTCTGATTCCAGATAATAAAGCTCAACTAATCTCTGCTGAATTGCAGTAACAATTGGGTTGTTAACACCCAGGCTTACCATATCTCCCTTTAAAGGATCCAATAGACTCTTTTCACCACGTGATATTTTATTAGCTGTTGAGCCGGATTCCGAGGCATTGACAGAAGCTGATTCATTAGTGCTGATTACAGCATCAGCCGCTTCTGAATTGGCTGCAGCAGCATAAACTGAAGCGGTGTTAACTGGCTGATCAACTGCTTCTGAAGGAGAAGATTTTGTGGATGGAAAAGATACGGCTACTGCAATGGCAGCGGTTATTACGAATGCGCCTGAGGCAGAAATTAAAAAATACTTGAATTTTTTTGGATATTTACCTTTATATGTATTAATTTTTTTATACAAGTTCCTATGTAAATTCTTAAAATCTCTTTTCTTCATATTTTCTCCAATAAATTATGTATATTTTATTTATGAGGCTGATTGTTTATACATTAAAAAAATTACACAGGGATTGGGGATTTGAACAACTCAATGTAAAAAAGTAAAAAAAGATAAGTAAGTTTAATGAAAGTAAGTTTTTATCAATGAATTATATTAATCTATATTATTAATTAATATATTAATAAACTTATGTAATCTCAGGTTTTAAATTGACAATCCCAAATACATAACTTTTTTAATGCCAAATATATGGTATCACAAAATGTATTTGATTGCATTACGATCAAACTTACATTTAGAGGAATTAAATATTATATAGTCTGAAAAGCGTCGATTTTCGGCGATTGACTGCTTTATTTTCATTATAAATCAAGGATGTTACGTATTTGATATATATACAATATTTTTACTTATTAATAAAATTGATCTTTATTATGGTATAATTAAGCATAATTATAAAAAACATACATAAAGTTAATTTCCATTTTTTATAATGTTAAAAATAAATGTTATCCAATTATTCTTCAGATTTACTTTGGTTGCTAAATAAGCATAAATATATTATTATAAAAACATTAATAAAAGACATTTATAAAACTGGGAGATACATATGACTACTGGTAGAGTAAATAGTATTGAGGTAAAAAAAATAAACAGGAACGCCATATATAATTTTTTGTATATGCGGGACCCAATATCTATTCAGGAAATAGCCTATTCATTAAGCATGAGTCTGCCCACAGTTACTCAAAATATCAAGGAGTTAATTGAACGCGGGTTAGTTATTGAAACCGGATTGTTTGAATCAACAGGAGGACGTAAGGCTAAAGCTATTGCCTTTAACAGTAAAGCAAGATATGCTGTGGGTTTAGATATTACAAGAAATCATGTGAGTATTGTAGTTATAGACCTCAGTGCCCGGGTAATTAAAAATCTTAGAAAGCAGTTCCCTTTTGAGAATACAGAGGAATATTTCAAGGGTGTGGGAGATTTAGTTAACAACATCATTGCAGAATGCCAGATTAAACCTGAAGATATATTAGGTGTGGGCATAGCATTACCAGCAATATTATCCTATGACAGCCGGTCTGTGAGCTACGCTCAGGTTATAGACTTTAAGGGCGGAAATATTGAAGCCTTTGAAAAATACATCCCATATAAATGCACCTTCAGTAATGATGCAAATGCTGCAGGCTTTGCAGAGATGTGGGGAGATAAAACAGAAGAAAGTGTAGTATATTTGTCGCTGAACAACTCTGTAGGCGGTTCTATCATAATCGGAAAGAATATTTATAATGGTCAGAATCAGCGAGGCGGGGAATTCGGTCACATGACTATAGTTCCAGGTGGAAAAACATGCTATTGCGGGCAAAAGGGCTGCGTGGATGCTTATTGTTCAGCCAGGATACTATCTGACAGTACAGGTGGAAATATATCAGAATTCTTCAGATTACTCAAACTTGGACAGGAAGAGCAGAAGAAAATATGGGAAGAGTATGTCTCACATCTTGTAATTGCAATCAACAACCTGAGAATGCTTTTCGATTGCAAAGTAATCCTGGGAGGATATGCCGGGGCTTACATGGATGAATACCTCGAAGAACTGAGGGAGAAGGTTGCAAAGTACAATACTTTTGAACCGGATGGAAAGTACCTTCATGTATGCAAATATAAACTGGAAACAACTGCTGTTGGTGCAGCACTTCTCCATGTAGAAAATTTTATAAAAAATATATGATTCTGAATGAATCCTTATTATATGATTAGCCGGCAGCCAGTTAGAAGGCTTATGCTAAAATCCTTCTATACTGGCACTTCCATTAAGTTATAGATGTCTATATTCATCATTTTTCATTTCTCATTTTATTATATAATTTTTATATAATAATTCATTTTGTAAAATGTCTGTTATTGATTAACTTTTCTGTATAACGTTACTTCTCTTGTATCAAAAGATTTGTAAATCGGTATTCATACTATGTCCTATAATTCAAATGCAACTTTAACAATATAAACAAATAATTACTCCTTTTTTGAAGATAATATATTGACTTTGCATAAAAACGCGATATAATCTTATTAAAAGCATTTTATAAAAGTCTTATATAAATATAATCTGTTAATGTGTTTTAAAAACTCACTGCAGGCAAAAAGACTATTAAGGCTGAAATAGCTTAAATACAATAAAAACATATTTTACTGGTACTAAAATCATAATATTGGTGGAGGGTTGAATGATGAAAAACAGAGCAGCATATATGACGGGAATTAAGCAAATTGAAATACGTGATATTGAGGTTCCAAAGCTCAGGGATAAAGATGTTCTGGTTAAGCTGGAATATGTAGGAATATGCGGTTCGGATGTACATTATCTGGAAAACGGCAGGATTGGCGATTTTATCGTTGAAGGAGATTTTATACTGGGGCATGAATGCTCAGGTACTGTAGTTGAAGTGGGGAGCGGTGTTCAAAACCTTAAGGTTGGAGATAAGGTAGCTCTTGAGCCTGGAATTACATGCGGTCAGTGCGAGTTCTGCAAAACCGGCCGATATAATTTATGCCCTGATGTTGAATTTCTGGCTACTCCTCCATACCATGGCTCTTTAATGAACTATATAGCCTTCCCGGAAAATATGTGTTTCAAGCTGCCTGACAACATATCAACCAAAGAAGGAGCTCTTGTTGAACCTCTTGCTGTTGGTTTGCATGCAGCAAGACAGGGTAATGTAAAATTGGGTGATTCGGTTGTTATTTTAGGCTCAGGTACCATAGGACTTGTAACCCTCCTGGCATGTAAAGCATTCGGTGCTACAGATATCACCGTTGTAGATGTGATACCAAAAAGACTGGACTATGCAAAAAAACTCGGGGCTACAAATGTAATTAACGCAGCTGAAACAGATGTTTTGGCTGAAATTGATAAAATTACAAATAAAAAGGGTATAGATATAGTAATTGAGACTGCAGGTTCTGCAAAAACAATTTCCCAGACTCCTTACCTGGTAAAAAATGGAGGCACTATTGTTCTGGTTGGTCTGGCTCCCCAGGATATAATTGAGTTTAATTTTGCAAAGATAATGGCAAAGGAAGCCCAGATAAAATCTGTATTCCGTTACAGAAATCTATATCCTGCAGCAATTAAGGCTATTGCTAACGGAATAATTGATATTACAGGTATTGTTACCCACGAGTTTGATTTTGATGATACAGCTAAAGCTTTTGAATATGTTATTAATAATAAACAGGATGTAGTAAAAGCAGTAATAAAGATTCAGTAAATTCGGTAATATTGACTCGAATTCAGTAAGAAACAAACAGTAAATTCAGAAAGAGTTCAGAAATAATCCAGTAATAATCCAGCAAAAGCGACTCCTTAAAATATATCCTCTAAAGGGCTGTTGTAAATATAATTTTACAGCAGCCCATGCTTTTTCTAATGAAAAGTTAAAATTGTATTAGTAATATTGTTGCATTAGTACTATTTAAAATTAATATCCTAAACTGCATTTGCTGCAGCTGCTGCAATCTCCGCATGAAAAGACTGAACGGATTTCGTTGGAGAATTTTACTACTGTAAATTGTGCTGTAAGCAGATCAAAAACTTTAGTTTTTTCTTCTTCGAATTTCACAAAATTACCTTCAAAGGTAATTTTCAACGGTACAAGAACCCACTTTCCTTCTTCTATAGGGTCAGGCTTCACAACTGGACCAATTATATGTTTTACGCCATCCTTGTCAATAACTGCTATTTTGTTTGATGAGGTTATCAATGAGTGAAGACTTCCATCTTTATTAAAGCAAATGGAGTTATTTTCACCGGATATCCCCAGAGCGTTCTGGTCATAAGCTGTAATCAAACCTATTGGAGTGGAAAGTGTTATCTCGGAGGCAGGCTCCAGAGATTTAAGGCTGCCGTCTTCATATAATGAAAAGCCAGTCCGTACAGGAAAGAACTCATTCTGTTTTTTCAAAATTACCCTTTCTCCGGGCCATAAGGTAAGTGCTTTTAAATTACCGCTTTCGTAAAAGTACAAGCTTATAATTTTTGCTTTGAAGTTGCCAAAAGAAAAGGAGAAGCTAAACTCCCTGCACAGTTTTTCCTCGTCAACCTGTGTCCAGCAGCCGCTTATTTTACCGTCAAGAGGAAAAAGTCTTTTTAGGGCACCGCTTTCATAAAAGGTTATTAATTCTGCAGGAAAGACCCCAAGGGGAGTCACAATATCAGTTTGCTGTTCAAGGGAAATGCTTTTTACGGATCCACTGCGGTAAAAGGATACTGAAGGCTTGTATTTTATTCTTATTTCCTCTGGTCCATATCTGGGGATAAGGTTTCCGTACCTTGTGGGAATTACATTTTCTTCGTTGAGAATGCAATCTCTGATAGCACCGTTATCATAACAACACAGACTGCTGATACCTTTCAGATTCAAACTTGCGGTTGTTTCTCCAATATTATTTATCATGTTAACCCTCCTGCCTATGATATAACATAAAACATTCCAGCTGCTTTTATGATTTATTTTTATAACTCAACAAACTTTTTTGATAATTGATACTTTTATTTGATTCCTTTCCAGCTCATCAATTTTGTAGCTCAACCTTTTTTGTGGAAGTACTGTATCAAACCATGGGGGTATGTGGCTGCATATTACATCAAGCCTGCGGAAACAGTGTGTTTCAATAAAAGATTGAAGGGCTTTTTTAGAGGATATCTCAGGATGCTTTTCCTGGAGTTTTATCAGATTGAGAAAAAATACTCCATGCTCTGAGGTTTCCACAGGTGATGTGGGAACCTCAGAGGATAAGTCATTGCTATGGGCAGACTCTGCCTCCAATTCTGTAATTATTTCATCAAGCAGGCTGTCTGATACCTCTTGAGCTTCATATATTTCAAAGCCCAGACTTTCTAAAATGTTGTAGGGAAGGCCAGCAACTTTTTCGCCAATTATAACTTTGCAATTATTTAACTGTAATAAGACAGTTTTAATATTATTTCTTATATTTGATATATTGGATGCTAAATCCAGAGAATAGTTGATTTCATCGATTATTCTCCACCTGTTGTCATTCTTACTGAAAACCTTTAAGACCACACCTTTTTCAAAGGTTGTCAGTTGATCTGAATCATTCAGAATTACTGCAATATTGTGCGACATTTTACTCCTCCTTTCAAAGGCGTTAATAATGGATTTTATTAAGTGGTATAAAGAATCAAATAAATAAAAAAAGCGAACTGAGACAGAACTCAATGCGCTTCTTTGCACTGTTTATATTTTCAATTTATTTTTATTATATGAAGTCTGCTCTCACTAATCAACATTTATCTTTTCAAAAGTACAGTCCACAGGAAGTATTTGTAATTATTGCACAAAAACTGACAGATATAACATGTTGAATATGTACAATTACGTGTATTGAGAATGAAATGGTTTACGTTTATACTCAATGTAAGCTGATTTAATACAAAGCGACGACGAAGTCTCAATACTCTTTGCAGAGTTTGAGACTTTTTGCTTATTAACAGAAAAGTAAATAAAAAGACGAAGAGGTCTTTGGCATAAAGCTGTATGTTTTGTGTCAGAGACTTTTTAATTATTTACTTTTACACAGGCACGAGCTCGGTCACATTTAGTTTTTTTAAGTATTTAAATTTGGTATTAAATTACACTACATTTTATGGCGTGCTGGTCACGCAGATTGGAGGTAATTATGAGACAAGTAGCTATTTATGGAAAAGGTGGAATTGGTAAATCTACAACTACTCAGAACTTAACTGCCGGGTTGGGTGAAATGGGTAAAAAAATCATGATTGTGGGCTGCGACCCTAAAGCAGATTCAACAAGACTGATTCTTGGCGGTCTTGCTCAGCAGACAGTACTTGATACTCTTAGAGAAGAGGGAGAAGATATCGATCTTGATCTGGTAATGAAGGAAGGCTTCGCAGGTATTAAATGCGTTGAATCAGGCGGCCCTGAACCCGGTGTGGGTTGTGCAGGACGAGGTATTATTACCTCAATAGGATTGCTGGAAAGACTGGGAGCATATGAAGATGAACTGGATTATGTATTCTACGATGTTCTTGGAGACGTTGTTTGTGGTGGATTTGCAATGCCTATTCGTGAAGGAAAAGCCCAGGAAATATACATAGTTGCCAGCGGTGAAATGATGGCACTATATGCAGCAAACAATATTTCAAAAGGTATTCAGAAGTATGCTAAAACCGGAGGCGTAAGACTGGGAGGAATTATCTGTAACAGCAGAAAGGTTGATGGTGAGGCAGCTCTTGTTGAAGCATTTGCTAAGGAACTGGGATCTCAGATGATTCATTTTGTTCCTAGAGACAACATGGTACAGCGTGCGGAAATAAATAAAAAGACTGTAATAGATTATGATCCTCAGTGTAATCAGGCTGATGAATACAGAGCACTGGCAAAGAAAATAGAAGAAAACAAAATGTTTGTCATTCCCACACCTCTCAAGCAGGAAAGACTGGAAGAACTGCTGATGGAACATGGAATACTGGATATTTAATTTGAAAGATTTCCATTACTAAAGCCGCAAGGGGCTTTTTCTGAAAGAACACTATGAATATAAAGAAAAGGTGGTTGAGATTATGTTGTTGATCAGAGCAATAATAAGACCTGAAAGAACAGGTATTGTATTGTCGGAATTACTTGCAGCAGGCTTCCCGGCCGTAACCAAAATGGATGTTTACGGAAGAGGAAAACAGAAGGGAATAGTTATTGGTGATGTCCAATATGATGAAATTCCCAAAGAAATGTTGTTGATAGTAGTAAACGATGAAGACAAGGATGATGTTGTAAAAGTAATTATGAGAAACGCACGTACAGGTGAAAAAGGTAATTATGGTGACGGAAGAATCTTCATTAGCCCCGTCATTGATGCATATACCATCAGTACAGGAAAACAGGGACTGTAAAAATGTTTTGCTCAATCGTACTATTACTGTTTAGCAGGAAAAGGAGGGAGTCTTATGAAGGAAGTTATGGCTTTTATCCGTACCAATAAAGTTAACAGAACAAAGGAAGCTCTTGCAAATGCGGGTTTTCCGGCGTTCTCTTGCAGACCATGTCTTGGAAGAGGGAAAAAGAGCCTTGATGCCTCAATACTAAATTACATCATGGAGACAGGAGATCTTCCTGTAACTCAGGTGGGTGAGGCATTTACAGAAACTGCAAGGTTAATTCCAAAAAGATTTTTTACTCTTGTGGTAGAAGATGATCAGGTAGATCTGGCAGTTAAGACTATTATAAAAGTGAATCAGACAGGAAATCCAGGAGACGGAAAAATATTTATTCTTCCCATAGATGAAACATATAAGGTCAGAACCGGTGAAAACACACTATAAACGACGGGGTGGTGAGTCAAATGAATGTTAGAAATATGGTATTGGATAAATACAGTGCAAAAGTGTACAAAAATAGAAAAGAACACATAATGGAAGTTACCGAGGAAACAAAGAAACAGCCTATTGCTGCCAACACCCGTACTATACCGGGAATTATAACAAACAGAGGTTGCTGTTATGCAGGTTGTAAGGGTGTTGTTCTCGGACCTCTAAAGGATGTTTTGGTATTGACCCATGGACCCATAGGTTGTGGCTTCTATTCATGGGGTACCAGAAGAAACAAGGCAAAAACCGAAGACGGCAGAAACTTTATTGAGTATTGTTTTTCAACAGACCTACAGGAACCGGATATAGTTTTCGGTGGCGAAAAAAAGCTGAAACAAGCCATTAAGGAAGCAGTAGAAATATTTAACCCTAAATGTATAATGATTTGTTCAACCTGTCCGGTTGGCCTTATTGGCGATGATATCCATGCAGTAGCAGCATGGGCTGAAAAAGAATACGGAATAAGCTGTATGGCATTCAGCTGTGAAGGTTACAAGGGTGTCAGCCAGAGTGGAGGCCACCATATTGCCAATAATGGTGTTATGAAAAGAATTATTGGAACAAATGATACACCTCCGAAAAAGAAGTTTTCAGTTAATATCCTGGGTGAATACAACATTGGCGGAGATGGATGGGAAACTGAGAGAATACTTAAGCGGATAGGTTATGAGGTAGTAGCTGTATTCACAGGTGACGGAAGCTATGAAGCCTTGAGTAAATCTCACACTGCCGATCTGAATCTGGTTCAGTGTCATCGTTCAATAAACTATATTGCCGAAATGATGAAGACAAAATACGGTGTGGATTGGATTAAAGTTAACTTTATCGGTCTGGAGGCAACTATCCAGTCTCTGAGAGACATGGCTATGTATTTCGATGATCCTGAATTAACTGCAAGAACTGAAGAGGTTATAGCCGATGAAATGGCTAATATTGCTGAAGAAAGGGCCTATTATTACTCAAAGCTGAAAGGAAAAACAGCCGCAATATTTGTTGGTGGTTCAAGATCCCATCATTATCAGAAGCTGTTAGCCGACTTTGGTGTCAGGACAGTTCTGGCAGGATATGAGTTTGCTCACAGAGATGATTATGAGGGAAGAGATGTAATTCCCACAATCAAGGAAGATGCCGACAGCAAAAACATAGAACATCTTGAAGTTGAAAAGGATCCGGAAAAGTATAAGGCATATCTGACAGAGGAACAGTATGAGAAGCTCAAGTCAAAAATCCAGCTAGAAAATTACTATGGAATGATTCCTGAAATGGAGGATGGAAGTATTGTTGTAGACGATTTGAATCAATATGAAACTGATGAGTTTATAAAACTTCTTAAACCAGATATCTTCTTTTCAGGAATAAAGGACAAATATCAGATTCAAAAGTCGGGAGTTGTGTCAAGACAGCTGCATTCCTATGACTACAGCGGACCTTACGCAGGCTTCACCGGAGCAATAAACTTTGCCCGTGATGTAACAATGGGATTGTACACACCGGCTTGGGGACTGGTTACTGCACCATGGAAAAACAAATCAGTACTTAAAGCAAAATTAGCAGGAGGTGAAGCATAATGCTTAAATTGACACCAAAAGAAATAACTGAACGCAGCGCCCTGAGGGTTAATCCCTGTAAAACCTGTCAGCCTGTAGGAGCTATGTATGCAGCTCTTGGAGTTCACAAATGCATGCCTCACAGCCATGGTTCCCAGGGATGTGCTTCATATCACAGAACTTTTCTCAGCAGACACTTTAAAGAGCCGGCAATAGCCTCAACCAGTTCTTTTACCGAAGGTGCTTCAGTATTTGGCGGAGGCAGCAACCTTAAAACAGGTGTTAAGAATGTTTTTGACATATATAACCCTGATATTATAGCCATTCACACCACTTGCCTGAGTGAGACAATAGGCGATGACCTGAATGCTTTTATACAGGATATGGACATACCTGAAGGAAAAATTGTAGTTCATGCAAACACACCCAGCTATGTTGGTTCACATATTAATGGATTTTTTAATATGATGTCAGGATTTATCACATATTTATCAAAAAACAGCGGTAAATCCAATGGCAAAACTGCTATATTCCCGGGCTTTGTTAATCCGGGTGATATAAGGGAAATGAAGAAAATTGCCAATCTGATGCAGGTACCATTTACCATGTTTCCTGATCAAAGTGGTGTAATGGATTCACCCATGACCGGAGATTACTCCCTGTATCCAAAAGGAGGAACCACAATTCCTGAAATAATCGGTCTTGGGGACTGTAAAAAAGTTTTGGCATTAGGGGAGCTGACTTGTGAAGAGCCGGCAAGTATATTGGAGAGAAAATGCAAGGTACCTTACAGCTTATTACCACTTCCAATCGGAATTGAAGCTACCGACAGGTTTATTATGGAACTGGCCGAAATATCAAATGCAGAGGTTCCCTACGAACTTGAGGAAGAACGTGGACAGCTGATAGACCTTATGCTGGATGCCCACTTCTACTTCTATAACAAAACTGTAGCTATATTCGGTGATCCTGATACAGTTCTAGGTCTTACAAGAATGGTACTTGAGTTAGGTATGATTCCCAAATATGTATTGACGGGAACTCCGGGTGATAACTTTGTGAAGCTGGCAGAAGCGCTGTTTGCCCAATATGGTGTAGATGGATGTACTGCAACAGCAGCCGGAGATTTGTTTGAGCTTCATCAGCGGATAAAGAATGAACGAGTTGATTTGCTGCTGGGTTCTTCCTATGGAAAGCAAATTGCCAAAGCAGAGGATATTCCGTTTGTAAGGGCCGGATTCCCTGTTCTCGACAGATATGCTCATTCAAATTGGCCTATTGTAGGGTATAAAGGTGCAATGAGACTGGTAGAACTGATTGCTAATGCGTTGATGGACAGACAGGACAGAGATGCTTCAGATGAAGAGTTTGAGGTTGTTATGTAGTTTTAATGAGGATTTGTGAAGGGTGAAAAGGGAAAAGAAAAAGACCAAAACACAATAGGAACGGCGATATCAATCGGACATAATCACTTATTCCTTATTCACTATTAATAAAAGGGGGGACAGTATAATGGGAACGTCAATTTTAGAAGAAAGAAAAGAATTTATAGGCTACGGTAAAACTGCAAAAACCATCAGGTGTGAAAGTGACAGCCTTTCGGGTTCGGTAAGTCAGCGTGCATGTGTATACTGTGGCGCCAGAGTTGTATTGAATCCAATTACCGATGCTTTCCATATTGTACATGGCCCCATTGGTTGTGCAAGCTACACATGGGATATCAGGGGCAGCCTGTCCAGCGGCAGTGACCTGTATAGAAACAGCTTTTCAACAGATCTCACTGAAAAGGATATAGTCTTTGGCGGAGAAAAAAAGCTGGCTGCAGCTATTGATGAAGTTATTGAAAAGCATCATCCAAAGGTTATCTTTGTATTTGCGACCTGCATTGTAGGTGTAATAGGGGATGATATCGAGGCTGTGTGCAGGATGGCAGAGAGAAAATATGGTGTAAGGGTTATACCTGTAAAATCACCAGGCTTTTCAGGTAACAAATCCCACGGTTATAAGATGGCCTGTAACGCAATACTGTCTCTTCTTGAACCCCATAAAGGGATTCCAAAAGCTGAGGGTGTCAATATACTTGGTGATTTTAATCTGGCAGGTGAAATGTGGCTGATAAAAAAATATCTTAAAGAAATAGGTATTCCTGTAGTTTCCACAATAACAGGGGATGCAAGTTATGATAACCTGATAAAGGCACCTTCAGCACAACTTAATATAGTTCAATGTGCAGGTTCCATGACTTATCTGGCAAAAAAAATGGAACAGGAAATGGGGATTCCATTTATCAAAATATCCTTTTTTGGAATTGAAGATACAACTCAGTCTTTAATTCGCATAGCCGAGGCCCTGGGAAACGAAGAAAACATCAGGAAAGCGAAAAGCTTTACACAGAGCCAAACCGAGAAAATAAAAAGCTTTACCGAAAAATACAGGAAAAATCTAGAAGGAAAGAAAGCAGCTATTTATGTAGGCGGCGGCTTTAAGGCAATATCTCTTATAAGACAGTTTAATGAAATTGGAATTGAAACTGTAGTTGTTGGAACACAAACCGGAAAAGCCGAGGATTATGAGCTGATTGCCAGCCTTGTGGGAGAAAATGCTGTAATTATAGATGACACCAATCCTGCTGAATTGGAAACTTTTATAAAGGAAAAGGGAGCTCACATACTGGTGGGAGGGGTAAAGGAAAGACCCCTGGCATATAAGCTTGGAATTGCCTTCTGTGATCATAATCATGAACGGAAGCATGCCCTGGCAGGTTATGAGGGAGTAATGAACTTTATCAGGGAAATTAATCTTTCGCTGAACAGTCCGGTATGGGAGTATACTAATAAATTCAGTTAAGAGTGAAAGGTACAGAGGTAAGGAAATGGCTTGTGATGCAAGCCGGAATCTATAGATCCAGTGAAGAGCCAAAAGTGAGTAGTGAATAGTTGAGATAGGCTTGTAATAAGTCGGAACTATTATAGCAGAGTATATTGAAAAGTGAATGGTATTGAGTTATAGAAGATTTACTCTGCATGTCTTTAATAAAGAATGATGGACCACAAAATAAGCAATTTTTATAAATCATTTATTATAAATCAATAATTATATATCAAATCCATTATTTTCAAAAATAAAGAAAAGAAAATAATAAAGGTACTGATAATTTGCTTAACAAAGCCAGGAATTTAAGTCTTTTGCATGTTTTTTACTAAATTATACTATTCACTATTCACTTTTAACTGTTCACTTATTTGAGAAAGGGGGGTTAATATGAGCAAGAATTTAGTTAATCTGAACGTAAATCCATGTAAAATGTGTATGCCCATGGGAAGTGTGAGTGCATTTTATGGTATAAAGAAATGTATGACAATTCTGCATGGCTCTCAGGGCTGCAGTACCTATATCCGCCGCCATATGGCAACACATTACAACGAACCTGTTGATATTGCCTCCTCATCTCTGACCGAAGAAGGAACTGTTTTCGGAGGTGAGGAGAATCTCATAAAGGGGCTGGAAAATCTGATAGAACTGTATAATCCGGAAGTTATTGGAGTGGCAACCACATGTCTTGCAGAGACTATAGGAGAAGATATACCCCGAATAATAACCAGATTTTATAACTCTCACCCCGACACAAATGTAAAAATAATTCCGGTATCTTCGGCAGGATATTCTGGAACACAATATGAAGGTTTTTTTAGAGCTTTGAGGGCTATAGTTGAAAATGTTGAAATGTCACCTGTAAAGAACAATAAGGTAAACATTATTACAGGCTTGATTTCTCCGGCAGACACCAGATACCTTAAAAACCTCCTTGAAGATATGAATATAGATTATATACTGCTGCCCGATATTTCAGACAATCTGGATGGTGAGCATACTGAGCATTATAACAGACTGCCTGAGGGAGGTACTTCAATTGAAGAAATTTCAAAAATGGCTGGTGCAAAATTGTCTATTGAGATATCAGCTTTTGTAAAGGAGGACAGCTCTCCGGCACACTATCTCTATGAGGCTTATGGAGTCCCTTATGTGAGATGTAATTTTCCTATGGGATTAAGGGATACCGATAATTTTATTAAGGAATTGGAAAAGGCCGGAGGCATAAAAACCGAAAGCCTTAAAAAAGAACGGGGCAGATATCTGGATGCAATGATTGATTCCCATAAATATAATGGGGAGGGCAGAGCTGTAATATTCGGAGAACCTGATTTTGTATTATCTGTTTCAAGGCTTTGTGCTGAAAATGGAATCATGCCGGTACTGACAGCAACCGGAGCAAACTGCCGCTCACTGACTGCCTCAATTGAAAATGAAGTTAAAAAGATTGCAGACTTTTTATTTATTGATAATTACAAAATCCTTGACAACACGGATTTTGACAATATAGAAAAATATGCTCTGGAATTGGGAGCCAATATTATGATAGGGAGCTCCGATGGTCGGCGAATAGAGGAAAAACACAGTATACCTCTTGTCAGATGTGCTTTTCCTGTTCACGATCATGTAGGGGGGCAACGAGTCAGAACGTTGGGATATGAGGGCTCACTTATTCTGCTTGACAGGATAACAAATACACTTCTAAGTCAGAAGGAGCATAAGTTCAGAAGGGAACTCTTTGAAAAATATTACAGTGAGGTGGAAAATGTACCCACTGCAAGTTCAAAAACTGATATTTCAGGGACTGAAAATTCTGAAATTATTACTTTATTAACTGCAAAATCAAAGCCTTCCATCTCAAAAATGGCTTCAAGGAAAGAAATAGCTGAAAAGACAGCAACTCATCCCTGCTTTAACGGTTGTGGCAGCAAATATGCCAGAATGCATCTGCCTGTAGCACCTAAATGCAATATACAATGCAATTATTGTGTAAGGAAGTATGACTGTCCAAATGAAAGCAGACCAGGTGTTACAACAGAAGTACTGTCGCCGGAAGAGGCCTGCAAAAAGTATCAAATGGTCAAAGAAAAAATACCAAACCTTAAGGTTGTAGGTATTGCTGGTCCGGGCGATTCTCTTGCAGATTTTGAGAAAACCAGAGAAACACTGTCTCTGATAAGAGAGGTAGACCCTGATGTAACCTTTTGCCTTTCTACAAATGGTCTTATGCTTCCTCTGTATGCTGATGAACTTGTTAAACTGGGAGTCACCCATGTAACGGTTACTATGAATGCTGTGAATGCTGCAATTGGAGCAAAAATATATAAACATATAGATTACATGGGCAACAGGTATTATGGAGAGGTTGGCGCAGCTATACTGATGGCTAACCAAATGGCCGGACTTAAGAGGCTTACTTCCCTTGGGGTTGTTTGTAAGGTTAACATTGTAATGCTTAAAGGAATTAATGAATATCATATACCAATTGTAGCTGCAAAGGCAAAAGAACTTGGCTGTCAGATCACAAACATAATGCAGATGATACCTGTTGAAGGCAGTGCCTTTGAAAAAATGCCTCTGACAAGCAATAAGGAGATCATGGAAATGAGGAAAAAATGTGAGCTGACAATAAAGCAGATGTATCACTGCCGTCAATGCCGTGCTGATGCCATTGGAACCCTGGATAATGATCAGTCAATAAACTTCAGAGGCTGTACCGGCTCTTGTTCAGAGGATAGCAGTAATGAACTTCATGAGAAATCTGTTTTATTTGCTGTATCATCAAAAAGCGGAGTCCTGGTTGACCAGCATTTCGGCCATGCAACTGATTTCTATATATATGAATATAAGGGGAACCAGGTAAAATTCAAAGAAAGAAGAAGTGTCTCAAAATACTGTGATGGTGTGGAAGATTGTGACGGTATGGGTGGAGGCAGAAAAGAGAGTAAGATTGAAAATATACTGGAAGCTGTAAAGGACTGCAAAGCAGTAATTGCTATGCGTATTGGTGAATCACCTAAACAGAAGCTCAGGGATAAAAATATTGAAACATTTACAACTTATGACCGGATTGAAGATGCTGTAAAGCAGGCGGCCGAAAAGCTGTTTGTATGTAATAAATAATTAATTTTACTTGGAAAGGAAGGACAAGACTATGATAAGCCCAAAATACCATGTGTTTGTCTGTACCAGCTGTAGAATCAACGGAACTTAGAAAGGGTACTGCTACTCAAAGGGAGCGGTGGATCTGGTTCAAAGGTTCATGGAGGAAATTGACGACAGAGATCTCTCAGGAGATGTAATGATTACTAACACAGGATGCTTTGGAATATGCGACAAAGGTCCGGTAGTTGTAATTTATCCTGAAGGTACCTGGTATGGAAATGTGACCGATGATGATGTTGAGGAAATAGTGGAGAAGCACCTGGAAGGCGGAGAAAAGGTTAAAAGGTTGTTGATATAAGTATTAAATCAAAAATTAATAGTAAATAGTGAAGCTTTCGCTATTTATTATTAATTTAAAGGTGGAGTGTTAATGATAAGAATTACCGACGTAACACTATGTACAATTGACCATAGATATGCCCAAAAAGACCTGCTTCTGAGACTTTATAAACTGCTGCTTCAGACTGGCATCAACTTTATTGAAATAAATGTTCCCATTCTTAATTTGCTTGGTGAAAAAATTGAGTATGAAAAAACAATACTCAGAGTTGAGCATCCCTCTGATATCAACAGGTATACTGGATTTATCAGGTACGTTTGCCGTCACAGCGGATACGATGTACCTGCTGGAACAATCTCGGAATTTCAGATTAACGATGTAAGGGAATTAAATCTGCTTAGAAATTTAAGTCAATATCTGACAGTACGTTTTGTGGGGTTGGATGACCTTTTACAGCATGATTACCTTAATATATTTGAAAGATTGAAGCATTTATCAGATACACAGGCGGAATTCTGTCCACAAAACAGTTACTACTGTGCAACGGCCCTGGCCGTGGAATGGATTTTAAACGGAGGGGAAAACATTGCAGTCAGCTTTTGTGGCAGCGGAGGTTTTGCTGCTCTTGAAGAGGTGATGATGGCTCTCAGAATCGCAAAACGACATAAACCAAATTTGGATTTGTCCGTGTTAAGAGAGGTAAAGAGGGTTTATGAAGAATTGTCAGGTATAAACATTTCGGGAAATAAACCTGTTGTTGGAAACAACATATTTGAAGTGGAATCAGGTATACATGTGGACGGCATATTTAAAAACGGGGCTAATTACGAACCCTTTGAGCCCTCTGTGGTTGGCATGGAACGAAAAATAATAGTCGGTAAACACTCAGGAAGAACAACTATTGAAATAAAACTGATGGAATTTGGCCTGGTATTTCCAGACGAAAAAGTTCAGGAGCTTTTACGAAAAGTTCAGGATATGAGCATAGACCTTGGAAGAAGCATTACTGATCAGGAATTCTATGAGCTTGCCTGTAATTTGACAAAATGGTAATATTTAGTTATATTGTCTGTTGTTACAGCAGAATATGCAGAACCGGTCAGAGGGGTGGGCTTGTCTTGAAACAAAAGAAATATCTTATTGATACTACACTTCGGGATGGAGAACAAAGCCCCGGGTTGGCATTCAGCATGGAGCAGAAGGTAAAGCTGGCTGTATTACTTGACGGGGCTGGTATTTATCAGATAGAAGCCGGAATTCCTGCAATGGGAAGCTATGAGAAAGATACCATAATAAAAATTATGGAGAACAGAAAAAATGCCCGGATTTCAACCTGGAACAGAATGAACAAAGAGGATATTATGCATTCATTTGATTGCCATCCGGATATTATACATATTAGTGCTCCCATGTCTTATGTTCATATATACTCAAAACTGAAAAAAAACAAGGGATGGCTTCAAAGAAACCTTCAGGATTGTGTGAGTCTGGCGATGGATAAGGGGTATCCTGTGACTGTAGGCTTTGAAGACGCATCCCGGGCAGATATAACATTTATGATTTCTATTGCTGAAATGCTTAAGGAAATGGGAGTACTCTACATTAGATATGCCGATACTGTTGGTGTCCTGACACCATCTCGGGCATATCAGGCTGTAAGTGAAATCAGGAGTCATACCGGAATAGCTATGGGAATACACGCCCACAACGACTTGGGTATGGCTGTGGCGAATTCACTGGAAGCCGCAAGGGCAGGGGCAGATTATATTGATACAACTCTTTTGGGTATTGGTGAACGGGCAGGTAACTGTAACATAAATCAGTTTATTTTAGCCAGTGAACACATATTTGATCTGGGGTTAAGTCATAATGAAGCATGTATTTTAAATGAAAAGGGAAGGGAGATTATTTTTAGAAATAAAGTTTAACCTGTAGTGTTTTATACACAGGGTTATTTTAAATATATAATTCCTACATATAGCCGGGAGGTGATACCATGGAGCTCTCACCGCTTTTCATATCTTTGAAAGTAGCATTTACAGCAACATTGATAACAATATTTTCCGGCATAGCAGCTGCACGCTTTGTATTAAAAATTAAAAAATTTAAAGGTATATTTGATGGATTATTTACATTACCCATGGTATTACCTCCCACTGTTGTAGGATTTTTTCTGTTGGTGTTACTGGGGAAAAACAGTCCTATAGGAAAATTTCTGATGAACCTTAATATCAGTGTTGTTTTTACATGGGTAGGGGCTGTTATAGCCTCTGCCGTTGTTTCTTTTCCGCTGATGTACAGAACAGTCAGAGGAGCTCTTGAGCAATTTGACGTTAATATTATTTATGCTGCAAGAACTCTTGGAATGGCCGAAAGCAAAATATTCAGGAAGATTGTGATTCCTAACATTGTACCCGGTTTGATTGCAGGAACCATTCTTACCTTTGCAAGAGCCTTGGGGGAATTTGGTGCAACTATGATGCTTGCGGGAAACATACCCGGTAAAACTCAAACCATGTCAGTGGCTGTATATTCAGCCGTCCAGTCAGGAGACTACGAGACTGCATATAAATGGGTTGCTGTAGTATGTATAATGTCTTTTACTGCTATGATTCTGATGAACTTCTGGAATGGAAGACAATTAAAAAAGACCACGAAACGGAGTGATATTTAATGTCTCTCATTGTAGATATAAAGAAAAAACTTGATGATTTTAATCTTGAAATAAAGTTCAGCACAGATAGTAAAGTTTTAGGACTATTGGGCGCCTCGGGCTGTGGAAAGAGTATGACCCTTAAATGTATAGCAGGAATAGAGGAGCCTGATGAAGGTAAAATTATACTTGACGATCGGGTTCTGTTTGATTCTGACAAGAAAATAAACCTGCCTCCACAGCAGAGAAAGATAGGTTATCTTTTTCAGAACTATGCTCTTTTCCCAAATATGACTGTTAAAGAAAATATTGAGGCTGGTGTAAGAGGTAGTAAAGCTGAAAAAGAGAAAATTGTCAATGAAAAGATAGAGATGTTTTTTCTAAAAGGTCTTGAAAATAAAAAGCCCCATCAGCTCTCGGGCGGACAACAGCAAAGAGTGGCTCTGGCAAGAATTCTGGCGTCAGAACCGGAGGTAGTTTTATTGGATGAGCCCTTTTCAGCGCTGGACAGCAACCTGAAATGGAATCTGGAGCAGGAGCTGATGGAAATGCTGTCAACATACTCGGGTAAGGTTTTACTTGTTTCACATAACAGAAATGAAGTGTATCGTTTTTCTGAAACCATTGCAGTATTAGCTGCAGGAAAAGTTGAAACTTATTCTGCAAGGGAGGAGCTGTTTGATAATCCCGTAACAGTGGCTGCAGCACAGCTTACCGGATGTAAAAATATATCCCGGGCAGAAAAGCTAACAAACCATACTCTTTATGCCATGGATTGGGATATAACTCTTTATTCTAATAAAAAAGTACCTGATGGTATAACTCATGTGGGAATGAGAGCACATTATATAAAGTGTTTTGATAATACTGATTTTACTAATACATTAAACTGCAAAGTGTCTCAGGTCATTGAAAATCCTTTTTCATATATTGTAATGCTTGATAATTTATATAACAGAAATAAAAAAGTGAGCAGCAGAATAAGATGGGAAGTGGATAAGGAAGAATGGGAGAATATAGGTACCCAAAAGGATACCATAAGGGTGGTCCTGGACCCGGATAAGCTGCTGTTGTTATCATAGTAATTGATTTGAGGTTTAATTTCTTTTATTTTTAATAGATTATGAAAAAAATCATCAGGTTGAGTTTGAATTATTAACATGTTAAATCTTGACTAATATAGGATAAATGTCTATAATCATTGTAAAATGGATAATACTAGAAAGTGGGTTATATTTATGAAAAAATTAAACACTTGCCTTACTTATCACAGCAGGATTAATTGCAACATGTGGACTTGGGATATTTGCGAAAAACGGCAAAAATTCTGAAGCAGATAATAAATCAGGAACAGAAAAAGTCGAAAGTTCTGCAAAAAACAGCAGTTCAGTTGAAATGAAAACTGCAAAAATAAGCAATCAAACATGGTACCTTGTGGAAAATGAACAGCAGTTAAGGTCCATAGGCACAGGCAAGTATTCAATGGCTGCCAATTATATGCTAAATGCTGACATTACTTTGTCTGACAAGGAGTGGACTCCTATTGGAGATTTCAACAATCCTTTCAAAGGTACCTTTAACGGAAATGGCTTTAAAATCCGCAATCTTACAATCACAAGTCCCTCTGCTAAGCTGATTGGTCTGTTTGGATATGCTGAAGGCGCAAAAATATATAATGTGCATTTGACAGATGTTGATATCAGTAAAGCAGGTAGTACCGGTAAATCTGTTGGCGCAATTGTTGCTTTTGGTATTGATTGTGAAGTATATGACAACAAAGTAGAAGATTAAAAGTATTAAATAAATTAATTTAAGAAATGTTAATATACATCTTGCTAATGAAAATTATATAAAATATATATTGTAGTAAGGCGGCTGTAAAGTCGCTTTTACTATATTGTATAAAAAAATTGTATAAAAAAATCTGCATAAAAACTAAATAAAACCTATGCAATTAATACATTTAATGTTCTTATTAATTGTGATACTATTATTACACTTTACACTATTTTGAGAAATACGCTGTAAACATTGTTCTACATTCGGAGGCAAAATGAACGAAGTACAAATTATAATAAAACAAATACTGATTCTGTTTCTCCTGGGGCTAACTGGTTTTGCAGCAGGAAAGGGAAAGATACTGCCTGAGAATACTCAGAAAAGCATTTCGGCCTTAATACTAAGAATTACAATGCCCTTTTTAATATTTACTACAATGGGTAATTATTCATTTACAAATGAAACTTTAAAAAATGGTTTCTTCATATTTGCTCTGGCAGTTGTTTTTATCCTCCTTGGAGGTTTTATATCCCTGTTGCCATGTAAATTAATGGGTATACGAGAAAAGACTAAAAACATATATATTGCACAGTCAATGTTCGGAAATGTAATATTTATGGCATACCCTTTGCTAAAAGCAATGTACGGAGATGAAGGAATAGTCTATGCTATATTTTTTAATATGGCAAATGATGCTATTCTCTGGACTTTAGGAGTATACCTGTTTAACAGGCATAACACAACAAACTGGAAGGATAATCTCAAGCATCTTATAAATCCCAATACACTTGCATTTTTAGCAGGGCTTCTTATGATTTTGCTAAAGAGCATTTTTAGTATTCAGGATACTGCTGTTTATAAGTCGGTCTGGGACGTATTTTATACTACCTTTTATAACCTGGGTCATACAACAATCTATTTGTCTATGATTTTTATCGGGCTGATTTTGTCCAATGTAAAGATTCAGGGAGTAAAGGATATTGTACTGAGAGCCAGATATCTTGTTTATTCACTGTTTAAGCTGATTATAGTTCCGGCTGCAGCCCTTCTGTTTTTTAAAGGAACAGGTAATTTCTTTGATGTATTTGTTAAGAGAATAGTGACCTTACAGCTGGCAATGCCTGCATCTACAATTGTTTCTGCTCTGGCCCTGGAATACGACTCGGATTATAACGCAGCTACCGAAGGGATATTTATATCTACAATTCTGTCAGTTATTTCGCTCCCATTAATTGTATATCTACTGACATTTTTAAACTAGCAAATATGCTGAAATATAAACAAGCAATCACTTAAATATTAATCTTGAATCAGGCTAAATTAAAAATAGTAATACACTACCCGAATATTAAAAGCGAGCAATGAAAAAATGTTCGCTTTTTTAATTGACAATGGACTTTGTTGTTTGATAATATTAATGTATTAAAAGGCGAATAATTTTCTACAATTCAATAAAAATGTTCACAATTTAATAACGTTAATAAATAATACTATTTTTATTTATATGGAGGCAAATATCATGTGTATTTCCAAAGATGCCAAGGTAGCGGTTATTATGGGTAGTGATTCTGACCTGTCAGTAATGAAGAACTGTATTAAAATTCTAAAGGATTTTGATGTTCAATATGAAGTAATGGTGTGTTCAGCTCACAGAACTCCTGACAAGGCAGCAGCCTATGCAAAAAGTGCCGAGGCTAACGGAATAGATGTAATAATAGCAGCGGCAGGAAAAGCAGCACATCTTCCCGGTGTACTGGCAGCGTATACCCCAATCCCAGTTATCGGAGTACCTATCAAATCTTCAACCCTTGATGGAATGGATTCACTTCTTTCTATTGTTCAGATGCCGGCTGGAATTCCTGTAGCCACTGTAGCGGTTGATGGAGCAGAAAATGCTGCTTTATTGGCAGTACAAATCTTATCAGTAGCTTATCATGGATTGAGAGATAAAATGCTTGAATATAAAAAATCCCTTGCAGAAAAAGTTGAAAAGAAAAATGCCGACCTTCAGAAAAAGCTTGAGGAGATATAATTCTGGCAGATTTTCCAATTAGTATTCAAAAAGCTAAAATAAATTTTTAGTAATAAAAGGAGTTACCATGTGTGAATTAGGGCAATGCTTGCAATGTGAAAACCTTGACTGCTTTGACGACAGAATAGATAAGATGCATGAAGAATGTGGAGTGTTCGGAGTGTATTCAACTGAGAATACTGAAGTTGATGTTGCAGAGATGACTTATTACGGCCTTTATGCACTTCAGCACAGAGGCCAGGAAAGCGCCGGTATTGCAGTAAGTGACAAGGAAACCATAGTATTTCATAAAGATATGGGATTGGTTCCAGAGATTTTTGATAAGGTTCTTTTGACTCATCTCCAGGGTACAATGGCAGTAGGACATGTGAGATATTCTACAACCGGTGCCAGCCGTCTTGAGAATGCGCAGCCGATAGTTGTAAGATCCAGAAACGGACAAATTGCCCTTGCCCATAACGGAAATATTGTCAATGCTTCAATACTTAGAGAGCAGATGGAAGAAGGCGGAACAATCTTTCAAACAACAAATGACTCCGAAGTTCTGGTTAATCTGGTTACAAAACACAGTATCACTTCAGAGTCAATAGAAGAAGCTGTTGAAAAAATGATGAGGGATGTAAAAGGCTCTTATGGGTTAATTCTAATGACAGGAAACAAATTGCTTGGAGCAAGAGATCCTTTTGGTATAAGGCCTTTATGCATTGGAAAGACATCCTCCTGCTATGTTATTGCTTCGGAATCCTGCGCTCTTGATGCAGTAAATGCCGAGTTTATCAGGGATATTGAACCCGGTGAAATAGTTACTATAGAAAATAATGAAATTAAATCTATAAAAGCATTCGATAATAAGGATACAAGGCTGTGTATTTTTGAATTTGTTTATTTTGCAAGACCTGACAGCATTATTGACGGTGCAAGTGTACAGCAGTCCAGATATGAAGCAGGAAAAAGGTTGGCAATTGAGCATCCTGTTGATGCTGACATTGTTATTGGTGTTCCTGATTCGGGAATATCGGCTGCTATCGGTTTCTCAAAACAGTCGGGAATTCCTTATGGTGAAGGTATTGTAAAGAACAGATATGTGGGAAGAACATTTATACAGCCCAGTCAGGGTATGAGAGAGGTTGCTGTAAGAATAAAGCACAATGCCATAAAAAAGACCATTGAGGGTAAACGGGTTGTTATTATAGACGATTCAATTGTGAGAGGAACAACTACAAGAAGAATAGTTAAAATACTAAAAAAAGCTGGTGCAAAAGAGGTCCATATGAGAGTCAGCTCACCGCCTCTTAAGTACCCATGTTATTTTGGAATAGACATTTCCTCAAGAAAAGAACTTGTGGCAAGCAAGCTTTCGGTAGACGAAATAAGAGAAATGATTTGTGCAGATTCGTTGGGTTATTTAAGCCTTGAAGGACTCTTGCAGACTCCTGTGGGTGCCAGATGCGGTTTCTGTTCAGCCTGTCTGACTGGTGATTACCCATTTGAGGTTCCTGCAGAGGGCAATAAATTCAGCTGTGGTTCATAACAAAAAAACTAATCAAGTACAGTAATTACATAATTATTGGACAAGTAAATTCATTAATTATATTAAAGCAGATATGGGAGTAATAAATTAATTATTTTTGAAACCACTATACAGCTAAAAGCCACTATAGTATAAAACTGCAGTATTAAAACTGCTATACCGGTCTAAAGCTGAAAATGGTTTGGGAGGTAAATAATGGCGACTTATAAAGAAGCAGGTGTTGATGTTGAGGCTGGTTATGAAGCCGTAAAATTAATGAAAAAGCATGTAAAAAGAACATTCAGACCTGAGGTTATGACAGAGCTGGGGGGCTTTGGTGGTCTATTCGCTCTTGACAAATCCAAATACCAAGAGCCTGTTTTGGTATCAGGAACCGACGGAGTAGGAACAAAATTAAAAATAGCTTTTCTGCTTAATAAGCATGATACTGTCGGCATTGACTGTGTTGCAATGTGTGTAAATGATATTATATGCAGTGGTGCTGAACCATTGTTTTTCCTCGATTATGTGGCAGTGGGAAAAAATTATCCCGAGAAGGTTGCTGAAATTGTCAAAGGAGTGGCAGAAGGCTGTGTAATGTCGGGATGTGCTTTGGTCGGAGGAGAAACAGCCGAAATGCCGGGTTTTTATCCCATAGATGAATATGATTTAGCCGGATTTGCTGTGGGAATAGTTGACAAGAAGAAAATTATTGATGGTAAAAATATAAAAGCCGGAGACAAGCTTATTGGGCTTCCTTCATCAGGAATCCACAGTAACGGTTATTCTCTTGTTCGAAAATTGATTAATCCTACAGAAAAAAACCTGACGGAGTATGTTGAGAAATTGGGTTGTACTCTGGGAGAAGAACTGTTAAAGCCTACAAGAATATATGTTAAAACGGTACTTGACTTGATTTCAAAGTTCGAAATAAAAGGAATATCACATATTACCGGTGGAGGCTTTATTGAAAATATTCCAAGAATGGTACCAGAAGGGTTAAGAGTTAATATTGAAAAAGGTACCTGGCCTGTACTTCCAATTTTTGAACTGCTTGGAGATTTGGGTAATATGAAGGACAGAGACATATTTAACACCTTCAATATGGGAATTGGTTTGGTTATGGCCGTAGCCAGTGATAAGGCAGATGAGATAGTAGCCTACCTGAAATCTGTTGGTGAAGCTGCTTATATTATTGGAAGTATTAGCGAAGGTGAAGCAGGGGTTGAAATATTATAACGCGGAGGCAAATATGCTGAGGATAGGCGTGTTGGTGTCTGGAGGAGGTTCAAATCTTCAGGCGATAATCGATAAAATAGAGAACGGATATATTAAAGACGTGCAAATTGTTACTGTTGTATCCAGTAAGCCAGGGGTATATGCCCTGGAACGGGCAAGTAAGCATGGAATAAATTCAACGGTTATATCAAGAAAATCCTTTGATAACATTGATGATTATGATCAGGCTCTCATTGACCATTTCAAAGAATATAATGTGGGACTTGTAGTTATGGCAGGTTTTCTTTCAATTCTGGGAGAGCGCTTCAACAAGTATTTCAACGGCAGGGTAATTAATGTTCACCCATCTTTGATTCCAGCTTTTTGCGGAAAAGGTTTTTACGGAATAATACCACATAGATGTGTTTTGGAAGCAGGAGTTAAAGTAACTGGAGCAACGGTGCATTTTGTAGAACTGGAGGCCGACAGCGGGCCTATTATTTTGCAAAAAGCAGTATATGTAGAAGATAACGATACACCTGAGAGCTTGCAGAAAAGAGTTATGGAACAGGCTGAATGGGAGATACTCCCGGAAGCTATAAAGTTGTTTGCCGAAAACAGGTTGGTTATTGAAGGCAACAGGGTCAGAATTGTTTAAATCTCAATTATCAGTTGAGTAAGTTTATAATATTAAATATTATTTTTTTGATTGGAGGCTTTAGGTTTATGATTAAGCGTGCATTAATTAGTGTTTCGGACAAGACAGGAATAGTGGATTTTGCATCTGCTCTGGCTGCTAAAGGCGTGGAGATAATTTCTACGGGAGGAACAGCTAAAACATTGTCTGACGCAGGCTTAAAGGTAATAAATATCTCAGACATAACCGGTTTCCCTGAATGTCTGGATGGAAGAGTGAAGACCCTTCACCCAAAGGTTCATGCAGGACTTCTTGCAATAAGAAGCAATGAGGAGCACATGAGACAAATAAAGGAATTGGGTGTTGAAACAATTGATATAGTTGTAATAAACCTATACCCGTTTAAGCAAACAATATTAAAGGGAAATGTTGAGCTTGAAGAAGCTATTGAAAATATTGATATAGGCGGACCTACAATGCTGAGGGCAGCTGCTAAGAATTATCAGGACGTAACTGTCATAGTAGATCCTGCTGACTATGAAAAGGTTCTTTCTGAAATAAATGAAACCGGTGACGTAAGTGTAAAGACAAAATTCAGACTTGCTTACAAGGTATTTGAACACACCAGCCATTATGATACGTTGATAGCTAAATATCTAAGAGATACTCTTGGAGATATAGATTTTCCCGATACCCTTTCTCTTACTTTTGAAAAGGTACAGGAAATGCGTTACGGTGAAAACCCACATCAGAAAGCAGTATTTTATAAAGAAGTGGGCGCTAACAGAGGATTGCTGCCAAGTGCTGTTCAACTTCACGGTAAGGAATTGTCCTTTAATAATATAAATGATACCAATGGAGCTATTGAGCTGGTTAAGGAATTTGACGAGCCTACAGTAGTTGCTGTAAAGCATACCAATCCATGTGGAGTGGGCAGTGCTCCAACAATTTATGAGGCGTATATGAAAGCGTTTGAATCAGACCCAGTATCAATATTTGGAGGAATCATTGCTGCCAACAGGGAAATAGATGCTAAGACTGCTGAAGAAATAAATAAGATTTTTATTGAAATAGTAGTTGCTCCATCCTTCACAGAGGAGGCTTTTGCAATCCTTTCCCAGAAAAAGAATATCAGATTACTGAAGCTTGATGGACTGGCAGAAAAAGTACCGGCTGATACTCTTGATATGAAGAAGGTTTGCGGCGGTTTGCTGGTTCAGAAGTATAACAACCAGCTGTTCAATGAAGAGGATTTGAAATGTGTTACAGAAGTTCAGCCCACTAAGGAACAGATGGAGGACCTTATATTTGCAATGAAGGTTGTTAAGCATACAAAGTCAAACGCTATAGCACTGGCAAAGGGTAAGATGACAATAGGAGTGGGTCCCGGACAGACCAACAGAATAGTTGCTACAAAAGTAGCAATAGAATATGCCGGTGAAAGATCAAAGGGTGCTGTTATGGCTTCTGATGCTTTCTTCCCATTTGAGGATTGTGTTGAGGCAGCTGCGGCAGCCGGAATCAAGGCAATAATTCAGCCCGGCGGGTCCATTAATGACCAAAAGTCCATTGATGCCTGCAACAAATATGGCATTGCAATGATTTTCACAGGTATGAGACATTTCAAACATTAAAATGAATTTGGCTCATGGAGGTTAATATATGAAGGTTTTAGTTGTTGGAGGCGGCGGAAGAGAACATGCTATTATATGGAAGCTGTCCCAGAGCCCAAAGATAGACCAGTTGTACTGTGCACCTGGGAATGGAGGAATTTCCAGGCTTGCTGCCTGTGTTCCCATTAAAGCTACAGACATTGAAGGAATAGTGAATTTCTCAAAAAAGAATAAAATAGATTTAGTTATGGTAGCACCGGATGACCCTCTTGCAGCCGGAATGGTTGATGCACTGGAGGCTGCCGGTATCAGAGCCTTCGGTCCTGTTAAGGCTGCGGCTATTATTGAGAGCAGCAAAGCTTTTTCGAAGGATTTGATGAAAAAGTACAATATTCCTACTGCAGCCTATGAGGTATTTGACAGCAGCGAAAAGGCTTTGAAATATCTTGATACCTGCAGTGCACCTATTGTTGTTAAGGCAGATGGATTAGCCCTTGGAAAAGGTGTTATAGTTGCAAAAACCCTGGAAGAAGCAAAGGCTGCTGTGGACAGTATTATGAACCAAAAGGTATTTGGAGCGGCAGGAAACAAGGTGGTCATCGAAGAATTTATTGAAGGTCCCGAAGTTTCTATATTAGCATTTACAGATGGGAAAACAATTGTGCCTATGGTTTCTTCTCAGGACCACAAGCGTGTGTTTGACCATGATCAGGGTCCCAATACAGGTGGAATGGGAACCTTCTCGCCCAGCCTGATTTATGACGACAAGCTGGCAGAGCAGTGTATGAAGGAAATATTCCAGCCCACTATAGAAGCAATGAATAAGGAAGGTCGTAAATTTAAGGGAGTACTTTATTTCGGACTGATGATAACAAAGGACGGACCTAAGGTTGTGGAGTATAATGCCCGCTTTGGAGATCCTGAAACCCAGGTTGTGCTTCCCAGATTGAAAACAGATTTACTGGATATATTTAATGCTATTATTGATGAGAGACTGGCAGAGATAGATATTGAGTGGAGTGATAATGCCGCTGTATGTGTTATTGCTGCCTCAGGAGGATATCCAGGTAAATATGCTACCGGTTTTGAGATAAAAGGTCTGGAAGATTGTGAGGAAGATGAGAACACAATTATATTCCATGCTGGAACTTCCATGAAGGATGGTAAGTTCTATACTGCAGGAGGAAGAGTTTTAGGAGTTACCGCAGTAGAAGAAAACATGGAAAAAGCAATAAGCAAAGCATACGCAGGTTTAGAGAAAATCAGCTTTGAAGGTATGCATTACAGAAAAGATATAGGGAGAAAGTAACAAGATAGAATGAATAAGAAACCACCTCTGGATTATTTTCAAGTAATTTACAGAGGTGTTTTTACTATTTTTAATAAATATTTAATATTTTTGTGCTATAATATCATTTGTGTTGCGGAATTTGTAATTTGAAGTCAGAGGTTTACAAATGGGAGAAACGAAATTAAGAATTGGGATTTGCGGGGGAACCTTTGATCCGGTTCATACCGGGCATTTGATTGTTGCTGAAATGGTAAGGAGTGAATTTGAACTGGACAAAGTGTTGTTCATTCCGTCAGGAATGCCGCCTCACAAGAATTTGAAGAATGTTACTGCTCCTATCCACAGACTAAATATGGTTAAGTTTGCCGTCAGCTCCAATAAAAATTTCGAAGCAATGTCAGTTGAAGTGGACCGACCAGGCTATACCTATACTGTGGACACACTTAAGGAATTGCATAAGATTTATCCCTTGGGAACAGAGTTTTATTATATTATAGGCGCTGATGTAGTCATGGATTTACTGACCTGGCGGAACTGGCAAGAGGTTATAACACTTACAAACTTTATAGCGGTAATGAGACCCGGCTTTTCCGATAAAGAATTTTGCCAGCGCTTATCAGAGCTTAAGCAGAATTATGGAATTAATATTGAAAGTATTGAGATTCCTCTTATGGAGATTTCATCAACTAATATCAGGGAAAGAGTTAAAGCTGGTAAGTCAGTTAAATACCTCGTTAATGAAAAAGTAGAAGATTATATTATCCAAAACAAGCTTTATTTATAAAAAGGATGTTAATATGAATATAGAACAGATGGATTTGCTTTTGAAGCAATCGATAAAGCAGGGAAGATATATGCATTCTGTCAGGACTATGAATGAAGCTGTTGCTCTTGCTGAGCATTACGGTGAAGACAGGAAAAAAGCAGCGGTAGCTGGATTACTGCATGACTGTGCCAAAGACCTGACCGATGATGAAACTCTGGAATATTGCAGAGCTAATGGTATATATTTAAGTGAAGTTGAAAAAAATCAGGTTTTCCTGGTACATGGAGAGGTTGGAGCTATAATTGCCAGAGAAAAATATGGAGTAGAAGATGAAAGCATACTCAGTGCTATAAAGTACCACACAACCGGTTGTGCCAATATGAGTATGCTGGATAAGATTATTTTTCTGGCAGATTATATTGAGCCCGGGAGAACTCACAGCGAGGTTCAGATTACACGGGAACTGGCGTATAAGGATCTAAACATGGCTTTAATAAGCGCCTTTGACAGTACCATTAAGTTTGTTATTTCTCAAAGAGGATTAATTCATCCGAATACTATTGACGCAAGAAATAATTTATTAATGTTGATTTCTCAACATAAATGACAAAGTAAGGGGAAAAAAGTAATTTTATGGGTAAATTTGTAAGGTTTACATTTTATATTGTTGGAACCTTTTTACTTCTGTTTTCATCAATTATAGTAGGGGCTAATTTTGTAAGGGATTCAGGAGTTTTTGACAAGGAGGTTGTAGAAGTTAAAAAGCAATCTCCACAGGCAGCTGCAGAAAGCAGTACACCAAAAAAAGTAGTTGTTGAAAGTAAGCCTGTAAAAAAGGAGCCTGCAAAGGATTCTGTAGCCGAGTCGACAGTAAACAATGACAAATTGATAATAGAAGTATTAAACTGTACCGATAAAAGCGGTCTGGCAGAGGATACAAGAGGTATGCTGGAAGCTAAAGGCTATTCAGTAAGTGCAGGTACTAATTCTGAAAAACAGGGTACTTCTAAGATTATTATTAGAAAAAAAGGCGTTAAAACTGATATAATAGAAAAAGTACTGAAGATTTCTGTAGTTGAGGAACAACTTCAACCAGATTCAAGATATGATGTTACAATTATTCTGGGAAGTGATTTTAATCCGTAATAAACAATAAAACCAATAAATTTTAATTAAAATATAAAAAAATATAGCTTAGGATGAGGTGCAAACATTTGGAATCAAAAAAGTTAGTAGATAAGATAGTAGCAGTGATGGAAGAAAAAAAAGCCAGAGATATAAGTATAATAGATATTCAGGATATAACCGAAATTGCTGACTATTTTGTAATTTGCAGCGGTACTTCCACTACACATATTAAATCAATAGCAGATGAATTAGAATTTAAACTGGGGGAAATGGGACTTGTGATGTATCATAAGGAAGGATATGATACAGCAAGGTGGATACTTCTTGATTATGCCGATGTTGTTATCCATGTATTCCACCAGGAAGACAGGAGTTTCTACAATTTAGAAAGGCTTTGGTCAGATGGTGTAATGACTAATATAAGATAAGTAATGGTTATAGATGAGAAAAATATAACAAAAAGTATTTTTAATGTAGCTGTTCCGGCTGTTGTGGAACAGCTTCTAATTATGATTGTAGGGGTTGTATCACTGGCTTTTGTAGGTCATTTGAGTAACGAGGCAGTTGCGGCTGTCGGATTTATTAATTCTTTGTTCGGCTTTATACAAGTATTTTTTGTAGCTTTGTCAACAGGATGCACTGTTATTATTGCCAGATTGATTGGGGAAGGTGATATTGAAAGTGCCAGGTCGGCGATAAAGCAATGTGTTGTGATTGGTTTTGCTGCATCATCAGTACTAACAATCATTTTATTGGTATTTGCTAAACCCATCATTTCCACCTTTTTCAGTGGAGCCGAAAAAATAGTAATAGAGATGGCGTCCCAATACTTCAAAATAACTTTAATAACACTGCCGCTAATGTTCTCAAATATCATAATAAGTGGGTCCCTGAGGGGATCGGGAGACACAAAAACTCCTATGCTTATTGCAAATGCTGTAAATATATTGAACATTGTACTTAGTTATGTTTTAATATATGGAGTTAGTATTGGTGATTTTTCAATTAAGAAAATGGGCATAACAGGTGCTGCCATTGCTGTTTGCATAGCAAGAGGTGTGGGAGGAATATTAAGTCTGGCTGTTGTTCTCAGTAAATCGGTGACGCTTTCCTTCAGCTTAAAGGAAAAGCTGGTTATAGACTTTAAGCTGCTGAAACGAATACTTCATGTGGGCATTCCGGCATCCATGGAACAGTTGATTATGCAGGGAGGATTTTTATTACTTCAGGTTGTAATATCCCGAATGGGAACCAATGCCTCCTCCGTTTATCAGATTGTAATGTCTATAAACTCCATGTGTTTTGTACCAATATTCGGCTTTGGAATTGCAGCAACCACTATGGTTGGACAGAGTCTGGGGGCAAAAAGAGTAGATCTTGCTAAAAAAGCCGGCTGGAAGACCATAAAAATTTGTCTTATGATAACTGTGGTTATATCAAGTCTTTTGTTCATTTTTTCAGGTATACTGATTAAGATTTATACAAAAGACCCTGCAATATTGGCTATCGGAACAGGAGCTATAAAATTGTTCAGCTTTTCACAGCCATTTGTATCAATTGTGACAGTTGTGTCTAATGCATTAAGAGGCGCCGGGGACATATTCTATGTGATGATAACGAGCTTTATTGGCATATGGTGTTTAAGAGTGTTTATGACATTTATTTTGGGATTAAAATTAAGAATGGGTATAAATGCTGCCTGGATTGCTCTTGCGCTGGATTTTGCAATCAGGTCGGGAATGTATTTGCTAAGATTTAAGCGAGGAAAATGGGCAACCATTTCAATCTAGGAAGCTTCAACAAAACAGGTACCCATCCAAGTATGAGCAACTACCATATTATAAAGGCTATTCTGTAATGAGGAGATAAATAATTAACTAAATTTGAATTTGTAAATATTAATATCATACAATAAATGGAGGTAAATGGTGAGCAAATGCTGCTCATTCCAATGGATTAAAAATGATTAGTGTAAATAATGTTTCTCTTAGATTTGGAGGACGTGCTTTATTCGAAAATGTTAATATCAAGTTTACTAAAGGAAATTGCTACGGATTGATTGGAGCCAATGGCTCAGGAAAATCAACATTTTTGAAAATTCTTTCAGGTGAAATAGAGCCCAGTAAGGGAGATGTGACAATAACTCCCGGACAAAGAATGGCTGTTCTTAAGCAGAACCACTATGAGTATGACGAGTATGAGGTTTTAAAAACCGTTATAATGGGACATAAGAGACTGGTTGAAATCATGGAGGAGAAGGAAAAGCTCTATGCAAAATCAGATTTTACAGAGGAAGATGGCATAAGACTTTCAGAGCTTGAAGGGGAATTTTCAGAGTTAAACGGATGGGAAGCAGAGTCAGATGCAGCTATTCTTTTGAATGGTCTCAATATTGGAGAAGAGTACCATCATAAGTTAATGAAGGATCTGGACGGTAATCAAAAGGTAAGAGTTCTTCTGGCACAGGCACTTTTCGGGAATCCTGACATACTTCTTATGGACGAGCCTACCAACCACCTCGATGTGGCTTCCATAACCTGGCTGGAAAACTTTTTAGCAAACTTTGAAAACATAGTTATAGTTGTATCCCATGACAGACACTTTTTAAATCAGGTTTGTACTCATATAGCCGACATTGACTTTGGCAAAATTCAATTGTACCTGGGAAACTATGATTTTTGGTATCAATCAAGTCAGTTAGCACTTCAGCAAATGAAGGATGCCAATAAAAAGACTGAAGCAAAAATTAAAGAGCTGCAGGAATTCATTCAGCGCTTTAGTGCAAATGCTTCAAAATCAAAACAGGCAACCTCGCGTAAAAGGCTATTGGAAAAATTAACGTTGGAGGATATTAAGCCATCCTCAAGAAGATATCCTTTTGTAGATTTCAAACCCGACAGAGAAGCTGGAAATGACCTTCTTATGGTAAATGGAATATCAAAGGAAATAGATGGAGAGCAGCTTTTAAAAGACTTTAATCTTATTGTGAACAAAGGTGATAAAATAGCTTTTGTGGGTACTAATTCAAATGCAAAAACAGCTCTGTTTAAAATCCTGATGGGAGAAATGGAGCCAGACAGTGGAGATTTCAAATGGGGGGTAACCACCACACAAGCTTATTTCCCGAGAGACAATTCCAAATACTTTGATGGGGTTGATTTATCACTGGTTGACTGGTTGAGACAATACTCCAAAGACCAGACAGAGACCTTCATAAGGGGTTGGCTTGGAAGAATGCTGTTTTCTGGTGAAGAAGCGTTGAAAAAAGCATCTGTTCTCTCGGGAGGAGAAAAGGTGCGCTGTATGCTGGCAAAGATGATGCTGTCGGGGGCAAATGTGTTAATATTCGATGAACCTACAAACCATCTTGATTTGGAGTCCATTACCGCTTTAAATAATGGTCTTATTAACTACAAGGGAACAATACTGTTTACATCTCATGACCACGAGTTTGTTCAGACCATTGCCAACAGAATTATTGAAATAACTCCAAAGGGTATTATCGACAGGCAAATGACCTATGATGAATACCTTGAAAATGAAGAGATACAGGCATTAAGAAAAGAATTGTGGTCTTGATTATATAATCTTTATTAGATTGTAATTGACCTTTGTTTATCTTAAAGCATGCATTATCAAAAGTTTATATGGTAAGGTTAAAAAATCCAGTTAATTAAAAATGAAGTACTGCTGATGGTGGTTATAATCAGCAGTACTTCATTCTAAATTTAATAACTGTCTTCTGCAAAGGGCTTATTACGCCATAAGTAACTTTATAGTGCCCTATATAATTTCAATATCGGCTTCAATGTTCCAATTATCCTATATTTTCAACATATCTTTTAATTTTCTTTGTTGTAGTCTTGGCAAACTCTTCTTCACGTATTGTAAAGTCCTTGATGCGCTTATACAAAGGCATTTGCTTGTTAATTTCTTTGATCTCTGACTGTATTAATTTATATATCTCTTCTTTTGAAATAATATTCAATTTGAGTCTTTCTTTTATCTCGTCCATATCCACAACAATTTGGGCGTTAACTTCTGTTTCACCGGTTTCTTCATAGAAACGACCCCAAACAAGGCTTTCTTTTATATATGGACATTTTGCAAGATAGGCCTCAACTTCTTCCGGAAAAATATTCTTGCCATTTTTAGTAACAATAACATTTTTCTTTCTTCCTGTAATATAAACATATCCTTCTTCATCAATGTAGCCCAGGTCTCCGGTATAAAGCCGTCCGTTTTTCAGTACCTTGCTTGTAGCAGCTGGATTTTCGTAGTAGCCAAGCATTACGCTGTCTCCTTTTACTACAAATTCCCCTATACCATCGTCTCCAACATTTTCAACCTCGATTTCAATTCCAGCCAGAGCTTTTCCTGCAGAGTCATGTCTGAAGCCTCTATCATTGTTGACAGCAACAATAGGAGAGCATTCGGTAAGCCCATAGCCTTGAACAATACGAATACCCATTGCACACAAATCGTTTGATACATCAGGATTTACTGCGGCAGCACCTGAGATAACTAATCTGACTCTTCCTCCAAAAGTATTGTGGACCTGCTTGAATATTTTCTTGCGTATATCTATTTTTAAGAAATTATAAAGGAAACTGCTTATTTCCAAAGCAACATTAAGCTTCAGTTTGCTTAATAAATTTTTCGATGCCTGCTTGAAGATTTTTTTATGCATGTTTTCAAGAATTAGGGGTACCAGCATTAATATAGATGGTTTCGTTTCCTGTAAATTTTGAACAATATATTTTAACCCCTCATTAAAAGAGTAGCAGCATCCGTTATACATCATAACAAGAAAATTGGCTGTACACTCGTAAGTGTGATGCAGCGGCAAAATAGAAAGTGAACTGTCGGTTTCATCTATATATAGCATGGAGCAAACAGCTCTGACATTGGAGACTATGTTTTTACTGGAAAGCATAACTCCCTTTGCCAGATCGGTAGTTCCTGAGGTAAATATTAAAGCAACCATTTTGTTTTCATCTATTACAGCATCCAAATAACGTCTGTCGCCATTTGATACCAATAATTTACCTTTCTCTATAAGCCCCTGCAGTGACAGGAAATTATTGTCGTCAGCCTCCAAATCCATATCAATAAAATATTCAATTGCAGAAGTTTTGGATAGCTTTGTCATTTCATTTCTGAATTTTGAAGAAAAGACAATTGCATTTACTCCTGCTCTGGAAATTAAATTTTCTATTTCATTGAAGGGCAGTTCCTTGTCCAATGGAACCACTACACCAACTCCACCTGTAACAGTAAGATAAGTTGTACACCATTCGGCCCTGTTTTGAGAAAGAATAGCAATTTTTTTATCTTTTAATCCCAAATCAATTAAGGCTGTTCCCAAAGCATCAATTTCATTTTTTAATTCACTATATGTTTTCCCGTAATATTCCCCATTTTTGTCTTTGATTAAAAATGCATTTCTTGATCCATACAAGTTTGCACTCTGAATCATCATATCTTTGAGATCTGTGATTTTCCTGGTTTGGTAAATCGGTTCGGTTCTCATTGATTACACCCCTCTTAATTAGCAAAAATGCTCTGTTTTACCTGTTTTTCTTTCCTCACAAACATCTGATCAGACCATATGCAGTCTGATAATTTTGGCAGTGCTTCTTACCAAATATTACTTTCAAACATATATATAATATAAGTATATTTGGATTAAATCAATATATGAAATAAGAAAATCATTAATTATACCATTTATTTCTCTGCTTAATTCTGTATATTCTGCGTCTGGATATCTTTCTAAGAATCCTTCTGAGTATTAAAAAGCATATTATAACGATTAAGACTATAGTAACTATTTTAAACACACGAGAGTTTGTTATTTTGTTTACATAAATTCTAATCTGTGCCTTTAAGCTCTGATCTATTGTTCTTGAAGATACTATATCAACTTTGCCTATGCTAACACCATTAATGGTATACGTTATGCTGCCCAGAACTGTGCCCTTGGTTATTGGAGCCTTTAGATCTTCTTTTATGTTAACCTTTTCCTCAATATTCCACAAAGATTTATCATTTGGCAGTATGGCTTCTACCTTGCCGTTTGTAACAAGATCAAGCTGTCCATCATCAGAGGCGTCTTGAACTGTCACTTTCTTTATTATTTTATTCCTGTCAACTATAATTTGGTTCGAATAATTTTCATACCCCGCACGAAGCAGAGTTTCAGTAAAATCAAACACAGTTCTTCCGGGCTTATTATTTACACCCAAAATTACAGAAATAAGCTCTAAACCATCTTTATTAACAGCTAAAGCAACAAAATTGTTACCTGCACGCATAGTTGAACCGGTTTTTAAGCCAGTTATGGTAAACTGATTTCTGTCATCACCTGTTTCAGGTCCATAACTATAAGAATTCCCCAACATTTTATTTGTGTTATTCAAGACATTCCATTTTTCATGTTTATTTGTGGGTGCCAGCATATCCAACTTCTTTTGACTTACAATCTCTCTGAATTCAGGATATTTCAAGCATTCCCTTGCTATAAGCGCAAGATCCCTTGCAGTTGAATAATGATTTGCATCCCTTTCATATTCATCTATACCACAGGGGTTTGTAAAGGTTGAGTTTTTTGCCCCTATAGCTGCTGCAGTCTTATTCATTTCATTGATAAACTCATCCCTGCCGGAGAAAAGATTTTCAGCAATAATATTGGCTGTTTCATTTGCAGAAACAATAAGCATTGCATGAAGCAAATCATCAAGGGTCATTTGTTCTCCGGGCATAATTCCTATGTTCATACCGCCAACACCAATGTCGGAAATTGCTTCTTTACTGGCAGTCATAACCTGACTAAGCTCACCCTTTTTAAGAGCTACCAGAGCTGTGGCTAATTTTGTTGTACTGGCGGGTCTCAGTCGAAGATCCGGATTATACTCATACAATACACTTCCTGTTTTTGCGTCCATCAATATGTAAGCTGCTGCATCAATATCCAGGTCCTTGCAAAAAGCAGGTGAACTGAGAAATGCAAGAATAATGGTAAGTATTAATGTGATTAGTGCTTTTTTCATTTTTCCTCCTTGGTAAATGCATCTCTTATATTATTCAAAGTATGGATGAGTTTATAAATACAGTTGATTATATAAATACAGTCCTTCTATAAGTATAAAGCAAAAACTGAAAATTTGAAACCAGTTGGAATTTTCTGCTATATTGTTATAGATTTTTTCCAGATTATATATTATAATAAAAATAAATCTTTAGGAATTACTACTGATTTAATAATCGTTTTGATTATTAAACATCTATATTAAAATCAATTTTAATTCTTTCCAATTAATAGTAATATATATACTTTTCCAACCAATGTATTTCCATCTAATATATTCCGGAGCACATAATATATTCATAATATATTATAAATTAACTATATAATGTATTGTCAGGACTATTTTTCAAAAACTCATCATCAGGACTGCTAAGAATATCTTAACATCATAATAAGCCATCTCTAAACAATAATATTAACCTCAATATTATAAAACAAAATCCAGACTTGGTCAAAGTAGGCCTGTATTAGAATAATATGCCAGATAAATATGTTTTGTTAACTTTTTCATATAGTCATAACAAAATAATGAAATCAAAGGAGGTAATATGGAAGTTTCAGTCTTTGGTAAACAATTTTGCATAAGTAAGTTTGCATTTTTTTCAGTTCTGCTTTCACTAATCTTGGGATCAGGAATCCTCGGGTACTTTCTAAAGGATATTTATCAACCATTTCATGAGCCTGTTGTCGAAAAAAGGGACACTGCAGTTTTGGGGGCAGCTGATATGAATCCTGAAAAAACTGGTGAAAACAGTGTACCGGTTGGGGAATCAGAAGAAAACACCGAGAAAATCAAGGTATATATTATTGGCTGTGTTGAAAAACCCGGAGTTGTTACTTTGAATAAAGGGGATATTATTGAGGATGCTATAAAATCTGCAGGAGGAGCTACTAAGCAAGCTGATTTGGATAATATCAACCTTGCTTATAAGCTTGAAGAAAATACCATGCTTAGAATTAAAGCCAAATCGCCTGCCGGAAAGACTTCTGATTCCGCAGATACAAAGAATTCCGTCAACTCAGGGTCTGTTTCAAAAGCAAAATCTGCAGCAGAGCCCAGGGAGGGCACAAATGAAAAGCGGGCTGGAACTGTTTCTGATACGACAGCATTAGGTGCCACTGATGCTGCCAATATGAACAGCGGAGTGGATATAATCAGAGACAGCCTGGGGGCTGTGATTTCAGAAGAACAGGCTGAGAATGCGCAGGGTGCGGGCGCCAAGAGCAAACTTATAAATATCAACAAAGCCACCCAGGCTGAGCTGGAGAGTCTTCCCAATGTTGGGCCGGCAACAGCTAAGGCTATTATTGAATACAGAGAAAAGAACGGTGATTTTAAAAAGATAACAGATATTATGAAGATTACAGGAATTAAGCAAAAAACATTTGACAAAATTAAGGACTACATTTGCGTATAAATAAGTGGTAAAGAAAAAAACATAAACAAAACCGACCTTTTGGGCCGGCTGATAAAATAATTTAAAGGAGGAAAATATAATTTGATTTTCATACTAATTATATAATTTTAATATTATTAAGCAAATGGTATTAATAAACGATTTTATAAGTCGAAAAATGAAAAATAGTATGCAAAACTAACAATCACTTAAGTAATTTAGGTAATATAAAAACCAAAAAGAGAATATAAGCCATTAATAACGAAACTGTCGGCATAATAAAACCAATTAATAATAACTTTACATGCCATTGATGTCTCATTTTTCTGAAACGTTTTAACCTGGTATTTCTCAATTACTGCCTCCTGAGAAATTTATATGTTAGTCTTATTATTGCCATAAAATTGAGATGGTAGACGTGCCAAAATACATTTTGACCTATTGTTAGCTTATGGTCTGTGATATAATCTCTGTATAAACCTGAAGAATGGAGGATTACCGGATGATGCCGGTGAATAAATAATGAAATATTTAAGGTTTTTGGTCAATGAAACTGAAAAGTATGGTGTGTTGAAGGATAATATTATAACAGAGATAGAAGGGAGTATTTTTGAAAACCCTGTATTAACTGATAACAAATTTGATTTAGCCGACGTCAAGGTTTTGGCACCTTGTAAGCCTGGTAAAATTGTGGCTGTAGGACTGAATTATGTTGATCATGTTAAAGAGTTTTCAGGCAGGGACATACCTGAAAATCCTGTTATATTTATTAAACTGCCTCATACTGTAATCGGACCGGAGGATTCGATAATTATTCCTGAAGTTTCAAACAGGGTTGATTATGAAGCAGAGTTTGCTGTAGTAATCAAAAAATTTTGTAAAAACATTGAACCTGAGCAGGCACCGGATTATATTCTTGGCGCCACCTGTCTCAATGATGTGACAGCAAGAGATATTCAAAGGTTAGATGGCCAGTGGATAAGAGGTAAAAATTTTGAAACCTTCTGTCCTATTGGACCTTACATAGTAACAGGATTGGATTTTACAAAACTGGATATAAAGCTTAGATTGAATGGTCAGGTAAAGCAGCATGGCAATACCTCAATGCACATATTTAAAACATATGATTTGATAAGCTTTATTTCAAAGGTTATTCCCCTTGAGCCTGGAGACATTGTTACCACTGGGACTCCGGAAGGTGTGGGCCCAATGAAACACGGCGATAAAGTGGAAGTTGAAATAGAGGGAATTGGTACATTAATCAATTATGTAGTGGATCCTAAAGTTCAAAAACAGATGTAAAATAGCCAGAGAAGTTAGTTTGGCCCATTGTACTCTTATCCAATTAACTATCCTTCAAGTTAATTGGATAAGAGTATTTTATTTACTGAAAATATTGAAAAACAGTGTATTGAATATTAACATATCAGTTTGACATCAAACTATTGAGTTACCAATATTATTTCTTTTTAAAGAACTATTATTATTTAACAATATAATACAAATTCTCACATATATTTTTAAAAGTAATTAATTTTTTACAAAAAATATGGTATAATTAAGCAAATATACACTTATTTAGCTGAACTTCAATTATAATATCTTTTTAGTTACTTTTATCACTTTTTTGATAGGAGAAACAAAATATGTTTAAAAATAAGGGCTTTGTTATCAGTTGCTTATTGGTTGTAATATCAATTTTGGGTATTATAGGATTTGCTGTATATAAGGATTCGCAGAGTCAGCTTATCTTTAGAGAGGACGGCTATATTTTGACTTCTCCAAAAGGAATAGATACTGAAGATGTCAATAACCAGATTTATTTTGAAAAGGGTACACAGTATGAACTGAAATACCCTAATAAAATTGTTTTCAGAGATCAGGATAACAATAAAATAGCTGTAGATGCTGAATCATTTGTACACTATAACGACGGTTCCATCGGATCTTTATCGGAAGGTGTTATGATGGACCTGAATGAACTTGATACATCTATGATCAATTATTACGGCATGCCAGGCGATTCTGTCATTAGCAACGAAGGTTCTGAATACATGCTGGACAATCTTGGAGAACCCATAAAGTTTAAGAATTTTCTATGGAAAATAAAAGATTCAAAATACCTTCTGGTATCAGATACCATAAAGATAACTTTCTCAAATAACAATGAACGTGAATTTAAAAAATATGTGGAATTGAATTATTACGATTCAGGTATTATAAGAATCGTAACTCAGGAAGGTACATGGCAGACGGTATCTTCAAATTGTTATGCGTCACTTGATAACGGTCTGTTAATTAACCTGGCCAACAGAACTCTGATCAAGGACGGCAAGGTCAAAATGTCATTGGAACAGATGGTAATTAATTCTGACGATAATATTAAGATAATCCCGGAAGAAGAGAAAAAGATATTGGCAGAAGTGCCTAAATTTGATATTAAGACAATCGATGGTGTAAACGGTACTGATGGCAAAAAAGGTGAAGATGGAAAAAATGGCGAAGAGGGAAAGAAAGGAATTGAAGGAGCAAAGGGTGAAGAAGGACTAAAGGGAGAAGATGGGCAAAATGGAGCTGATGGTGAAGAAGGTGAGCCAGGAAAACCGGGACAGACTGGAACTACTGGCTTAAATGGATTAAATGGAGCCAACGGTGCCAATGGAGCCAATGGTGCATCCGGTGCTAACGGTGCTACAGGTAATAATGGTAAATCCGGTGATCAGATCGATTGGGAGAATGGCGGAGGAAATGGATCGGAGCCTACAGAAGGGATTATTCTTCCTGTATTTACATTAAGCGAACTTGATGTAAAATCCAATACCGTAAGCTGCCATATTACCGTTGAAGACTCAGAAAACAGGCTTGATACATCCAAACCCTATACTATTCAGATTGTAGAGAATATTTCAGGTAGACTAATTTATAATAAGCAGGACATTGACTCATCCATCAGGGATTTTGATTTAAATTTCAATGGTTTACTTCCCAATACCGAATATAGAATTGTGTTGATAGCTGATTACGTTGTGAATAATGTTAGCTATTCCAGAGTATTTATAAATAAACTTTTTAATACTGATTCACTGGGACTGACAATTAAAAAGGAATATGCAACAGAAAACTCACTGAAATTTAAGGTATTGGTTAAAGATTATTCAAATATTAAAAGTTTCAATTTGCAAATATTGGACAGCCAGAAAAATATCTTGGAAACCTCATACCAAATAGATGTCCCGTCCGGGCTGCCGGAAGGGTCGGTTTTTGAAAGTTCAGTGGAGTTTATGTCCTTAAGCTCAAACTCAAAATACACTATAAAAGTAGTAAATATTAAAGTTGATTATGACGAGAATCTTGTAGTTTCTTCAGACAGCCTTGATGGGGAATTCTGGACATTAAAGATGAGACCAGAACTGGGAAAACCAGTGGTTGTGGTGGATAAAAGAAACAAAAGCTTCAACATGCAGCTTGATAGTGTTAAAGACGTTGACAAGGCTATTGCAAGATACCGGTACGAAATAACGGATATAGCTGGAGTTCCAGAATCTCAGCCTGTAAAAAGGCTGTATACTACTACCAATGATCCGGTAATACTTCACGTTGATGATATTGTTATAAAATCAGGTTCAAATTACCGGGTTAAGGTTATTGCCGAATGTTACGATAATGAAAAGAATGTTGAGATTGCCAGTGCAGAATCTGATTTGTTCAGTCTTACAGGAAGTAATTTTCCTATAGTATTATTTGAAAAAGATGAGGAATTATCTCATCACGACAGCTTAATAGGTAATATTCGACTGAACACCAATGGTTCAATCATTCAGGTTGATGGGCAGAATCCGTTGGTTATTCAATATCAGAATTCAAAGGGAGATGTGAGAACTAATCTTATTACAGATATTTCCAAGTACAAGGAAATAAGTGAAAAGTCAACTGTTTATAATATTCCATTTACCGAAGCAGATTTGCTGGCTGACGATAATTACATAATCAGTGTATATGGAAATCTGGATCTCAACGATGGAAATGGTTTTAGCAAAAGAAGCTTGATTGGAAGTGTTGTAGTTAGGACAGATAAACCAGAGAAATTCTCTGCTATAATGACACAGGAGCCAAATCCTACAAACTCCATTTCTTTCAGGTTGAGTCTGGTTGATGCATCGCCTTATGTTTCCAGTGAGTATGAAGCAAGTACAATGGAACACATAGAGATAAATTTGTATAATGGAGATGCATCTGCTGTAGGAGCTACCAGGCCTGTAGTAACATATACTCTGTCTGGTACCGGTGGTGCAAATTACAGCAGCACCCTGAAGGATGAACTATATGGTACAGGTAAGAGTATACTGATTACTGACAGTACTCTGGGAATTAATCCTGCCCTGATTACAGCTGCACAATATACAGTTGAGATTGTAAGAGCCAGGGATTATACAACTTACGGAAACACCCTTGAAATAATCAATAATATTCAGACATTTAATAAGCAGGCAACTCTTCCGGATCTGACCAAGATTGATATAAACGACGGCTTGACCATAATCCCAATTACATTGGCTAATATCAGCCAGTATGTAACTGATCCTGCTGAGCTTGCTCAATACGAAAAATATGATGCGGGCATTATATTCGGCTATGAGGTTAGAGCCGCCTATTTTGATAACAGTACCGACCTTGCTCAAAGCTTTACATATTACGCATATCAGGAGGCAAATTATTCTCCCAAGTCCACAGCCAGTGAATTTTACAGCTCGGTTATACCGGATTCAATAATCGAATGTCAGGTTAAGCCCAGTGATATGGGTGTAGTTCCAAGTGCAGTATTCCTTTTCGGAAAGGATTATAACAATGATGGAACTCCGGATTTATCACGAGGCAGTAAATACGTGTTTACCTATCGGGCAAAACTTAAGCAGGCAGATCCTCTTGGGGCAACAGTATTTTTCCCGGAATATGTGGATCCTGCTGTAGTTATTAGGTCAAAAACCATGGATGCTCCTTATCAGGCGCCAAAAATTTACTTTTATCCCTGGACCTCAGATGCCAGCAGCGTAACCTGGAGATATTATATATCTGCACCAGATACTGCTGCTGTATCCGGGAATTTTTATCAGACTTATTCCAAGGCGGGAGATTCTTATGCTCTTGATTCTGCATCTCCTGTTTTGAATCAACCTGATAGTATTCTAAAGATTACTGGGTTGGACAGAGGAGAAATAATCAATATCAAACTGCGTACAAGGAAGTATTCAAATAGTGTATATGGCAGCCCTGTGGAGAATTCTTTAATAACCCAGTATTTTGACTCCACTTATACACTGGATACCATCGCCAATAATTTAAATTATGATATAATCGATATTCCGGAGCAAAACCGCTATTTTATAGAAATTAAGGATCCGGATGAAGATGCCACCAATATTTCCAGAATGGTTGCATTAAACGTAAAAGTATATGCTACAAATGGCGGAACAGAAGCATTAAAATCAATAATTATACCTTTTGACAGTATAACAGGTACGGTTGGGGTTGCATACCTGAGATATGGGGAAATTGAAGAATTCCTTGGACGGACAATCTATCTGACTGTGACGGCTATATATGATAATGGCGTATCTGGTTTTGAAGGACTTACGCAGAATTCTACTTTTGCGTTGCAGACCATTTCGACCCAAAAAGGAAATTACATTAATCTTAATTATACAGGTACAGCAATAACAGAGGATGTGTCAGGAAACGCAAAAGGTTCATACTTTAAAATAACAAGTGTTAATGTTAAGCCCACATCCAGTACCTTTGGATTCCAAAGTATACTTCAGAACTCTTTTACTGGTACACTGAATTTTTCAGCTTCTCAAAATGGTGCAAGGCTGACAAACTTGAATTTGAGCCCTGTTACAACTATTAAGGGGCTGAATGAGGTGCGCTTAAATCGGAAAGGCCAGACAGGCAGTTTTGCAGCGTACTCAGAAATTACACTTCTATCCATGACTCCAAGTGTAAATTTAAATAATGGTGCTGCATATACCATTGACACAAGTGTTAATTCGGCTATTGTCAGATGGATAATTGATGGACATAAAGCAAAACTGAGCGGTTCATCATCACCTATGATAAGTCCGGCAAAGATGTACATGGATTTATATAGAATTGAAAACCAGATTGAAACTTATATAAAGACCATTGAAACAGATATGTCAGCGGATATAAGCAGTTATGTTACAGAGATATATGATTTGCAGCCTAATACAAAATATGGTGTAAGACTGTACTTCTATTATGACAACAACACCGATGTAAAAGTATATCCAATTAATGCATATAGCCCCGACACACCGCCGTTTGCAAATATATATACTTTTACTACCAGCAATCAGGTGGATATTACACCAAATATGTCTGCTGTAACTTATGTAGCAAACAGCTATAACGACAAGTATTTAAGATTCAGCTATAATCTGAACCTGACAATGGGTTTCAACATAAAATATTCCATAGTAAAAAAAGTTGGAGAGAACTACGTTGAGGTTCTCAGCAGTTCTGAATTAGCAAGCAGAGGTATTATTGGTACTCCCACTGTATATAAGGAGAACATGACTGATGAGAGAATAATTCTGTCTCCGGGAAAGCTTTACTGGATGGAGGAAGGCAAAAAAGTTTACTTTAGCTTTAATAACAGTGACTATTATATTTGCATTAAGCCTGTGTCAAGGACAAATCCCGATATGATATTGGGAAATCCTCAATATATTTCGTTGAAAGTACCGGCACTAACGACACCGTTTTACAATATACAAGCAATCCCAGGCGATGGAAAAGTAACCTTTAATGTTTCAATTTTGGACCCTGACTGTGTAATGGTGAACGGACACTTCAAAGTAAGGGTTATTGATCAGAATGGTAATGATGTAACTCCTGACGCTAATAAAAATGTGCGTTATTCCATTACGGCACCATTTGTTATGGAGGTAAACGATCTGGGGACAAGTGGAAGTGTAACATTAAATATTTATACTGTTTATGACATGAATAATTCAGGTGTAGACAAGTTGACAGGGGAGGCTTTACTAGATATATCTGAAGTTCCCTACGAGAGTCTTTCCGACCCAAGCAAAGGTTACTTAAAGGCCAGTCATACAGGATACCCACTGGGTGAAAGGGATTATGACCTGGGAACAGTACAAGTATTTCAGAGCAGCTCCGAGTATGCAAGAATTTATTTTGCTAACTCAGTAAACCTTGAAAAGGTAAAGTATATTCAATATGTTATTGTCAATAAATCCGGTGGCAGCGCAAGTTATAATGATTTGTTCACTCCGCAGGATGCTTCCGAAACTGTAAAATATTATGAATTAGCACATAAATTCACAACAATAGGAACATATCAGATTCAAGTGAGGTTTTATGATGCTGATATGAATAAGTTGGATGACAAAATACTGACGTTGTATAAAAACTTTTAAGGTGGCAGTTGGAGGAGTTAAAAAATGCGTAAATTGGATGGGAGAAGCCTTTTAACCTTCTATGTCTTTGGGATTTTAACAGCAGCGATAATTGGATTGATTCTTTTTATGATAGTAAAAAATGTACAGAGTCAGCCCAAACCTTATAGTCTTCCTGCAGATACAATTATTTATGATGAAAATAACAGATTGATTACTTTATCAGCACCTGGCCAGGTTTCGAAGAAATGGGATGATAATTATTACTTAAAGTTAGACAAACGGAACGAGTATTGTTTGGGTAAGCAAGCTGTGGCTTATGAAAACAGTTCAGCAGTTTTAAACACATTTGGCGGCGGGTACCAGGTGCTTGAGGATACCGGTGTTCAAAAACTCCCTGATGTACTGGAGATAAACGATTTAACTAAAGATGGATTTTATAAATTGGGTGACAGAAAATATTTACTTACTGGTGAAACAATTGAATCCACCGACGGTGAGTTAAAAACCGGAAAGTATGCTTACATTATTGTTGATAAAATCGGAAATGCTCAGATATTGAATAACGAAATAAATACAAAATCCGTCAAGCCAATAATTCTGTCAACTCCCAATATACAATTTGACATAGGCAAAGAGAAACTTACATATTCAAATAATTTAATAAACCTTAGAGCTATTGGCGGAAGCACCAATGAATATTCAAAAGATATTTTTAAATATCTTAGTGAATCGGAGGAAGTTAAGGAGGAAACTCCTGATGTAATCCATCTGATGATACGCGGTGGTAATGGAGGATTAGGTGGAGACGGCGGAAAAGGCGGAAAAGGAGGAAAAGGCGGAGACGGTGGAGACGGCGGCGCCGGAGGTTTTGGTGGTGCCGGAGGAGCCGGAGGAGACGGTGGAACCGGTGGAAAAGGTGGAGTAGGCGGAACTGGCGGAAACGGCGGCAACGGGGGTAACGGTGGCAACGGCGGAAATGGCGGTAATGGTGGAAGCGGTGGTGCCGGGGGCCGTGGTGGAAACGGAGGTATAGGTGGTGACGGAGCCACTGGCGCCACAAACAATCCATTAATAAAATACTTAAATATTAAAGGAATCGCTACATATGCCAACCGGATTACTGTTTACTACAATGCTTTTGACCCGGAAGGAGTGTATGGTGAAATCTTTGTTACAGTCACTCCTACAAGGGCATCACAAGGTTCTGAGATAAGAAAAATACTGGATATAAGCCAGACAAGTACCAATATATATAATTTGACGCCTGACACCGAGTATATTGTAAAAATAGGATATAGGAACTACGGCAAGACTGAAGATGTTTTTGTTGATGTTGTACCCATAAGAACTGAAGCAATATACACAAGTATTTCTGTTAACTCCTACTCTCCGGCAGAAAAGAAACTGGACTGCAATGTAAAACTTGATAAGAATTATGTCATTGATCAGGGAGCGTTGTTGGTATTATCCACTTGGGACGGAACTGTTATTGCCCAGGTTGAGATTGATATCCAGAGTGCAATTACAGATGGCGGGTGGAATTACACCTTTAATGGGATACCTACTGACACCGAGCTTATTCTAAGTTTTGATCAGGTTAAATATGAGAACATGGATATTGTTCTACCGGATGTATTCATTGTTAAAGCAAGCCTTGGGAATAGGGGCTTAGATGGATTATATGAATCATATGAATCTTATGATTCATATGAACTAGATAACTCAGATGAGTAAGTTCAAATGTAATAAACAAAAAACATGCGAGGAGATAATTTCATGGAAACTATTTTATCAACTACAATGACAGCTATCGGGACAATGTTGGGACTAGCCTTCCTGGGAATCGGAATTGGGCTGGGAATACTGGGCTCGAAGGTTGCAGAGGCTGTGGGAAGGAACCCTGAAACCAGAAACGACATTGTTCGTTCAGTAATGATTATAGCAATCATTATTATGATTTTATTGCTTTTATTGTTTGCGTTTATATTCCTTCTTTTATATTTTAATCCTTTTATTATCAACTGATGAAATGGGGGCAGGTTGATGGATTTCGGCTTTTTGGCAGCATTAATTGTAATGCTGGTATTAACGGTGTTTGCCTTCATAGTATTGAGAATTATTACAGTTGGTGTTACAGGCAGAATTAAGGACAATGTTGTAAAACAACTCCAATCATATGATACGTTGATTCAAAAGAAGGAAGCTGAGCTTGCAGCCATAGAGCAGCGTCTAAATGAGCATGGCAGGTATACTGAGGTTGAAACCAGGAAAGATATGGCTGAGCAGAAAATACCGGAGGTTTTTTTACCTGCATCTGCTGAATATATATGCACTGACTTTTCTGAGGATTATGGTAAGCTGAAAAAAAAGTTTTCCTGTGATAAAGTAAAGATTTTTGAAGAGATAAAGAAATTACAGCTGAACTCTCAGGAGGCTGATAAGGCAGACCCATTGGAATCCGGTTCGGTAATTGACGGGATCCTGGAAAAACTCAGTTTCGACAGTATTTTTAAGTTATCGGTTTTAGAGGGACAGGAACAGGTATCAATAATTGAGCAGATTCTTGAAGGGAAAGAAAAAGTTTATTTAGAGGACTTTTTGCGTCAGGATCTGGAATTTGAAAGCAGCAAGTTTTATCACTGGCTGCAAATGAAAAAGCTTATACAGGATAAGACCGTTTATATAAAAACCTCTGATGAAGACAATGCAGGTGAGCGACCCAATGGAGTAATTTTTGAATATGACAGCAATCTTTGTGAAGGCTTTCAGATACGGGTTGGTAACAAGCTATATGACTATGGTGTCAGAAAGTGCGAGTTGATCTGAGGCCTGTAGTATTTTGTATTTCATTTTTATAGTGATAAGCGTTGTATAATTACACGCAGCAGGAGGATAAATGAGCAAGCACATTGATGAACTAATAGAAAAGAAAATTGAAGCAATAAAACACAAAAAAAATATTTTTGAGGTTGGCCGGGTTACTAAGGTATTGAACTACATAATTGAAGTGGAAGGTCTTGAAGAAGCCAGCTTCTTTGAGAGAGTACGGATTTGTGATAAAGCCGAGGGGTATGTAAGTGCAATTAACAGAAAGTCAGTTGTTGTTGCAGTAACAAGGAAAACAGAAAATATTAACATTGGTGATGAGGTTATATGTACAGGTCAGGAATTTAAGGGGAAATTTTCACCTGAGTCTGTGGGACACATAATAGACATGTTTGGAGAGGACAAGCTAACAGGTAAACGGTTTGATGATACCATTGAACTTCAGTTGGAATCAAAACCTATATCTATAATGGACAGGGCCAGTGTAAACAGGCCGATGCTTACCGGCATTACAGGTATTGATATGATTTATCCCATTGGCTGTGGACAGAGACAGCTGATTATAGGGGATAAAAAGACCGGTAAAACACAGATTGTACTTGATGCAATTGTAAATCAAAAGAACCGTAATATGCTTTGCATTTACATAGCTGTAGGTAAAACGAAAAAGGAAGTTAAGGAAGTGTATACTGAACTGTTAAAACGGGGAGCAATGGAATATACAATTATTATTGCTGCTTTCAATGACGAATGTCCTCCCGTTCTTAGAAACACTCCTTTCTTTGGATTGGCTGTAGCAGAGAAATATATGCTTGAAGAAAAGAGGGACGTGCTTGTTGCTATAGATGATTTGAAAAGACATGCTGATGTTTATCGTGAAATAAGTTTATTGACAGGGAAGGTACCTGGCAGGGATGCTTATCCTTCAGACATGTTCTTTACTCATGCCAGTTTGCTTGAAAAAGGCTGTCAACATAAGAATGGTGGCTCTATAACCATATTGCCTATTGTTGAAACCAAGGGCGGTGATATCACAGATTATATATCCAGTAATGTAATTTCAATTACAGACGGACAGATTGTATTGTCTGCAAAGAATTTTGAGAAGGGGCAAAAACCGGCAATTGACTATGGTTTATCTGTTTCAAGACTTGGAGGTGCTGTGCAGACAAAAGAAATCAAAAGGATTGGTGCAGTAGTCAGGAGAGAACTGTTGTCATACCTTGAGACCTGTGATGTATATGAATTAGCAAATATGGATGAAATGAGTCCCGAGTTAAGAAAAAAAATAATGAATGGAAAAGAAATAAGAAATAAGTTAAATCAATATAAATTCAGTCCTCATACCCTTGAGGAAATGAGTGTAATGTTTAACGGTCTTGTTAATCTTGATTGAGAAAGGCAAGGGCATAATAATGAAAACCAAGATTATTGTCAAGGTTATGAACTTTCATTCACTGATACGTGTTGACTCCGCCAGAAAGAAGGCTGAGAAATATCTGCTCCTTGAGAAGGAAGCCTCAAATATAATGGATATGATTGTAAACAACCGTAATTTTATTCTGGATAAAAAACTATGGGAGGTTGATCAGTCAAAACCGCCGTTAAACATATATTTTGGCAGCGACTACGGTTTCTGCGGAAATATCAATTTTCAGATAAACCAGCTGCTGGCAAAGGATGAAACCTCTGAAAAAATACTTATTGGCAAGAAGCTGCGTACCAATAATCCTGGAGTAATAATGAAAATTAATCGGGAAGACTTTGCCGAAAAATATGAGGCCCTTGAAAAAATATTGGAAAGCAGTATCCGTAAAAGGGAACATTCACAGATAAACCTTATATATAATCACTTTAATAATACAAGTAACATTGAACTTTTAAACAAGAAGATATTCCCTTTTGACATAGGAGCCAATGGAAAAGGTAAATACAAAGAAGATTACTATGTTGAAGGTGATGCAAATACAATCCTTATAAATCTCGTTACGTCATATTTGAACTATGAAGTTAAGATTGCCCATGTAAACAGCTTTGCCTCTGAAAATATAATGAGGCAGAATTCAACCTCAGAATCTTTAAAGAAGATAGAGGAAAGAGAAGCGGAGGAGAAGGTTGAACGCCGCAGAGTCAAGGTAAAAAAAGAATTCGACAGGGTAATTGAGAGCTATGTCAAAAAGAAAGGATTCAAGGGTGAGGGAAGATGAAAGTAGGAAAAATTATTTCAGTTTCCAACATGAGAATAGAAGTACTGTTGGAATATAACAAAATTAAAATACGAGACATAATCAGTACTGAATTGGGGGGAACTGTACGTAAGTTTGAAATAGCTCGTATTGACGGCAATATTGCAATGGCCATTCCTTTTGATAATACAATCGGATTAAAAAGGGGACTGGAAGTTTATCTTGAAGAAGGAGGCCTTCAAATACAATACTCTGATGAGATACTGGGGAAGGTTTTTGATTCCTATGGGAACTTAATTGACGGAAAAACCATTGAAAAGGTTGTTACTAAAAATGTCTATGAAAGAAATATGGACTTAAGTGAAATAGACATAGAAGGAGAAATATTGTGGACAGGCATCAAGGTCCTGGACTTCTTTGCTCCAATGCAAAAGGGCTTTAAAATGGGTTTACTTGGTGGTGCTGGTGTTGGTAAAACTGTCTTAATAAAGGAGCTTATAAATAATGTTTATAAGGGATTTAACTCTAATTCAGTATTTGTAGGTATAGGTGAACGCTCGAGAGAGGGAAGAGAACTATATGACGAGATGCTGGAAAGTGGTCTTCTGGAAAAAATGTCGATAACGTTCGGACAAATGGGTGAAAATTCCATGAACCGCTCAAGAGCAATATACAGCGGGCTGACACTGGCCGAATATCTCAGGGATGAAAAAAATCAGGATGTCTTGTTATTTATTGATAATATTTATAGATTCGTACAGGCTAATGCTGAGTTAACAGCAGAAATGGAGCAGATGCCTATTGATAATGGGTATTCAGCAACTTTGCTGTCGGATATTGCTAATGTAGAAGAGAGAATAAATTCCACCAGGCATGGCTCAATTACTTCATTCCAGACTGTATTTATTCCTGCAGATGATATGAACGATGCAGCAGTGCATGCCATAACATCTCATTTTGACGGAAAAATTGTTCTGGACAGAAAAGTAGCTGAGAAAGGTATATATCCGGCCATTAATGTTTTTAATACTTCAAGTAAGCTAATTTCAATAGACAAGGTTGGTCAACGCCATTATGACCTGGTTCAGGAAGTACTACGTTACATGTCAAGATATCAGGAACTTGAAGAAATAGTTGCAGTACTTGGAATTGAAGAATTGTCCATGGAGGATTACAACATTTTCTACCGCTCAAGAAAGCTCAGAAATTATTTTACTCAGCCTATGTTTGTTGCTGAACAATTTACAAACATACCAGGAAAATATGTTGCAATAGATGATGTTCTTGATGATGTTGAAGCAATATTAGACGGCAAATTCGATACCACAGATGAAAGCAGATTTTTATACATAGGCAATTTGTATGACTATAACAAGTCATCAAAGAATTAATTATCCAGTCAGAAATGAGGATATTTTAATGGCAGATAAGTCTCTAAAGGAAGAAAAGAAATATATTGAGGTTATAATTATAAGCTTTCAAAAAGGATATCAGATATTTCATAATGTTAATCTGATCAGACTAAAAAGCAAAAAGTATAATTTGCTTATAATGGTTGACTATATGCCTATTGTGGGGGAAGTGGACGGAGATATAAGTTTAGTTTCTGATAATGAAGAAGTTCGACTTGAAAATATACAGGGCTTTTATGTTATGAAAAACAATGTATTTAAGCTGCTTATTAAGGAGGACCTGTATGTTGAATGAGACATTAAACAGTTTGGCTTTGTTTCAGGACTATATACTATTTTCCATAATAGTACTTGTAATTTTTGCTGCTTCGGGCAGCCTTATTCGAATAAGCAGCTGGAAATCCCCTGTACTAAAGGTATATGGGTTATTCACAGATATGAGTCCCATAAAGTTAATAGCATTATCTCTTATTATAATCAGGATGCTGTTCTTTATTTCTGCAGTGATTTTTTCAACAGAAATTCAATTAACCCATATATACTTTGGAGTTATGGTAACTGCAATAATACAATTAATTCTCCTGGACAGGAATTATGCATTATTTGACATATTGTATTTAGCTGTGATATTCGGAGAATTATACGTTGATAATCTATTGAACTCATATTTGACGGATATTCAGTTTAAATTTAATATTTTTGGAGCTTATTTTATATTGATTGTTTTTACACTGATAACCATATTTTATTGTACAATACAATGTATTTCCAGTCTTACAAATAAGAATCTGGGTATAAGACCTAAACTGGACCTTAAAATGGTATTGTGTCAGACCCTGATACTGTTATCCGGGATTTTTGTTACTTTGGTACCTTACTACTTCATAAATCGCATGGATACACTTTATATAAACCAGGAGCTGTATCAGAATACTTCCGAAGGCAAGATTACATTTTCAGGAGTCAGTAAAATTGCCAAATCAAAAGGCGGCTGTGTACTGGAGAATAATAACAGACTACATGAATTGGAATCAGTTCCACTATATTATAAAAACGAGAAATGTATTCTTGTTCCTAACATTGTGACAATAGTTCAGCCAAAATTATATCTGACCAACAGGCTGGAGAATATGACCAGGATTTATGAGAAGGATGGGCAATACTATGTTAGTAATAACGGTGATGAGGTAAAGGTATCTGACTTTTTTCTTTTTGACGGCAGGGATACCTATGTATTTTTTGAGCCCATTACAATTAACTGGCTGAATAATTCATTAGAATTAAGTCCTTTTTCGTATATTACCGTAAAGTATAATCAATCAATTCAGGTATATGACAGATCAACAATGAAATTTTCAAATATTGAGACTGGAAGCTGTAATGTTACCGCAAAAATGAGGTGCAATGCCCGGATTAACCTGAGTACCGATATTTTGCAAAGAGAGGACGGTCAGGAGCAGATGCTTTTTATACAGCCCAACCTCCTGGAAGATCTGATTTAAAACTAGTATTGTAAATTTTGACTTCAACTGTAGAAAAGGATTAGCGTGACGAATATACTTTGTAAGTCATACTGCATTTTATGCAGCAAAACCCGCAAGGCGGCTTTTGATTACTGTTTATATACGTGCTGTACACGTAGATTGGAGGAAATTTGAGTACGAATAAAATTTTCAACAGTTTATATAGAAAAACAATAATTAGCGTTACAGGAAATTTAAAAAAAATACTTTATACAGTTATGAAAAAAGTTAACGGACTTCCGAAGGAAATAAGTATAAAAAATAGGTGTATACCAATAAAACCGATTATTTTATGGACTTTAGCCATTATATTGATGCTGACGGTATGCACATTGATTTTTACTCATTTATTCAGTGGAAAAGTATTTAAATTAAATGGCGAGGGTATGTGTATTACTGACAACGGGATTAGCGAGATGCTGCTTTCTGACAATAACCGTAAGCAAGGCGATTATAGGAAAGTAATGAGTTTTCCGGATGAAAGCAGGCTTTATGCGAAGGGCGGCCGGTACTATATAAAAACCGGGGACAAAAAGAAAAAACTTACATTAAATGAGGATTATCCGGTTTTTTTAAATAACGGAGCATATTTGTTTCTGTTTAATGACAGATTTGAATTAATAAACAACCGGTTTGATCGGTTAAAATCCCAGGAAGGCACATTAATTGGAGATGGTGGAGTCTTCAATGAAAATATGATAAGACAGGACCAGGAAAACATCGTTTTCCTGAAGCTGCCCAATAATCTATACATAAATACTCAGGAAATTAAGATCGAGATTCAGGACAATACAGAGTTAATTCGCTCCAATACCATTATGAGTTTGGAAGAGAAAAGTATAGTCTTTTACAATATATCCGAAAGTAATCCGGGATTAAAGCTTATTGAAATTATACCTAATCTGACCATGATTGAAATAGATAATAAGATATATACTTATGAAATATTTTTAGAACAGCTTAAATCTGCTAAAGGAGATGAGGGCATAATTACCGGCATTGATGAGCTGCATATCAGTAAAGATATTTACCAGTATTTTATGGGCAAAAGATATGATTATAAAGGACTAAAGGCTTTTTACCGTTCAAAGGATGGATTTGTAATGGAAGCTGAAGGTGAGAAATTTTTGATTTACAGTATGCCCTTCTATTTTTCAGATGAACAAAGAATATTAATTCCAACAGACTATGTACTGGTAGAGCCAAAAATATTTTCAATGAAAAAGCTGCCCGCTTTATCAGAAGTGTACTCTGATGATAATGCAGTTTATACAAAAACTGGTGATAAAATACGAAGTTATGTAGATATGTTTATGTTTGATGGTAATGATGGTTATATTTTCTTCACCAATGCCCAATTATCCATAGGGGATAAAAAGGTTACCATTACACCTTTCTCAAATATAATTGCCGGAAAGGACGGAACGGTGGAGTTATACAAATATGACACTAATGAATACCAGAAGTTTGAAGTACAGGGATATAAAAATGTCTACGTGGAATTGGATAATAATATGAGAGTCAATCTCAGCACAGATGTTTTATACCAACCGGGAGGAAAGGAGCAGATATTATTTTCAGACCCGTCCCAGTTGGAAGAAGCGGCTTGATAAACTATGGCGGTAAACTGTCTATATATGGTCAATAGAAAGGTGATTCCGACATGAAAAAGAACAGACTTTTAATGGGTATAGTGTATACTGCTCTATTTGCAGTACTCATACTTATTGTACTGTTAATAAGAAGTAACAGATATTCGGTTTATTTAATTACTAATAATGAGGGGTATTTAGTAAGCGGCAATGAATTAACAAAGAATTTACTGAAGGATTCGATAGATTCGCGGAATGCTGATGTTGAAGCTTTACCCATATCTATATCTGATATTATATATGAAAAGTCAGGCAATCTGTATGTGGGAGATGAGAAAAAGCCTATCAATAGCACTTTTCCGCTTTTTATTAACAACGCTTCCACAGTAATGACCTTAACAGATAAAGCCAGTCTTATAACGAATGATTTTACATATACAAAAACCTATAGTGGTCTCTATGTTAATAATGGAATAACCTTCAATCCTGATATGGAGAAGGCCTACAGAGAAGATTTCATACTGCTGGATTTGGCAAATGGTCTGTTTATCAATACTAAGCAGTTAAAAATAAAGGGTAGTTTTTTTGTTGAAAAGACCATTCCCGTCAATTCAATAATAAGATTTATGGAAAATAAAATAAGTTACTATACATTGTTTGGGGACACCTTTAAACATTCGACAGTAGAGCCCCTTTCATCTACTTCAATTGTAGTCATTGATGAAAAAGAGTATTTGTACTATGATTTCCTTGAGAAGCTGGGACTATATGAAAAAGGAATTCTCAGAGAACTGGAGAAGAAAAAAGAACAAGCATCTGCAGATGAAAAAATAGTAATTACTCCAGTACAGAACAGGGCTGCTGACGAAACAGTAACAGAGGCTGTAATTGATGATATAACTTTACCTTCAGCAGCAAGTCAGCCATCTGCATCAACCATTACAACTGAGTCTGCCAAAGAAAATGCTACTCAACGTGACAGATCCGACAGTGAGAAAGAACCAAAGACTAAAAAGCCTGCTGAAAGCAGTAATGAAAATTCAAAGCAATCTGCTCGGGAAGCCGAACCTGCTGCACCTGCTGAACCAGCCAAACCCAATCCTTTTCCTGAGCCTGTTTCACCGCCACCAAGTTCAGCAGGTGGCAGCATTGGTGGTGATCCGGAGCCTATAGATCCAACAAATCCTCCTGAAATTAAAGATTGGGTAAAGCCGGTGGTAAAAATTAAAGAAATTACCACTTCTGTATACTCTGTTTTATCACCAGGAATGGTTATTGAAAATCCTCAGTTCCTATACAAGACCGGTGTAAGCTTCGAAATATATGACAGTGAGTCAAAACTGGTTATAAGAAAAGGATATACCAGGTCAGAGGATGTAATAGTAGGTCCTTTAAAGCCTGATTCTCCATATACTGTCATAGTGAAAATGGCATATATAAATGAGAAGGGTCTCAAAACTGAAGAAACAGTTATACAGCCTACCGAAGTGCGAACCAAACCCATAAGCCAGCTAACACCGCTGCAGTTTAATTGGGTCAAAGGGGATATATATTACAGTAAAATACAACTTAAAGATCTTAGAATTATAAATGCCGTCAAGGCATCCACTCCGTCAGAAACTGCAGATTCAAACGGTAATACCGTAATGGTTAATACATATATAGAAACTGTACAATATATGAACCGTATTGAAGTGATTATAACCGATAGGAGTAATACCGAAAAACCATATAAATTTACCGTTTCAAGTAAGGACTTAAACGATTTGCGCCTTGGAAAAGCTATCCTTTATGAATCACCAGGTAAAATAGCTTCCAACAGGGATTATGATTTTGAATTTATTTGCTACGACAGATATGGAAATATTCTGCCTCAGGAAGGGGTTCTAAAAGGGTTTACCCACACCTGCAAACAGCCTCCAAAAGCAGAAATTGAGCTTTTGAAAAATGAAGTTAAAGATGCGGAAGTGGCTATAAGGCTTACAAACCCTGATGATTCTGAGATAAGAGAGCAGACTACTTTCTTTACAGTATATGATCGACAGGATAATCCTGTAAAAACCAGAATATCCAGAATGAATTCTGATGGTAACTTTGTTGTTGATGATACTATTAGTGATGTCCATGCCCTGGATCAAAATTCAACAACAATCAGATTCCTGGATTTACTTGATTATGAAATATATAAGATTAAGGTATTCTCCACCTATAATATTAATGACAGTAAGGGTTGGTATGAAAATGCAGTAATTGGTGAAGCCCGCTTTACAACCACACCAATTACTACCCTTGGGCTGGCCTTTTTTGATGTTGAAGTTAAAAAGGTTGACAGTTCAAGTGCTGAGATTACTGTAAAACTGAATAAGGAGAGAACTGACAGCAGACTTATTGACCTGATATCCCATATGGATTTCAGTGTTGTAAAAAAAGTAAATAATGAAGGAACGGGCGTAAAGATTTCCTATTCCTATGATTCAAATACGTCTGAAAATCAGGGAGAAAACGGTCTGGTAGAATTAAGTGAAACTGAAATTGATTATCTTAAAAACCATGACAATGGTCTGTTTACATTTAGCGTTAACAACCTCAACAGCATGACAGAGTATAAAATATTAATCAAGCCTAAAGTAGTCATGGGAGCCATTGACAACCAAATCTATCGGGAAGTATCTTCATATTATCTGCCTGATGGTTTTATCACGTTGAAGCAAATGCCTGTAATTAATATTCAAGCAATTTATGCCTCAGCAGATTTCATAAAGCTTTATGGTGTGTCTGTTAATGACCCTGACGAAGCAATCATATCATATCCTGTTACTGTATCAGTATATGATGAAAAAGGAAGTCAAATTAGAGCTATTGACATCAACTCGTCTGCTCCTGTAGAAATTATAGAAATTAACAGGCTCATGAAGAATAAGCCTTACACTATCAGGTTCTTTGCTAAAGAGTTCAATGATGGCTATGATATGAAAACCTATATTAAAAGCAAGGAACTATACTATTCGGAACTTGCCCACAATAAAGAGTACCTTGTTATTTATACCAGAGACGCCGTATCCGGGTCAATACAGCTGTTAAAACTGGACAGAAACAAACTATCCAGTACAATCAATGTACCTGCTGCAAGTTTTACCTCACCGGATGCTACGATACCAAGCAATCAAGCCAGATTCAACACTGTTAATAAGAAAAGAGCTAAGTACTCAACAACTGTAGACTTTGGATATGATCTGGTGAACAGCATTCAGATTGGGTATTCAAATTCTGCCAGAGATATAACATACAGTATTTATCTTGCTGACCCTGATACTAATCCTACTGCCCAGCCTATTGCAAAAGTTCAGGTAGGTGTGAGAACTGTTGATCCTAACTACTGCCGGTGGACCGATTTAGTATATTTTAATAATAATATTACTCTTACAGGCAAGCAAACCATATATGTTCTGGCGACCTCTGATAACGGTTCCAACGGACTGCCATATTTCTGGGGCATCCGTCTGCATAGAGCTGTTGAAAGTGGCAGTGAAAGGTACTATGCCAATATAAATGCAATAGTTAGCGATGCACGAAATGAGCTGGGGCAGATACCGTCCTATTATCTGAAGGTGTATAAGAACAATGTACGGGTAGATACCAGAAGACATGAATGGATTAAGAATGAAAATGGGAATTACACTTTAAAAATGTATACGGTGGCTGCTGACAAGACTGAAACTCTGGTAGATCAGAAGGAATTTACCGGCGAGGAGAGGAACATTAATACCGATTTTTATTACGAAGTTGATAAAGGATTCAATACATACCGTTTCGAGCTCTGGTCCATTGTATTTGATTATGAGATAAAGCTGGGGCAGGAAGAATTTACAACTGAAAGAGAGATAATAGGAATCCGTACTCAGGAGGATATGAACTTTATACGGTACGGTCTGGATAAAAAATACTTTGTTTTAAATGATATAACTTTTACTTATAATGCCAATAACATAACTGCCAGCGCATACTTTAATGGTGAACTGGATTTCAGAGGGCATACGCTTACCTATAACAGTCAATCTGCATTAATTCCATATTTAGGTTACACCGGTGTTTTGAAGAACATGGTATTCACTTATGTTGACGGTTGGGGTACCGATGTGGAAAGAAAAACCGACCGTATTGTTACTCATAATTACGGAAAGATTCAAAATATTATGGTAATCCGAAATAACGGAAACTTTGCACAATCCTATAAAACCGACACTTCAGGCATATGTTATATGAACTATGAGTCTGGGATCATAGAGAATTTTGTTGTTAAGTTGAAGGACCCTTTTATAGCAACAAATTATGTAAGTGGCGTCGCAGTATATAATAAGGGAATAATACGTAACGGTTATGTGTATGGTGCTCCCATAAAAATGACAGGCCGTGAATATATTACTGAGGAACAGTATTCAGCAAATACAGTAATGGGCAGCATTGTGGCTGTAAACTATGCAGACGGTTTGGTTGAAAATGTTTATTCCCTCTCGGATATTGAAACAAGGCAGGTATTGTCTGCCAACGACTATGCATTTTGTATTATAGGAAATAATGAAGGAACCCTGAAAAACAGTTTTTCAACAGGGGATGTATATTATGGCGATAATATTCGGGACGGTTTCGGCCCCAGTTATAGAAACAGATATACTGGAAGCGCTGCAAACACCTACTATTATTCTGAAAGGGATTATGGCAAAACTGACAACACAAGGATAAGCAAATTAGTGCTCTATGATACTCTATGGTATAGCAGGCTTTTCAATGAATCAAATAACAGCAAGCCTGAGCAATTTGTTTTAAATCCTGTTCAGATTGGATATTATCCTCATATATTATGGCCGGATATTATGCCATCTCAGGAGTATGTTCCATTACCTGATTTGTCTTCAGCTGATGATATCAGTATTGTTGACGCAAAAGTAATTGAACAGGGTGAAAACAGTGCAAAAGCTGTAATAACCTTTAATAACCCCGATCACTTTGAAATTAATAAAATTTATGCTCAATGGCTTAATATTGAGATATTGTCTCAGGAAGAGGATGGGAAGTTCTACAGGGTCACTGTGCGTATAACTCAGGCTCCAGAGACTAAATATTACTCTTCCTACAACATTACGTCCTTTACTTATTCTCTTGGATTCAGAGGTATAACAAGGCAGGTGGACTATACAGAGGATAATTATCCTACCATCCCGGTTGAGTTTTATAAGCCAATATCCAATGTGGCAGAATGGGCCTCAATAAAGGACGATTTGAATCAAAACTATAGACTAGTTAATGACATCGATTTTCAGTATATTCCTGCTGCAACTATTGTTGTACCCGCACCTAATTTGCTTATGGATCCAGGTAATGCCGATTTTGCAAAAGATGCTTTTGCAGGGAAGCTGGACGGGGGCAACTACACAATCAGCAATATTGATGCAGGCACATATGGATATGTATTTGGAAAGCTTACCGGAACTGTAAAGAACCTGACGGTTAAGAATCTTTCATTGAAGTCCGGTAACTGCCAATACAAGGGATTCATTGGAAGAATGCTCAACAATTCAGTTGTTGATAATGTACATATTCTGGGGATGGAAGCTGTCAGTTACAGACAGTGTGGGGCTATTACTTCTGATATTTATGCTGCAGATATTTTTAATTCATCAGCCCATAATATAAAAATTGAAACTACTGCTGAAGGTAATTACACCCAGTATGTAGGTGGACTGATAGGCAGACATAGAAGTACTTCCATGAACAATATTACCATTATGAACTGCTATACCGATGGAGTAGACATAAAAGTCCTGGCGGCTGGTGACTGTGGAGGCGCTGGTGCCCTTGCCGGCTTTATCAGAACCGGTTCGGAAATCCGGCATGTCTATGCTGTAAACGGCAAAATTGAGTCGGCTTATAAAAATGTTGGTGGGCTCATAGGAGCTATTGATACCTATACAAATTACCAATCCAGCCTTTATACTCTAAAGGATTATTATGTTGATGTTACTGTTTCCACAATAACCGAGCGAGCAGGTGGAATAATAGGTTACACCAGCGTTAAAAACTCCGAAGAAAAAGCAAATGGACTTATGCTGGGAAAAGTATTCACAACAAAAACAAATGCAGAAGAAGTGGGAAGATTTTATGGATTCAGTACTTCACAAGCTGGTAATGTATTCGGATATGAGTATTCATTACTCAATGGCAAGCTAAATAACGATGGTAATTTACTTACCTATTCTGATTTATGTTCTCCGGCAACCTATGGTGAAGGTGGAATTCTGAACTGGGATAAGGATTTTGTGGTGGATACTGAAAAGCTGAAAGAGGGAATACTCCCGAAATTAAAAATGGTTTCCAGGTCAGAGCTTCTACCTTATCAGGAAGATTACAGACTTGAAAACAATGCTGTTAAAATTAAGAGCCTTTCCAGTGCAAATTATTCCTCGGGGGACCTGTATATAGTAAATATTAACACCGAGCATTCAGCTGATATAAATATTACAGGGGCAACATTCGACGGACTGGTGGCAGCCGAGCTATCAGACCCACAGGATGCAGTTAAGATAGTCAAAACTTCCTCAGGTACAGTTCTGGAATATGTTCTGGCCCTGGACGGATATTATGACTGCTACTACTTAACAGAGCTGACCTATGAAATTGATGGTCAGCAGTACACTCAAAGCATGAGATTAAATGTAGGTATACCAGCACAATATCTGAAAATTAGCTCTGCAGATGAGTGGAATAAATTTATGGCAAAGGAATGGCATGGAACTAAAAGGTATAATATTCAAATAACCGGAGACCTGGATTTTGAACCCTTAAGCGGATATGCAGCAGATGGAGTCATAATCAACAGTTTGATTGGCAGTAATCAAAATCCCGGACACTGGCATACAATCAAAGGAATTAATATGAACACTGGTAATTCCCTGATTGAAGCAGCCTATGGGAATGTGGGCTATCTGAATTTTGAGAATATAACACTGAACAAGAAGCAGGCCAGTTATCCGGAGAGCACTAACAATTTTGGAATTTTTGGGGCTGTAACAGGTGATATCAGCAATGTTAGCTTTAGTAACATTACAGTAAATGCATATAACAGCGCTTATGTAGGAATTGCTGCTCTTGGATACGGTAAAAATTACAATATAGACCTTAATAAAGTATTTATTAAGGGAACCTTTGGAACAGTTCCTGACAGGAGGGCAGCAGGAGGTCTTGTGGGAAGATTGTCCGGCTCCGGAGGGGTTTGCGATACAACAGCCACAAATCTAGTGGTGGAAGGCCGCGACTATGTGGGTGGAATAGTAGGAATGCAGGAGGATGGAAGAAACCTCTGGAATATTAAAGTGGAAAATGCTGTGGTGTCGGCCTTGACTTCCAGCAGCAGCGGCAGCTATGTAGGAGGCATAGCCGGACAGGCAAACAGTAATGCTCTTGCCAACAGATTTGGAAACAATAGTGTAAAGCAGGCTGTCGTTGCAGGAAATAGCTATATAGGCGGTGTTGACGGTCAGGGAAATATAATGGGAGACAGCAGCTTAACAAATCTGCAGAATGAGGGCTTCATTACATACGCTGAAAATGTATTTGTTTCAGGTACAGGGTCAATGGTTGGTGCTGTTTCAGGTGAAGGGGAAGTATACAGGGCTGAAGTAAGAAATGCTTATGTGTATGGAACATATAATGTTGGTGGAATTACAGGAAATGGGCCTGTTCAGCTGTCCGCATGCCTGGATTCGGTTATTGGTACTGTTTTTGACAGAGAAAGCAGCGCTCCAAATGGAGGAAATAAAGTCTTTCAAAATGCAGTTGCACAGAAGCAGACATATTATCTGGATCTAAAAGCTAAAACTGAAGATGAGTCTATTTGTGATATTTATAATAAAGCTTCTGAAATATTAGGGTATTTTACAACTAATTCCAGAAATGCAAACTGGTCCACCACCTCCTTTAGTGGAAGTAACAACACTCGAGTCGGAGGTATTAGTGGCAGAGCCCTGTCAGTTTTAAACTGTATATCTGCCAATTGCAAAATTGGAAGCTTTGGTGCTTCTGACGTAGGGGGAATTGTGGGTTTGGTTCAGCCCGCCAGTTCAAATATACTTTATCCTTATAGAATAATAGCCAGTGGCTCCCAGAACAGTAAAGTCTATGGAGCAGAAAATGTTGGAGGAGTAGCGGGAAGATATCTCAGAGGTTATCTGGAAAGCTGTTACAGCAATGCAGAGGTTACTGCTACAAGAAAGAGTGCCGGTGGTATTGCTGGACTAGTAAAGGCTACTGGACTTGGAGGTTTAAGTGAGACCCCATATTTTAACCACCTCTTTTTTGCCGGGACAGTTACGGCACCAGATTATGCTGCTGGCATTATAGGAAAAATGGAGCAGGATTTATACAATGTAAATGAGGGCTGGCTGATGTTGGGACATGTTGTTTCAACAAATCCTGATTCCAATGGGGCCTTCTATTTGAACAGACAGCTGGGTGATACCCGTAGAATAACAAAAGCAGGTTTATACAAGGACAGTACAGTCACAATAAACGGGACTGTAAAAAACCATGAAAGTTTAACTCCATTAGAACTGTTGGAAACACATATATTGGATACTGCCGATTTAAAAACTGAAACTGCTTATACATCTACACTTGGCTGGAGTCCCGGATCAGGAACTACATCTTCCAATTATACTACCAGGTATTGGCTATATAATGGGCTGGTAAATGGATATATGCCATATTTAAGTTATGCTCCTTCAAAGAATTATGGATTGGACTTTGGTTTTGTAAATATGAAATATCAGGAAGGGTATGTGCCTGATCCTGAGGATCCTACCAAGGGTTTGATTGATGCCAGCGGTAATTATGTGTACAAATATGGTACCAATGATGGCGGTATACCAATTCCGGGAAGTGGAGCACCTGTTGTGAATCCAGCTAAGTTAACAGCAATAAAACCAGTAAATCTTCCTAAGCCTCAATATTATGCTGTTGATGCCGACAAGCTGAATATTGAATTTTCAGAAGCAAGTCCCGAAGCAGAATTTAAAATTACGGCTGCAGGGAAGGTCATTGCAGAGGGAAGAATTGAATACAGAACCTATACACTTAATTATGACTTTAGAACTGAATTTGAGATAGTTATAAGTGACGGTAAGAATAAGGCAGAATATACTGTTCTGCCAGAGGACGTCCGGAGGGACATAATGACCTGGGGAGCTGATTATTTCTATATCACGGCAACAGGCGTGAAGGGAAGCCGATCACCTATAGAGGGTATATTTGTTAACTTGTATGCCGGTCATGCACTGGATGCACATGGGACAGTATATGACGTGACAACTGGCGAAAAACTGCGTACCGTGGATAGTATTGGAATGAATTTGTCGATAATACCTGTCAGCAGTTTCAGCTATGAAAACTACAGGATAGAGACCTTTAAAAATTATTCGTTGGTTGAAGGCATAAGTAGGGAAAATTTAAGATTATATGTTAAAAATGGAGAATTGTCGGCCATTTCTTCAGGCCTGCCGGTTATTATGGACAGCATAATACTGGATAACTATAATGGGAAAAAATATTGCTCTGTTTTAAGTAATGACGGAACCATAGTCGATATGACCGATTCATCACTGAAATGGCCGGATGATCTGGAAAACGGAAATATTCAGTATATGACAAACAATCTTTTCAGTGATGGTCATATTGTTCTGATTAGATACAATGACGGGGCGGTTGCGGGTTTTAATTACATTACCGGTGAAAGGTTGGATATAGACAGCCCGCGCAGTACTCAGGTTGCTTATGGGGATGGAGATAGTAAAGCTCCGAGAGCCAAAAATTCTCTGATAACCAATTTTTCTTCATCCTATGTAGATATTATGGCATATGAAGCAGATCTTAATGAAGTTGGATGGGCAGTAGTGAATGGGACAAATACAAATAATGGCACTGCAGTTACCGAAGGTGAGGGTATACTGATCGAAGACGATAAATCAATGACAATGTATCTTGAAGGCACATTTATATTAGAAGATGGAGAACTGGCCGCCGACAGTGATAAGCTTCATGCTATACCCGGCAGTCTCATTCCTGCGGAGGAGTTAAATAAACAGCAAGGTAAAAGTGGCAGCAATACTTCAGAACAGGATAATGCCAGTCTTGAGCAAAGTGATATTAGTGATCTTTCAGACATAGGAAGGCCTAACGATTATACTGCGGAGCCAGAAGACAGTGAACTGGCTGCTGTTTTAAGCCAGGCAGCCCTCTCAACAACACCTATTACAAGTGTGGCAGATGGTAAATCAGCTAAGGAGGGTGAAAAGAACTCCCTGATAACTGATTTACAGGATGCCCTGATTAAAGCAGCAGTTGATGGAATAAAAGATAACGGTACCCAGGCTGCACAGGAACTGGTTGATGCGGTGAAATCTGCCGAGGCAAAGGCTGCTGAACTTGGTATAAATGATGAGGATACAGCTGAGCTGATCAAAGCTGCAGTTGAAAAAGCATTAAGAATGGGTGCATCTGTTGAAGAAGTTAAAACATTACTTGCCACCGCTGTTAATGATGCTCAGGAGCTCATCCAAAATTCCGGTATAAAGCTTAATTTAGCTGGGTTTAGTAATGTGCTGGATAAAGCTGTAAGGCAGCAATTATCAAAATCAGGTTCTTTTGAAAATAATGACTCTGAATCAGAAAAGAAGAGCAGTTCAGACTTATCGGAGAATAATGTGTCTGGAATTGCAAAGAAAGACAAAAGTAAAAATTCAGTCAAGAGGTATATTCCTGTTTATGATGTTGTAAAAGGGAAATATGTGTTGTACGACGAAGAGGATTTACTTAGTAAAAAAGAAGATGAAAAATTAGAGTCGGTAAACGAGAAGATGGAGAAAGCCGGGCGCATGGTTGACTATCATGCAAAACAGAAGGCTCACATCAATAATCCCGGAGATGAGAATATTTACGGATACATTCTTGTGTTTACTGCTATTGCTGGAATAGCACTTCTGATGAGTTATTTGATTATAATCAGACGTAAGGAGGCTTCCATATGAAATTGAAATTGGTAACTGCAATATTATCTGGTCTATTTATCATAGCTGCGGGAAGTCTGCTGGTTTTACAAAATGATAAGAATCAGGAAGCATTAACGAAAAAATATTTTGAGACACAGCTGCAGAATGCTGTAGATCAGACAGCTTCCAGCATTTCAATGATGATTTCCGGTGATATGGATAAGCTGAGGCTTATAGCAGGATTTCTTTCAGAGGAAGGAAAAGACAGCTGGAAAAAAGGCAAACTTAAGGAAACACTAAATAAACTTGCTCCGGACCTTCAGTTTACTGCTGTTAATGTCTGTGATAAAGACGGATGGGCAATTGATCTATGGGACAAAACTCAGACCGTAAGCTTTTGTCCTTATTATCAAAGAGCTCTTTTAGGTGATACAACTGTATCCATAACTAAGCTCTATGAAGAAGATTTAGAACCAAGTTTGGTTTATACCATGCCTATTACCCAGGGAAAGGAAATTACCGGAGTGATAAGAATGGCTTTTGACCCGGAAACAATTAGAAAGCAAATGATACAAAGTGTTTTCCGGGGGAAGGAAGAATCCTATCTGTTAAAAAGAGATAGTTCTATACTTATTACTGTAGATCATTATGTTTCTCCAGAGGGGAATTTTCTCGAGAAGCTTGCAGCAGAAGAGGATACTCTAAAGAATATAGACCAGGTTATCAGGCAAGGTAGAAGTATAACAGCTGAAGCTTACATTAATAACGAAAAAAATTATATTTGTTTCAAAGGTATAAAGGAATCAAATGATTGGGGAATAGTGATTACCATTCCGGCTAAACAGCTTGAAATCTTATTTAAAGCTGAAAATTCATCAACCCAAAATATATATAATTTTGTAATACTTTTTATAATGATTTTACTGGTTTGTTTCCTCGCGGTGTTTTGCATTAAAGAGGTAGCCGGAAAACAGCGAATGGAATATTTGGCTTTTTATGACCGGAATACCGGAAGTATTAACTATAATCGTTTTAAAATTGATGCGGCAGCATTGCTTCATAAGTCCTCTGGAGCAAATTATGCTTTAGTACTGAGTGCCATAGACAGGTATGATTATATAAGAGAGTTGTTAGGGGCGCAGGAGTGTAGGTCATTGCTTAAAAGTATTTCAAAAAAGTTAGCTGCCCTGCTGAATGAGGATGAAATATATTGCTGCTACAATTCTACTTCCTTTGCGCTGCTGTTGAAATATCACAACAAAGAGGAGCTCACAGACCGTATAGGCTATATAAATGCTAAGCTCTGCAGCTTTAACGATACAGAAATAAAAAATGATAAATTTGAGTTGAGAATGCACTTCGGAATATACTGTGTAAGAGAGGGCGAAAATGATATTGATTTGTTTGTGGACAGGGCAGGTCAAGCATTGAATCTGATTAAAGGAGACCGGAGGCAAATTATTGAATATTACTCCAATGAGATGAAGAATAGAATTATAAACGAAACAGAGATTGAAGAAAGAATGTTTACTGCTTTGGAGGAAAAAGAATTTCTGGTGTACCTGCAGCCCAAGTTTGATTTGAATACGGGATATCAAGTTGGTGCAGAAGCGCTTGTAAGATGGATGCATCCTGAAAAGGGTATGATTTATCCCGGGCATTTTTTAGGTGTATTTGAAAAGAACGGTTTTATTGTACGAATGGATATGTATATGCTGGACATAATGTGTCATTGGCTTAAAATATGGATGAGTAAGGGATACAGACCGCTTCCACTTTCACTTAATATTTCAAGGTTAAATCTTTTTGACGAAAACTTTGTCTCAAACATGATAAGTACCCTGGAGCGCTATGGAGTTCCACCAAATCTGATTAATTTGGAAATTTCCGAAGAAGTTGTGACAGATAATATTGAAATTCTGACTGCGCTAATGGCACGACTAAAGAAATACGGGTTTCTTATTTCAATGGATGACTTTGGTGCCGGAACAGCCTCGATGAATACACTTTATCATGTACCAGTAGATGAATTGAAGCTGGAACGTAAGTTCCTGCTGGGGGCAGAGAAGACAGATAGAGGTAAGAAGGTCATAGGCAGTATCATTGAAATGGCGAAGCGGTTGAATATTAAAGTAGTATCCGAAGGAGTTGAGAATAAGGCCCAGGCTAAAATGCTCAAGGAACTTGGATGTGACATGATACAGGGGTTTGTCTTTTCAGAGCCTCTGCCCATTAAGGAGTATGAAAAGTTTACATATGGGCCGGGTGCAAAAGAAAACAAAATATGGTAATACATAGAACTATCCTGAAGTATTGACACTTAAATTAGGTAAGAATATAATAAATTATATTGTTGTATCGTTACATTGATATATAGACAAAGGCGTTGATGAGAAGAGTAAGTAAAAAAATGGGGTTTCAGAGACCGGATACATTAGCTGAGAGTAACCGGACCAACACTTTACTGAAGACCACCTCTGAGCCTGAATCGGTGATTACGTTATAATCTGCGTATCAATCCAATGTGAATGATATGCTCTGAGCTGCAAGTAGGGTGGAACCACGAGGTAACTCTCGTCCTTATATAGAGTCAATAAATTGACCAGTCAATTTTATTGATCAAGGATGGGAGTTTATTTTATTTTACAGTGTGTCAAAATACCTGGGCCGCCGTTGATCTTGTTGTCACTGCATAAGAAGCAGAAATCACTCTTCCACCTTTGATCTATTATTAAATAAAATATTAAGTAAAGTCGAAATGTGGAACCATATAAGTTTGTATATAGGAGGTACTATAATGATTAAAGTTACATTAAAAGATGGAAGCATTCAGGAATACCAGGAAGGAATAAGTATAAAAGAAGTTGCCGAGAGCATTAGTGCCGGATTGGCCAGAGTAGTGCTTGCAGGTGAGGTAAACGGACAAGTAAAGGATTTAAACTTCAGGCTGGTAGAGGACTGCAAATTGAACCTGTTGACCTTTGAGGATGAGGGTGGCAGAAATGCTTACAGGCACACTGCTTCCCATGTGTTGGCACAGGCTGTAAAAAGAATATTCCCGTCAGTTAAACTTGCAATAGGTCCTTCTATTCAGAATGGTTTTTATTATGACTTTGATACTGATAACAACTTTACTCCTGATGATTTAGTGAAGCTGGAAAAGGAAATGGAAAAAATAATTAAAGAAGACCTGCCTCTTGAAAGGTTTGTATTACCCAGAGACGAGGCTATTAAGCTTATGGAGGAAAAAGGAGAGCCCTATAAGGTAGAACTGATAAAAGATCTTCCTGAGGACGAAGAAATTTCATTCTATAAACAGGGAGACTTTGTTGACCTGTGTGCAGGACCACATCTCCCGTCTACAGGAAAAATCAAGGCCATAAAGTTAATGAATGCTGCTGGTGCTTATTGGAGAGGCAATGAAAATAACAAAATGCTTCAAAGAATTTACGGAACAGCCTTTCCAAAGAAAAGCCAGTTGGATGAGTATATTACAAGAATTGAAGAAGCTAAAAAACGTGACCACAGAAAACTTGGCAGAGAACTGGATCTCTTTGATATATTAGATGAAGGCCCTGGCTTCCCATTCTTTATGCCAAAAGGCATGGTGCTTCGTAATTTGCTGGAAGACTTCTGGCGTGATGAGCATAAAAAGGCAGGGTATCAGGAAATTAAAACTCCAATAATTCTAAATAAGGATCTATGGCTCAGGTCAGGACATTGGGAAAATTACAGGGAGAACATGTACACTGTGGAAATAGACGAACAGGATTTTGCAATCAAGCCAATGAACTGTCCCGGTGGAATGTTGGTATTTAAAAGAAAGCTTCACTCCTACAGGGATCTTCCTCAAAGGATGGGTGAGCTTGGTCTTGTCCACAGACATGAACTGTCTGGAGCACTGCATGGCCTCATGAGAGTAAGATGTTTTACTCAGGATGATGCGCATATTTTTATGACTCCCGATCAGATTAAAGAAGAAGTAATAGGTGTTATTGAACTGATAGATAACTTCTATAATGTATTCGGCTTTAAGTATAATGTGGAATTATCTACAAGGCCGGAAAAGTCCATTGGTTCTGATGAAATGTGGGAGTTGTCAACCGCTGCATTGAAGGAAGCATTGGATGCAAGGGGTATAAGCTATAAAATAAATGAAGGTGACGGAGCTTTTTATGGACCAAAAATTGACTTCCATCTGGAGGATTCAATAGGACGTACATGGCAGTGCGGTACAATCCAATTAGATATGAATCTGCCTGAAAGGTTTGATTTGAGTTATATAGGACCAGACGGAGAGAAGCACAGACCTGTTATGATTCACAGAGTTGTATTTGGAAGTATTGAGAGATTTATTGCTATTTTGACAGAGCATTTTGCCGGAGCTTTTCCAACCTGGCTCAGCCCTGTTCAGGTAAAAATTCTTCCTCTGCTTGACAAACATCATGATTATGCTTATCAAGTAAAGAAAACTCTTGAGGAAAATGGTATAAGAGTAGAAGTAGATACAAGGAATGAAAAGATTGGTTATAAAATAAGGGAAGCTCAGATGGAAAAGATACCTTATATGCTGGTAATCGGTGACAAGGAAATGGAAAACAGTGCTGTAGCAGTAAGGTCAAGAAAAGATGGCGATCTTGGTGCAATATCAGTTGAGCAATTTATCAGTAGAATTGTCGAAGAGGTAAAAACTAAAGCCAGATAGCAGGACTGTAAAACTTTGTATAATATGTGATATCAGACATAGCAATGGATAGATTATAAATCAGAGTGAATCAGAGTAAAATATCAGGGTATGGTATCATGTTCCGATATCATATTCTGATATCTGAGATTTGAGAAATGAACAGGATCAAAAAACAGCTGTCACATTAACGTCAGCTGTTTTTATCTGTTTATTTATATATCAGAATATATATCAGGATATTTATTTTATATATCAAAAAAATTAAATTAATAAATAAAAGTTATTATTTTTAACTCAAACAATCAAATAAATATTACTTGATCAATAAATATTACCTAATACTTAAAAAATATTTGAGATTTTTGCAAAAATTACTTAAAAAATGCAGCTACGACCTTAGTCAGAAGGTCCTTTTCAATTCTGTTGAGGGATTTGCTCTTCATAAGAGCAAGTATTTCTCCATATTCTCTTTCAAAATCACTGTCAGCAACAGATTCATTCTTTATTATACTATCTTCCTTTGTTTCTAAAACTTCTGTTATATAAATCATTTCTCCAGAAATATCAATTATTACTTTTTTAGTAAAGCAGTGGTCATCATCAACTTCCCAGGTGGTAACACATTCGTAAACTCCTTTTCTTACCTCATTCAGAGAAAGGATGTTAAGAACTTCATCAATACCTTTTTGACTAATGGCACCCATGATTTCAGAAGAGTTTTTGTAGAAGGAAAACTCGATATAATCTGATGTGTCCTTTAGATAAGAAATTAGTTCAAACAACTCCATAATATATCACTCCTATTTTTAATATGACATAAGACCTAGATAATTTTATATCGGCTTATTTGCATGATAGTATTAGTGAGGAAAGTTGAAAAGTGTATAAATTTTACACTTATTTGTGAATAATTTTAGCTGGGAAGATACTTTTAGATTGTTATTGTCATTAGTTCAACAGTACCCGATTTATTATTTGCTACCCATTATTTGCTATGCTATAATATTTTTTGTGCTTGGGATGGTTTGATTTGGGAGGAAAAAGGCTATGGAAAACAAATTGCTGTCGATTGTTGTCCCTGTATATAATGAGCAGGAAGTAATTGATGAAACCTTCAGGCGATTATCTTCAGTTTTCAAAGATTTTTTTATGAGGGTAGAGTACATTTTTGTTAACGATGGAAGTAAGGATAATACTTATTTTATATTGAAAGAAATTGCATCAAAAAATCCGGAAGTACGTGTTATTAACTTTGCCAGAAATTTTGGACATCAAATTGCCATCACGGCTGGTATGGATTATGCAAAAGGAGATGCAATTGTTATAATTGATGCCGATTTGCAGGACCCTCCCGAGGTTATACTGGAAATGGTGAACAAATGGAAGGAAGGTTACGATGTTGTATATGGAAAGAGATTACAGAGAGATGGAGAAACCTTCTTTAAAAAGTTTACTGCAAAGGTATTTTACAGATTCCTTGACAGCATGACCGATGTTAAATTGCCAGTGGATGTAGGAGATTTCAGACTTATTGACCGAAAGGTCTGTGATGCAATGAAATGTCTTCCCGAAAGATCCAGGTACGTAAGAGGATTGGTTAGCTGGGTGGGCTTCAGGCAAACCAGTGTAGATTATCACAGAGAAAAGCGGTTTGCCGGACAGACCAAATACCCCCTGAGAAAAATGTTGAAGCTTGCCGGGGACGGAATATTTTCATTTTCATATAAGCCTTTGAAGCTTGCAACATTTATTGGTATGCTTGTATCTGCATTCAGTTTTATATATCTTATAGTAGTTCTTATTCAAAAATTTGTGAAAAATGATGTTGTATCCGGTTGGGCTTCATCCATAGCAGTCACGCTTTTTTTAAATGGTGTAATGCTGATAGTTATTGGTATTATGGGAGAATATGTCGGAAGAATATATGAAGAAGTAAAAGCAAGACCCCTTTATATAATTGGAGAATTAATGGGGTTTGAGGAGCAGGAAAAAAAAGAATAGCCGGATATTTGCATTTTTTTCAAAGGGACATTGGTTGTCTTCAGTGTCCGGTTGTGGAATAATAAGTAGGTACAGTTAATTGTTATAAAAACACTTTGTTGGGGGTTGGTTTATGAAACAGTATCTTGAACTATGTGAACATATTTTAAAGAATGGTGTAAGGAAGGAAGACAGAACCGGTACAGGGACTATAAGCACCTTCGGATATCAAATGAGGTTCAACCTCCAGGAAGGCTTTCCTCTGCTGACGACGAAAAAGCTTCACCTTAAGTCAATAATACATGAACTCCTTTGGTTTATAAAGGGTGAAACCAATATAAAATATCTTAAGGATAATGGTGTCTCCATTTGGGATGAATGGGCTGATGAGAACGGCGATTTGGGTCCCATATATGGACACCAATGGAGGTCCTGGGATACTGCAGATGGAAGGCAAATCGATCAATTAAGCGATGTAATTTCCCAGATAAAAAATAACCCTGATTCCAGAAGACTGATAGTTTGTTCCTGGAATGTGGGAGAACTGGATAAAATGGCACTGCCGCCATGTCATTGCTTTTTTCAGTTTTATGTGGCAAAAGACACCTTGTCCTGTCAATTGTATCAGAGAAGTGCAGATGTTTTTTTAGGTGTACCTTTTAACATTGCATCCTATTCTCTGTTTACCATGATGGTAGCCCAGGCATGCGGTTTAAAGGCTGGAGAATTTGTTCACACTCTGGGGGATGCACATATTTATCTTAATCATATTGATCAGGTAAATCTTCAACTTACAAGGGAACCAAGAGCACTTCCAAAGATGACGTTAAATCCTGAAGTTAAAAATATATTTGATTTCAGATATGAAGATTTCACACTGTCGGATTATAACCCGCACCCGCATATAAAGGGAGAAGTGGCAGTATGATTTCAATGATTTGGGCTATGGGAAAAGATAATGCGCTGGGCTGCAAAAACAGAATGCCCTGGTACCTGCCTGCAGATTTTGCCTATTTTAAAAAAGTGACCTTGGGAAAACCTGTAATTATGGGGAGAAAAACCTTTGAATCAATTGGTAAACCTCTTCCCGGCAGAAAGAATATAATAATTACCAGAAATCAGGAGTTTAAATGTGAAGGATGCACAGTAGTTGATTCTATTGAAAAGGCTAAAGAATATTCTGTAGATGTGGAAGCATTTGTAATAGGCGGTGCTGAAATATATAAAGCATTTCTTCCATGGGCTGATAAACTATATGTTACTTTAATTGACGAGAAATTTGAAGCAGATGTGTATTTCCCACAGATAGATTATTCACAGTGGGAGCTTATTTCAAGTGAACCGGGCCCAAAGGATGATAAAAATCCCTATGACTATAAGTTTCTTGTCTATAAACGTAAGTGATGTAGAATTTACATTGCTGTAATCTCACAGGCATGATAACTTACACTATAAAATTATGAAAAAATATAGAATATTAAAAAATTAGTTTGACAAATGAATTATTCTCTGGTATCATATTTATGCAAAACAAGAAGAAGTTTTCCACTTCTCACCTAGCGAACTTTTTGATTTGCAGGGTTAATATCGGTTATTAAGTATACTATATGTGTACTGACTGAGATTATGAGAATATTAGTGGATACTTGCTTCTATCCACTTTTTTTATTGTTTTTTATTATTAAGGTACTTGAAGTTAATCTTCTGCCTATTATATTCGGAGGTGTCAGTTATTAGCAAAAATGAATTATTGATCAATGAGGAAATCAGGGACAAAGAGGTCAGACTTATCGATACTGACGGTACTATGCTTGGTATCATGTCGACTAAGGAAGCCCAGAAGATTGCTAATTCTAAAAATCTTGATTTAGTTAAGATTGCACCACAGGCTTTACCACCTGTATGCAAGATAATGGATTATGGCAAATATATGTTTGAACTTGCCAAGAAAGAGAAAGAAGCAAGAAAAAATCAAAAGATCATAAACATAAAAGAAGTCAGAGTATCTCCTTCAATAGAGGAACATGATTTTGAATTCAAGGTTAAGAACGCATATAAATTCTTGAAAGATGGAGACAAGGTTAAGGTTTCTGTTAAGTTTAGAGGGAGAGAAATGCATTACACCTCAATAGGCAATGAGATTCTTGATAAGTTTGCTGAAGCAGTAAAAGACGTTGGAGTGGTTGAGAAGAAACCAAAACTTGAAGGCAAGAGTATGATAATGATACTTAATCCAAAGCAGTAGGATAGGAGGAGAATAAATATGCCAAAGTTAAAGACTCATAGTGCATCAAAGAAGAGATTCAGAGTAACGGCTACAGGAAAAATAAAAAGAGGACAGGCATGGAGAAGCCATAGACTTGTTTCCAAAGCGACAAAAGCAAAGAAGCACCATAGACTGGGTGCGTATGTTTCGGCTGCTAACGAAGCTGCTATCAGAAAACTTATTCCATATAAATAAGAGGGAGGATGAAGGTTTATGGCAAGAGTTAAAGGTGCGATGAGAACTCGCGCAAGACATAAAAAAGTATTAAAGCTTGCGAAAGGTTATTTTGGAGCAAAGAGCAAGCTTTTTAGAATGGCTAATCAGGCTGTAATGAAGTCTTTAAATTATGCTTATAATGACAGAAGAGCAAAGAAGAGAGATTTCAGAAAGCTTTGGATAGCAAGAATAAATGCTGCTGCAAGAATTAATGGTTTAAGCTACAGCAAATTTATAAGTGGATTAAAGAAATCTGGAATTGAGCTTAACAGAAAAGTTCTCGCTGATATGGCAGTGAACGATGCAGCTGCATTTGCTCAGCTGGCTGAATTAGCTAAATCTGCAAAATAAGAATTATAATCTGTATAATAAAAGGGGCTGCCCAATAGCAGCCCCTTTAAGTTTTGTTTAATAAAAGACATCTTACTCTTTACAGCATTACACAAATGCAAGATACTATAATTATATTGTATCTATTAATTAAAAGATACTGTAATTATTTTGGTGTAGGTGTTTGGTGTAGGTAATTATGAATAAGGTTATTTTCTTGGTTGATATGAATGCTTTTTTCATTAGCTGTGAAATGTCCAGAAGACCTGAAATTATAGGAAAGCCTGCCGCTGTCGCAGGAGATCCCAAAAACAGAAGTGGAATAATTCTGGCAGCTAATTATGAAGCAAGGAAATTCGGTGTGAAAACAACTATGGTAATCCATCAGGCTTTAAAGCTATGTCCAGGTATGATACTTATTCCACCTGACCATCATTACTATGAGGCAAAATCCTCTGAAGTGATGTCACTTTTGGAGAACTATTCTCCCTTAATTGAACAGAATAGTATTGATGAGGCCTGGATTGATATGACGGGAACAGAAAATTTGTTTGGGAAGCCAATGGATGCTGCCCGCAGAATTATGAATGACATTCATGAGGGATTAGGTCTTTGGTGTTCAATAGGCATTTCTGAAAACAAGTATTTGGCAAAAATTGCTTCTGAAATGAAGAAGCCAATGGGCATCACTGAACTGTGGGTTAATGATATTAAAGAAAAGCTGTGGCCCATGCAGGTGACCGAGATGTATGGAGTGGGTAAACAAACTGCGTTGAAGCTTAATAACATTGGTATCATGACAATTGGTGATCTTGCAGTATATGACACTAAAGCACTAATAAAGCTTCTCGGAAAACAGGGAGCAGAACTTCAGGCTCATGCCAACGGTATAGATCAGTCCCCGGTAACACCTCACACTTCAGGAGAGATGAAATCAATCGGCCGCTCAACAACCTTATCCCAAGATGTTACAGATATCGAGGATGTCAGGAATATATTTCTTGATATGTGTGAAGAAGTAGGATTTGATGCAAGAAAGCACAATAAAAAAGCAAGGACAATACAGATTACGATAAAATATTCCGACTTTCAGACTATCACAAGGCAGGTTGGCACTGAACCCACTAATTTAACAAGAGATATCTTTGAAATAGGTTTTTCCCTCCTTCGTAAAAACTGGAACAGTTTCAGACCGGTACGTCTTATAGGTGTAAGTATCAGTGGATTTGATAAGGAAATGATGTATCAGCAATTGTCTCTTTTTGATGGAGATGAAAATCTTGGTCAATCAGCAAAGGAAGAAAAACTGGAGAGAGCTATTGATAACATAAGGTTGAAACACGGGCTGGGTTCAGTGACAAGAGCAGTACAAATAAAAAAGACTGGCATTTGACCAATATAAAAATTTATAAATCAAAAGACCATTTTTAATATAAATGGCCTTTTGGATTTTTAACTTAAATATTATTAACATATTAAGTAATCAGACAAATCAAAGTAGGTTAATTTAAATGAGGCCTTATATTACAGGTATCTCAATTTGGCCTGCATGGTATTTTTTAACATTTGCCTTTGTTTTTCAAAAATGTATCTGGTAAGAATATCTGAATCCTTAGGTGATATTTTTAAATAATGTAAGCCAACCTCATATTTCTTGCTCTTCTCATATGATGAACGGATGACCTGAGCCAATACCCTAACTGAGGCCAAGCCTTCCAGATCTATGGTAACATAAAGAACCGCACCAGGTGCTATTGATTTGTCAATTACTATACAGAATCCGCTGCCACTGATATTTTTCGTAAATGCAGATGATAATTGTGCATTATCAATATCTGGGAATTCCAAATTATCAGTACTAATTAGTTGCTCATCAATAACGGCATATGTACATGAAAGAACTACATCCAGTCTGTAAAAGCGTCTTCTTTGAATTTTATTAAATTCACTGGCTATAGTGATGTCAAAAATGTCTAATGCACCGCTTTTTCTTTGACCACTGACAACACCTTTAAAGTATAAAAGCTCATGCTTTTCATTTAAATAGTAAATAATAATATTTGTGCCTTTAGAAAGGAATTTCAATTTTCCTTCACGCATAGGTGATGCAATACTTATAGTATTATCATCAACAACATCAACCATTTGACTTATATAGCTGGTAGTATTTTCGATAGTATTACTATCATTTTCGGGAATCTCCACTTCCAATTTAGTTCCAATCTTAATGTCTCTCGCGTTCATTGAAAATCTCCCTATCATTAAATTTATTGTTAAGTAAATTTTAATATTCTTTATTACATTATATTCTATTATTAGTGTTTTTTCAGTAAAAATTTTAATTAAAATCAAAAAAAGTTATAGTTTAAATAAATTTGCTTTATCATATAATATACTATTAATGTTATGATAACGACTTTAAGGACCTATAAAAGGTTTAAAGGATTGGATAAAAAAGAAAATCAATTTGTAAGAATCAATTTATGTAAAGTGGAAAAGCCTGAAATGTGAGAGTGGACATGGCATTAAATGTGGTATATAATAATCCCTAGTCTACGGTATTTATGCTGAAACCTATAGTAATCTGTAACCTATAGTGATCTGTAACTAATATGTCATGTAGAGCATTACATAAGTTTGAATAGATAGGTGTGATTTAAGTTTTGAAACCATATTTTAATGAGGATAAATATACAACCTCAGGAAATAAAAGATGCTTGACAGATAAATTGTTTCTGAATACAAGATGGTATTTTGTGTACGGATATGGAAAAGAAGTAATAAAAGGGAGAAATTTGGCTGTCAAAAACCGTTTCGATAAAGAAAAATGGGTAAGTGGCAGCTATAAAATAATCGAAAACATTGAAAAGAGTGGTGGAAAGATTTTTATTGAAGGCTTGGACAACATAAAGAAGGTTGATGGGCCTGTTGTTTTTGTCAGCAACCATATGAGTACTCTGGAGACCTTTGTTTTTCCGTGTATTATTGTTCCCTATAAGGATATTACTTTTGTTGTAAAGGAAAGCCTGATATCCATTCCTTTGTTTGGTCACATTATGAGAAGTTGTAATCCTATAGTTGTTTCAAGAAAGAACTCACGCCAGGACCTTCTAAAGGTTTTAACACAGGGAAAGGAATTTATTTCCAGGGGAACTTCAATAGTTTTGTTCCCGGAAGGTACAAGACAGAATAAATTTGACCCTGAAAAGTTCAATTCGTTGGGAATTAAGCTTGCTAAGGAGGCAGGAGTGCCTGTTATTCCAATTGCCATAAAAACAGATTTCTGGAAAAATGGAAAGTTGATAAAGGATATTGGGCCTATTTGCAGAAAGGAGCCGGTTTGCATTTCCTTCGGAGAGCCGATATACATTTCGGGAAATGGTAAAGCTGAACACAAACAGGTTATAGAATTTATATCAGCAAAGGTAGAAGAGTTTGAAAAACTTAAAGTAAAACTTACAAACATTTAGTCTTGCCAAATTGCAATGTTAGTAATAAAATATATTAATGTAATGTTTCGGGAATTAGCGCAGTTTGGTAGCGCGCTTGGTTCGGGACCAAGAGGCCGGGAGTTCGAGTCTCCCATTTCCGACCATTGTAAACAGCAGGTTTGAATTATTTCAAATTTGCTGTTTTTTTATAACACTGCTATAAATCCGCCTGAATTGGGTTCTGATTTTCAAATTTTATAGGCCTTTATTCAAATTAAAATTTTGGTAAATAGCGGAGAGTAGATGATAACAACTATCGGTATATTTGACTTTTCATGCTCCACATGCTAAAATACAAGACAAATTAGGTATATAAGTGTGTAAGGCTTATTACTATATATACCTAATATTCAACCGATGCAAAGGCGCATAGGGGTGATTCCCTTATGCGCCTATATTTTTTGACAGAATAAGTTGTAACTGGAAATTTATGAAAAAACATAATAAAAGCTTGAATTTGTAAATTTGAATTTGTAAATAAGTTTACAATATTGGTTAATGGATTAGGGGTGAAATTTATGGCTATTACTTTGGCAAAACTATGTGCCAATGCAGAAAGTACTTACGGTATGAAACTGCTGGCAGGGGCTTCGGGGCTTGATAATTATGTAAGATGGGTTCATATGATTGAAGACAGAGAGGTTCCGAGTTTTCTGCACGGCAACGAACTGGTTTTTACAACTGGAATAGCTCAAACAGGCAAGGAATGGATGCTGGACTTTGCCTCCTCCATGTTAACCAAAAAAGCCTGTGGACTTGTATTAAACCTCGGGCCATATATTGAATCTGTTCCGGAAAATATTATAGAATTTTGTGAAACACATAGCCTTCCACTATTTACAGTACCCTGGTCAGTCAGACTTATTGATATTACCTATGACTTTTGTCGAAGAATAATTGCCAGTGAGGAAGTTGAGATGAACCTCGCTACTGCAGTAAGAAATCTCATATTTATGCCTCAGGAGGATAAAGTTTATAAGCCTATCCTTGAAAAAAATGGTTTTTATCCTGATTCATTATATACGGTAGCTGCTGTGGAGCCCATTAGTGAAAGTGGGACATATCCCACCGAAGATGAATATGAAGAGCTGAAGCATTTAACCCATAGTGTTTTGGGGAAGGCAGGTCGGTTATCCAGTTTTTTTATATATGATAGAAAAATTATAGCCATTTTACAGGAATTCTCAGAAAAGCAAATTGATGAATTTCTTGAAGTTCTTCAAAAAAAATGTGAGCTACAGGGATTCAAGTATAGACTCCATGCTGGAGTAAGCCCAACGGGCAAGGGATATACTTTTATATCCGAAGGTTACAACAAGGCTGTTATGGGACTTCGGATAGCGAGGCTTCATAACCGAAAAAGTGTCAGATATCAGACAATGGGGTTGTATAAACTGATAGTTTCTGTAAAAGACAATAATATTCTTTCTGAATTATACAAAGAAAGTCTTGGGGTACTTGAGGAATTTGATGAGAAAAACGGAACAGATTATATGACCACTTTGAGATGCTACCTTGAGCATAATTCAAGTGTTCAGGAGGTAGCAAAAATGACCTACGTACATAGAAATACCGTTAACTATAAAATTAAAAGGATCCGGGAGATTCTTAAATGTGATTTTGACTATGAAAACAAACTGAAATTAATGCTGGCATTCTTTATAAAAGACCTTCTATAGACATTAAAACTGATAATGTCTATTTTTCTTGACAGATATAAAAAATAAGTTGATAATTACATACGTGTGACCTTTCAGATTAATATCTGTAACAGGTCATTTATGTAATTTATTGCAGATAGCTGCTGTATGCTGTAAATCAGGTGAATTTTTATAGGCGCACCTGAAACAGGTATTTTAGTAGAAGGTATTTTAAATGTTAAAAAAACGGGGAATATTATTAAATACAGATTTATATATAGCTTGGTGTAAATAGTATTACTATTTTGCATGTGTTCTGCTATAATAAATTTGTAAATTATATGGCAGAAGTAAAAAAGAATAATTTGTTCTTTTTTTTTGCTTTTTTATTACAACGTGAATAGGTAATAACTGTAAATCATCATGCGTTCATAAATTAAAAAACACAAAAACGCATATTATTTCTTGCATATGACAAATGTACAAAGATGGGGGAAAATATGGGAATTAAACTCTCGGATAAAATATTAAAAAGTGTTGAAAAACCATCAAGATATACTGGGAATGAGTGGAACAGTATCAAGAAGGACCCAAACAGTGTGAACATACGGTTTGCTTTTTGCTTTCCCGACACCTATGAAATAGGAATGTCACATCTGGGGATGAAAATACTCTACCACCTGTTGAATGAAAGACAGGACTGTTATTGTGAAAGAGTTTTTGCTCCATGGACAGACATGGAAAGTAAGATGAGGGAAAATAATATCCCACTCTACTCTCTCGAAAGCAAAGATCCAATAAAGAATTTTGATTTTGTTGGCTTTACCCTACAGTATGAAATGAGCTTCTCAAATATTGTAAATATGCTTGATCTTGCTGGGATCCCGGTTCTTGCAGAGGAAAGAGGTCCGGATGCACCTTTTGTTTGTGCAGGAGGTCCCTGTGCATATAATCCTGAACCACTGGCTGACATTATCGACTTCTTCATGATGGGAGAAGGAGAAGAGATAATTAATGAGGTAATGGATGCGTACAACAGATGGAAAGGCACTGGTAAAACAAGACAGGACTTTCTTGAGGACATTGTAAAAATAGAAGGTATATATGTACCGTCATTTTATAAGTTTACTTATAATGACGATGGGACTATTAAAGAATTTATTCCTCTGAAACCTCATTATCCAGTAAAAATAAAGAAGCGAATTATTAAGGACATGGATAAGGCCTACTTCCCCGAAAAAATAATTGTTCCTTATACTGACATAGTACATGACAGAATAATGCTGGAGATATTCAGAGGATGTACAAGAGGCTGCCGTTTTTGCCAGGCAGGCTTTATATACAGACCTGTACGGGAGAAAAGCCCCGAAAGGTTGCTTGAACTGGCGCGGAAACTTGAGGAAAGCACAGGATATGAAGAGATATCACTCACTTCCCTAAGCACAAGTGATTATACAGGACTGGAGCAATTGACAACAGGCCTTCTTGAAGATATGGAGGAAAGGAAGGTCAATTTATCCCTTCCTTCCCTGAGAATAGATTCATTTTCGCTGGATCTGATGGAAAAGGCACAAAAGGTTCGGAAAAGTGGACTCACTTTTGCACCGGAGGCCGGTACCCAAAGGTTAAGAGATGTTATTAATAAAGGTGTTACAGAGGAGGATTTGCTGAAGGCTGTTTCACTGGCCTTTAACGGCGGCTGGAGCAGCGTGAAGCTGTACTTCATGATGGGTCTGCCCACAGAAACCCTTGAAGATGTTGAAGGCATTGCAGACCTGGCGTACAAAGTTGTTGACGTATATAAAAATGTACCCCGGGAAAAAAGAGGTAAAAACCTGAATGTTACCGTCAGCACAGCTACCTTTGTACCAAAAGCTTTTACACCTTTCCAGTGGGAGCCCCAGGACAGTATAGAGAATGTGCATCAAAAGCAGATGCACCTAAAGGATAAAATACGTTCAAAACAGATCACATATAATTATCATGAGAATAAACTGAGCTTTCTGGAGGCTGTTTTTGCCAGGGGGGATAGAAGAGTATGCAAGGTTTTAATAAAAGCCTGGCAGATGGGCTGTAAATTTGACGGCTGGGGAGAGCATTTCAAATACGAGGTTTGGATGAAGGCCTTTGAAGAATGTGGTGTTGACCCATATTTTTATGTTACCCGAAGAAGAGATTATGAAGAGGTTTTACCTTGGGATCATATTGACGTGGGAGTAACCAAGAAATATTTAATAAGTGAAAGTAAAAAAGCAAAAGAAGGTAAGGTAACACCAAATTGCCGGATGGACTGCGGCGGCTGTGGTGCTGCTGTCTTTAAAAGCGGAATCTGTTAAATATAATAATAAATGCAAGTGATTGTGACCTGCATGTCAGAACATGTGGTCCGGGAGGTTTATCTTGGTTAATATTCGAATAAAATTTAGACGTGGTGAAGAGGTTAAATTTATTTCTCATTTGGATTTAATGAAGGTATTTGAACGAGCTATAAGGCGGGCAAGATTACCCATTGCTTACTCTCAGGGCTTCAATCCTCATCCATCCATGGTTTTTGGACTGCCCATGAGTGTAGGAGTTACCAGCGAAGCTGAGTACGGTGATTTTGAAATTACTGATGACAGTCTTTCGATGAATGATTTTATCAAAAGACTCAACGACCAGCTGCCTGATGGCCTGGAAGTATTAGCTGCAAAGCCAAGAAAATCAAAGCAGAATATAATGGCTACTATTGCAGCTTCAGAATATGTTGTAGTAGTTGGAACAGAGCTGGAGTGCGATGAGAAGAGCTTTAGAAACAGTATAAAAAAATATCTTTCTCAAAAAGAGATAATTGTTAAAAAGCGGACTAAGAGCGGAATAAAGGATACCGATATCAGAAGTATGATTTATGATTTAGATTTTGAACTTCAACCCTTAGGAGATATTAATATAATTAAACTGTCAATGCTGGTCAGTGCCGGAAGCAAGGCAAACCTCAAGCCTGAGCTGCTTGTTGATTCTTTTTTTGAAATGCTTGGAGGAAGCTTTGAAATTGACCGAATTCATAGATCCAAATTATTTGTTAAAGCTGGTGAGGAACTGTTGGATCCTATGGATGGAAAGGTTTTATAACGAGCTTCGTTTATTGCTGAAATGGTAAGAAATTTATTCTGTAATTAAAATTTTTACCATAAGTTATGTGTATCCTGCTCTTTGATTGATAATAAATTAAAGCACAGGATTACTTAGAACTGCGACGGAATGGAGATTGTAAATGATTAACGAGATAATTGTGGATGTCGGTGTTGGTGAAGTCAGAGTTGGAATCCTGGAAGACAAGGAATTAGCCGAAATATACATTGAAAGAACAAGCCATCAGGGACTTGTGGGTAATATATACAGAGGCAAGGTTTGCAGTGTACTGCCCGGTATGCAGGCAGCCTTTATTGATATAGGCTATGAGAAGAATGCATTTTTATATGTTGGTGATGCCATACCTCAGAAAGAGTATTCCGATGATGAAATAGATGTGTATCGTGACTACACAGATTATAATATAACCGACCTTCTTAAAGTGGGTCAGGAGATTACTGTTCAGGTAATTAAGGAGCCTATCGGAACAAAGGGGCCAAGAGTCTCAACCCACATTACTCTTCCGGGCAGAAATCTGGTTTTACTTCCCAATGCTGATTATATTGGAATTTCACGCAGAATTGAAGATGAAAATGAAAGGCAGAAACTAAAAAAAATTGCCGAAAACTTAAAGCCGGAAAATATGGGGCTTATTGTTCGAACGGCATCGGAAGGTAAGGAAGAGGCTGACTTTATTGATGATGTTTCCTTTTTGACAAAACTCTGGTCCAAGATAAAGCAGGCTGAAAGCAGTGGACCTGTGCCAAGATGCATTCACAAAGACATCAACCTGATATACAGATCGGTCAGGGATTTATTTACAAGGAATATTGACAAGTTTATTATAAACGATGAAAAGGAGTATTACAAAGTACTTGAACTGGTTGAGATGATATCTCCGGCATTAAAAAACAGGGTAGAACTTTTTAGCAAGGACTACGCAATATTTGACTATTATCAGATTGAGTCAAAAATTGAGAGAGCACTTGCCAGAAAAGTGTGGCTTAAATGCGGTGGATATATAATTATAGACAAAACAGAAGCCCTTACTGTTATTGATGTCAATACCGGCAAGTTTGTGGGAAATAACAACCTGGAAGATACTGTGCTGATAACAAATATGGAGGCTTCGAAAGAAATTGCAAAACAGCTGAGGTTAAGGGATATCGGAGGCATAGTAATAATTGATTTTATTGATATGAATGATCCTGAGCATCAGCAGATGGTTTTGGACTCACTGAAACAAAGTCTGAAAAATGACAGGACTAAAACAATTGTATTGGGGATGACAGGTCTCGGCCTTGTAGAATTGACCAGAAAGAAAATTCGTCAGGAACTTGCTACAGTTATGAATTGTGATTGTCCATGCTGTGACGGAAATGGCCGGGTTTTTACTGCTGAAACTCATGCTATGAATATTCTGAGAGAAATAAGGGAATATCTTAAAACATCATCGGTAAATAATATAAGGGTTGAGGTACATACATCTGTAGCCCCAATTATTGAGAATTATACCGATAAGCTTATTCAGGAATACTCCAATGTTCCCGGATGTGTCATAACAGTATGTCCTGTCAATGATATAAAAATAGGAGGATTCAGGATATTATCTAAAGCAGAATCTAAATAGAATATTAGTGATTAATTATGGAAAATGTGTTGTTTCAGATAATCATTGACCTCCCGAAAAATATCCTATAAGCCGCTGAACCGCTGAACCTGAATTTTTTGGAGATTGACAAGGTTCACATGCTGTGATAGAATATATCGGTAGCCGCTCGGCCAAGGCTTCCAAATATAGTCTTATTGGAGCATTTCAATGGGATTATTGCCTGTGATGAACGCAGATAATGCGTGTATACGTCATGTAGGCCGGCGAGACTGTTAGTAGGAGGTGTATCAAATGTACGCTATCATAATGACTGGTGGAAAACAGTATAAAGTACAGGAAGGCGATGTTGTTTTCTTAGAAAAGCTCGCTGCTGATGAAGGATCCACTGTTACTTTTGACAAGGTTCTTGCAGTTTCTAAAGACGGTAAGGTTTCTTTCGGAGCTCCTCTGTTGGATACTGCTACTGTTAGTGGTAAGGTTCTTGGCCATGGTAAAGGTGAAAAGATTATAGTTTTCAAATACAAAGCTAAGAAGAACTACAGAAGAAAACAAGGTCACAGACAACCTTACACAAAAGTTCAAATCGAAAAGATTAACGCGTAAGGGTTAATAATTAATGATCAATGTAAATATATGCAGGGATAAAGCAGGAAATATAAAAAGATTCGTCGTTAAAGGACATGCAGGTTTCGCAAGAGAAGGCAAAGATATTGTGTGTGCAGCAGTATCTGCTGTTGCATATACAGCAGCCGGAGCTCTTGAGGACCTCATCGGTATCAAGGATTTTTATGAAGAGAGACATGGTTTTATGACATGCTCCATAGATGTTGATATTTCGCCTGAACTGAAGCACGATGCCGAAGTAATAATGGCTACTGCTGAGATAGGGTTCAAACAGATAGAGCTTGCTTTCCCCAAACATGTAAAGGTAATGGATGAGGAGGTGTAATCTCATGTTAAAGATTAATTTACAGCTTTTTGCTCATAAAAAAGGTGTTGGTAGTTCAAGAAACGGCCGTGACAGTGAAGCTAAAAGACTTGGTGTTAAAAGAGCTGACGGTCAATTCGTTTTAGCTGGTAATATTCTTGTTCGTCAAAGAGGTACAAAGATTCATCCTGGCGTAAACGTTGGAAAGGGTTCTGATGATACCTTGTTTGCACTGAAGGATGGAAGAGTTAAGTTTGCAAGACTTGGCAGAGATAAGAAGCAGGTTATGATAATTGCTGAGTAAAATTTATCGCATTAAAATTATAAAGTAGGAAATGTGATATACATTTTCTACTTTTTTAATGCTTTTATTTGATTAACTTTTATTTGATTAAATTGATTATTGTATATTGATTTTTTGGTTATTTTGTTCTAATATTTGTATACTAATCATACTAACTTAGATTATAGCGCCCCAGTTTATGTACATTTTTTGAGAAAAATTCCCTTTACATATGATTTTTAATTGGATTTTTAAACATGTACTTACTGGGTATTTTTAATATTCAGTTACTTGGGTATAATAAAGTCAGTTAATATACTGATAAGGAGAATGGAGCATAAGATGTTTGTTGATAGTGCTAAAATATATGTAAAAGCTGGCAATGGCGGAAATGGAATGGTTTCTTTTCACCGTGAAAAATACATAGCGGCCGGTGGACCTGACGGTGGTGACGGCGGAAAAGGCGGAGATGTTATATTACAGGTGGATAAGGGGCTTAATACCCTGATAGACTTCAGATATAAAAAGCATTTCAAAGCTGAGTCCGGTCAGGATGGCGGACCATCCAACTGTTCCGGTAAAAACGGAGAGGACCTGATAATAAAAGTACCTTTAGGTACTATGGTTAAGGATGAGGATACGGGAATGGTCCTTGTTGACCTTGTCAAACCCGACCAGACATATATAATAGCCAGGGGCGGCAAGGGAGGTAAAGGAAATCAGCATTTTGCTACTCCCACCAGACAGGTGCCTAACTTTGCGAAAAGCGGTGACCTTGGCGAAGAAAGAAATTTAATATTGGAATTGAAAATGATTGCAGATGTGGGCTTGTTAGGTTATCCCAATGTAGGCAAGTCAACAATATTGTCAATGGTTTCCGCTGCCAAGCCAAAAATTGCAAACTATCATTTTACAACTTTGGTCCCCAATCTTGGAGTAGTAAAGATTGAACAGGGTAATAGCTTTGTAATTGCTGACATTCCCGGGCTTATTGAAGGAGCACATGAGGGTGTTGGACTGGGTCATGAGTTTTTAAGACATGTGGAAAGAACAAAACTTCTTATTCATGTAGTTGATGTTTCAGGAATTGAAGGCCGTGACCCAATCAATGATTTTGATACTATAAATGCAGAGCTTGAAAAATATAATGCTGTACTTGCTTCCAGACCTCAGGTGGTAGCTGCCAATAAGATGGACATACCAGGTTCTGAAGAAAATTTTGAACGCTTTAAGAAGGAGATTGAAGGCAGAGGCTATAAGGTATTTGGAATATCTGCTGCAACAAACAAGGGATTGAAAGAGTTGATGTACTATGTTTCCAATACATTAAGCACGCTTCCGGACACTATCCTGCTGGAGGATAGCAATGAGGAAGTGGTTGTATATACTGCTGAGGAGGAAAAACCCTTTGAGATCCGTATTGAAAATGGTGTCTATGTGGTAGAGGGAAATTGGGTCAGGAAGGTTCTGGGTTCAACTAACATAAATAACTATGAATCTCTGCAATATTTCCAGAGAGCTCTGAAGAGGAAGGGTGTTATTGCTGCTCTTGAGGCTATGGGAATAGAAGAAGGGGACACAGTAAGAATATTGGATACTGAGTTTGATTATACAAGATAAATGTTCAAATGCGTATAGGTGTAGATGGGAGAATATTATGTTAACAGGTAAACAAAGGAGCTATCTAAGAGCATTAGCAAATGACCTGCAACCAATATTTCAGGTTGGAAAAGGTGGAATAAACGATAATATGATTAAACAGTTTTCCGATGCACTCGAAGCAAGAGAGCTTATAAAAGCTACTGTACTTCGGAATGCTGAATGCGACACAAGAACTGTTGCGGAAGAAATTGCTGAAGCAGTTGATGCGGAGCTGGTACAGGTGATCGGTAATAAGTTTGTATTATACAGGGAATCAGAGAAAAATCCTGTAATTGAATTACCGTAAAATTGTGAGTCATTTATAATGCATCTTACATATTCTGGGAATGGAGTGCTTGTTTAGTGAATATACTATAAGTATTTCAGTAAATAAACCATTTCCGGAGGTAAGTTATGCAAAATGAAGTAAACTTAAATAATATAAATGAAATGGATATAAATAATTATGAATACAAATACATTGATATCCAGGAAATTAAAAAAATCAGTGATAAGACTCTTCTGCAAAGAGTGGAAAAGACATATGATTTTTTAAAATTGTGCGAAGCTTATCATCATAATGTAAAGGATGACTATAGCAAAAAAAAGATTGCAAGTCTTAGAGTGGATATTGTTAAATACCAGCTTGAGCTATTAATTAGGGAATGCTTTGTCAGAGGACTGAAGCACGGCTTAAAAATGATATGAAAAAAGCAATACTCCGTAAAACGGAGTATTGCTTTTAAAATGCTACTTAAAATATTTCTAGTCTTCATTAATAACTGACATGATTTTCTTATATAACTTTTCAGAGTTGGCTGACCAGTTATTACATATTTTTTTTGCATCATTTCTGCTGCCCACAGTTAATTTTAAGTCAATGTAAGTAAAGCTTCCTTCACATATTTTAAGGTTTGTAACATACTCATTTTCATTGACTGCTACAAAATCCGCCACTACCTTGGTTTCATTGATAGTTTTCTTTTTATATTCTGATAAAGCCTCGTCAATTCGGGATTTCGTACCTGCAGGTATCAATGAAACAAAATAATCCAGACTCTGCTTACCAGTCGGTGATATTTTATAGGATTTCTTATCATTTACATCGAACTTTTCCAGCAACTTACCATCACAAAGCTCATCCAGGTATTGCTGCAAGAATATGTAGTCCATTAATTTATTCTCAAGTATGATTTTAGTAATAAGCAGATTTGGTACCGGAGCTTCAATATTATTGATAATGTAAAGTAATATGAGTTTATTTTCAGCAAGTTCTCTATTGCTCTCTACTGAATTCATAATACCTCCTGGAGTATTTGTAATGAATATATACTGTAATATAACAGGGGTACGATTTATGCTATAATATATTATCAGTATTAAGTATTAAATATTAAGTACTATATTAATAAAATTCTGGTTGATATTATTCTGTTAATTATATTTTCTTATAAAATATTTTATTATTATAGCATAGTAAAGTATAAGCCGCAACATATTACCGGAATTGGAGGTTTCAGTGATTAAAGACACAGCAAATAAAAGCAACATAAATAATGACATAATTAAAGAAATTCGGGCCCTAATATACTCCATGGGAGGGTCATTTTTCGGATTTTCAAATATTGGGGATTATCTTCCTCAACAGCTTAGAGATTATCCCTACGCAGTAACCTTTGGGATAAGGCTCTCGGATGCCATAATTGATGAAATTGACCAAAAGCCTACATTTACATATTTTAATCACTATCGTTCGGTTAATGCCTTAATTGATCAAATTTCCCTGCGAGTAGTACTTTTGCTTAATGGGGAAGGCTACAATGCTTATTCCATAGCTGCTTCCCAGTCTATTCCCACTTCACCTGTGCCTTATAGCGGAGTAATTCCTCATAAAACGGGAGCTGTACATTCAGGCCAGGGCTGGATTGGTAAAAACGGACTGTTTATCCATAAGGAATATGGGCCGCGCGTAAGATTGGGAACTGTATTGACTGACCTGGAGCTGCCCTGTGATAATAAGCCAATGACTAGTCAGTGTTCCGGATGTAATAAATGTGTTACTGCCTGCCCTGCAATGGCTCTAATGGGAAATGAATGGAGCATGGGAGTTGAAAGAGAGCACATTGTTGATGCCAGAGCATGTTCTGAATATATGAATCAGAACTTTAAAAACATTGGCCGTGGTTCTGTTTGTGGTATCTGTATCAAAGTGTGCCCGTATTCAAAGAGAAATAAATCTGTGAATCTATAAGCAATTATGATAGGGTATAAAGTAAAATCATTATAAATACAACCATTATAAATATAATTATAAATATAATTATATTTATAATGGGAATGTAATTTAAACCCAATAAATTTAAGTATTATAGTATAATTTATAAAAATATAAATAAATGACTTAAACATAACAAATATAAAAAGATAATATGAAAAGATAATATAAAAAGATAATATAAAAAAATAAAATAAAAAGATATAATCTAATTTAATTTAATAAAACATCTGAAAGGTATTTATTATGAACAAAACAGGTCTGATACACATATATACTGGCGAAGGCAAAGGTAAAACTACTGCCGCTCTGGGTCTGGGGATAAGAGCCTGCGGAAGTGGTATGAAGGTTCTTCTGGTGCAATTCTTGAAAAATATCCATACTGGTGAGCTTGAAATAATAAAAAGACTGGAGCCTGAATTTAAAGCAATCCGATCTTTTAGCCTAACAAAGTTTACATGGGACATGAGCCGTGAAGAACTGGAGCAAAGCTCCAGAGAAGCAGCAGAACTACTGAACCAGGTAAAAGATACCATATTAAAAGGGGAGTATGACCTTGTAATACTTGATGAAATACTTGGTGTCGTTTCTACGAAGCTTTTACCTGTAGAGGCAGTTTTGGATATTGTAAGAAATAAGCCTGATAAGGTTGAACTGGTTTTAACCGGGAGAGATGCTCATGAAGAGCTTATTAAAGCAGCTGATTATGTATCAGAGATAAAAGCTGTTAAACATCCCTTTGAAAAAGGAATAGCATCCCGAAAGGGGATTGAGTATTAGAGTAATAAAGCCTGCCCCGCTTAACCTTCACTTTGACTGTATTGCATGGTCTTAGAGGCAGGCTTATTATTACCTTTAATTATATTCTTATTTTTCTTATTACCCTTACTTGTCACATTTTACTACTTTTGCAGCGTTTCAAGATACATTTTCTTGTACTCCTTTGCTGATTTATCCCAGCTAAAGTCAGCTCTCATACCTCTTTCTACAAGAAGCTTCCAGATTTCCTTGCGGTTATAATAAAAGTCTACCGCTCTTCTTATTGTGTTTAACATGTCGTGTGCATTATAGTTAGTGAAGGAAAAACCGTTTCCGGCGCCGGTTTCTTCATTATACGAGAGAACTGTATCGTTCAGGCCGCCTGTTTCGCGAACTATTGGTACCGAACCGTATCTGAAGCTGAAAATCTGTCCCAATCCACAGGGTTCAAACAGGGAAGGCATTAAGAACATATCAGATCCGGCGTAAATTCTCTGTGCAAGAGTATCGCTGAAGGTGATGTTTGCAGATACCTTATCTTTATGCCAATAGGCAGCATTTTCAAATACATATTTGTAATGCTCATCACCCTTCCCCAATATGACCAGCTGCAAATCCATCTGAAGAATCTCCTCCAACACACATTCTATAAGGTCAAAGCCTTTTTGGGGAGTGAGTCTTGATATGATCCCTATTAACGGTACATCAGGTCTTACAGGCAAGCCCAGTTCTTCCTGCAGCCTTTTCTTATTTTCATATTTTAAGGAAATAGTATCTGCTGAGTAATTTACATATATTCTGTTATCGGTTTTGGGATCATTCTTTTCAAAATCAATTCCATTGAGTATACCGTATAAATCACGTGACCTCTGAACAAGTATATCTTTTAAACCTTCTCCATAAAAATCGGTTTTAATCTCCTGGGAATAGGTGGGGCTCACCGTACTGATTGAATTTGAATATACAAGTCCTGCTTTCATAAAGTTTACGCAGTCGAAATACTCAATTCCCTCCGGAGTAAAGTACTGCCAGTCAACATTCATCAAATCTGAAAGCACCTGCTTGGGGAATATACCCTGATACTTAAGATTATGAATTGTAAATACTGTTTTTATTTTACTGAAATAATCCTGTTTATAGTTGGCCTTAAGAAGCAAACTTACAATACCTGTCTGCCAGTCATTACAGTGAATTATATCAGGCTTAAATCCAATAAGAGGAAGCATTTCAATAATTGCCTTACTAAAAAAAGTAAATTGCTCTGCTTCATCATAGTGTCCGTACAGCTCATCTCTGCCAAAGTAATACTCATTATCTAAAAAATAATAGGTTACACCATCACGAAGAAGCTTGAAAATACCACAATATTGATGTCTCCATGACAAATCTACAAAAATATACCCGATGTATTCCATCTCAGATTTGTATTGTTGTGGAATACATTTATAATTGGGCATTACAACCCTTATATCCACACCCAGTTTTGATATTGCTTTAGGAAGGGAGCCTGCAACGTCTCCAAGTCCACCGGTTTTAGCAAAAGGAATCACCTCAGAAGATGCAAACAATACCTTTAAGTTACCCATACTAACCTCCTAAACCATATTGTGCTTTAAGCGATTATGTAGTTAAGCCGCTCTGCGGACAAAACACAATTAAAATCTCACAAGTCCCAGAAGACGGACATGAAGCGATAGTCTGATTTCTAGCTTTAGTTTAGCAGAATTTGTATACCTGCACAATAATTATTAAATTAATTACCTGGTATTTACAGTTATTTATGCTCAATGGTTTTTTAAAAAATAAATAAAAAAAATTATAAAAATAGTATATGAATTATATCAATTTTTGCATATCTATCGTATAATGATTTTGTATAGTTAATCTGTGATTAGTTAAGAGTGAGCAGATTTATTTTAATTTGTAAGGAGGTCATATAATGGATTTGAAGGATTTATTAAAAAAGAAGAAAAGATCATCTAAAAAGCAAACTGCAAAAAATGTTGCCATAGGTGCGGGAATTGGAACTGCTGTTGGTGTAGCAGCAGGTGTATTGCTGGCTCCCAAATCAGGTAAGGAAACCAGGGAAGATATTGCAAAGACTACAAAGGAAACCCTTGAAACAGTTAAAGAGGGTTTGAATGTAGCAAAGGAAAAGTTAGAGGAATTAGTTAAAAGAGAAAAGGAATCCAGTGACGGAGAAAGTGTAGAAACTGAGGAGAAGAATGAGGCAGTAGTTGAATAATCAGAATTAAAGCCTTAAAATACGAAAGGAAGAAGAGTATGTCTGTTACTGTAGACTTAAGTGTTTTGGCATGGTTTATAATATTTTGCATTGCCGTTGTTGTGGGAGTGTTTTTAATAATTCTCCTGAGAAATTGTCTTAAAGTAGTAGACAGAGTCAACAAGATACTTGACAATAATTCTGAGAATATTCAAAAGTCTCTTGAAGTACTGCCGTCAACTATTAAAAGTATTGATGAACTGGCTGCAAGCGGAAAAGGTACTTTAGACAAAGCCACGTCAGTTGTTACCACAGTTGAAGATACAATTACCGATACTGTTGATTCGTTTACTATTAATGCTGAGAACATATTGAGCATTATAACTATTGCAAGCTCTGTCATTAAATCAATAATAAGCGCGTTTTCTTCAAAGAAAAATGATTAAATAAATATAAAAAACGAAAGGCTTATCTTTCGTTTTTTATATTTATTTTTGTGTTAATTTATACTAATGATTTTATTATTTTCACATTACTGTACAAAGGCAGGACACCGCTGCAATTTTCTTTCCGGAATATTGCTTTAAAATCCCATATATAATATTGTTTTAAAATGCCTCATATGATATTATGGAATTGAGTAATTCTGCCAACAAAAGACAAAATTTTATAATTAATGATAAGTTAATGAAACAGGGAGTATCATTAATTAAAACTAAAATACGATATGGGGTGAAATACCGTGGATGGAAATGTGCGGTTAAGTGCTACAGTAATAAGTTGTTCGGGTGCGGGAAACAATACAGAAAAAGATGATTTTTATTTTAATGGTAATTTTGCTAATTGCCACAATACACAAAGTATACAGTTATCTTTTGAAAAAGCTGCAAACAATTATGTTTTTGCAGTATCTGATTCTATTGGTTTTGAAGACGGAGAAATAAATGGAATATCTGCAATTCGTGAGATAAAGAAATATCATGAAAGTGCAAAACTACAGCAGTTTACTTTAGAATCAATTACCGAAAAAATATATGAGGCAGTTCAATTATCCAGCAATTTAATTTACAGCCAATCAGTGATAGCCAGCCAAAGCTTTACCAGATTAACTGGATTTTCATCACTTATTATCGATAATAACAGAGCGGCCATAATGAATTTAGGCAATAATGGAGCTTTTTTATTCAGACAGGGTCAGCAGAAGGAACTCTTTTCAAGAAACAACAACCGTAAATCAGAAAAATTAAAGAGTTTAGGTATTTCGCCATCAACTCCTGATATTTATGATACTGAAGCAATGCTTAAACTTGCAGAAGAAGAGTCTAAGACTAAGATTAAGTTATCACCTATTTTTGAAATTGAAGAGGATGACTTGATTATTCTCTGCAGTGACGGATTGTTAAACGGAATTACCAAAAGCAGACTTGAGGCTGTAGCAAACTCTGGTTTTGATCCCTCAAAGATGGCCAGTGTGCTTTTTCAGGAAGCCTCAAAAAACGGCACGGAAGACGGAATCACAGTAATGGTTATAAAAGTTGAGGAAATAAGAAGTCTGGCCTTTGGTTATAACAGTAGAAGAATTGGGGGGAATGTAGACCTTGATAATGAACCTGAAGAGGATGATGAAAGGGAGAATTCCGGCAGCAATATTGTCAATTACATATTAGGATTTGTATGCGTTTTAGTTATATCAGGTGTTCTTTTTATGGGATATTTAATTATTTCAAACAGTGATCTGTTCGGGTCAGGTAAGGATAATGACGTTTCCCAGGCCAGCTTGACTACCGACAGTACATCGGTTGATACCGGAATGAGTTCAGATAATTCATCTTCATTGGATACTTCCAGTTCAGACTCGTTACTGTCGTCTGATGATTCAAAGGATAGCAGTCAGTCGGATAACCTGAATAATGATAATTCAGGAGGTAATGGTAATAACCAGCAGGACAGTCAGTCCGGAAGTAATGGTTCAGGTAACAACTCATCAAACAGTAATGCTAATTCAAATGACGAATATGAAATATATGTGGTTAAATCAGGTGATACGTTGAGCAGCATAAGTAATAAGTATTATGGAAACCCAAACAAATACGACACTATTATGAAATTTAATAATATTAAAAAGGATACCAGTTTATATGTAGGTCAGGAGCTGAAAATACCAAAACTTGATTAATGGGAAAGCAGACTAATATAATCAGTACAATAATATTAGTTATCAATATTTATTAATTTTTCTTGAATATTTGGTATTAGGTAATTATTTAAACTTCTATACTGGTTAAATTGTGGCAGCTATTAATTAGCTGCTTTTTCTTTAAAAAATTTATAAAGTTTGGAACATTCTAAATTTAACTGCGTCTATTAGTAATGTTGGCAAGATTTACATATTACTAAACGAAAATAAGGGGTGGTTTGTTATGAAAAAATTTTTATCTGTTGTGTTGGTGGTGACTATGCTGATTACCTTTATGTTGCCTGCAATGGCAAACAGTTCAGTTACAACCGACAAAGGACTGGAAAATGCAATTAAGTATGTTAAGAGTAAAATCGATATTCCGGAAGACTGTAAGAAATTTTCATATTATGTGTATAATCAGAATGGGCAGGTAATTTGGAATTTGAGTTGGAGCAATGATGAATTGCAGAAGAATATCTATGTTACAATTGATCAGGATAATTTCATATCAAGCTATTCTGCATATTATCCAATCAATACCGATAAGAAAATACCGAAATACTCCAGAGCACAGGGAAAGGAAATCGCAGAGAATTTTATTGAAAAACTTAATCCCAATCTGCTCAAGGAATTTAAGTCAATCGATAACAGCAATGTTTCATCAGAAAGAGAGTATTATTTCAATTATGTAAGACAGGTAAACGGCATTGATTATGCCAATAATACTTTGAGTATAAATGTAAATAATTATACAGGACAGGTTACAAATTTCTACTGCAACTATTCAAAGAATGCTAAATTTGAACCGGCAGATAATATAATCAGCCTTGATCAGGCAAAAAAGAACTTTATTGATAAGCTGGGACTTAAGCTTGTTTATAATATTAAAACCAATAAGGATAAAGCTGAAACTTATCTGGCATATGTACCTAAAGATTCTTCAAAGTATATTGATGCTATCACCGGTGAAGTTGAAAAGCTGTCAAGCAGCTATGAATATTACTACTCAACTGAATTTGCTGCTAAAACTACAGATACAAATGTTTTTGGAGCTGCTGTAGTGCTTACACCAGAAGAGATGAAGGCTGTAACTGATTTGTCCGGTCTTAAGACAAAGGAAGAACTGGATAAAAAGTTCAGAAGTATGAGCATTTTTAATATTGACAGCCAGTTTAACCTGGAAAGTGCTGAACTTAGAAAGGATTGGAGAGATGAAGAGACTCTGACATGGTATTTGAGGTATACTAAGGTTGTCGACAAAGAAAAAAATCAGATAAGAGATATACAAATAACTGCAGATGCCAGGAACGGAGATGTTTTGAGTTTCTGGACATATTACGACGCTTCATCAGATGCGAAACCTCAGAGGACTAAGGAAGAAGCCAGGAAAATATGTGATGAAATTTTAAGTAAACTGATTCCCAATTATTATTCTGAAGTTAAATATGATGATACATACGACTTTAATAATGAGAATAAGGAGTTTAACTTCAGGTACGTTAGGGTTAAGAATGGTTTGGAGTGTCCAGGTAATTATGTACAGATTTCCTTTGATAACTTAAGTGGAAATATTTATAATTTTTCGTTCAACTGGACCAAGAAACTCGAATTTGATGATCCAGCCAAGGCAATGCCAATTGAAAAAGCATATGAAGTGCTCTTTGACAACAATAAACTGGGTTATAGCATACAGTATATTAGTGACTACAATTACCTGAGGTATATTTCACAAGAGAAGAAAGTGGAAGAGGCTGTACTTGGTTATATGATTAATGGAAATAAGCCATGTATCATAAGTGCTGAAACTGGTGAGTTACTAAATTATTCCGGAGCTCCATATAAGGATAATTTATCTGACTATACTGATATAAAAGGCTCAAAATATGAGAACCAGGTAAAAATACTTACACAATTATCAATCAGGTACTATGAAGATGAGTTGAAGGCTAATGAGTACCTGCAGCAGCAAGATTATTTTATATTACTATGCAAACTTAATGATATTTACTATCTTGATTCAGGATTGGATAAGGAAACTTCTGTCGAAAGAATGTACAGCAATTTAATTAGCTCAGGTATAATTACAAAGTCTGAAAAGGCTCCTACATCAGTTTTAACCAAAGAGGAAGCTGCTAAATATTTTGTGAAATTCCAAAGAATGGGTCAGGTAGCAGAAATAAAGGGTATCTTTAAGTCGGATTTTAAGGATGCGGATAAAATTAATCCAAATCTTTTAGGATATGTATGCATAGCTTCAGGCTTAAAGGCAGTAAATAGTGATAATGGCTATTTTAAACCAAAGGACAAAATGACAAGATTAGATGGACTCCTTACCATATACAACTATCTAAGCAACAAGTAATTTATATGGAGAAGTAATTGTATAAACAGACGATTCTATATAAAAAATCTGTATACATGCAATTTGTATTAAAAATTAACTGTATAAGTTAACTGTCTAAGCTGTTATTATATAGAAGAAAAAAAGGGGGACTGACAAAGGTCAGTCCCTTAAAAAATAATAGGGATTTATCAAAAAATAGATGTAAGCGTATTAATGTATTAATACACAAGAATTGTGTATAAATATACGTTTATTATACTCTAGTAATTTTAGTTTTTCAATATAAAATTTAACAATTTACCACAATAAATTTATAAATTGTTAAATTAAATTAATATAAACACATTTGTATTAAATTGTAGTTTTTTGATATACTGATGGTAGTTGCATTTATTATTAATTGACTATATCTTGTCAAAAAGGTTAAAATTAATATTGATAAAACAATTTCGGAGGTAGTATTAATGTTAACACATGTAGTATTTTTCAGGCTAAAGGATAAAAGTAAGGAAACAATTGAGAAAGTAAAAAATGATCTTCTGGCATTAAAGGATGAAATTCCTCTGATAAAATCATTGGAAGTTGGGGTTGATATTCTTCATACAGAAAGATCCTTTGATATTGTACTTTATTCAAAATTTGATTCTTTGGAAGATATGCAGGCATATCAGGTTCATCCTGCTCATGTAAAGTTCTCAGAGTATATTCAGACAGTAAAGGATGTTATATATGCCGTAGATTATGAGAGCTGATCTGAGTCAGACGAGATAATTTACTTTGACTGTTTTCAGTAATTGAAAGTTACTTTAACCTATTTCAATTTACTATAAAGTATTTATATATCTTTTATTCAAATTAAGTTCAGCAGTTAAACTGGTAGACTATAGATTATTACTTTGGAGATACGATAATGACTAAAAAATTCACACTATTTCTTATATTTTCAATTGCATTATTAATTTTTTCTGGGTGTTCCAGCAACCTGTATTCAAACAAAACTGTTTCTGAAAATTCTGATAGTACAGAGACTGAATTGGCTCAACAGACCCGAAGTACCGAAGCAAGTCCGTCGGTACATACTCAGGAGCCGGTTAAGGACAGCGGTGCTGCAGAAAATTCTCAGACAGCTCAGGCAACTGATACAAAGCAAATAGAAATAATTGATTACTCCAAGGTAAAGCCTAATGAAAGCGGTCAGATTATGGTGGTTATGTTCCATAATTTTGTGGAGTCATACCCCAGCAAAGGAAATAACGAGTACACCACTACATTTGATGAATTTGAAAAACTATTGACCGAACTGTATGAAAAGAAGTATAGATTAATTAGCCTTACCGATCTTTTAAATAATAATATAAACGTACCTGCTGGCTGTATTCCGATGGTTTTTACTTTTGATGACGGAACATCAGGACAGTTCAATTTGGTGGAAGAAAACGGAAGGCTGGTTGTTAATCCGAAGTCTGCAGTGGGTATAATGGAAGAGTTTAACAAGAAACATTCTGATTTCGGCCTGCAGGGTACATTTTATGTGAATTTGGGGGGAAGTACATTCCCGGGTGCGGGAAGCCTGTCTGAGAGGCTCAATTACCTGATTGAAAAGGGCTTTGAAATTGGTAATCATACCAAAACCCATGTATCCCTGCCCACAATAAAAACTCCTCAGAAAATGATGGAGGAGGTTGGTGGAAATCAGGTTTTAATGAATCAATTGGTGCCAGGCTATTACTTTAATTCCTTTTCGCTGCCTTTCGGAAATGCATCAAAAGATTTAAGAGATTATGTTATTAAGGGAAATTTCGAGGGAATTAACTATGAACACTCTGCCATAATGCTTGTGGGAGCAAATCCCGCTCCGTCGCCAGTTTCTCCAAACTTCAATCCAATGGCTATCCCTCGGGTAAGATCTTCCGGGCAAAAGCCTGTTGAGTGTGATCTTGCCTGGTGGCTGGAGACTTTAGGAAAAGGCAGTTCCCAGTATATAAGTGACGGAAATCCTGATACAGTTACAGTGCCAAAGGATAAGCAGAATAATGTGGATATGTCAAGACTGAATGGAAAGCAATTAGTGACATATTAAGGAACCGGCAGAGCATTAGCAATAGTGGATAATGAACCTCGAAGTCAGCAAATTAAGTGATTTCGAGGTTTTTTGCATAATGGGTTTGATATTTGTCATTAATCAGAAAACATCTCATATTTAACGATAAATTCGATTCATTAACATTTTGTAACTATTATAATACCAGTATATTTAGCGGTTGGAATGTTTACAATAAGCATGGGAATATTATATAATTAATGTTAAATATTGGTGTGACATTTGTATAGTTTGTATTAAAAATTGAAGAAAGAGGTAAGTTGAAAATGGATCAAAAGAAAACAAAAAAAATGCAAACCGATACTGATGTAAAACGAAAAGCAATTAAACAAGTAGTTGCTCACCTTAAAAAAAAGATTACTTCCGATTATGTAGGAAGTGAGAATTTAAAAGAGTGGCTGGTAGAAATTGAATCAATATTGGCTAAAGAAGAGTTTGATATCAAAGATTATATAAATGCAAGAAAGAACCTTAATGATATTATTGAGAGGACACTGGATGAAGAAATACGGTTTAAGCTCAGAGACTCATGGTACAGCCTGGGCAAGGCATTGGAGAAGAAAGCAAAAATAAATTAATTATTACTGGGGGCAGCATATGTCTTGGAAACAACTGGTGGAGGACAATAATAGCGACGGCGTGTTGGAGGCAATTAAAGGAGAAATTCGTACTCAACTACAATACAGAGGTGTATCAGTTTCCAGCATAAATATTCAGATGAACCCCGATAGCATATCTCTTATTATTGGTATAAATGAAAGCAAGAGACAGGCGCAGACATAAATTTGCAGTATAAACATAACATTGGAAATGGTTGGAACACCAGAGCTATTAAACATTATACATTAGTCAAAATTAAGGGAACTCCAGAATATGGGGTTCCCTTAAAATATTATTATGAATTATCTTTAAGCATGGACATAGAGTAATTTCCTCAAAATAATTTATGTTTTGCTCAACCTAAAGATTCTATAAATTCTCTTGCATTCTGAATGGCCCGAAGTACAGTTTCAGCAGCCGGTCCTCCTGGCAGATTTCTGCCTGAAATACATTTTTCAAGGCTTATCTCGGTATAAACATCCTCCTGGATTTTATCGGAGAAGCTTTTGAATTCTTCCATGGTCAATTCATCGATAGTTTTATTGTTTTCAATACAGTAGAGCACCATTTTACCTATTATTTCATGGGCACTTCTAAATGGTATTCCTTTTTTCACCAGGTAATCAGCTATATCTGTAGCATTGGTAAAACCGCCCTGAGCTGCTTTGTACATATTATCCTTACGCAGCTTCATTGTGGACAGCATATTGGTAAAGACCGGCAGACACATTTTTACTGTATCTACTGCATCAAATATTGCTTCCTTATCCTCCTGCATGTCTTTATTGTAGGCCAGAGGAAGTGATTTCATAACTGTAAGCAGAGTCATCAGACTTCCATATACTCTGCCTGTTTTGCCCCTTGCCAGCTCAGCTACATCGGGATTTTTCTTTTGGGGCATAATGCTGCTGCCGGTACTATATGCATCATCCAGTTCGATAAAACCAAATTCATGAGATGACCATAAAATAATTTCTTCACTGAGCCTGCTCACATGCATCATAAGAATGGAAAGACAGGATGCCAGTTCTATGACAAAGTCTCTGTCACTGACACCGTCAAGACTGTTTAGAGTAATATCACCAAATCCCAGCTCTTTTGCTACCATATATCTGTCAAGAGGATAGGTGGTACCGGCCAGTGCACCTGAACCCAAAGGCATAACATTCATTCTGGAGTAGCAGTCCCTCAGGCGCATATAGTCACGTTTGAACATCTCAAAGTATGCCATCATGTGATGGGCAAAAGTTATGGGCTGTGCTCTCTGTAGATGAGTATAACCGGGCAGTATTGTATCGGTATTTGCCTCGGAAATATCTAAGAGTGTATTCTCAAGGGAAAGTAGCATTTCACTGATAACAGCTATTTCATCTCTCAGATACATTCTTATATCCAGGGCAACCTGATCGTTGCGACTTCTTCCGGTGTGGAGCTTTTTCCCTGTATCACCGATTCTGGAGATAAGGATTTTTTCAATATTCATATGAATATCTTCGGCATCAATCTCAAATTCAATTTTGCCTTCCTCAATGTCCCTGAGAATATCCTTTAAGGTATTCTGAATAAGATTACTTTCTTCAACTGATATGATGCCGCATTTACCCAGCATTTTTGAATGGGCTATACTGCCCAGTATATCCTGCCTGTACATTCTGCAGTCAAATCTTATGGAGGAGTTGAAATCATCCACAAGCTTATCCGTTCCTTTTTCAAACCTTCCGCCCCAAAGTTTCATAAAACACCTCAAATTATATTAATATATTTATGTTTTACCTGATAAGGGGACAGCCCATTGCGGATTGTCCCCTTAATTGAAATTAATAAAATTTAGACTTCTGTTTATTTCTGTTCCTTATTTTGAAGGTTTTGAAGCATTTGTGCTCTAACCTTTATAGGGAGACCAAATAGATTTATGAAGCCTTCGGCATCTTTCTGGTTGTATACTTCATCCTTGCTGAAGGTTGCAATTGCTTCATTATACAAAGAGTAATCTGACTTCGCACCTGCAGGCATGCAATTTCCCTTGTAAAGCTTCATTCTTACTGTACCTGTTACAGTTTCCTGAGTTTTGTCTACGAAAGCAGACAAGGCTTCACGAAGTGGAGTATACCACTGACCATAGTAAACAAGTTCTGCAAATCTTTGAGCAACAATATCCTTATAATGCAAGGTATCTCTGTCAAGACAGAGCAGTTCCAATTCCCTGTGAGCAGCGTAGAGAACAGTTCCGCCGGGAGTTTCGTATACTCCTCTGGATTTCATACCAACAAGCCTGTTTTCAACCATATCAACAATACCTACGCCGTTGGCACCGGCAATTTTGTTCAAGGTTTCCATCAATTCTATCGGGCTGTATTCTACTCCGTTAACTTTCTTTGGAATACCCTTTTCAAAGTATATTTCAACATAAGTTGGTACATCCGGCGCTTTTTCAGGTGGAACCATAAGCTTCAGGATTTTATCGTACTGGGGTTCATTCCATGGGTCTTCAAGATCTGAACCTTCATGGCTTAAATGCCACAGGTTTCTGTCCATGCTGTAGTTATCCTTTTTGGTAACCGGGACGGGAATATTTCTGGCTGCAGCATAGTCAATAGCATCTTCTCTGGATTTAATATCCCATATTCTCCAGGGGGCAATTATTTTAAGGTGCGGAGCCAGTGCTTTGACTGTTAATTCAAATCTAACCTGGTCATTACCTTTACCAGTGGCGCCGTGACAAATTGCGGTACATCCTTCCTTTAATGCAATTTCAACCATTCTTTTTGCTATGATTGGTCTCGCAAAAGAGGTTCCAAGGAGGTATTTACCCTCATAAACAGCATTTGCCTTCAGAGTGGGATATATAAAATCGGTAATAAATTCTTCTCTTAAATCCTCTATGTAAAGTTTAGAGGCACCAGTTTTTATAGCTTTTTCATGCAATGGCTCTAATTCTTCCCCTTGTCCAACGTTGCCGGCCATAGCAATAACTTCATAACCATAATTTTCTTTAAGCCATGGTATAATTATTGAGGTATCAAGTCCACCTGAGTATGCCAATAAAACTTTTTCTTTTTGAGTACTCATTTAACCCATCCTTTCCGCTGATTTACTCAGCATAAAAATACTAAATATAGAAATGAACAAACAACCTATTAAAAATATGCTAAAATATATTATAACACATCTGTTCAGTTGAAAATCTCTGGCTGTAGAAATTTTCTTATCTCCAGTTAATATGAAATAACTGTTGATAAGCTGATAGATGTATTATATATCAAAATGCATAAATATGCAATAGATTATATAATTATACAAGATTGATTTTAGAAAGATTAAACTTCCGGCATTGACTAATCTTAATATGATTAATTAATATGATTAATTATTAGTAAAATGAAAATCAATAATATGTGTTAATCATAAAAATGCACTGGCTTATGCAAAATTACGTTATATCAAAATTACATTATATCATTATGTAAAGTATAGATATACCAATACAGCAGTGTAAGATCTCCTATCAGGCCCACGGTAGGTATGATCCGGTCAGATAATTATTTCATGTGGGTCGGAAAGGCAAATGATAAATGATAATTATGGGTATTGACCCTGGGTTTGCAATAACAGGGTATGGTGTTGTAAAATATGAAGGGAACAAATTTTCGGTTTTGGATTACGGCGCTATTACTACCGAAGCGTCAATGAAGCTTTCCCAGAGACTTTTAGTCTTAAATAACAGGCTTGAGGAGTTAATAGATAAACATAGACCCGATGCCATCTCTATTGAGGAGCTGTTTTTCAACAAGAATATTAAGACTGCGCTTACAGTTGGACATGGCAGGGGAGTGGCGGTTTTGGCTGCTGCCAAATCAGGGATTGATATTTATGAATATACTCCGCTGCAGGTAAAGCAGTCGGTAGTTGGATATGGAAGGGCAGAAAAAGCCCAGATACAGCAGATGGTTAAAGCAATCCTTAATCTTAATGCAATACCAAAACCTGATGATGTGGCCGACGCTCTTGCTGTTGCTATCTGTCATGGAAACTCCCACAGAATGGGTGCACTTCTTGGAAACAAGACGTACTAAGATTGAATGGAAAAGTGAATGGGATAGGCATTATAAAATAAACCTGCAGTGGAGGTATTCATGTTTGCATACATAAAAGGGACACTTGAGGCTAAGGGCAATGACAGTATTATTGTGGAGGCAGGTGGCATAGGGTACAAAATATATACGGCACTTTCTACAATAAACGCTTTAGGACAGCTGTCAACTCAGGTGAAAATATATACGCATTATTATGTCAGGGAAGATATTGCCGCCCTTTACGGTTTTTATACAATGGATGAACTGGCCATGTTTGAAATGCTCATTACTGTCTCCGGAGTTGGCCCTAAGGCAGCAATATCTATGATTTCAACGCTTTCGCCATCCCGTTTTGCGCTGGCTGTAGTATCACAGGATACAAAATCTTTGTCAAAAGCTCCCGGTATTGGACCAAAGATGGCTCAGCGTATTATTCTGGAGCTGAAGGATAAGATCTCAAAGGAACAGCTGACAGCCGGAACATTTTCAGAAGCGGGGCCGGTTATCGAAATTGATACCCAAAATACAGCATCTGAAGCAGTCAGCGCTCTCATGGTTTTGGGCTACAGCTCCTATGAAGCTTCAGGTGCCGTAAGTAAGGTATATCAGGAGGGTATGAGCGTCGAAGAACTGATAACCAGGGCATTAAAAGCGTTAGCAAAATAGTGAAAAGTGAAAAGAGAAGAATGATATATATATGGCTGTGCAAAGTATTCAAAATATATATGAATATTCTGAAAGAGTACATGGCCAATTAACCTCCTTTATTCGCTTACTGCGATAAAGGATATATTTTATTACTATTTAGGGCCACAATGTGGTTCAAAGCCAATATTTTGGCTCATGGAGGTTAATATAATGTCCGAGGAAAGAATAATTGACAGGGAAACAAGGGCGGATGATTTTGATGAAGCTGGTTTACGCCCAAAAAAACTTGATGAATATATAGGACAATCAAAGGTAAAAAACAATCTTACAGTGTTTATAGAGGCTGCAAAACAGAGAAACGAAGCATTGGACCATGTTTTGCTGTATGGACCTCCCGGTTTGGGGAAAACTACTCTTGCCAGTATAATTTCTGCAGAAATGGGAGTAAACCTGAGGATAACTTCAGGTCCGGCTATTGAAAAAGCCGGTGATCTGGCTGCCATACTTACTAACCTTGGTCCCCATGATGTTTTGTTTATAGATGAAATACATCGACTGAATCGAAGCGTTGAGGAGATATTATATCCTGCAATGGAGGATTACGCCCTTGACATCATAATAGGAAAAGGGCCCAGTGCACGCTCAATCAGACTTGACCTTCCAAAGTTTACATTAATTGGAGCTACTACAAGAGCGGGTCTGCTGACAGCGCCCTTAAGGGATAGGTTTGGTGTTATAAACAAGCTTGAAATGTATACAGCAGAAGAATTAAAGGAGATAGTAAAAAGATCGGCAGGGATACTGAATATAGAACTTCAGGAAGATGGAGCCTATGAAATTGCACGAAGATCCAGAGGTACACCCAGAATCGCAAACAGGCTTCTGAAAAGGGTAAGGGATTTTGCTCAGGTCATTGGAGGCGGTGTCATTGATCTGAAGGTGGCAAAGCATGCTTTGGATGCACTTGAGGTAGATGACATAGGTCTTGACGGAGTGGACAGAAATATGCTTTTAAGCATAATAAATAAATTCGGAGGGGGGCCTGTGGGTCTTGATACTTTAGCTGCTTCAATTGGTGAAGATCCAGGTACAATAGAAGATGTTTATGAGCCATACTTAATTCAGCTTGGGTTTATCAACAAGACACCCAGAGGAAGAATGGCAACCAGGAATGCCTACAGCCATTTCGGATTGGAATTTGAGGGATAGTTGAAAGATAACCTGTAACCAGTATGATATACTTATAATAGTTTTGTGCGTAGATAGGAGAAAATATGAATATACTTTTACACATGTGCTGCGGACCTTGTTCAACCTTTCCGGTTCAAGAGCTGTTGAAAGAAGGTTTTGAAATCCAGGGGTATTTTTACAATCCCAATATACATCCACTGGAGGAACATAAAAAAAGAAAAGAGAATGTTGAGAAATTTTGCAGTATTACCGGAATACCTGTTATATTCAATGATGATTTCCGACAAACCGAGTGGGAAAACATGGAAGATAAAGGCACTGCAAGATGCAACAGGTGCTATAGCCTCAGAATGGAGGAAGTTGCTCGGTATGCATCTGAAAACGGTTTCAGCGCTTTTACAACAAGTTTATTGGTGAGTCCATATCAAAAACATGATTTAATAAAGGAATTGGGAGAGTATTACGGAAAAAAGTATGGTGTTGAGTTTATTTACCGTGATTTTCGACCTGGATTCAGACAGGGGCAGCAAATAGCTAAAGAATTAGGGCTCTACCGCCAGAAATATTGTGGGTGCATTTTATCCATAAATGGGTAAAGTGCCCTTTTATTTTACATTAAAATTACATTTTTCTTAAATATGATTAGAATATGTATCCTGTTTTGCCATAGTGATAGTATAATTGTTATAAGACGGCAGGAAAAATACCAATAATTAGACAGAAAAGCATGACGGGGTGACAAATGATAAAAAAAGTAGATTTAAGGAAATTTATAACAGGAGTAATTTTCGTTTGTATTTTGGTGTTGTCTCAAAATGTAGTATTTGGAGCACAATCACTAACACTGAATTATGATAACAAGTCGGTTAAGTATTCAGGTGTTTCATACAAAATAACAATTGATAATAATCAGGTAAAAACCGATTTACCTGGCATAGTGTTCAATAAGGCAACTATGTTTCCACTAAGACCAGTTTTTGAAACTTTGGGCGGAACAGTTATCTGGAACAGCAAGACACAGATTATGGATATTACCTACAGGGGAAATCAATATCAATTCCAGAATAATAGTTCTAGTGTTAAAATTAATGGGAAAACAGTGAAATTGAGCTCAGCAGCTAAAAAAATAAATGACAGGCTTGTAGTGCCTGTGGACTTTTTAAAAAATATAAATGGGCTTACATATGATATAGATAATAAGGCGGCTGTAATAAAAATTACCACTAATTTTATAGGCTCAGTAAAGGAAATAACTACTGCCAATTCCGGAGAAAAAACCGTAGTAACACTTAGGATGAATGACCATAAAGGCTATAAGTATTACAGGCTTACCAATCCAAATCGTATCGTTGTAGAATTTAACAATGTCAAAACCACTCCAAAGGATATTAAGACAGAATCACAGCAGATCAATGGAATAAGTGTAGCTGCCCTCTCTGAGAATTCTGCCGGTGTAACAATAAATCTTAAGGAGATGGCGAATTTTACTGTAACCGATATAGGAGATGGCTGCAAAATAACCATCGAAAAACCTGTTATTGTAAATTTATCATATGTAAACAAGTATGACAGGGTATATTTGGCATTAAAAGATATCAAGCTTACAGAAATACGGGATAAAAACGGTTACAAATATATCGCAGAAAAGTATAAGCATGAGTTTGATAAGGATAAGTTAAAATACATCATTACAATTGATGCAGCAGAACCCATTAGTTTTCAGGATAAGGTCTACCACATAGATGATTCACGTATAAGTACTGTTGAAATATTTAGAGACAAGGAAACCCTGGATACTAAGATAGTAATTAATGCAAAACAGGAGTTTGCATTTCTTACCTCTTATAATGAAAAGAGTAAACAAACCGAAATAAACCTTCTCACTCCTGCAAAAGAAGGTGAAGTGCTGGTTGTTATTGATCCAGGTCATGGAGGACAGGACCCGGGAGCTAATAATGGAAATGTGCTGGAAAAGGATCTTAACCTGGCTATTGCGCTTAAATTGGAAGAACTTCTGAAAAAAAGCAATATCAAAACCTTTATGCTTCGCCAGGATGATACATTTGTTGAATTATATGACAGGCCGTTTATAGCAAATGCATTAAACGCTACGTTATTTGTGAGCATACATCATAATGCTATTGACAGTAAAAAGATTAGTGGAACAGAAACTTTATATTATCCAGCTGAAAAAGACGATCCTTCATTTAATGGTGAAAAATTTGCTAAACTGGTACAGGATGCCTTGATCAGCAAGTTAAAATCTGTTGATAGAAAAACTGTTCCAAGACCCGGACTTGTAGTTCTAAAATATACAAAAATGCCGGCTATATTAGCAGAAATAGGCTTTGTTACAAATCCGGCAGAACTTAAAAACCTTACTAACCCTGAATATCAGCAGAAAGCGGCAGATGCTTTAGGTGAAGCAACAATGAAAGCACTGGAGATAATTGAGGCTGAAAGAAAGGCAAAAGCAGATTTGGAGAATAGAACCAAAGAAAATAATGCTGACAATACTGCTAATGCCGATAATAATGCCAATTCTGAAACTGAAAGCATTAAGCCGGACACAAATACAGATCAAAATAAAAGAAGCAGTGAGCAGCAGGAGGATACAGAGGGATTTATCTAAGAGGCAGCTGCCAAAATCCCTCCCCAATTAACTGAAAGTTGCTTTATTCCAGTACTGTGGGAAATAATAAAATTTCAGATAACAGTCTATAATTATTTTATGGAAAATTTTTCTAACCATAAAATAAGGAGGACTATTTTTTTATGAGAAAGTTTTTAAGCATATTTTTAGTTGTTATGCTGCTGACTACGGGGTGTTCCTTAATTGGACAAAAGGCATCGAAGGATGATGAACCAATTATACCGGCTGCAGTTGACTCTGTGGGGCAGGAGGTTAATGCAAACGCATCTGCTGCTGACAGCTCAGCAGTTGCTGCAAACAGTGAAACAGCAGGCAACTCTACAGTCTCCAGTTCAGCTGTTATTGAAAACTCTGAGGATTTGTTCAGTAACAATATCCTGCTGGATAATGGTACAGGTAAAGGCGTGTCTGCAAATATCAATGATAAGAGCAGTGTATTAATAACATTATATTATAGAGACAAGGAAGGCTTGCTGATACCTGTTACAAGAAGCGTATCAAAGCAGGAAGGCCTTGCAAAAGCAGCAATTAGCGGCCTGATTGATCAGGCTGTAACCAGGGAACAGCTAGACTACTACGGACTGTATCCGGTACTGCCTCAGGGCACAAAAATAAGGGGAATGACAATTAAGAATGGCAGTGCTGTAATTGATTTCTCGAAAGAGTTTACCAATCTGAACTCAAAAGAGGAAGAACAGCTGGCAGTAACATCGGTTGTATATACACTTACAGGCTTTAATACCATTAAAGATGTAAGCATCAGAATTGATGGAAGAGATGTTAAAAATCTTAACAATGGAACTGATATATCGGGAAAAATGAACAGGGAAAATACCTTCATAAATTCAAAGGAAACATCATTGAAGGAGGGATATATAAAATGTGATCTTTATTATATGACCACTTGCAAAGATCAGTACAATTATATGCTTCCGGTATCCACACTAATTCAAAAACCTGATGACAATCAACTTCCTGCGTTAATGTTTGCAGAACTAAGCAAAAAACCAGCTGGAGATAATTTATACACTACTTTCCCGGAGGGGTCAAGGCTGCTATCATTCAGTATTGAAGATGATTTGGCTGTTTTAGATTTTTCCTCCCAGTTAACCAATTACGGAGGAAATGAAAAGGAGAATATACTTCTTAACCAGATATACTATACAATAAACCAACTCAGAGGTATTTCAAAGGCCAAGATACTTATAGACGGAAAAGAAATCACCATGCCTGAAGGTTCTGAGGTTGCATTTGCCAGAACTCTTCCAACAACGGTAAACTCAGTTATAGATAATTAAATCATTTTAGTTACAATATACAAAACCGATAACTTTTGTTCTCTTTATTTATATATTTACGCTGATGATTTTTAGTGGATTTTAAGTTATTATAATATGAAATTACAGTCTCAGGTCTATTTATTTGACCCGGATAGTTAAATTGGGAGGTATTATGTTGAGGCAGGACGGAAGAACTAATTCGCAGCTAAGGCCTGTAAAAATTACACGAAATTATATAAAACATGCAGAAGGTTCTGTACTAATTGAAGTTGGAGATACTAAAGTAATATGTACTGCATCAGTGGAGGAAAGGACGCCCCCTTTTAAAAAGGATACTGGTGAAGGCTGGGTAACAGCTGAATATTCAATGCTTCCCAGAGCAACCGGTGTAAGGAATCCGAGAGATATATCCAAACTAAAGCTAAACGGAAGAGCTCAGGAGATTCAACGTCTTATAGGGCGGTCGCTTAGAACTGTTGTAGATTTGAAGCTATTGGGAGAAAGGACAATAACTATTGATTGTGATGTAATTCAGGCTGACGGTGGAACCAGAACTGCCTCAATCACCGGGGGGTATGTGGCGTTGGTTGATGCCTGCAGGAAGCTTTTAGAAAGCGGTGTTGTTGCTCAAATGCCCATTACCGGCTATGTAGCAGCTACCAGCGTAGGTGTGGTAAACCAGCAGGAGCTGTTGGATTTATGTTATATTGAAGATAGCTCTGCTGAGGTTGACATGAATGTGATAATGTCTGATAAGGGGGAATTTATTGAACTTCAGGCAACAGGGGAAAAATGCAGCTTTAGTAAAAGCCAATTGGATAACCTGCTTTTAATTGCACAAAATGGAATAGAACAGCTTATAGCCATTCAGAAAGAAGTTCTTGGGGAATACTGATTAATATTGAAAATTCTGAATTGTATTGAAGATTCTGAATAACATTCTGGAGAGAAGTTATGGAGAAATTAGTTGTTGCGACAAAAAACAAGGGTAAGATAGCAGAAATAAAAGAAGTATTGAAGCATATGCCTTTTGAAGTATTATCCATGGGTGATATGGGTATAACAATGGATGTTGTGGAGGATGGCAAAACTTTTGAAGAAAATTCTCTTAAAAAGGCAGTTGAGATATGCAGGATAAGTAATACGATAGTAATAGCTGATGATTCGGGAATTGAGGTTGATTATCTGAATGGTGCGCCCGGTATTTACTCGGCGAGATTTGGGGGTCCGGATGCAACAGATGAGGACAGAAATGCCAAGCTGTTAGATATGATGAAGGGTGTGCCTTTTGAGAAAAGGACAGCGAGATATGTATGTGCTATAGCAGTTGCTTTCCCGGATGGCAGAACTTTTGTTGTAAAAGATACCTGCGAAGGCTATGTAGATACTGAAGGTAAAGGAAATAATGGCTTCGGATATGATCCCATATTCTTTATTCCTGAGTACAGCAAATCTATGGCTGAGTTAAGTATGGATATAAAAAATAAAATCAGCCATCGTGCAAAGGCGCTGATCAAAATGGCAGTTAAAATCAAAGAATTTATATAAAAATTATAAGAGATTATTAAAGTTTTTAAATGTAGTACTATAGAGTATTTTATTGGGTAGTTTAGGAAATAAAATATAAAGTTAATCTGATATTCCAAGTTACTCCATAGTTACAAATACCATTGATAGTTTATTTACAGTTAAATATATAGTTTATTAAAGTTTCAATCTATGGGGGAAACACACAATGAAAGTGCTAGTTATGAGTGATACACATGGGTACATATATAATGCAAGGGAAGCTTTGGACAGACATCCGGATGTAGAAATGGTTTTACATTTGGGCGATTATTGTAAAGATGCTGTCAGGTTAAGCCAACTTTATCCCAATATCAAATTTGAATATGTTTATGGAAATTGTGATATTGGAGTTGGTACTGTCAGTGCTGACAAAACTATTGAAATTGAGGGAGTAACCATATTTATGACTCATGGTCATAAATATAGTGTAAAATGGGATTATAACCGCATAGTGGCTAAAGCTCAGGCTGAGAGGGCGTCAGTTGTTCTCTTTGGACATACCCATGTAGCTGTAATAGATAATATAGACAATAAACTTGTAATAAATCCCGGCAGTATAAGTGAGTCGAGAAGCAGTAAATCTGAATCCTATATAATACTTAATATAGTTGAAGATAAGGTTGATGCAGAAATCTATTATATTTAGGTTTATCAAGTAAGCGATTGAGGGGAAAACCTCATTTCAGCAAAAAAACTGATGGAAGAAAAAGGTAAAAAAGACATAAAAAAATCTTATATTTTTTAAAAAAATTTTGATTATATGTGTTGACAAACTCTAAAGTACCCTGTATAATATCAAGAGTCGGCTGGCGATAAACACTCGCAAATGCTGATATACCGGGGCTAATGCGGGTGTAGTTCAATGGTAGAACCTCAGCCTTCCAAGCTGATTGCGTGGGTT
>ENA-UPAD01000048-UPAD01000048.1-bioreactor-metagenome-genome-assembly--contig:-NODE-48-length-186536-cov-135.484039_pt1 | contig 186536 bp, 177 predicted proteins | sample MGYA00238179_ERZ772710 | MGnify/ENA primary metagenome ERZ772710 (study PRJEB29004, sample SAMN07631245) | bioreactor metagenome | isolation source: Switchgrass digestor | place: USA: Dartmouth...
GCGACTTAAATGTTTCCGTTGCCGTCGCAGAAGAAAAAATAAAGCTGCTGGAAGAGAAAGGCTTTGTCGCTTACGAAGATGATGTAATTTTCGTCAAAGGCTACATGGGCGTTCAAAACAAGCTTCAAGGTAAGGTGCCTAATGACACCATCAAGGGCATCATAAATAATTTGACGGAGCTTCAGCCTTCAAAGAAATTGTTGACGCTTTGGGCCAATGAGGCAAAAAACATCCCTCAATTATGGCAAGGACTGCAGGAAAACGGCCTAAAAATAGAAGAAGTCGGTCCAGGACTGGAATCTGAGTACATACTCAATAAGTACTCAGTAAGTACCGAGTACGTTCCGAGTGGTAGTGGTAGTGGTAGTGGTAATGGTAATGGTAATGGAATTGGTACATACAAAGGCTCATCTTGCGATGAGCGTCCGACCGCTTCAAACCTTTTAAATATTCAACAACACAACGAAAAATGCATAGATGCTCTTCTAAGGCAAGGACTAATAAGCAAAGACCTTGCCGTTAGAGCACAAAGGTTTGTGCCAACCACTAAATTGCCTCTGTCCAAAGAAAAGTGGCTTGAAGAAATAAACAAGCTTGCATACATCCCAGCGGATGTGTACAATCACTTCGATTGCGACGTCGAGCTTGACGAACTGGACCAATTAATAGACCGCTTTTTTGAGATTGATTTCAACAGCAACGACAAAGGCATTTGTTTATTCAACGACGACAAAGTCAAACAACGCCTCGCCTATAGATTAGGCATCACCTAACATTTGCGTTTATGCAACAGTAACGGAAATTCCACGACAAGCCGTGAAAAGGTATTGCATGGCAACGGAAATAAAAGTTGAGGAGGCCAAGCATGCGAAACTTGCGTCGCAAGAAGTTGGAGGGCTTATTTTATAACTACCCCCGCAACAAAAAGGCCTTACAGTTTAAGCAAGAAAAGATTGAGTCCTTAACAAGCTCTGTGCCGTCGGGTTGGACAATCGACGTTTCACGCAAGACCCACGCAGAGCCTGACAGTTTCATGGTTAACAGGGTTGCCCTGTTAGAAAAGGTCGAGGAAGAATTTAAAGAGTTACAAGAACGAGTCGAGTTAGTGGAGATGTTATTGTCCCTGCTGGATGATGATTACAAGGAATTCGTAAGGTTGAAGTACTTTGAAAAGAAGAGATGGGATGTCGTCGCTGATGAGCTATGCATCGGCGTTAGGACCGCCTTCCGTTGGAGAGACCGCATTCTTGAAATTTGCAGCCCCTTTTTGACGCTCTAGGATGCCCTATATTCAATTTGAAAACGTGGGGTAAGTGTTTTATACCTGCAAAACAAGTTTGATGCCTTGTATGGCCTATAAATGGCCTTGTAGGCGAAAGGAGAGCATAGATGGGCAATGACGAAAGAATAACCTGTCCAAGATGCGGGCGAGACTTAGGGCCAATACAACCATTGCCACACAGCTTGACTAAATGCATCAAGTGCAAAATATGGGTGAATAACGAGGGGCAAAGAGCACCAATGGAGGTAGCGGGTCCTTCCAGCACTTAAACTGATTGCGAAGCTTGCGACCCCCGAACAAAAGTTAGGTACGACAAACAAAAATCTCACTTTCTTGGAGGTGTAAGTTAAGTGAAAGAAGAGCAAAAATTTATAAAAGACATTCAAGAACTAACTCGCATGGTAAATGCCCAAGAGCTTGCAAACTTGTTGGGTTGTACTACGCAATATGTTTATTTATTGGCCAAGCAAGGAATATTGGTCAAAGAAGGCCCTTCGCAATTTCCGTTAGTTGAAAACATACAAAAATACCTGCAATACTTGTTAAAAAGTGAGAAGGGGAGCGACAAGACGTCATATTGGGCAGAAAAATCTTTGCACGAACGAGCGTTGCGTCAAATGAGCGAACTAAAACTTGAGCAACTGGACAACAAGCTCCACGATGCCAAGGCCGTAGAAGTGGTGATGAACGACATGATGGCCTTTTTTAGGAAAAGGACCTTGGCAATCGCTGATGAAGTGGCACCAAAAATAGTTGGCATAACAAGCCCTGCGGAAATCTGCGACATCCTCACCGACGCCGTCAAGGATGCCTTAAGCGACATGAGCAATTACGAGTTTAAAGAGGGGGTATAAGACATCCTTTTTGAAAAGTTAAGGGCCTCCTGGAGGCTCCTAAGAGGCCCTTTTTGCAAGAAGAATGGCTTGCTAAGCTTCTTCTACAGGCTCACCAGGAAAAGCTTCTTCAAACTCCACCTCCTTTTCGGGTAACCGCTCGTAAAGGTAGATGGCCTCGTCCTTTGTAAGCGGTTCTATTCTGTCCCTCTCACCTTGCCACAACGTAAGGTGCACGGCAAAGTAACGCCCGTTAGGAGTCTTGTAAAGGTAAGTATTACGGCCGTTGCGTTCCATGTTATGCCCGTCCCAAAAACAATCATGAGCTATGATTTGGGCTTTTTCAGTGTCATACCTAATCCCACTTATTACAGCCTTCATTTTTCCTGGTTCCATCTTTCATTCCTCCTTTATATTTTGATGCTTTATGTGCCTTACCTAACACGCTTTTTACTTCCCAAAAACCTCTTAATAGGCGATGCCGTGTCGTGTGCCTCACGAATGTCGGACTCGGCAAGGGCGATGTAAAGCTTCGTGGTCTCTAAGTTTGAATGCCCCATCATGGCTTGCAGTGCAAAGGGGTGCATGCCGTTACGCAAAAAATGCAAGGCTGCATCGTGTCGTAAGTCATATGGAGAAAGCCTTTTAAGGCCAAGCTTTGGTGCGTAGACCTTTTTAAGTCTCTGCCTCCAGCCAGAAACGGTCAGCTTGTCTCCCTCGTAATTTGCAAAAAGCAGCGGTGTTTCCCATTCCCTTGGCCTTGAGGCGATTAATGCCTGCAACGCCTTGGCCGTCTCAACAGAGAAGGGTAGCGTCCTGCTTTTTCTTGTCTTTGCGATTGATGCTCTGATTAACACAACCATTTCCTTTAAGTTGACGTCGTCAAGCTCCAAGGCCAAAGCTTCGCTTGGCCTAATGGCCGTGTCTATTGAAAGGCACAGCAAGGCATAGTCCCGTTTTCCACAGTAAGTTGTCTTGTCTGGTAGCTTTAAGAGCTTGGTCAGTATTTCTGCCGAATGCTGGACAATCCTCGGTTCGGCCTTTCTGGTTTTTATTCCCTCAAGCGGGTTTCGGGTGTAAGCTCCTTCGTTTACCAGCCAGGAAAAGAAGGACTTTAGGTACCTCAATCTTATGTTGAAGGTTGCAGGTGCGATGTTGTCTTGGCCGAGGAAGGACAAAACGGCAATTCTTGCCTTGCTTGGGTCGGACGGGTTCCAGGCATCGGGGTATAGGCCAAAAAACCTCGAGACATGGTAACGGTAGTCGTCAATCGTCCCGACCGCAAGTCCCTCAGCTTTCTTAAAAAGCAAAAAGGCGTCCAGTGCATCTTGCCACGAAGAAAAAACCTCCCTGAATAAAACTACTCGACTCGTTTGGTTCATAACTTCGCCTTGCAGTTTTACGAAAAGAGCAAATTTAGGAGCGTTGGATTTTGGCAATTTTGCTGTGATTTGCCGAAAACATGTTGATTAAGAACCCGCATGTGTGCTAATATTAAAGTTTAGCATTTTCAATTGGCAGAGCACGGGACTCTTAATCCTGGGGTTACAGGTTCAACTCCTGTACGGCCCACCATTTTAAAAAACATAGATACGATCATCATTCTTGGCTCTTACTATCAACGAGCGAATGAGAACAAAAAAGCACTAGTCCTGTTGCCATGAATAACGTGTATAAACACTCCCTCGCCCCGGCACGAGGCGAAAGGGAGTGTTTTTATGACTGTAATACCCTTCAGGAAAGACGTCTCATGGCAAGAGGCAGCAGATGAATTTATATACTTCAAGATGGCCGAGGGTAGGGCAGAGCAGACTATTCAAGACTACAAAGAGCATCTGCCGCGTTTCTTCAAACGTTTTCCCGATGCTTTTGACCCGCAAAAGGCGCGAAAATGTGTGCTTGAGTACATGTCAGACAAAATTAAGCCGGCTACTTACAACCTGCGCCTTGCCTACCTGCGCTGCTTTTTCTCCTGGTGCGTGAAAGAAGGCATACTGCCCTCAGACCCGACAGAAGGCCTCAAAAAGAAAAAAGACGAAGGACGTATCGTCTCGATCGAAGATGACGTCTTAAAACGGCTCCTGGAGCTGCCTGACAAGGGCACGTTTACAGGCCTTCGAGATTACGCGCTCATGCTCCTTACCATGGACACCGGCATAAGACCGGGCGAGGCTTTATCTTTAATTCCACTGGATATAAACGTCCGCTCGAGGGAAGTTTACGTCAGGGCGGAGGTCGCAAAGACGCGCACACGCCGTACCTTGCCGATATCGCCAGCCACGGCCAAGGCGATATCGAAGCTCCTGTCGGCCCGCCATCCGGGATGGGAGGAAGATGTGCCAGTATTTTGTTCCCAAGACGGCACAAGGCTACAAAGATCGTCCTGGTCCCACAGGATAGACGAATATGCAAAACGGTTAGGAGAGCATATAAGATCTTACGACCTGCGACATGCCTTTGCCCTTTCCTACCTGCGAAACGGCGGAAATACGCTGTCTTTACAACGCATCATGGGACATACTGACCTTACGATGACTAAACGTTATGTCGCCTACACCTTAGGCGACATAAAAGAGCAACACGCCCATGCCTCGCCGGTGAACAAGCTGGTGCCGGTGAGGAAGAGGGTAAGGAGGACAAAACAACCTTAAAACATGGGCAACAGATCGCATCGTTGCTTGTATGTTTTCCCATTGCGTAAACCGTGTTTCTTATATGAGGATGTCCTACTAATTTAAAGCCGAATATTGTTATAACGCAGCAAGTAGGAGTTCAAAAATCGTTGTTAATTAGATATAATTTATTACAACATAGGTCTGGCTTTTGCGAATATTAGATATGCCATGATAAAACTTAGTAGCATTACGGTCTGTATGTAGTGTGTCTTTTCGTACTAATAGGTATAGTTCAAAAAATGGAGTTGGTGCAAGTGGCACGAGGAAAGAAAGTCAACAATAACAATCAAGAGGAGCCTTTGGAAAAGCAGCTTTGGAAGGCTGCCGACAAGCTTCGCAAGAACATTGACGCTGCGGAATACAAACACGTAATTTTAGGCCTTATATTTTTACGATACATATCAGAGGCCTTCGAAGAGTTGTACATGAAACTTAAATCAGGAGAATACGAAGGAGCCGACCCGGAAGACAGAGATGAATATAAGGCAGAAAACGTCTTTTTCGTCCCAGCGGAAGCTAGATGGTCCTACCTGCAATCAATGGCAAAACAGCCAGAGATAGGCAAAATTGTAGATAATGCAATGGATGCGATCGAGAAGGAAAACCCATCACTTAAAGGAGTCTTGCCCAAGGTATATGCCCGTGGCAACCTAGATCCAACAAGTCTTGGCGGACTAATAGACCTGTTTAGCAATATCTCCCTTAAGGAAGCTAAATCGAGGACCGGCGACATTTTAGGCCATGTGTTTGAATATTTTTTAGGAGAGTTTGCCCTTGCCGAAGGGAAAAAGGGAGGGCAGTTCTATACGCCGCGAAGCGTCGTTGAGCTTTTGGTTGAAATGCTTGAGCCATACAACGGCAGGGTGTTTGACCCATGCTGCGGCTCAGGCGGGATGTTCGTCCACTCCGAAAAGTTCGTAACCGAACATCAAGGACGAATGAACGACATATCCATATACGGGCAGGAAAGCAACCTTACCACGTGGCGACTTTGCAAGATGAACCTGGCTATAAGGGGCATCGACAGTTCTCAAGTGCTGTGGAATAACGAGGGTTCGTTTTTAAATGACGCTCACAAAGACCTAAAGGCTGATTACATCCTCGCTAATCCGCCCTTTAATGACAGCGATTGGGGTGGGGAGCAACTTCGTAACGACGCTCGATGGAAATACGGCGTGCCGCCCGTTGGAAATGCGAATTACGCCTGGATTCAACACTTCATCTATCACCTTGCGCCAACCGGCATGGCTGGGTTTGTCATGGCTAAGGGGTCGCTTACGTCGAAAAGTTCGGGTGAGGGTGAGATCAGAAGGGCGATCATAGAGGATCGCCTCGTTGACTGCATAGTAAACTTACCGCCAAAGCTTTTCTTGAACACGCAAATTCCGGCCTGCCTTTGGTTTTTGAGCAGAAATAAGGCCAACGGAAAATACAGAAGCAGAACCGATGAAATACTTTTTATCGACGCAAGGAATATGGGATATCTAATCAATCGCAGGACGCGTGCACTGTCGCGAGAGGACATAGAAAAGATTGCCAATACCTACCACAACTGGCGCAACCCTGACGGCCATTATGAGGACGTAAAGGGATTTTGTAAGTCCGCAACGATAGAAGATGTGCGAGAGCTTGATTATGTGCTTACACCCGGTCGTTATGTTGGCTTGCCTGAAGAGGAAGACGACTTTGACTTTAAGGAGCGATTTACAAAACTTAAAGCCGAGTGGGAAGAGCAGCTTAAAGAAGAAGCAAGGCTTAACGCACTCATCGCTGAAAACCTAAAGAAGGTGAAGGTGGATGAGTGATAAGGTGCCGAATGGGTGGAAAGAGTGCAAGTTAGGGAGAGTTATTGAATTGCTCTATGGAAAAGGTTTGAGAGAGCAAGATAGAAAGCCCGGCAACATTCCTGTTTACGGTTCAAATGGCATCGTAGGTTACCATAATGAATATTTGGTTAAAGGTCCAGGAATTATCATAGGTAGAAAGGGAAGTGTAGGTGAAGTTAAATATTCTCCAGTGGACTTTTTCCCAATAGATACAACTTATTATGTTGATATAAAAGAAGAAATGGCAGATATAAGGTTTATGTATTATTTTTTGCTTACATTACATATAGATGAAATGAATTCACATAGTGCTGTACCAGGATTAAATAGAAATGATCTGTATTCGTTGGACATAACAATGCCTCCTCTTCCGGAGCAGCGCGCCATTGCCTCTGTCCTCTCCAGCCTCGACGACAAAATAGACTTGCTCCACCGAGAAAACAAGACGCTTGAAGCTGTGGCAGAGACGCTCTTTCGGCAGTGGTTTATAGAGGAGGCTAAGGATGAGTGGGAGACAGGGAAGTTGGGAGACTTTATTACCGTGAAGGGAGGAACAACCCCAAGCACAAAGAATCCAGAGTTTTGGAATGGCACAATTCATTGGACTTCTCCAAGGGACTTGTCAAATCACACTTCAGTGTATTTGTTGGATACGGAGAGGAAGATCACAGAGAAGGGTCTATCAGAGATTGGGTCAGGCTTGCTACCGAAAGGAGCGGTTTTGCTTTCATCAAGAGCACCCATTGGATACCTGGCTATTACAGAGGTTCCTATGGCTATCAACCAAGGCTACATCGGTATCGTCTGTGATAAACTTCTTTCAAACTACTTTATGTATCTCTGGATACGGTCAAATCTTGAAACTATCAAGAGTTCTGCTCACGGTTCCGTGTTTCCGGAGATTCCCAAGTCAACTTTCAGAGAACTTGATATTGATGTCCCTCCGAAAGAAAAGCTTCAGGTATTCAACAATGAGGTTGCACCATTGTTTGAAAAGATTAAATTAAATATGTACCAAATCCACACCCTCGAAAAGCTCCGCGATACATTGCTTCCTAAACTAATGAGTGGCGAAGTAAGGGTGAAATACGAGGAAGAAGAGATGGCGTCATGTCGCGCATAACAGAATCCGCCATCGAGGATTTTGTCATAGAGTTACTGATATCTCAAGGCTATCAGTACATCGGCGGTCCGGACATCGCTCCTGATGGTAGTAAACCAGAAAGAACAACCTTTGGAGATGTAATTTTATCTGGCCGACTGCGAAAGGCCGTTGAGCGAATAAACCCTCATATACCGACAGAGGCAAGAGAAGATGCCATCAGACAGCTTCAACGGTTCAGTGCGCCCGACCTCGTCGCCAACAATGAAGCCTTTCACAGGATGCTTACAGAAGGGATAAACGTTAGCTACCACAAGGATGGCATCGAAAGAGGCGACCTTGTGTGGCTGATAGACTTTAACAACCCGGAAAATAACGACTTTCTTGTCGTTAATCAGTTTACCGTCATTGAAAACAACATCAACAAGCGGCCTGATGTGATCATCTTCGTTAACGGTCTGCCGTTGGTGGCAATCGAGCTTAAGAACCCGGCTGACGAGAATGCGACGCTAAAGTCTGCTTTTGATCAAATTCAAACCTACAAACAGATGATACCGAGCCTATTTATATACAACGCATTTATAGTCATCTCTGACGGCCTGGAGGCGAAAGCCGGCACGATTTCATCAGGCTTCAGCCACTTTATGGCGTGGAAATCAATTGACGGCAAGACTAATGCCTCGCATTTGATCGGTCAAATTGAAACGCTCGTAAAAGGTATGTTGAATATCCCCACATTGCTTGATATAACGCGTTTCTTCATTGTTTTCGATAAAACAAAAACCGAGGATAAGGAAACCGGCCTTACAACCATAAAAACCGTGAAGAAGCTCGCATTTTATCACCAATACTTTGCTGTTAACAAAGCTGTCGAGAGCATAATGGGGGCGGCATCTGAAGGCGGGGATAGAAAGGGCGGCGTCATCTGGCATACGCAAGGCAGCGGCAAATCTCTCTCTATGGTCTTCTTGGCCGGCAAGCTTATTCTCAAGCTAAATAACCCGACAATAGTTGTCATTACCGATAGAAACGACCTTGACGACCAGCTATACGATACCTTCGTCTCTTCAAAGCAACTTCTTAGGCAAGACCCGGTCCAAGCTCAAAGCAGGGATGACTTAAAACAGCTTTTGAGGGTGGCATCCGGCGGAGTGGTCTTTACGACTATTCAAAAGTTCTGGCCCGAAGAAGGAAACGTCTATCCCATGCTTTCAGACAGGCGAAACATCGTCGTCTTCGTCGACGAAGCGCATAGGACGCAATACGGTTTCAAGGCGAGAGTTGTAGAGGAGAAAGACGAACAGGGCAAAGTTATCGGCAACAAAGTAGTATATGGTTTGGCGAAATATCTGCGCGATGCCCTGCCAAACGCGACCTACATTGGCTTTACCGGCACGCCAATTGAAAAGGAAGACCGAAACACACCGGCAGTCTTTGGCTGCTATGTCGATATCTACGATATAGCCCAGGCTCAAGAAGATGGCGCCACTGTTAAGATTTACTACGAAAGCAGGTTGGCAAAGATCGGGTTAACTGAAGAGGGCAAGAAGCTGATCAAGGAGCTTGACGAAGACCTGGCGTTGGAGGACCTGTCAGACGTCCAGAAAGCCAAATGGACGCAGCTTGAGGCCTTGATCGGAAGTAAAGAGCGCTTGAGGCAGATCGCACAAGATATAGTGGCCCACTTTGAGGAGCGTCAGAAAGTCTTTGAGGGCAAGGGCATGATCGTTACTGCGTCAAGACGCATAGCCGCAGATCTTTACGATGAGATCATAAAGTTGAGGCCGGAATGGCACGATGACGACATCAAAAAGGGCGCTATCAAGGTAGTTATTACGTCATCATCTTCAGACGGACCTGCTATAGCCAAACACCATACGACAAAAGAACAAAGACGAGTGCTGGCGGATCGTATGAAAGACCCTAAAGACGATCTTAAGCTTGTAATCGTTTGCGATATGTGGCTTACGGGGTTTGACGTTCCCTGCCTTCATACGATGTACCTCGACAAACCGATGAAAGGCCACACCCTAATGCAAGCCATTGCGAGGGTGAACCGCGTCTATAAAGACAAACCCGGAGGACTGATCGTAGACTACCTGGGCGTTGCGGCAGACTTGAAAGAGGCCTTGGCCTTCTATTCGGAAAGTGGCGGAAGGGGAGACCCCGTAGTCCTTCAGGAAGAGGCTGTTAAGGTTATGAAGGAAAAGCTGGAGATTGTCTCTCAGATGTTCCACGGCTTTGACTATAAGAGCTATTTTACGGCGGACACATCACAGAAGCTTTCTATCATCCTTGCGGCGGAAGAGCACATCCTTGGCCTTGAGGATGGCAAGAAGCGGTTTATTGACCAGGTTACGGCGCTATCTAAAGCCTTTTCCATAGCTGTTCCTCATGAAGAAGCCATGGCCGTCAAAGATGAAGTGGCATTTTTCCAAGCAGTGAAGGCACGACTCGTCAAGTTCGACAGATCAGATGTACGCAGGGGTGGCGATGACTTAGAAGCCGCGATTAAGCAGGTTATCGACCAAGCCCTTGTTACAGAGCCCGTAATAGATATATTTGACGCAGCTGGTATAAAAAAGCCCGACATCTCCATACTTTCGGAAGAGTTCCTCATGGAAGTAAAGAACATGCAGCACAAAAACATAGCTCTGGAGACGTTAAAAAAGCTTCTCAACGATGAAATAAAAGCAAGGAGTAAAACAAATTTGGTCCAGAGCAGGACGCTAATGGAAATGCTCGAGAATTCCATCAAAAGGTATCAAAATAAGATAATTACTGCCGCAGAGGTTATCGAAGAATTGATCGAGCTTGCTAAAAAAATCAAGGAAACGGACAAGATACCGGAAGAAATGGGATTAACCGATTATGAATATGCCTTCTATACAGCTATAGCCGACAACGAGAGTGCCAGAGAATTGATGGGAAAAGAAACCTTACGCGAACTGGCTGTTGTTCTCTACGAGCAAGTAAAAAAGAATGCCTCCATTGATTGGACCATAAAAGAGAGCGCAAGGGCTAAGCTAAGAGTAGTAGTGAAAAGAACTTTGCGTAAGTACGGCTATCCTCCGGATATGCAAGAGTTGGCCACAGAAACCGTCATCAAGCAGGCGGAAATGATCGCGGATGAGCTGGTGCAGTCGAACCTTATACAAGCGGAGAGTGCATAGTGGCCTTATAACCCATGCAATCATGGCATCGTCGCACTAATTGTGCTTCCTGGATTTCTTCGTGTTCTCATCCAATGGTTAAGGTTGTTTTAAACTCTCCAGGTATGCCAGAGTCATCTTCCCAGGTGGCCTCAAACTCGAAAGAGGGGAGTTTGCCTGGATGTTTATCTTCAGCCATATCGTTTGTAATAAACATTACATAGGAGATCGTCGAATGTGGCCCAATTATTAATGAATCTTCTTCTATGGAGGAAAGGACAGCAGGATGTTCCGAAAGTGGCTTTCCATTGAGCGTCGCTTTTACATTGCGTGCTGTTCCTTGTCCAGAATTATTGATAACCAAACGATAGTTATTTCGTTCAACTTTCTGCAGCTCTGCCTGCAAATTTGCTTTCCGGCTTTGAATGGCTCGATCTTGTTCGCGTGCCTCCTCAATTTGTGTAATGCGTTTTTGCATCTCAATTTGTTCTTTTTGCAATGTCAAGCTATTTTTATTGGCGCGAAAACTAAAATATACAGATAATAGCGACACCAAAATTGCACCTATGGCTATCAAATCGGAAATTGCCACCTATTGCACCTCCCTCGAAAGAGATAACAATTTTTGAAAGTCATATAGTAATTATAAAATTTTATGGCCAACTTGTCACCAACTCACCGTCAGGCGACCTCAATTCTGCAGGGTCTCCGTCATTGTTCCATATTACGCGGGAAACCAGCACCTTTTCTGCGTTTTCCGGAATTTCCGAAACTGCGGACGTGCCTCCAAACGCCGTTGATGCAGAAAGAACCGCCACCAAAAGCAGCAGGAGGCAGACGCCTCCTGACATTAGCCTGTAAAAACGCCTCATGAAGCATCTACCTCCCGCACTTGCGATTTTAGGATCAATTATGTCTAAAAAAATTATGCCGCCCCACGCATATCTTTGCACACCAACCCCAGCTCTTTAAGCCTTATCTCCATGGCCTGCATGGAGACCAAATAGCGGCGGGCAAGGGCCCTTAGGCTGTATCTGTGCGCCTTGCGAGCTAGAAGCTTTTTGTGGTATTAAAATATTAAAACTCGAAGGCAAATATATCGGCCCCACCTTCCTGCTAGGCTGTGGGAGAGGTGCCGGTAACGACAAATTTGATCGGCCCTCCGGGGTGGCCTTCTTATATTTTGGTGCGAGAGGCCACCGCAAAGGGCCGAGTAAATTTGCATTTCAATAGGGAAAGTATCAATTTTCTTTTTCTTCGGGAACAGCCTTGAGTTCTTTATGAAGCATCGTGTATATGCCTCTTGACTTCTTCCGCGACTTGTAAATAATCTCCTCGAGTTTCTTAGATGCTTCGACTTCTTTTAGCAGCATCTCAATGAAATTATTGAGCTCGTAATCTGTAGGTTCTTCTTTTGCCCAAGATATCATGAAGTCAAACTGAGTCCCGTGTCTGACGAGCCTTCCGGGCAGGCCGTAGTGTTTATTTTCGCCGAGGAGGATGCCGTAACGCAGGTAAGGATGAACCTGACGGTGACTCATTGCTTTATGGCTGTACGTTATGGCGTCGTGAGTCGTTACCTGACCGTTTTTCTTGGTCTCCACCACGACCCTCGGAATCCATTTGTCCTGCTCACAAATTTCGACTATCAAAAGGTCGGTTTCATATTCCATTGACTCCGTATGATGTGGGGACGTGCCTTTATATGACTTGATCTCGTAAGCGTAAGGAAGCTTATAACCGGCACGAACGGAAAGGTTGTATTCGGAGCGTTTTAAGCCTTCCTCGATGGCAGGCGCCACGATTTCTTTAACCCAACGCACTTCTTTCATTTTTCTAGGCCTCCGCTGGCAAACAAAGGTAGTGACTTACCTAGATCCTTTTTCTTGGACTTCCTCAAGCAAGCCTTCAACATAGAGTGCCCCATCTGCCTTTAAGTATAAATGATGTATCTTTTGTTGGTCTACAGTATCAGTAATCCATCCCTTTTCTTTTGCTGCTTCAATAGCATTTAGGATATCTAGTTTTTTAAGCCCCGCATCACGTTGTAAAGTTTCAATATCGACTGTATTTGTGCCGCTTTTCCTCAAGTTCCTTAGTTTGTAAATAGCTGTTAAGACCTTATCGAAGTTTTGTTTCTCTTTGGTTTCCGTTTTCTTTTTATAAAACCTGTCTATCAGGTCAAATAAGAATTTAATATCATCAAGCATTATATCCTCCACCTCATCTAATTTTTTGTATAAACCAATTGTATCGCTTACAAAATCAAGTACATGCTGGCTGGATATGCCTAAAGTTGCTACGGTATCATTACCTCACCCTCTTATTCTTCCCTATCAATCTTCTCACCGGCGATGCCTTTTCCTGCGCCTCGCGTATGTCGGCCTCGACAAGGACAAGACAGCATTTGCATAAGTCCCTTGATAGGGCTGGAAAACTATACCAAAACTTTGAGCTACCTTTTTTAGTGTTTGACTTTTGAAACATACATATTATAATGTATGTCGATGCTATAAAATATTCAGTCCGTTGCTGGCGGTGAGAGACAAACGGAATCATGGCAAATAGAGGTCTGAAATGAACAACTACTGCAAAAGTGTAGTGTTCAGGCGGGACTCTTAATCCTGGGGTTACAGGTTCAACTCCTGTACGGCCCACCATTTTTAAGGATACAGTAAATATTACATAAATAAACTCCCTTGTTACCTTGATCGATGACAAGGGAGTTTTGCTGTTGTTTCGTGGCCTTAGTCGCAATGCCAGCCTTTGAGGCATTTCAAGCTAGTTGGCATTGACTTTCAAATTGAGAGCATGATAATATACGCTAGCAACATGAAACATCGACTACGTTGCATGCGACGAGGGTCGCGCGAAGTGATGTCGCAGGGAACTTTTAAGTCGTGGTAGGGTTATCGAGCCTGATGCAGCGATAACGAAAAACCCTGCCGTTAGTGTTGACTTGAAGGGCGAGAGTGGTGGAATGGTAGACACGCGGGACTTAGGATCCCGTGGCCTCGGCCGTGTGGGTTCAAATCCCACCTCTCGCACCATTGGAACATAAGTGCGACCTCGGTGTTAAAATATACACCGAGGCTTTTTCATGTTGAAGAAAGGAGTTTGGGTGGCCATGAAGACTGAGCTAGTGTCCCAAGAAAAGAACGTCGTAAAGATAAAGGCTGAAGTTGAAGCAGAAAGATTCGAAAATGCCGTTAAAGATGTAGTCAAGGAGATCAGCCAAAAGGCCAACATCAAGGGCTTCAGAAAGGGGAAGGTGCCCCGAAACGTCATCGAACTCTATTTTGGCAAAGAGAGCCTGTATCGGGAGGCCTTAGAAAACTTAATCCCCGAAGTCGTAGAGGAGATTAAGGAAGAATATGAATTAGAACTGGTGGCCGAACCAAAGGTCAAGGTTCAAGGCGAACCCAAAGAGGGATCGCCCGTTGTCCTTGAGATAGAATACGAGGTCATGCCCGAGGTGGATTTGCCCGACCTGGAACAGATAGAAGTCCCAATGCTTAAGCCCGTTGTGACCGATGAGATGGTGGAAAAGGTCATAAATGACCTGCGAGAGAGAAATGCAGAATATGCAGACCTCGAAGAGGACAGGCCTATCAAAGAAGACGACATCGTCTTAGTGAAGGCTGTTGCGCAAGTTCAACGCGATGAGGGCGACGACAGCGAAAGGTTCGAGTTTGAAGGGAAAGAGATGGAGGACACCATAGACCTGTCGGCTAATTATTTGGACGAGAACATAAAGAAGGATTTGATCGGCCAAACCGTGGGCAGCACCGTAACGTCTACAGTGACCCACCCCGATGACGGCAGCGAGTTGGCCGGCAAGCAGATCACCTATACCATGGAGATAAGGGGCTTAAAGAAAAAGGTCCTTCCCGAGCTTGACGAGGAATTTTTGAAGAAAGTTGGCGCTGAAGGAAAGACCTTGGAGGAGTTCAAGACCCAAATAAGGGAGCAGCTGCAAAGAAACCTTGAGGCCAGGGCGAAAAGCGATGCGATCAATTTAGCTTTACAGCAAATTGCAAGCATGGCCAAGGTGGAAGTGCCTGACCGAATGGTCGAAAGGGAGCTTCACAGCTTGCTGCATGAAGAGGAAGCAAGGGTGAAGCAAGCCTACAATTTGACGTTGGAAGAATACGCAAGACAATCCGGGATTGACTTTGAGGAGTACAAGAATAGTTTGAGGAAACAGGCATATAGGAGGGTGTTAAACTCCTTGGTCCTGGAGGAGCTCACGAAGCGCTTCGAGATAAAGGTGAACCCTGATGACATTAAATCTTACGTTGCCCGCATGGCAAACTCCTATAACATCAGCCCAGAGAAGTTGTCAGCATTCATTGCGTCTGACCAAGAAAGGCTGTACAAGGTAAGTTATGATATCATGACGGAAAAGACCTTGGACAAAATACTTGAACACATAAAGGTCAAAGAGTTAGAAAAAGAGGAATACGAGCGCGCCGTGAAAGAACTGTTGGAAAAGCTAAAGGCGACATCAGCAGAGGAAGTGCCGCAAGTTTTGAGCAACGAAGCAAGAGGAGGTAATGACGATGCTAGTTCCGATAGTGATAGAACAGACGGGTAGAGGCGAACGTGCTTACGACATATACAGCAGGTTGCTAAAGGATCGAATTATATTCTTGGGCGATGTCATCGAAGATCACATTGCGAATTTGGTCGTAGCTCAAATGTTGTTCCTCGAAAGCGAGGACCCAGATAAGGACATAAACCTATATATAAACAGCCCCGGAGGCTCTGTAACTGCCGGCTTGGGCATCTACGACACGATGCAATACATCAAATGTCCCATCTCGACCATATGCGTTGGTCAGGCTGCCAGCATGGCTGCAGTGCTTTTGGCAGCTGGCACAAAGGGCAAGAGGATTGCGCTGCCAAACTCCAGGGTTATGCTTCATCAACCCCTTGGGGGAGTACAGGGGCAGGCGACCGATATCGAGATACATGCCAAAGAAATCAAAAAGATACGAGATAGGCTTAACGAGATCATAGCAAAGCACACCAATCAAGACATAGAAAAGGTAGCTCGCGATACCGATCGAGATTTCTTCATGTCGGCGGAAGAGGCTCTATCCTATGGGATAGTTGACAAAGTGATAGAAAAACGATAGTTTGTCTTTTGCAAACTCCTTTTCTAAACAAACGAGGGGGCTTAGAGGATGCTCTCTCGTTTGTTTATAAACGGCATTTGGGCTAAACTATCTGTATGAGCGACCGACAGCTTTACGCAATTTCAAGCAAGGAGGAAATATGAGGAAATGCCAAAAAGCAACGACAAGGACATTAAAAAGAAGGGGCTTCGATGTTCCTTCTGCGGGAAGGACCAGGACGAGGTAAAAAAGATAATCACGGGGCCCGGCGTTTGCATATGCAATGAGTGTATTCACCTATGCAATATAATATTGAACGAAGAAAGAGGAATTCTGCATAGCATAGATTGCCACGGGAAGGACTTATCGGATTCCTTCGTGTTGCCAAAGCCAAGCGAGATAAAAGCCTACCTGGATCAATATGTCGTAGGCCAGGAATATGCCAAGAAGGTCCTATCTGTTGCGGTACATAACCATTACAAGCGCATTTTTAAGCTGAAGAAGAATGAGAGTGAAGTGGAAGTCCAGAAAAGCAACATTCTGCTTTTGGGACCAACGGGATGCGGTAAAACTCTGTTAGCCCAAACTTTGGCTCAAATGCTCAACGTGCCCTTTGCTATTGCCGACGCTACGACCCTGACTGAAGCTGGTTATGTAGGAGAAGACGTTGAAAATATCTTGGTAAGATTGCTGCAGAACTGTGATTACGACGTCTCCTTGGCGGAGAGGGGAATAGTTTACATCGACGAAATTGACAAGATAGCCCGCAAGAGCTATTCTCCATCGATCACGCGTGACGTGTCTGGCGAAGGAGTCCAACAGGGTCTTTTGCGTTTGCTAGAAGGCACTGTATCCAACGTTCCTCCTAAGGGGGGAAGGAAACACCCATATCAGGATTTCATTCAAGTCGATACTACCAATATACTTTTCATCTGCGGCGGAGCCTTTGGCGGCATAGAGGACATCATAGCAAGGCGTATTCACAAGAGGACCATCGGCTTTGGCGGAGACATCGTTGGATCAAAGCAAAAGGCATCCTGGGACATCTTAAAGGAGATACAACCCGATGACCTCATGAAATATGGGTTTATTCCGGAATTTATAGGCAGGTTGCCGGTAATTGTTCCGCTGGAAGGCCTGGACAAAAACGCCCTTGTACATATCCTGCAAGAACCCAAGAACTCTTTGGTAAGGCAATACAAGGAGTTGTTCAGCTATGAAGACGTTGATCTGGAGTTCACCGACGAGGCCTTGCTGGCAATAGCCCGCGTGGCACAGGAAAGAAACACTGGGGCAAGGGGCCTTAGGTCAATAATGGAGAAGCTAATGCTCGACATCATGTACGATCTGCCCAATATCGCAAGCGAGATCGCCAAGGTGAGGATCACCGAGGAGTGCGTCTTAAAGGGAGCATCTCCAATATATATTTCCAGGGACGAAGAAGTAGCCTAGCGTTATTTGATATAAAAACTTAAGTTATAAGGGGAGACCGTTATAAAATGCGCGCTGACGACATGCCTCTTTCAAAGGAATATGAACCTGATGAATTGGAACAAAGGTGGTATGAGTGGTGGCTAAAGCGTGGGTTATTTCATGCTGAAGTGGACGAGGAAAAGGAACCTTTCAGCATGGTCATTCCGCCTCCAAACGTCACTGGATCGCTTCATATGGGCCATGCTCTGAACAACACATTACAGGATATAGTTTGTCGTTATAAGCGCATGAGAGGGTTTAACGTCCTGTGGATCCCGGGGACCGATCATGCAGGCATAGCCACGCAGAATGTAGTTGAACGGGAGTTGGCCAAAAGCGGGATTCAAAGGAAGGACATGACCAGAGAGGCTTTCCTTGAAAAGGTATGGGAGTGGAAAAGCGAATACGGCGGCAGGATCATCTCGCAGCTTAAAAGGCTTGGAGCATCCTGTGATTGGTCAAGAGAACGCTTTACCATGGATGAGGGGCTATCAAGGGCAGTCAGGTGCGTGTTTGTTCGCCTCTACGAAGAGGGCCTCATATATAAGGGCAAATACATAATCAATTGGTGTCCTCGTTGCCATACGGCGCTATCCGACTTAGAAGTTGAACATGCTCTGGAAAAGGGAAAACTTTACTACGTAGCCTACCCAATAGAAGGAGAGACCGGATTTGTCGTCGTGGCCACAACGCGGCCTGAGACTATATTGGGAGATGTCGCCATCGCGGTGCACCCAGACGACCCCAATAACTCAAAATTTGTAGGCAAAAGGGTTAAGGTCCCAATGGTCGACAGAATCATCCCCGTCATCGAGGATGAGATGGTCGATCCGTCTTTTGGTACAGGAATGGTCAAGATAACCCCGGCTCACGATCCTAATGACTTTTTGGTGGGACAGCGGCACGGCCTGGAGCCCATTCAAGTGATAGATGCAGACGGTTTCATGAACGAAAATGCCGGCCGCTACAGGGGAATGAGCAGGTTCCAGGCAAGAGAAGCGATCGTCAAAGATATCGAGGCAGCGGGCTTGCTTGTCAAAATCGAAGAGCATGAACATGCCGTAGGACATTGCTACAGATGCAACACAGTCCTGGAGCCCTTCCTGTCGGAACAGTGGTTCGTGCGCACCGAACCCTTGGCGAAAAAGGCCATTGAGGTGGTAAGAGAGGGAAAAATCCGTTGGATTCCTGAACGCTGGGTAAACACCTATTACCAATGGATGGAAAACATCAGGGACTGGTGCATTTCAAGACAACTTTGGTGGGGACACAGAATTCCCGCTTGGACGTGTAAGGATTGCGGCCACATAACCGTATCGGAGGAAGATCCGACGAAGTGCGGGAAGTGCGGTTCCGGTAATATCGTCCAAGATGAAGATGTGCTTGATACCTGGTTTTCAAGTGCCCTTTGGCCCTTTTCCACTATGGGGTGGCCCGAAGATACGCCCGAACTGAGATATTTTTATCCCACGTCGCTTTTGGTGACCGGCTTTGACATCATCTTTTTCTGGGTAGCCAGAATGATAATGATGGGACTCAAGTTCATGGGAGACGTACCCTTTAAGGATGTCTACATCCATGCCCTAGTTCGCGATGAAAGGGGCCAAAAGATGAGCAAATCTAAGGGCAACGTAATAGATCCCCTTGATGTCATAGCTAAATATGGAGCAGACTCACTGAGGTTTACGCTGTCGTCTTTGACCGTACAGGGGCGCGATATTTACCTGAGCACGCAGAAGATCGAATCCTACAGGCACTTCATGAACAAGATCTGGAATGCCGGGCGCTTTGCGTTAATGAACCTGGGAGGTTTTAACCTAGATAAAAGCCATTCTATAAAGTCGGAAGATAATTTGAGGTTGCACGACAAGTGGATTCTTTTACGCATAAACCAGGTCGTTAAAGAAACGACAGAGCTTCTTGAAGGTTATTTCTTTGGCGAGGCAAGCAGATTGCTTTATGACTTTGTATGGGGTGAACTGTGCGACTGGTACATCGAGATGGCAAAGCCTGCATTAAAGGGAGACGAAGGAGATCGCAGAAAAACTGCTTCGCAGCAAGTGCTTGGCTATGTCTTTAGGAAGACGCTTTTGCTCCTTCATCCTTTCATTCCCTTCATAACGGAGGAGCTATGGCATGCCTTTGGTTTTAGCGTCGATTCGATAGAAGAAGAGCCATGGCCGTCTGCAGAAGATCTGTTCGATGAGACGACGAAGGCATCTATAGAAAATGAGATGTACATACTACAAGAGACAATTAGATCGATAAGAAACTTGCGAGCGGAAGCCAATCTGGCTCCCCAAATGGTCGTACCGCATGTGGTGTTTAGTCCCACCAGCGCGGAGGCTGAAGATATAATCGCCCGAAATGAGGACATGATAAAATTCATGACCAAGGTGGGTCATATAAACGTGAACAGGACGAGACCGGGACATTCTTTGGTATCAGTCCTTCCGTGGGGTAATATATACCTTGTTGTGGGTGAAATCATTGACATACCGTCAGAGATAGAAAGATTAAAGAAGGAAAGAGAGAGCTTGTTGGCAGAGGAACAAAAGAGCTTATCCAAGTTGTCCAACGAGTCCTTCCTCCAAAGAGCTCCTAAAGAGGTCGTGGAAAAAGAACAGGAGCGCTTGAAAAAGGCACGAGAAAGAATAAAGAGGATAAACGAAAATATAGCCTCACTTGAGGAAAATTAGAGGAGAACAAAGGAACTCAAATGATCGACAAAGATTATGCGAGTTACGACCTGATGGAGCAGGATATATCTGTAGTAGCGAGCCCGGGCATACGCCCGGGCTTATCACGGATGGCTAAATGTTTAAAATTGCTTGGCAATCCGCAGGATAAATTTAAGGCCGTCCACGTGTTAGGTACCAATGGTAAGGGTTCAACGGCCTCGAGCCTTGCGAGCATTCTGACGGCTTCCGGCTTAAAGACGGCTTTATACACTAGCCCTCATCTGATACACATGGGCGAACGATTGCGCATAGACGGTTTTCTGGTGGAGCAAAACAAATGGCAGGAAGCGTGGGAAGAGGTTAAATCGATAATTAAAGATAACTTCGTGGCCGAAAATCGGCCCACGGCCTTTGAGCTCATCACTGCCGTATGTTTTTTGATAATGGCTCGCGAAAATGTCGATGTGGCGGTTGTAGAGGCAGGCATGGGCGGGAGGCTTGATGCAACAAACTTGCTTGGGAATGTGGTATTATCCCTTTTTACTACTATTTCCCTGGATCATACCAGCTACCTGGGCACCACTCCCTCTCAAATAGCTCATGAAAAGTTTGCCGTGATAAGGCCTGGGGCAAAGGCCCTTTACATGGGAGGCCCCGATGATGTAGAAGATGTGTTCATTGCCAGATGCATGAAAATGCTAGCGGAAGGCCATATCTTTTCGCGGGAATGTGTTGTAAGGCCTCGGCATCTGTCCTTGGACGGCGTAGTGTATGATCTGTGGACCTCTCGCGGCAACTGCTTTTGCGCGCTTGAGACCAGGTTGGCCGGAGCGTATCAAACGCAAAATACTGCCTTGGCTGCCTTCGGTGCCGTGCTTTTATCCGAAAATGCCTTTCCTTCAATAAACAGAAAATCTATAAGAGATGGACTGCTTTCGGCGCGTTGGCCCGGTCGGTTTGAGGTGATCAGGCTTAACGGAAAGACCGTCATACTTGACGGTGCGCATAATCCGGATGGCATGAAGGCCTTGGCCGTCTCGCTAAAATCTGCGTTGCCGGCCAAAGAAGACGTCGTTATCCTTATGGCTATGATGAAGGACAAGGACATAGAAGGTGCTTTGGAGAAATTGGAAGGTTTGCCGATAAGGAAGATAATCTGTACTCAGGTGCCGGGATTGCAGAGGAGTAAACAGGCGCAGGAGCTGGCGATTATCGTCCAAGAGGTATTTCCAAGGTCGATTGTTGCGATCGAACCGGAATTGCAAAGGGCCCTGGATGAAGCCATGAAAGACAATGGCTTCATCGTGATTTGCGGTAGTCTATACCTGATTGGCGCCATAAAGAAGATCATGGGCTCATAAAATATTACGATGGTAAGGTCAAAAAAATGAAAGTGTAAGTGATAATAATTAATGGGAGCTTATACGCGGATCTGACGACAAGAGGTGAATGAAGGCATGAATCCATTGCGTGTGGGCGTTGTTGGAGTAGGTCACCTGGGATATCATCACGCGAGGATATACACTGAGCTTCTGGAGACAAAATTGGTAGGCATCATGGATACGGATGAGGAAAGGGCTGCCTCCGTAGGAGAGACCTTGCAGGTTCCGTATTATACAGACTTAGAGGAGTTTCTGAAAAAAGCCCATCCGGATGCCTTAAGTATCGTGGTACCCACGGTAGCGCATTACGAAGTTGCAAAGAGCGTTATGGAGAAAAACATACATGTGCTCATCGAGAAACCGGTGACGAAGACCGTCGATGAGGCTGAAGAGCTGCTAAAGATAGCTGCCAAGAGAAACTTAGTGCTTCAAGTCGGCCATATAGAGCGCTTCAACAGTGCAGTACAATATGTTAGAGGCATCTGCAATCCGCCCCTTTACATTCAAACTAGAAGGCTTGGGCCCTTTTCTCCAAGAATTGCTGACGTAGGCGTTGTCCTGGACTTAATGATACACGACATCGACATAATTTTATCGTTAGTTGGCTCTGAGATTAGGGAGATCTCCGCATATGGGCGTTCCGTATACACGGAGCACGAAGACATCGCATCGGCACATTTGACCTTTGCTAACGGCACTATCTCGCATATATTGGTGAGCAGGGTCTCGGAAAAAAGGCTGAGAACCCTTGAGATAATGGAGAAGGAGCGCTACATAACGCTAAATTACGAAACTCAAGATGTGTCGATCCACAGATGCATCAGGGATAACGGCATGGGCTTAATGGAAGTGATAGAACACCCAGTGTTTCCCAAACACGAACCTCTCAAGATGGAGCTGCAGCATTTCATATCGTGCGTAAGAGAGGGCAGGCAGCCAATGGTTGGGATAGCCGACGGCAAAAGAGCTCTCGAGGTGGCCGTAGAGGTGTTAAGGCAGATTCATAAAAATAAGCTGGCAGATTTTCAGGGAAACATCGAAACGTTGCTCTAAAATTAATTGACCTTCACGTCTTTATCAATTGATGATGCTGCATTTAATGTTGACGCTTAGTATTGTAGAATAGAGGGAGAAAAAGCTCCCTCTATTTTTTTATGAGGTGATGCGACCTTGGCGAAGGACATAAGGAAACACAGAGACAACTTAGCCAATAAAATCATTCTTTTGCTCATAGTCATAATAGCTACCCTATCGCTGGTTATTATTGCATGCACTTATCACAGGCCTGATAGGATTTTCATGGATAATGTAATATTGAAATTGATATATGAAAGACATTCTGGCGCAGCACATTGAGTTTGGGGTGCAGGATATGTCTTTGTTGCATTCGATACCTGACGTCAACGTTCAAGCTTTAATGGCAATCGCACTGTTTGCCATTGCCCTACTTGTTGCAAGGATCATCAATAACATCAACTCGAAGAAATGGCCGGGAGGGGTGCTTTGGGTCTTATACCTTCGAGTTTTGTTGGGTTTTTTGCTTGCTGCTTCCGTGGTCTTGGGGTTTTATGCCTTCGCAGGAATTAGTATATTGAGGTAAGATCGGGTTCACGATTGTTATTCAACGCCATGTATGGGGTGATATGATGCAAAAGATTGCAATCCTTGCGGTTTTGTTCTTTGTTTTAGCATCGTCGGTGCATGCAGAAACTGGCACACTATATACCTTGCCACAGGCAAACAAAATAGAGGCCGAGCGGCATATGATGGTAGCTCGGCGACATTTTTTAAGTCGGGATTACTTTGGGTGTCTCGAGGAACTGGAATTAGCTCAGAAAGACGACATATATCTAGTGAGCACTTATCTGTTAAGGGCTTTATGTCAGAGGCGTTTGGGCATGTGGGGCGATGCTTTGACGTCCATACATTATTATTTGGAAGTTGCCAGTGCTGACGTACGTGCTAAATTAATTGAAAGTCAGATAGTAAAGGAAAGGGATCTTTTAAAGGAAATCCTGTCCGGCAGGATTGAGGTAGCATCAACTCAGGCCTACAAACAACCTCTTTCGTTGTTTTTTAACCTTCCCTTGGGCGCAAAGCCCCGAGCGAAAGCCATAGGAAAGGCAAGTTGTCTTGAGGGAAGGTCTTGGATTTCTGACACAGAAGGCAACAGGATCTTTTTGATAAAAAAGGACGAAAAGCCCTATGCCTTCGACATCGAAAAACCGGTGGCTGCTGTGCCTTTAAGTTCAAACGAACTCATCGTAGCGACCAGGAACGGACAAATATACAGGGCGACTTTGACCGAAAAGGATAAGAGGACTAAGGATTTGAGCTTAGAAAAGTTGACCGAAATTCCTTCAATCCTATCTGATGCTGTTATTATCGGAAGAAAAATTTTACTTGTGAGCGATGCGGCGGACGGCAAGCTAGTTTATCTTGATACGGATACAGGAAAGATCCTTGGCGATTGGAGACCGAATGACAAATCCCGCTTTGAGCCGTTGGCATTATCTTACGGTGGTTATTTGGTAGCTATTGTGGACAGGGGATCTAACTCTCTAATCGCCATGGACCCGTGGTCAAAAAAGGTCGTCTTTCAGGGTCAGGCAGATATGTTAAGGGACGTGGAATGGGTTTCGCCGGCGAAATGTTTTGCGTTAGGAGAGGACGGATCGTTATACGAAGCAAATGTTAAGGGCAGCTCTTTCAATAAGATCATCGATGGGAAGCTGACGAATTGCTGGTGCCTGACTCGAAACGACAATGAAATAATGGCCTTCGATGCGGCTTTGGACAACGTTTTCTGGATAAAGCAGACGTTTAAACAGGAAGATCTGACAGCCTTCGCCAATCTTCACATGATGCAAAAGGACTTAAATAACGGTACTTTAAGCCTAAAGTCAAACCTATACGTTCCTGTTGTGGCCGATCTAAATTTCGAGGTACCGTCGATCAAGGCAGGTTTTGGTAAAATCCTTCTGGCAAGCAGATGGGAAGAGGATGCATATGTCAACCGAGGTTTGCTCTATGAGGTCTCGTCGATGAAAAGCTACGATGTTTTTTTAAGGGACATGTACAACGCCGGAGAGAAGTGGCCTTCGAGGATTGTCTTAGAGCAGAACCCTTCGCTTTCTGGAATAAGTGATGATTTTGTGCTAATGTTGGCAGGGTTATGCCTTAGAGAGGGAATAGCTGTCGATCTATATCTAAAGGATGGGCCCTTACCCCTTAGCCTGGCGATGCTTTCGCACATGTCGGGAGGGAAGATCATGTTCTCTCCGCCATTGCAAAGTGAGGTCCCAGGCTTGGCTGGGCTTGCAGGGAAAATATCGGTTGAACTGCCGGAGAGAAAGGTTTTGTTTAAGGAAATCGCATTTGAGCCTCTGTTGGCCATTTTTGGAAACGTTGACGGCATACCCTTTAGGGATTGGGTTCCCATAGATTTTTTGCCGGATATCGATCAACATAAGTGATTGGAGGATTGTCAATGGATTTTCTGGTGCAGAAGGCATTGGATGGAGATCATCGATCTATAGCAAGGTTAATTTCTTTAGTCGAGAATGAGTCTCCCTTCGCAAGCCAGATAATGGCGCATTTGTATGCATATACGGGAAAGGCTCATATAATAGGCGTTACGGGAAGTCCAGGTGCCGGCAAAAGCACCCTTCTTGATAAGCTTATAAGTAGTTTCAAGGGCATGGGCAAAAAAATAGGCGTAATAGCTGTAGATCCGACAAGCCCCTTTAGCGGGGGTGCTATATTGGGTGATAGGCTTAGGATGCAGGACCACGCCTTGGACACTGACGTCTTTATAAGGAGCATGGGCACGAGAGGATCGCTTGGCGGACTTAGCAGGGCAGCATATGAAGCCGCCATGATACTCGATGCCTGCGGTAAAGACGTCATATTTATCGAGACCGTTGGTGTGGGGCAATCAGAGGTGGACATAGTCAAGATAGCCGATACCGTATGCCTGCTTTTGGTCCCCGGCATGGGTGACGACGTTCAGGTTATGAAAGCAGGTATAATGGAGATAGCGGATATATTTGTGATAAACAAGGCTGATCGGGATGGCGCAGACAGGCTGGCAGCTGAGGTGAACATAATGCTTGATCTTTACGGAAAAAAGGCATGGAGACCGCCTGTCATCAAGACAATTGCGGAGACCGGGGAGGGCATAGACGAGCTTTCGAAGGCCTTGCTTGACCATAGACAATACCTTTTCAAGAGCGACGAAGGCAAAAAGAGGTTTTATTCAAGGATAAAGATGGAAGTCGAAGAAATCCTAAAGCGCGAAATTGCTAAGGTAGTTGAGGAAAAATGGAAGGAATGTTGCAATGATGAACTGATTAGCGCCCTTTGCGCCAAACGGATCGATCCGTACACAGTGGCAGGCAGAATTCTAGGCGATATATTTTCAAGGGGGTAATAATGTGAAAATAGTCCTCGGAGCTGATCATGCCGGCTGTATCTTAAAAAATGCAGCCAAGGAATATCTCGTCCAAAAGGGGATAGAGGTGCTTGACCTCGGGACCGATTCCCAAAATGATCCTGTAGATTATCCGGACATCGGGTTAAAGGCAGCCGAAATGGTGGCATGTGGCCAATGTGATCGGGGCATCCTGTCTTGCGGAACCGGTATAGGCATGTCGATTGCGGCCAACAAGGTCAAGGGAGCATACGCAGCTCTTTGTACAGACACATTCATGGCAAAGATGAGTCGCCTGCACAACAATTCCAACATCCTAGTCCTGGGCGGCAGAACCACTGGCCCAAAAGAAGCCTTGGAGATAATAGAAACTTGGTTGAATACCCCATTTGAGGGCGGCAGGCATGCAAGAAGAATAGAGAAGATAAGGGCCTACGAAGAAAGGGCCTTTTCAAATGACAGGAACATCTCTGGTGGGCGGGTGGTCATCATGGATCACCCGCTGATACAGCATAAACTTGGGATTGTTAGGAATGCCCAAACAAGCGTAAAGGAGTTTAGAGAGCTTGTAGAAGAGATAGCGGGCCTTATGGTATACGAGATAACAAGGTGCTTGCCGGTAGAGGAGATCGAGGTTGAGACGCCGCTTGCAAAAACGCATGCAAAGACGATTGCCGGTAAAAAAATGGCCGTGGTCCCTGTGCTGCGCGCAGGCCTTGGGATGATTCAAGGTATACTAAAGCTCATTCCCAACGCAAAAGTTGGACACATCGGGGTTTACAGGGATCCCAATACGCTTCAGCCGGTCGAGTATTATTGTAAACTTCCAGGCGATATTGAAGAAAGGGACGTATTTATAGTTGACCCGATGCTAGCAACTGGAGGTTCCTCGGCATTGGCCATAGACCTCGTTAAAAGGCGTGGTGGGAAAAAAGTGACCCTGGTATGCCTTATAGCTGCTCCGGAGGGCTTGAGCAAGGTGCGGGAAGCCCACCCCGATGTGGATATCTATATGGCAGCGCTTGACGAGCGCTTGGACGAACATGGCTACATAGTACCAGGATTGGGTGACGCCGGCGACAGATTGTTCGGAACAAAATGATGCATCATGACCATGAGTGGGATGATAATATTCGGGCTTTTCGCATTTATATGGGGATGGGCGGTAACTAAGATCTCCATCCCCCTTTCTTTCAGATATCAAATTCTCGACGTTCCCGAAAAAAGAAAGCTCCATAGGGAGATTACCCCCCGAGGGGGAGGTATCGTACTATGGAGCGGGGTACTTTTATTCGTGCTCTTTTATAGGGATTATATGGATATGAATTTAACGCTTTTTGCTTGGTGTGCGAGCGCTATATTCATGGTCGGATACCTGGATGACATGAAAAGCCTGGCGCCTACCGTGAGGCTGATCCTACATTTGATCGCTTCGACAGTGGCCTTGCTCCCGCTATATAGAAGCGGCAGCCTACCGGTGTGGGGATGGCTTGTCGCATCTCTATGGACAGCTTCGATGATCAGTGCCTATAACATGATTGACGGCATGAATGGTTTAGTGCTTACCATATTTGCCGTAAGTTCCTGTATATTTCTTTTCGCCTTCAAAAATGTCTTTTGGGCCTTCGGCATTGGAATAACGCTTGGAATTTTGCCCTGGAACTACCCGAGAGCGAGGACATTTTTAGGAGACGGGGGAAGCACGCTGCTTGGGTTTACGCACGCTTGCCTGCTTTTATATTGTCTTTTTTGGTCAGACGTGTTGGATAAATCATTTGTTCCTTTCTGCGTCTTCCTGGCCCTGGCCGGCGGGATTCCTTTCTTGGATATGTCTTTGGCGATAATAAGAAGAACTGCCAAGGGAGTCTCTCCTTTTTACCCTGATAAGGAGCACATTCACCATCGCCTGATACGAAGAGGGCTGCCAACTTTATTCGTATTGGGGATAATGTCTTCTTTGCATGCTATCCTCGTTTTGCTGGGTTTAAAAATCTTTTAGACCTTATCCGGTTACAGCTATCACGACAGCAGTTGGAGGTTATGGCAATGTCAACGATTTGTTGTATTATAGGCACTCGTCCTGAGGCCATCAAGATGGCTCCCGTGATATTGAAGTTGAAAGAGCGCGGACTAAGTTGCTTTGTGCTGGCAACAGGGCAACATACCGACCTTTTAACTCAAGCCTTAAGGACGTTTAATATTATGCCCGATAGAGACTTATCCATAATGCGCGAGAGACAAAGTCTAGATTACATAACTTCGGCGGTACTGACAAAGGCGGGTGAGGCATTAGATGATGTGAAGCCCAAAGTAGTATTGGTCCATGGCGATACGACGACGACGTTTGCCTCCGCGTTGGCCTCCTTTTACAGAAAGATCCCTGTCGGACACGTAGAAGCTGGCCTAAGGAGCGGGAACCTATACCTTCCCTTTCCGGAGGAGGCTAATCGGATCATGGTAGATAAATTGGCCACCTTTTGGTTTGCGCCAACGGAGATAGCGAAAAACAATCTTCTAAAGGAGGGTTGCGATCCATCCAGAATCTGGGTGACCGGCAACACCGTCGTGGATGCCTTGATGATGGTCAAGGGGCTAAAGGGAGAGCCCGAATTTTTGAAAGAAAAATTGCCTCCCCATGTGCCGCTTTTGTTGGTTACGGTTCACAGAAGGGAATCTTGGGGCAAGCCCCTTGAGTCAGTCTGTGAGGCTTTGATCGAAATACTGAAGTCATTCCCAAGGCTTTGGATTATAATACCCATGCATAAAAACCCGCTAGTTAGAGAAATATGGCAGAGATATTTAAGTGACATCCCAAACGTCATCCTTTGCGATGCATTGGAATACGATGATTTCGTTTGGATCATGAACAGAAGTACCTTGATATTGACCGACAGCGGTGGCATCCAGGAGGAGGCTGCAACTTTAAAAAAGCCGGTTTTGATACTTAGAGATGTCACGGAAAGGCCTGAAGCTTTAAGTGAAGGCACGGCTCTGCTTGCAGGAAGAGAGCCTTCGAAGATAGTAGAACTTGCCCTTAGGGTCTTGCTAGACGACGATTTTAGGGAAAGACTTCTATCAAAATCAAGCTCTCCCTTCGGCGAGGGAAGGGCTGCTGAAACTATAGTCGATATATTGATGCAATACTTGAACGCAAACGAACATTGCCTCGGGGAGTGAAAGAAGATGAAGGTAAATTCGGAATCATATTTTATAAGGATAAAAGGAGGCACTTTACTAAAAGGCGAGGTAAAGGCCCAAGGATCGAAAAACGCGGCTCTGCCTATAATGGCTGCTGCATTGTTGTTGCGCGACGGCAAGGTTCATCTCCGCAACGTACCGAAGCTGCTGGATATACACACCATGAGCGAACTTCTCATCGGCTTGGGCGCTAAAGTTTACCGTGACGATCGCAACATGACCATAGAAGTTTCTGGCGAGCTTGCCTGGGAGACGCCCGCATCGCTTGTAAGGAAGATGAGGGCCTCTTCGCTTGTCTTAGGTCCGCTTCTTGCTCGTTGCGGCAAGGTGGTGTTGCCCCTTCCTGGCGGGTGTGCCATCGGCAGCAGGCCGATGGACCTTCATTTTAAGGGACTATCCAAGATGGGTGCACAAATAGAGTTGGATAAGGGTGCCGTAACGGCGCGCGCCGATAGGCTTGTGGGCACCAGAATATACCTCGATTTTCCGTCGGTGGGTGCCACCGAAAATCTGCTCATGGCGGCCGTGCTGGCCGAAGGCGAGACGCTGATAGAAAATGCCGCCAGGGAGCCCGAAATTGACAACCTGGTTTGTGCCTTAAAGGTTATGGGTGCCTCCATAGAGGGTGAGGGCACAGGAATCCTTCGGATAAAGGGCAAAGGAGAACTAAGACCTGCATCGGTAGACATAATACCCGATCGCATCGAAGCTGCCACGTATCTTTTGGCGGGCGTAATAACGCAGGGAGATATAACGGTTAAAGGAGTAATTCCAGAGCATTTAAATGCATTGCTCGCCAAACTAGACGAGGCCGGAATTGAAGTTATAAACAGCGGGAACGCCCTTCGCGTTGCCAATCCTAGACGTCCCAAGGGCATAACGCTTAAAACCATGCCCTACCCCGGTTTTTCTACGGACCTACAGCCGCAAATGATGTCAGTCCTTTCTCTTGCTGAAGGGACGAGCATAATACATGAGACCATATTTGAATCGCGGTTCCTCCATGCAAGCGAGCTTCAAAAGATGGGTGCTCAAATCGAGCTTCAGGGCAATACTGCAATAGTTCATGGCCAAAAGAACTTAATTGGTGCAGAGGTCTACGCTACGGACTTGCGTGGAGGTGCAGCCTTAGTGCTGGCTGGTTTGGCTGCGGAAGGAGAAACGGTAATTTACGATACCCATCACCTTAAGAGGGGTTATGAAGATATGGTAGAAAAATTGATACCCCTTGGAGCGCAGATACGCGAAGAGGTTGGAGAACCCCAAGGCAAATAATGATTAACGATGGGAGATGCGATCATGTGGTTAGAAAATTTTATACGTAAATCAATAATGGATGTAGAGCCATATAAGCCCGGGAAATCTATTGGAGAGCTCAAAAGGGAGTTGGGGCTTAGCCATGTCGTGCGACTTTGCTCTAATGAAAACCCTTGGCCGCTTCCCGAAAGCGTCGTAAAGGCCATACAGGATGCCTCGCGCGAAGTTAACCGCTATCCCGACGCAGAGGCCTATTCCCTTAGAAAGGCCATAGCAAAAAAGTTGGGAGTTTCCGTTCAAGAGGTCATCGTCGGAGCGGGCACAGAAGGGGTTACTTTTGCCCTTTTTCAGGCGCTGCTGGAGGAAGACGACGAGGTTGTAATCCTGAAGCCCACATACCCGCTTTATAAACTTGCCACGCTGGCCTGTGGGAGCAAATGCATAGAGGTTCCGGTAGACCACGATTTCAGGGTAAGCGTGACAAGCTTGATGGACGCCTGTACGGACAATACCAAATTGTTGGTCTTGTGCGATCCAAACAATCCGACGGGATTATTTTTGCCGCGTCACGACTTATTGACGCTTTCTGCCTTTTTGAACAGACGAAACATACTGCTGGTCGTCGATGAGGCATACGCCGAATTCGTGACGGATCCGGAATATCTATCCGGAATAGAGCTGTTCCATCAGATTGGCAACGTCGTCATCTTGAGGACCTTTTCTAAGATATACGGTCTTGCCGGATTGAGGGTTGGATATGGTATCGTCCCTAAGCCTATCACAAAGGCATACGAAAAGGTGAGGCGCGTCTTCGATGTCAACTCCATAGCGCAGGCAGCTGCCATCGCTGCTTTAAAAGAAGATGACTACATTCAGGACATCAGAGAGAAGACGTTGCTGGAGAAGGAAAAGGTTACTAGGGCACTTATAAACATGGGGATGGAAGTAAGGGATACGTTTACGAACTTCATTTTGGTGAAGGTGGATGACGAACAGGGGATGTACGATGGACTGCTTAAAGAGGGAATAATCGTGCGCCCCGCAAGCGACTTGGGCTTAAACGGTTTCCTGCGGGTTTCGATCGGATTACCCGAGGAGAACGAGCAACTTATAAGCACTTTAAGAAAGCTGATGAGACGACTTGGCAGGCGAATTTAAGGTACTGGCCTTCGTCGGGCCGGCGGGCACCGGCAAAAGCCAGAGGACTCATTTTATAGCGCGGCAGTTTGGCGCAAACTACATAATCGATGATGGTCTTCTTATTAAAGACGGAAAGATCGTATGCGGGAAGAGCGCAAAGACCGAGCAGAACCAGGTCAGGGCCATAAGAAGGGCCTTGTTTGAGTTTCCCGATCATAGAGATCAGGTCAAAAGGGTCCTTGAAAAAGCTGCACCTTGCACCATTCTCATAGTTGCTACCTCCCCCGGAATGGCTGTTAAAATATGTAGACAACTGTCACTTCCCGAGCCGGAACGCTACATTTACATTGAAGAAGTAGCAACCAGAGAGGAAATCGAGCAGGCGCTGAGGGAGCGTCACACTAAAAAACAGCATGTGATCCCCGTTGCTTACGTGCAGGTAAGGCGAAACTTTGCAGGCAAGGTCGTCGGACGCCTTAAGACTTTTTGGTCGGCACGCGTGCGCAGCGGTTTGGACGATGCCGAAAAGACTATTGTAAGGCCGCCTTTTAGCTATTACGGCCAGGTAGAAATAGGCCCTTATGCGATAGAGCAGATAGTTAGACACGTGGCCTCGTTAGTGACTCAGGTTGACGAGGTGAAAGATGTCAAGGTAAAGACGGAAGAAGAAGGGGTCGTTTCCGTTAACGTCTCGATAGTAGTTACTGCCGGCAAATATACCTTCATGGAGGTAGGAAACAAGGTCCAACGAAGGATATTTGCCGTTTTGCCCTTTTTGACAGGTTTGGACCTCAATGAAATCAACGTATTGATCGGAGGATGGAAGAGGAACAATGACTGAGATTCTTTATTCTCTGACCGAAGAAGAAATCAAGCGCGAGATTGACAAAACGTGGACGGCGATAGAAGAAAAGGTAAGGAAGTGCCAGAAGTGTCCTCTATGTGAAAGCAGAACCCAAAGCGTCTTTGGCGAAGGAGCCAAAAACACAGAGCTGATGTTCGTGGGCGAAGGCCCTGGTGCAGAGGAAGATGCTCAGGGGCTGCCCTTTGTGGGTCGCGCCGGACAGCTGCTAAACCAGATCTTTACGGCTGCCGGGATCAAAAGGGAAGAGGTATATATAACCAACGTCGTCAAGTGTCGTCCACCTCAAAATAGGGTGCCAACGATAGAGGAATGTGCAGCCTGCAACGATTACCTCTTTGCCCAAATCTCACTAGTTCAGCCTAAGATCCTGGTGACCCTGGGGAATACACCGACTAAATGGTTGCTTAAGACCACCCATGAGGGCATCACTCAGCTTAGGGGCAAGTGGTTCGATTGGTACGGCATTAAACTCATGCCCATGTTTCATCCCAGTTACTTACTAAGAAATCAGTCGCGCAAGGTGGGAAGCCCAAGGCATCTGACATGGCAGGATATACAGGAGGTAAAGGCCCAGTGGGACAAGGTAAGGCAAACGAGGTAGAAAATAAGGTAGAAATAATACCTGCTCACGTTGCCATCATAATGGATGGCAACGGAAGATGGGCGAGACAAAGGCATTTACCGAGGATAATGGGGCATTACGCCGGAGTCAAGGCTGTTGAAAGGACCGTCATTGCGGCGACAAATATAGGAATACGATATCTTTCTCTATTTGCCTTTTCCACAGAAAACTGGAAACGCCCTAAAGGCGAAGTGTTGGGCTTGTTTGGCTTGTTCAGATATTACATAAAATGTAAAGTCAAGAAGCTAAAAGAGGAAAATATACGCCTGCGTTTCTCGGGTCGCACAAATTTACTGCCCGAAGATTTGCAGGACTTGATCCTCTGGGCGCAGGACGAGACCGAAAAGGGAAATAGAATGGATTTAGTCGTATGTCTTAACTACGGAGGCAGGCAGGAAATAATAGATGCAGTTAACAGGATTTTGGATACAGACCCTGAAACCAGACCAAAGCAGATCGATGAAGAAAGCTTTAGGTCTTACCTTTACCTCCCCGACCTTCCGGATCCTGACCTTATTATAAGGACCAGTGGAGAAAAGAGGATCAGCAATTTTTGGCTGTGGCAATCTTCGTACAGTGAACTTTACTTCACTGACGTCCTTTGGCCCGATTTCGATGAAGTCAGGCTAAGGGAGGCCGTGGAGGAATATCAAAGAAGAGAGAGACGATACGGAGGGATTTAAAACCCCAATGAGCGAACTTCGGACTCGCGCTATAAGTGGTGCTGTCATAGTAATTTGCATACTTACGGGGATTTATATAGGAGGCTACCTTTGGCTTGTTTTGTCTTCAGTCATTGCCTTGGCATCGCTATGGGAATACTATGATCTATTTTCACGCTTCGGTCACATATCGAAGGGCATAGGATTGATAGCTGGAGCATTGATGTTGTATATGTCCTCCAAGGGGGCGTCTTTTTCTGCCGTCATCGCATTATTGATCCTACAATCCTACGTTGTCTTATCGATAGAAACATTAAGAAAGGTTGCCCATAATAAAAGCTCGGGCCTACTGAACATGAGCGGCTTATTGAGTGGCCTGGTTTTCGTGGTGCTTCCATGGGTATTTTTAGTGGTGCTCAGACAAAGGCCCTTCGGGGAAAAACTGCTATTCTCGTTATTTCTCTGTACGTGGAGCTGTGATGTCTTTGCCTATTTAATAGGAAGGAGTTTCGGCAAAATGCCATTTGCCCGAAACATCAGCCCTAAAAAGACGTTGGAAGGATTCATAGGCGGCTTCATGGGAAGCGTGCTTTGTGCAGGGATCCTTTCCCTTTGCTTTAAAATACCACCCCTACCGTGGATATTGCTTGGAGCATTGATCGGTGTAGCGGGCCAAATAGGGGATTTGTACGAATCCCTCTTTAAAAGGGAAGCGGAGGTCAAAGATAGCGGTAATTTAATACCTGGCCATGGAGGTTTTTTGGACAGGTTTGACAGCATTCTAATTAACTCCACGCTGATATTCCTGGTCTTTGAGGTGATATTAAGTTGAATAAAAAGAGATTGGCGGTCGTTGGAGCTACCGGCTCCATCGGAAGGTCGGCTTTGGATATATGCAGGAGGTTTCCCGAAGCTTTTGAGGTCAGGGCTTTAGCTGTCAGATCAAACCTCAAGGGATTGAAAGCCTTAGAAGGGGAGTTCAAGCCAAAATTTGTGGTAATTTACGAAGAAGCGGCAGCGCGAGATTACGTGCCTCTCTTTGACAGTACAAGGGTTTTAAAAGGAAAAGAGGGGCTAAAATTGCTTGTTCAGGAAGATCTGGATCATATCGTGTTTGCCTCGTCTGGGACAGATGCAATACCTGCCCTCATGATGGCCCTCGCGAGAAAAATGGAAGTATCGCTGGCAAATAAGGAAAGCTTGGTTGTGGGCGGCCCCTGGGTGATGGAGACGGTAGACTCATTTGATCAGTTGCGGCCAATAGACAGCGAGCACAGCGCGATATGGCAATGCCTTTTAGGAGAAAGAAGAGAGGATATCGAGGAGATCGCCTTGACGGCATCGGGTGGTCCTTTTTTACATGCAACTTACGAGGAGATGAAAAACGCAACCCCCGAAATTGCCTTGAAGCATCCAACCTGGAGAATGGGCGCAAAGATCACCATCGATAGTGCGACTTTATTCAATAAAGGACTTGAAATAATAGAGGCATGTTACCTTTTTTCCATGCCCCTTGATAGGGTCAAGGCCGTGGTTCAGCCCGATTCCTTAATTCACGGTTGCGTGCGCTTTTGCGATGGAAGCTCCAAATTGCTCTTAAGCAAACCGGACATGAGAATCCCAATTTCCTTTGCATTGTCATACCCTAGGCGATTGAGGCTAGACGAGGCGTTTCATCGTCCGCAGATTACCGAATGGAAAGTTAATTTTTTGAAAATAGACGAAGAGAAATTTCCCTGCTATGGCCTAGCCAGGCGGGCATTGCAGATGGGCAATGCCTACCCTCCAATATTGGTTGGCGCCGACGAAGCTGCGGTTGAAGCTTTCTTGGGGGGCGTCATCTCCATGGTCGACATCTTCCCCCTGTTGGAAAGGACACTTTTATCCTATAATGGACCGTCAAACCTAAATAGCTTAGAAGAGGCCATTGCACTTGTCGATTTCGGTCGTCGCGAAGCAGGAAGGTTGAGTCGCCTTTTTAGCGAAAGGAGATAAAGAATTTAATGTTTGCTCTAGTTTCTTTCATAATAGTAATCGGAGTCTGTGTAATTTCCCATGAATTTGGCCATTTCTTGTCTGCAAAGTTGCTTGGCGTGCAGGTGCATGAGTTTGCCTTTGGCATGGGACCAGCCATATTCAAACGGAGAAAAAACGAGACCCTTTGGTCGATCAGGATACTCCCCATAGGTGGTTTTGTAAGGCTGGCCGGCATGGGCGAAGCCATCGAGGGGGAGGTTGAGGATCCTCAAAGGAGCTTCAATGCAAAGAGCGCATGGCGCAGATGGTTGATATTGGCTGCCGGTTCTATAGTAAATATACTCCTTGCCGTCATAATAGCGACATTTTTCCTATGGGGGCATGGGGTGCTGGACATGGAACATGCAAGGATCGGCGAGCTCATGCCAGGATATCCCGCACAAGCTATAGGATTGCGCCCCGGGGATACCGTCCTAGCCATAAACGATAAGAAGGTAACCACTTGGCCTGATATGGCATCCACAATCAAGAGCTATGCCGATAAACCTATCACTATCGTCGTAGAGCGTCCTGGGGTAGGGGAGATAACCTTCAAGGATGTATTCCTCAAGCCAGATCCGTCAACGGGTGCATATATTCTAGGTGTCAAGCCTGCTCTGGTAAAGTATGAAGGCATTGCGGCTCTTAATTACTCATTGCGCTACCTTTGGGAGATGACCAAAAACATTTTTAGCTCCATCATTAACTGGCTGTTCGCCGGACAAAAGATCGATGTAACGGGTCCTGTTGGGATAGCCGAGATGGCAGGTGAAGCCGCAAAGAACGGGCTTTGGACGTTTCTGTTCTTCCTGGGGATAATAAATTTAAACCTTGGTTTGTTCAATCTCATACCCTTTCCCGCTTTGGACGGAGGAAGGTTGCTTTTCGTTACTGTGGAGATGATATTTCGTAAGAAAGTGCCTGAATACATCGAGCAGAAAGTGCATTTCATAGGAATGGTCGTATTGCTAGTGTTAATAGCTTTGATCACATGGCAAGACATAACGAGGATATTCAACAGGTGATGGAGATGCAATCTCAAAAAAAGTCGGTGAACATAGGCGGGTTGGAGATAGGAAAAGGTTCACCCATAAGGATAGAAAGCATGCTAAAGACCCCTGTAACGGATATCGATGGGTGTCGGCAAGAGCTGAAGACCCTTAAACTTGAAGGTTGCGAACTGGTTCGGGTGGCCTTCCCGGAAATGAGTTGTCTTCAGTCGCTAAAAGCACTCCTAGAAATTTCGGAAATACCGATTATGGCCGACATTCACTTTGACGCCAAGCTGGCTAAAGCGGCTCTTGAAGCGGGTTGTATGGCCATTAGGATCAACCCTGGCAATATGCCGAAAGGTGGACTTGCAGACGTCGTAAGATTGGCAAAGGAGAAAAAAGCCGTCATAAGGATAGGATCCAACAGCGGTTCGTTGAACAATGTCCAACTGGAACAGGCCATGGGCAATAAAGCTAAAGCCCTATTTATTGCAGTACAAGAACAGGTGAAAATCCTGGAGGATATGGGCTTTGACGACATCATCCTCTCGAGCAAATCTACTTCCATTGCCGAGACGATCAATGCTAACTTGTTAGTCTCAAGGCACTTTCCGCAGTATCCCGTTCACATCGGGATGACGGAGGCTGGGGCAATCCCGGAGGGCCTAATAAAATCGGCAGCAGGGATTTCCTTGCTCTTGATGCAGGGAATAGGCGATACTCTCAGGATAAGCTTATCGGCGCCAGCTAGCGAAGAGGTAAGAGCGGGATATGCCCTGCTTAGGTCTTTGGGCTTAAGAAAAAGGGGTGTCGAGGTGATCTCTTGTCCTGCCTGTGGGAGACGACGTTTGGATGTGTCAAAGCTTGTGGAAGAGATAAGACCTGCATTGAAGGACTTACCCGACGGCACTGTCGTGGCCATTATGGGATGCGAAGTGAACGGCCCGAGGGAGGCCATGGATGCCGACATAGGCGTAGCGGGCACTCCCAATGGAGTTGTGATATTTAAAAAGGGTGAGGTGGTAGGTCATTTGGGAGAAGAGGAGATGGAGAAAATAGGGTCGCTTTTCAAGGATATGCTGTAACGATATATATTGAATTGCTGATATGATAATAAATTATTTAGGGAGGAAGTTATATGGCTCAAATAGTTGATACGAATAGCTTCAGACAGGGAATGATGATAAAATGGGAAGATAGCATATGGGAGATTCTCGATTGCCAGCATCATAAGATGGGGCGTGGCGGGGCAATCGTAAGGACCAAGCTTCGAAACATCTACTCGGGTTCAATCATCGAGACGTCCTTCAGGGCGGGTGAGAGGTTTGAGCGTGTTGTGTTCGACGAGCGAAAGGCCCAGTTCATTTATAAGGAAGGCGACAACTATGTCTTCATGGATATGGAAAGCTATGATCAAATATACGTGCCCAAGTCCGTGCTAGGCGACAAGGCGCTCTATTTGAGCGACAATCTCGAAGTGAGCCTGGAGCTTTACGAAGGAAATATCGTGGGAATAGAACTTCCCAACACCGTTTCCCTGAAGGTAGTTGACACCCCTCCCGGATATAAAGGAGACACGGTATCGGGTGGGGGTAAACCTGCTACGCTAGAGACCGGATTGACGATAACCGTACCTATGTTCGTTGAGGTGGGGGATATCGTTTTGGTGGATACCCGTACCGGGGAATATTTAGAGAGGGATAAGTCCAAGGGGGCGTAGCTCTTGAGCTTGGATGGCAGCATTCAAAAACTTAGGGAAGCGTTATCGGATGCCCATTTGCCCGAGTCGAGCATGGTTGCGCAAAAAGCTTTGGTTGACCTCTTTGAAGGCATGCTACAGGAGATCAGAGCATTGCGTGATAAAATAGAAGCACAAAATAAAAAGTTAGAGGAATTGGCCTCATTCTGTGCCAGGATGGACTCTGAACTGGATGAGCTGGAAGAGGCGGTAGAGGATCTATATGAATATTATGAAGGCGAAGAAGACGAGCAAGACTTCTATGAGTCGGCAATTTGCCCAGAGTGCGACTATACCTTCATGTTCAATCCAAGCCTTTTCGAAGAAGGCGAGATCTTGATATGCCCCAATTGCGGTCGCTTCATCGACCAAGGAAAGTTGAATAAATAGGGAGGGATAGCAAATGATGGAGGAAGAAAAGGAAATGCACATGACCAACCAGGACTATTATCAGAGTTCCGAAACACAGCAGAGCCAAGAACCTGGCATAGAGGAAGCTCAGCCAAAGGGAGAGGTCAAGATATCTGAGGAAGTCATATCTCAGATGGCCATTGAGGCGCTCAAAAGCGTGCCTGGCGTTTTGCCTGCAAGCTCCGGGTTAGTGGCAAACCTGCGTTTGGGGCGGAGGACGTCGAGTGGTGTAAAGATCACTATCGAAGAAGGGGCCCCGAATGAAGTGATCGTCGATACATACATATCCGTGAAATATGGCTTAAGAATCCCTGACATTGCCTGGGACGTTCAAGAGGCCATAAAAAACCAGATTGAAAACTACACAGGCTATACGGTTAAAGCTGTCAACGTGCACGTTCAAGGCATTCACTTCACCGAGAACAAATCTCAAAGTCAAGATCTGATAAATCCATAAATTTGGTATGCCTGCGGGAGTGCTTGCGGCACCTCCCGAGCTTGTGGTAAGAAGGAGTTATATAGGTCATGGAGTTTCATTGGCACAGAAGCAATCAGGGTGATCTATGGCTTTCCAAGGACGCAGTGATAGCTTTAGCGAATACGAGCATGCCGAGCGGATATCGAGCTATCGATGCTTCGCTTTTGGGTGGGGAGGACATCGTCAATGTGGTCATCTCCACACCCTTCAGTATGGGCGAAGAGGACGTAAAGGTTGAAAGCGAATTAAAGACAAAGCTGGCTCGTTTATTTGCCCCTTTAGGATTGAAAGTTCAATTGTCATGGGCGTTCAAGGAAGAAGAGAATGTTGATTTTTTAGGTCTGATGAATAAGCTTAAGAAGCGTCCTATATTTTGGGCGTTTTTAGTGGCATTGGTCGCTGGTATATCGCAACTTGGCATAAAAGGCCTAAGCTTGTGCGTACTTTTTGGGATCATTGGATGGGCAGTTGCCAAGGCGGTTATAAGCGGCAAGTTAAACGATCTAATATCGCGCTTATTGAACAAAGGACGTTAGACAGGAGGCAGGCAAACTTGTCTTTGCTACAACAGCAGCGACGAAGGGCTAGAGAAATAGCCTTACAGTTGTTATATGCCTTAGATATGAGAGACGATCAAACCCCTGATGAGGCCATCTCTCTTTTTCCCTCTGAGGGGGAATCCGAGGAAGTCTTGAGATACGCTACTTGGCTGGTAAGGGGTATATGGGAGAAGAGAATAGAGATTGACAACCTCATAAGAATGCATATAACGGGCTGGCGTCCTGAGCGGATGGTCACTGTAGACCTGGAGGCTATAAGGTTAGCTCTTTTTGAGGGCCTATACAGCAAGATTGTGCCCATACCCGTAGCGATTTCTGAAGCAATAGAGCTGGCCAAGCGTTTCGGCACGGAAAATTCAGGCAAGTTCGTAAACGGCGTATTGGGAAAGATCGTCAGATCCCTTGCCGAAGGAGAGGGTAAGGATGTCGAGGGAAGCGCCCCTGCTTAACGATTTCGCCAAAAGGATCGAGATACTCTCTGTCGACGAATTAACCCTTTACATTAAAGATTTGCTGGAAAATGATCTTTTACTCAAAAGCATCGCGGTAAGGGGAGAAATCATAGAGATCAAACACCATAGCAGTGGTCACGTCTACTTTTCCCTGGGCAGTAAACAATCCCGCTTGTCTTGCGTGATGTTTAGAAGCAGCGCCAACTACGTGCCGCTTTGGCCACAGGCCGGGGATGAAGTGGTGGTAGAAGGAAGCATTGGAGTTTACCCACCTCAGGGTACATATCAGTTGTACGCTCGAAATATAGTGCCCTTAGGCAAGGGAGCTCAAATGAGGGCGAAGGAAGAGCTCAAAAAGAGGCTTGAAAAGGAAGGTCTGTTCGATCCTAGAATAAAAAGAAAGCTCCCCACCTTCCCTGAGAGGGTAGGGGTGGTGACGTCCAAGACGGGAGCCGCTGTTAAGGACGTAATAAAGGTGGCTAAAAAACGCTTTCCCCAATGCGAGATATACATATTTCCCACGTTAGTGCAGGGAATCGAAGCGCCTCAAGATATAGCAAGGGCCATGAGATTGGCTGCAACCAAGGAGCTTGACGTGGTGCTACTGGTGAGAGGCGGCGGGAGTCGAGACGATTTGACCCCCTTTGACGATGAAAGGGTCGTGAGGTGCATTAGGGCCTGTCCATTTCCCGTCGTAACCGGAATAGGTCACGAGATAGACAGAACCTTATCCGATTATGCGGCCGACGCTTATGCGCCCACTCCATCTGCCGCTGCAGAAAAGGTCTTTCCCGACCGCAGAGAGATCTATAAACAGATACTGCACATAAAGGCAAGGCTAATCTCGCTAACAGCTCATAGATACCAAGACGCCTTCAACCTATGCGAGAGACAACTTGCCAGGCTGCAGAACACGGTAAAGAACTTATATCTGCATCCTTCGGACCTTAAATTAACTCAAAAATCACAGGCTCTTCGACAGGGTATAGATAGGATCATTGCCGAAGCAAAAGAGAGGCTAGCCCATGCTGCTGCTTCTTTAGATGCCCTGTCTCCTCTGAAGTCCATATCAAGGGGATGGATTACCTGCCTGTCGGAAGAGGAAGAGATAGTGACTTCGCTATCTCAAATCGACATAGGAGACAAGGTATTCCTATGCATGGTAGACGGAAGGGCCCAAGCCGAAATAAAGTCCTTACATCCAAAGGGAGAATAATCAATATTTTACTTAAGGAGTGACATAATTGTCCATGCCCGATCCCATTAAGTGGGAAGATGGTTCCCTATACCTGTTGGACCAAAGAAGGATACCGTTTGAAGTGGAATATCTGAAATGTACCAACTATCAAGACGTGGCCGAAGCCATAGAAAAGATGATCGTACGAGGGGCTCCTGCAATAGGGATAGCTGCCGCCTATGGAATCGTTTTAGCATCTCATGGCGGGCTCCCTATGGTTAAGGAGGCCGTCTCTCGTCTATCTAAAACTCGTCCTACCGCTGTAAACCTCTTTTGGGCCCTAGAGAAGATGGAGAGGGCAGCGACTGATTTCCATGACGCAACCGCTAAAGATCCCGGGTTAATCCTTAAAGATCATTTGTTAGAAGTGGCTGTGGGTATTCACGAAGAGGAAAGACGGATAGAGAAATTGATTGCCCTGCATGGCCAGTCTATAGTGCCTCCCAATTGTCAGGTATTGACTCATTGTAATGCAGGGGCTTTAGCTACGGGTGGGATTGGCACCGCCTTAGGGGTAATACGGATGGCTCAAAAGATTGGGAAGGCGATAAAAGTTTATTGCGATGAAACCAGGCCACTCCTTCAAGGGGCCAGGTTATCTTCATGGGAACTTTGGATGGATGGGCTAGATGTAACCGTCATATGCGATGATATGGCAGCCTTTTTAATGAAAAAGGGCAAAGTGGACCTGGTCATCGTTGGAGCAGACAGGATAGCTTCCAACGGCGATACGGCCAACAAGATCGGTACGTATAATTTAGCGGTGCTTTGTAAATATCACGGTATCCCCTTTTACGTCGCTGCGCCCAGAAGCACCATCGACTGTAGCATAAAGGATGGCGAGGCAATACCCATAGAGGAAAGAGATCCCGATGAGGTGCGTACCGTTAGAGGCGTAAAGATCTTCCTCGAAGATATTCCGGCTTGGAACCCTGCCTTTGACGTAACGCCAGGCGATTTGATATCCGGAATAATAACAGAGGCAGGCATCTTGAAAGCCCCTTACAGAGAATCCATAGAAACGGCAATGCGTATAGATGTCAATTTTGAGGATGCCCATTGGGCGGATTCCTATTTAAAACAGGGAGGGTCAGAAGATGGAGGAATATAGAATCGCCAATCCCGCTTTAGCGGATCAGGGCAAAATTAAAATCGCCTGGGCATGGAACTTCATGCCTGTTCTAAAGCTCCTGCAGGAGAAATACAAAGATGAGCGTCCCCTCAAAGGGACCAGGATTGCTGCATGCCTACACCTTGAAGCCAAAACGGCATGTTTGTTAAGGGCCCTTAAGGCCTTGGGAGCGGAAGTCGTGGCCGCAGGAAGCAATCCATTATCTACTCAGGATGATATCTGTGCCGCCTTAGTGGCCCATGGGATCAAGGTATACAGCTGGCATGGAATGACGATGGACGAATATTACGGGAACCTGCACGCTTTGTTGGCATGGTCGCCGCAAATACTGATAGATGACGGCGGCGATCTTGTAACCTTAGTCCATAAGGAAAGACCCGACCTGTTGCCTTACATCAAAGGCGGATGCGAGGAAACTACGACCGGAGTGAAGCGGTTAAGGGCTATGTCCAACGAGGGGGTGCTAGCCTTTCCAATGCTGGCAGTAAATGACGCTTTGAGCAAACACCTCTTCGATAACAGATATGGGACCGGTCAATCGGTATGGGATGCCATATGCAGGCTGACGAACATGCTGGTAGCCGGAAAGGAAGTCGTGGTGTGCGGATACGGATGGTGCGGCAGAGGTGTCGCCTCGAGAGCTTGCGGGCTTGGAGCCCGCGTTACCATCGTGGAGTCCAATCCCCATAGGGCCCTGGAGGCCTATATGGATGGCTTTTACGTCACGGACATGCCAACTGCTGCACGAACGGGCGATATCTTTATAACGACAACGGGAAACATCAACGTCATAAGAAAAGAGCACTTTGCGTTAATGAAAAGCGGGGTGATCCTGGCCAATGCCGGACATTTCAATGTTGAGATATCCTGTACGGACTTGGACGAAATTGCAGTTCAAAAATCACAGACAAGGCCAGGCGTAACTACCTATGTGACCAAGGAGGGTCGGTCTTTTCACCTCCTGGTGGAAGGCAGACTTGTGAACCTGGCGGGTGGTGACGGACACCCGATTGAGATCATGGATTTATCCTTTGCGCTTCAACTCCTATCCGTCCTGTACATAAAGGAAAGGGATTTGGAACCGGGACTTTATCCGGTTCCAAATGAAATAGATAAGAATGTAGCGCATTTGAAGCTTGAAGCTTTGGGAATTAAGCTCGAAAAGATGACGACCGAGCAGGAAGAATACATGGGAAGGTGGGACGAATGACCCCCAGCCTCAATGAGCAGGGCTTAGCGGAAGCGGACTTGGTGTTCAGGGATGCCGTAGTGTTGGACGGGGCGCGCGACAGAGCTGAAATTTGCGATGTCGCAGTAACGCAAGGTCGTATACTGCGCCTTTTTTCGAGAGAGGAAAGGTCAAAGATAAGGGCTAAGGATGAATATTTTTGCCGAGAAAGAAAGGCCTTGCTGCCCGGTTTTGCAAATAGCCACACACACGTTGCGATGACGTTGCTTAGAGGTTTAGGCGAGGAAAGCCCATTAAAGGATTGGCTTGAAAAACACATTTGGCCCGTAGAGGGTCGACTTAAGCCCAGGCACATTAGGATAGGAACCCAACTTGGAGTAGCTGAGATGATAAGCGGCGGCATAACCTGCTTTGGGGACATGTACTTCCACATGGACGAGGTTGCAAGGGTGGCCACCGAGGTGGGCATAAGGTGTGGACTGTGTCAGGGATTGATAGGAAATGCCCCGCTTTTTTCGTTAAAGCTGAAGGAAGGCATAAGGCTGTATGACCACTGGCACGGCAAGAACGACCTGATAACCGTGCAGCTTGGCCCTCATGCTCCATACACCGTATCGCCTAAACTGCTGACGCAAGTAGCTGGCGCAGCAAGGGGCCTTAACGCAGGGATTCACATCCACTGGCTTGAGACCGAATGGGAAAGAAGCTATATAGAACAGGAGCTAAAAAAAGACCCAATCGACCTTCTTTATGAAACAGGTCTTGCTGACGTGACAAGCCTGATATTGGCCCATGGCGTATGGTTTCCCGAAAATAGGCTGAAGGAAATTGCCAAAGACAACATTGCGGTCGTTCATAACCCGAGCAGCAATATGAAGCTGGGGAGCGGTTTTGCGCCCGTTTCGCAGATGTTGAAGGAAGGCGTCCACGTCGCCTTGGGAAGCGACGGGGCGGCAAGCAATAATAGGCTGGATATGTGGCTGGAGATGCGAACGGCCTCCTTGATGCAAAAGGGGTATTATAAAGATCCAACGTTGATGAAATCAAAGGATGCGCTTAAAATGGCTTCTTATGCAGGATGTAAGGCGCTAGGTTTCTCAAATGTCGGCATGATTGAGGAAGGATGGAAGGCCGACTTTGCCGTCATAAACCTCGACAACGCGCGCTATATAGGATGGAACAAGGATAACCTTGCGAGCTTCATCGTATTCTCAGGGAGCTCAAGGGATGTCTGCGGGACCATGGTTAACGGCAAATGGGTATATAAAGACGGCGAGTTCCCTTCCTTGGACTACGAGAAGGTCATGTATGATGCAAAAGAAGCCAGGAAGGAGTTGCTAGCTATATAGCCTGCTATAAATTATAATTTAGTTTTAAGCCGTGCATATTAGGAAAGGGGGCTGCGATTTCCCGTGAAAAGACGAAGTGGAAGAGAGTTGCGGGAGCTTTTCTTATCATATTTTGAACAAAAGGGGCATAAAAGATATCCAAGCTTCAGCCTGGTTCCAGATGATCCTTCTTTGCTTTTTACCATAGCCGGCATGGTCCCCTTTAAACCATATTTTTTAGGCCTTAAACAACCCGATGTCCCAAGGGCGACGACATCTCAAAAATGTCTGCGTACAAACGACATAGAAAACGTGGGAAGGACATCCAGGCACCATACCTTCTTCGAGATGCTTGGGAATTTCAGCTTTGGCGATTACTTCAAGGAAAGCGTCATTCCATGGGCTTGGGAGTTTCTTACCAAGGAGATAGGATTTTTGCCGGAGAGGATGTATGTAACCATATATCTTGACGATGATGAGGCCTTCGATATATGGCACAAGACGGTAGGTCTTCCTGAAGATCGAATAGTGCGCATGGGCGAGAAGGACAACTTTTGGGCAGCCGGGCCGGTTGGACCTTGTGGGCCATGCTCTGAGCTCATTTACGATCAGGGGCCCGAGTTTTCATGCGGAAAGCCCGATTGTTTCGTCGGATGTGACTGCGACAGATATCTTGAGATTTGGAATTTAGTCTTTATGCAGTATAACAGGGATGAAGCGGGAAATCTCACCCCCTTACCAAGGAAAAACATAGATACGGGCATGGGGCTGGAGAGGCTCGCCTCTGTGGTGCAAGGTGTCAGGTCGGATTTCGAAACTGACCTCTTCATGCCCATGATAAACAAGATATCAAATATATCGGGCGTAGAGTATGCCATGAATAAGCAACACGATATGGCAATGAGGGTCATCGCCGACCACGTCAGGGCATTGGCCTTCATGATAGCTGATGGCGTACTTCCCTCGAACGAGGGAAGAGGCTACGTGTTGAGGAGACTTCTTCGAAGGGCGTCTCGCTACGGACGGCTGCTCGGCCTGGAGAGGCCCTTTTTGGTTGATCTGCTTCCTACGTTAGTCGAGTTGATGGCAGACCCCTATAAAGAGCTAGTGGAAAATATAAATGTCATAGAATCCGTGATAAACCTTGAGGAAAAGAAGTTCAGCAGGACCCTGGACCAGGGCAGTGCTCTGATTGAAGAAGAGATATCCCGACTCAAGAAGGAGGGCAAAGACGTCCTGCCAGGAGAGACGGCTTTCGTGCTATACGATACCTACGGTTTCCCGCTGGAGCTTACGGAAGAAATATGCCAGGAGCACGGGATAAAGGTGGATAGGGATGGTTTCATCGAATGTATGGAACATCAAAGGGAGATGGCAAGGGCAGCAAGCAAGCAGTTAAGCTCTGCAACGAAGAAAGAAAGTTACTCCTCTCTTCTATCTAAGTGCGGCAGTAGCGAATTTGTTGGTTACGAGCTAAATGAGGTACGCGCGAAAGTCGTAGCTATATTTAAGGAATCGCAGGAAGTTTACGAGGCTCAAGAGGGAGAGGAAGTGGAGATATTCTTGGATAAAACTCCCTTTTACGCCGAGAGGGGTGGCCAAGTGGGAGATAGGGGATGGATGGAATCGTCTGGCTGTAAGCTTGAAGTGCTTGATACCTATTCCGTCCTAGAGACGCTTATAGCCCATAAAGCCAAGGTAAGATCTGGATATGTGGCGATCGGTGATGAAGTTGATGCACGGGTCGACGTCACGAGGAGAAACGCCATAAGACGCCACCACACATCCACGCATATAATACATGAGGCCTTGGCAAGGGTGTTGGGACCTCACGTTAGGCAAGCCGGATCCTACGTTGCCCCGGATTACCTGCGCTTTGACTTTAATCATTTTGACCCCATAACGCGCGAACAGCTTACGGCGATTGAGCGCATAGCCAATGAGGTCGTTCAAGCAAACATAAAGGTCAACATCTTTGAGACAACCATGGACGAGGCCAAAAGGATAGGGGCGAAGGCCTTTTTCGACGAAAAGTACGGAGAAAGGGTACGTGTGATTCAGATACCTGGTTATTGTGCTGAATTATGCGGGGGCCTCCATGTAAATGCCACCGGAGAGATAGGCACTATAAAGATAGTCAAGGACGAAAGCATTGGATCGGGGCTTAGGCGTATAACTGCTCTGGCAGGCATGCCGGCGGTATCTCATCATCAGGAGCTGCAGTTCCTTGCTGAGGATTTAGCATCTATGTGCAGCGTAGACGTAAAATCCCTAAAGGAAAAGCTTGCCTCCACGCTGGTGGAGCTTAAAAACCTCAAGGTCGAGTTGCAGGGGGCAAAGTTGAAGTTAGCCTTGCACCAGTGCGAAAAGATAACCTCTCAGCGCCAAGTGGTGGGGGATGTAACCGTACTTTTGGGAAAGTTCGAAGACCTTGAACCCGAGACCTTACGGCAGGTTGGGGACCATTTGAAGAGGGGACTCAACAAAGTCTTGATAGTACTGGGCAGCACCTATGGCGAAAAGGTATCGTTGGTTGCCATGGCTGACGAGGAGGCTGTAAAACGTGGTGTCCATGCTGGCAAACTGATAAACAAGATTGCAGCGATAGTGGGCGGAGGCGGAGGCGGAAGAGAAAACGTCGCTCAGGCCGGGGGTAAAGATGCCAGCAGGCTTGAAGACGCGTTAAATTCCGTGCCCAGGATTCTGCAAGAGATGTTGGGGGTATAAGGTTGGATCATGTTTTAGCCTTAGATGTGGGTAGCGTTCGCATCGGAGTAGCGATAAGCGACCCCTTTGGCACATTTGCCCAGGGGGTCGGTTTTTTGGACGCAAAGGGCGATTGGCTTGACCAATTGGACAGGATGATCAAAGAACGCAATGTCTCAACGGTAGTTGTCGGGCTTCCCGTTCGCACCTCGGGCAAGCAGGATAGGGAGGCCAACGAGGTCACAAACATGGTGGAGAAGTTAAAAAAGAAGTTTCCAAATATCTCGTTCGTGCTTTGGGACGAACGTTACACGACAGTGATAGCGCAAAGACTTTTGCTTGAAAGCAACATGTCGGGGAAGAAAAAAAGGAGCAAGGTCGACATGATCGCGGCTACGCTCTTGCTTCAAAGCTATTTAGACTACCGAAATCAAAGCAAAACGTAAAGTGGAGTGAAGCGATTTGATGGGCAAGCCAAAATCCCCGATAGTTGCCATTATAGGCCCCACAGCAGTTGGCAAGACGGCCATCTCGCTTGCGGTAGCGCCTGCCATCGAGGGAGAAGTAATATCTGTGGATTCCAGGCAAGTATACAGATACATGGACATAGGGACAGATAAGGTGTCCATGGAAGATAGACGCCATGTAATTCACCATCTCGTAGATGTAGCTGACCCCGATGACACCTTTACTGCAGCCAGGTTTGTCGAGGAGGCTAACGGTACCATCAAAAGGGTCATAGCCAGGAGAAAAAGGCCCTTGCTCGTTGGCGGAACGCCATTTTACTACAATGCCCTTTTTGGCGAGATGCTCACGACTTCGCTTGCAAGCGACGTTGAAGTGAGAGCGTCCTTGCTCAAGGAGGCTGAGATAAAAGGAAAGGGATACCTCTATAAGAAGCTTGAAATCCATGACCCTGATCTGGCGCTGCGCATTCATCCCAACGATTTGACTCGGATAGTCAGAGGGCTTGAGGTATTTTACACGACCGGAAAACCTGCCTCATGGTGGTATAGACATGGCAAAAAGATTAAGAGCCCTTATAATGTCCTCTACATAGGGATAATTAGGCCGAGAGAAGTCGCCTATAACAAGATAGAGCAGAGGGCCAGGCGTCAATTTGAAAGGGGATTAATCGATGAAGTTCGTTGGCTCCTTAAAAATGGCTTTGACGAGAGATTCCCTTCCATGCAAGGATTGGGCTACAGGGAGGTTGTTAAGTACCTGCGAGGGCTCTACAGTATGGACGAAGCTTTGACATATTATATCAAAGCAACAAAATCCCTATACAGGAGGCAGATGACTTGGTTTAAGAGGTTTAAGCCCATTGTGTGGTATGATTTAGACGAGATCGATGAAGATGTTGCTGTCAGCAGTATCGTCGATAAAATAAAGGAACATATGGGAGTCAAGTGAATTTCATGAAGTTAGTCATCGGAAAACCTTTAGGTTTCTGTTTTGGGGTAAAGCGTGCCATAGACGAACTCGAAAGAGCCCTAGGCAGATATGGCGAAGTTTACGCACTGGGAAGCCCCATTCATAACGAGGAAGAGGTCAAGAGATTAATTTCTATGGGGTTGAAGTTAATCGAAAAGGTGGAATGCTTGCCGCCGAACGCGGTAGTTTTTATAAGGGCCCACGGCACAACGCCGGAGATATTCGACATGGTGCGCAAGAAGGGAAGTATTGTGATAGATGGCACATGCCCCTCCGTTAAAAATGCCCAAGAGAAGGCTCGTCTTTTATCAAAAGAAGGCTACAATGTTGTGGTGGTCGGGGATCCCAAACATCCCGAGGTTCAAAGCATAAAAGGTCATGCTTTGGGCGAGGTATATGTCGTAACTTCCCCAAAGGATGTCGAAGCTTTCCCCGCGAAGGACAAAATAGGCGTGGTATCCCAGACCACGCAAGAAGAGGGCATGCTGCTTGCCATTGTAAGCGCTTTGGTGCCCAAGTCACGGGAGTTGAGGGTATACAATACGATCTGCAAGGCCACCCTGCATAGACAGGAAACTGTAAAAAAGTTAGCATCTGAGACAGAAGGGGTAATAGTTATCGGGGGGCATAACAGCACCAATACGGCCAAGCTCGTCGAGGTGGCCAAGAAAGAGGGATGCGATGTCCTTTGGATTGCCAAATCTGACGAAATAGACGAAGATTGGCTTAAAAATAAAAGTATAATAGGCATAGCTGCCGGAGCTTCAACCCCGGATTGGCTTATAAATGACGTGATTAGTTCACTATCATGTAGGTAGTTAAGGGAGGATGGTTGGTAATGGTAGAGGAAGAAAAGCGAGAGGGACAACAGGAAATCGGAGGAGAAGCTATGGATCTCCCTCCCGCACAGGAGAACCAGGAGACTATGGAGGAACTGATAACGCAACATGGCCTTGAGAATGTACATAGAGGTAAAGTGGTAGAGGGCGTTATCATCGACAGCACCGATGACGGATGGCTTGTCGACATAGGATTTAAATGCGAAGGATTCCTGCCCAAGCGTGAATGGACCCACAGGATATTGGTTGACGATGACAGCGATCCGAGCGTTGGCGATAGAGTTCGTGCCGAGGTAACTAGGGTTGTCCACGGCGAGGAGTCTCAAGTATTGCTTAGCAGATGGCGCCTTCTCTTTGACGAAAGATGGAACGATCTGGAAAATGCCTTGAAGAGCAATGAGACCATAAAGGTCGTTGGCCTGAGAAAGGTAAAAGGCGGGCTAGTCGTAAATGCCTACGGACTTGAGGGGTTTATTCCCATTTCCCATCTGGCGGAAGAGGGCAAGATGATCAACCCTTCCAAGTTTATCAATCAGGAGATCGAGGTTAAACTGCTTGAGAAGGATCGTAGAAAAAGAAGGCTTATCTTCTCCAGGAGATTGATCTTGGAGCAGGAAATGGCCAACAGGAAAAAGGAGTTTTTCGAAAACGTAAAGATGGGAGACATCCTCGAGGGAGTAGTCACCAGCATAACATCCTTTGGAGTATTCGTGGATTTGGGCCCCATTGAAGGGCTGGTCCATATAAGCGAGCTGTCCTGGAGCAAAAACGTAAAACCTCGCGACATAGTTAAAAAGGGCAGCAAGGTTAAGGTTAAGGTGTTGAGCGTAGATCCCGAGCAGGAGAAGATCTCCCTCAGCATCAAACAAACGGAGCCGGATCCTTGGGAGGTAGTAGGACAAGAGGTCAAACCTGGAGATAGGTTATCGGGTCGTGTGACCAACACTGTTGACTTCGGAGCCTTCGTCGAGATAAAGCCAGGCGTGGAGGGTTTGATTCACATCAGCGATATCTCCTGGGGACATATCGATCATCCGCGCGAAGTGCTGAAAAAAGGCCAGGAAATTGAGGTCCAGGTTTTGGACGTAGATGTAGAGCAGAAAAGGATAAGCCTTGGCTATAAGCAGCTGCATGATCCGTGGGAAACCGTTGCCGAGCGTTATCAACCCGGACAGGATGTAACCGTAAAGGTCGTGAAGATAGTCGACTTCGGGGCCTTCGTGGAAATAGAAAAAGGTGTGGAAGGCCTCATACACATATCGCAAATTTCCAAGAGTCACGTGAGCGATGTATCGAAGGTGTTGAAGAGGGACGATGAGATAAGGGCAAGGGTATTAGAGGTCGATCCCAAGGAGAAACGGATAAGGCTGAGCATTAAGGCTCTGGAGGAAGAAGAAGAAAAGCAACACCAACAGGGAGAGCGCGACAAAAAGGATGAAAAGGAAGGAAAGGAAGCGCAGGCTCCTAGGGAATCCAAAAACAGCCATCAAGCTCAGGAGAGCGAAGAGGGCATGGTGACCATAGGCGACGTCCTAAAGGGACAGTTGAAAGTTTAGACTTTTCTTTTTCTTAATGTGTATGCTATAATCAATACGAAAGCTAGTGTAAAAGGAGACAAAGAGGCGCATATTCAAAGGCGCCTCTTTGTTCGGGAAAGGGGCAGTTGTAGGGTGGCAATTATGGAGATCAGAAAATATCCAGACCCTGTCCTTCGCGCTAAGAATAAAAACGTAATCGTCTTCGACGAAAACTTGAAGAAGATAATAGATGATATGTTTGAAACCATGTATGCCAACGACGGTCTGGGGCTTGCCGCTCCTCAGGTTGGCATCAACCTAATGATAGCCGTGGTGGATCATGAGGGCAGAAAGTTTACTCTCATTAATCCCGTAATTATAGAAGCAAGGGGAGAACAGGTTGGGGAGGAAGGGTGTCTAAGCTTTCCTGAGATATTTGAGGAGGTCAAAAGGCCTGAAACGGTTAAAGTTGAGGCCTGTAATGAAAAAGGAGAAAGGTATACGATCGAGGCTTCGGGCATGTTGGCCAGGGCCTTCTGTCATGAGATAGACCATTTACACGGTAGGCTAATCATAGACATGGTGTCACCTTTTAAGAGAAGTTTGATTCAAAAGAAGCTAAAACAACGATCCAAAAAGGGTGTAGCGCGTTGAGGTTTTGGTATATGGCATCGGGTTCTTGGGGTGCACAGTGCCTGCTAAAACTACGCGAAAAGAAGGATCTCCTTCCGGAAATGGTGATTACCGCCCATCCAAAACCTTCCGGAAGGGGGTTGAAATTGAAACCCAATGAGGTTGAGGAGGCGGCAGCCTCATTGGAATGTTTTATACGGAGGAGCGACAACATAAACCTCGACGAAGAACTCAAGAAAGAGCTCCTAATCAGGAAGCCCGACGTCATATTAGTCATAGATTTTGGACAAAAAGTGAAGGAACCATATCTGTCTACCCCAAAGTTCGGTTGCATTAACTTACATCCCTCCCTTTTACCCAAATACAGAGGGGCTGCTCCAATCCAAAGGGCAATAATGGACGGCCAAGAAATAACAGGCGTTACAGTATTTAAGCTAACGGAACAAATGGACGCAGGACCGATAATAGCCCAAAGGGAGGTCTTAATCGATCTCGATGATACAGCCTATACCCTAGGCATGAAGCTTCTTTCCGAGGGCGTAAATCTTTTAACTGAGGCATTACACTATTTCGTTAGCGGGACTGCTCAACTTAAGGAGCAGGACGAGTCGAAGGCAACATATGCGCCCAAGATAACGAACGAAGAAAGCTACTTTAATTTCAACCATGAAGCGATCAATGTGCATAACAAGGTGAGGGCATTGAACCCCAGGCCAGGTGCGCATACCTTCATAAGAGGTAAAAGACTTAAAGTATGGAGGACAAGCCTGATTAACAGGGAGGATGTGCTAGGCTTGCCTGGGACAATTTTAAATATCAAGGAAGATCATCCGGTAGTTGCCTGTATCAAAGGAGCGATATCGTTGCGGGAAGTTCAATGGGAGGGCAAACCCCCCATTGACGGTCGATCATTCTTAAATGGCTTACGTTTACGTGAGGGGGATGTGTTGTCTTGACGGATTGGGATGAGATAAGGCAGAAGGCTTTAATGAGACATAATTGGGGCAAGATAATCGCTGTTACCGGAAGGCTTGGTTCCGGTAAGACGGAGTTTTTGCTAAGCTTGGCAAGTGCCTTTAAGGCGCAGGGCGAAAGGGTAACGATAGTAGATGTGGACATAACCAATCCCTATTTTTGTGTAAGAGAGATAGCATCCACGTTACAAAATGATGGGTATGAGGTTATTACCCCTCCGGGGGATACCAAGTGGAGTGACCTGCCTCTGGTAAGCTCTGAGGTGCACAATGCCATACTGGAGGATAGCAGAGTATTATTGGATATCGGAGGAGACGCTAAAGGTGCCTTAGCCTTAACGCAACTTCTTCCGGAAATAGAGCAGTATAGACACACAATTTTGTACGTGATCAATCCATTTAGACCAATGAGTTCCACGGATGAAGAGATTGACAGGTTGAAGAAAGCCATAGAAGAAACGTCTGGCTTGTCAATTGACGGTCTGATATGCAATCCAAACCTTGGAAATGAGACAACCAGCGAGAATGTAATTTCGGGGTACGAGGTAGTAAAGAGGTATTCAATGAAGAATGGAACTCCATTGTACTACCTTAGCACTACCACCTCGAATTATCACGATGTTGCAGCTAGGGTTAAGGACGTTGCAATCTGGCCTTTAGCCCGAAAAATTTTAATGCCTTGGGAAAGGAGTGAGGTTTAAATGCCCAAAGGGCGAATCGAAGTTTTGGAGGAAAAATGTAAAAGCTGCGGACTTTGCGTCGATGCATGTCCCAACAAGGTACTCAAGATTTCCGATCGCATCAACAGCAAAGGCTATAGGCCCGCAGAGCAGTACAAGGATGGTTGTGTAGCCTGCAAGATGTGTGCCATGATGTGTCCCGATGTGGCAATTGAGGTATACCGCATAGAATCTTAATAAAATGGGGGTGCAATCAGTGTCCAATCGAGTCTTAATGAAAGGCAATGAAGCTTTTGCCGAGGCCGCAGTGCATGCCGGGTGTAAGTATTTCTTCGGATATCCAATAACCCCACAAAATGAGATACCGGAATATATGTCAAGACGGCTCCCGGAAGTAGGTGGGGTATACCTTCAAGCGGAAAGTGAAGTGGCCGGCATCAACATGATCTTCGGAGCAGCAGGAACCGGACACAGGGTGTTGATCTCCTCGTCGAGCCCTGGCATATCGCTCATGAGCGAGGGTATAAGTTACATTGCCGCTGCAGAATTGCCATGCGTGATCATCAATGTGATGAGAGGAGGGCCCGGTTTGGGAGGCATACTGCCTGCCCAATCAGATTACTTTCAGGCCACTAAAGGTGGCGGGCACGGTGATTACAGGCTTTTGGTCCTAGCTCCCGGCAACCTGCAAGAAGCCACGGAGTTTATAATGATGGCCTTTGATTTGGCGGAATTCTATAGGAACCCGGTGATGATACTGACTGACGGATTCATGGGACAAATGATGGAGGCCGTCGAGTTTAAAAAGGTGAAGCTGGATTACGATATACCCGACGTCAAGGAGTGGGCCATAGGATATATGGCCCAAAGGGGCAAGAGGGCCTTGATAAAGAGCTTGTCCCTGGACCCGGAGGTGCTTGAACAGCACAATAAAAAACTTCAGAAGAAATATCGCCTAATGGAAGAAAAAGAGGTAAGGTTCGAGTCCGCAGGCGTAGAAGATGCGGAAATAGTCATAGCAGCTTATGGCACAACATCCAGGATCGCTAAGTCTGCCATAAAGAAACTGAGGGAACAGGGAATTAAAGCGGGAATTATAAGGCCACAAAGCTTGTATCCATTCCCTTATAAGGCTTTTAGCGATCTCCCCGAGAGCGTAAAACGCGTCCTGGTGGTTGAGATGAGCTGTGGCCAGATGGTTGAGGATGTTAAGCTGGGAGTATGTGGCAAGGTTCCCGTCAGCTTTTACGGGAGATGCGGCGGAATGGCACCATCGGTTGACGAGATAGAAGAAGCCGCTAAGAATGCATTAGGTTAATCATAGGGGGGATAAGGATGCCTGAGGTAAAAATTTTCGAGCGCCCTAAATCAATGACGGACGTGTCCACTCACTACTGCCCAGGATGTACGCATGGCATTGTGCATCGTCTGGTAGCCGAGGTGATCGATGAACTTAAAATCCAGGAAAAGACCGTCGGCGTAGCCCCCGTTGGATGCGCCGTGCTGATGTATAACTACATAAATACAGATATGTATGAGGCTGCTCACGGAAGGGCCCCAGCAGTTGCAACCGGTTGTAAAAGAGTCAGACCCGATTTAACCGTCTTCACTTATCAAGGAGACGGAGACTTGGCTTCCATTGGGGCTGCAGAGATAGTGCATGCCGCCAATCGAGGCGAAAACATAACGGTAATTTTTATCAATAACGCCATCTATGGCATGACGGGAGGCCAAATGGCTCCAACCACCCTCATAAATCAAAAGACGACCACATGTCCCTTTGGAAGAGATCCCAAGGTCAATGGTTATCCCATAAGGATAGCGGAAATGCTCGCAACTTTACAGGCTCCAGGTTATATAGCTCGCGTCACTGTAGCCAGGCCGAAGTACGTCATGAAGGCGAAGGAAGCGATCAGGAAGGCATTCCAAACCCAGATAGACGGAAAGGGCTTTTCATTGGTAGAGGTGCTCTCCACTTGTCCGACGAACTGGGGCATGCGTCCCGCGGAGGCCTTAAAGTGGTTGGAAGAGAACATGATCCCTTACTATCCCCTGGGCGAGTTTAAGCTCCCCAACTAAGGCAGGTGAATCAGATGAGCTTTTACAGAGAAATGATAGCTGCCGGTTTCGGTGGACAGGGCATAATGCTGATGGGTCAGATAATAGCCCATGCAGCCATGTACGATGGCAAAAACGTCATATGGATACCCTCTTATGGCCCTGAGATGCGTGGTGGCACTGCCAACTGTAGCGTGGTAGTGAGCGATGGCGAGATAGCATCTCCTTTGATCTCCTCTCCCGACATATTGGTGGTTATGAATCAACCGTCGCTTGCGAAGTTCGTCAACAGGCTAAAGAAAGGCGGAATTTTAGTATATAACACAGACCTTGTGACCTATGACAATCCCCGCGACGACATCAACATAGTTGGCGTTAACGCCAACAGTATAGCATTGGAGCTGGGCAATGAAAGGGTCGCAAACATAGTGGTATTGGGGGCTTTGGCCGAGGTTACGGACATGGCTTCTGTCGAATCGCTGAAGGAAGCTCTTAAAGAGTTGCTGGGCGCGAAAAAGGCCAGTTTGCTGGAGATCAACTTGAAGGCCTTCGAAAAGGGGCAGGAAATAGGGAAACAATATATGGTTCAAGCCAAATAAGAGATGATCCCTCTAGGATGATTATGGATAAAAGCGAATATAGCATTACTTCAAAGCATATTTACAGCGGCAAGATAGTAAAATTGCGCGTTGATGAGGTCGCACTTTCTAATGGTCATATAACGCAACGGGAGGTCGTGGAGCATGCCCCGGCAGTGGCCATCTTGGCCGTTGACGATGAAGGCAACGTCCTGTTCGTGCGCCAGTTCAGGTATGCGACCGGAAAAGAGCTGCTTGAGATACCTGCAGGCATCATGGAAAAAGGCGAGTCGCCCGAGGAAACGGCGAGGCGAGAACTGAAAGAAGAAGTAGGGTATGATGCAGGATATCTGAAGCATATAGCCAGCTTTTACTCGTCTCCCGGCTTTAGCGATGAGATCATACACCTTTTCTACGCTACAGGTATCTTTCCTTCGAAGCTGGATAGCGATGAGGATGAAATCATAGAGGGCATAAAGCTAAATCCAGAGGAGTGCAAACGGCTAATCGAAGAAAAGAAGATCGAGGATGCAAAGACTTTAGCAGCGTTGCTATGGTATTTGAACCAGATAAAGAGTATATTGCCTAGCAAAAACTAAGGGATATTTGTTTTTTACTGCAATGCAACTACGCCTCGTTCCTTTGAGGCGTAGTTGCATTGTTTTTGCTTATTTTGTGATATCATGAAAGAAATTTTATCGCCAAGAGGTGATGCAGGTGGCCAATTTTAATGATGACTCGCTCATTGACGGGTTTTCGGGCTACTTGCGCTTTGAAAGGGGATATAGCGAAAATACGGTCCAGGCATATGTATCGGACCTGATAAAGTGGTTCGATTTTTGTGCGCGTCATGCCATCGACCCCTTTCCTCCTAAGCATGAATTTATATCTAAATTTTTAAAGGAATTGGCAGAACAGGGAAAGGCTAAGTCATCTTTACAACGTTACGCCGCTACCATACGATCGTGGAATCGCTATCTTTCCCTGGAGGGGTTGGTGGATGAAGAGCAATGGTTGCCCTCCCTTCCATCCAAAGAGCAAAAACTTCCTCAAATTTTGAGCGAGGGAGAAGTTGAGCGCCTGATCTCTTCCTGCAGAGACGGCTCGATCCTGGGCGACAGGGATGAGGCCATTTTTGAGATAATATACGGCTGTGGCCTTAGAGCTTCGGAAGTTTGCCTTTTAACTACAGGTGATATCGATTGGCATGCAAACACGATAAGGGTTAAAGGAAAGGGCGACAAGGAAAGGGTCGTACCCCTGCTTGGATCGATCAAGGAAAAGCTAAAAAAATATGTGGATACCGTACGTCCACAGCTCGATAAATTCGGGGAGCCTTGGCTATTTTTGACAAGGACGGGACGACAGCTTCATAGGGAGGACCTGTGGAGAATCATACGCCGAAGGGGAAAGGCTGCAGGTATCCCGGCCATAAGGCTTCATCCGCATGTACTGCGTCATTCGCTTGCCACGCACATGTTAAGAAGAGGATTGGATTTAAGGACGTTGCAGGAACTTCTTGGCCACGCTTCGATAGCTACTACTGAGCGATACACGCACCTGGACTTGGAGCTTCGCGATATATATGACAAATGTCATCCCCGTGCATAACTTTGAGCCAGGAGGTGTGTTTGTTTGAGAACGTTTCTGATAATTCTGGATGGTTTTGGTGTAGGCGAAGCGCCCGATGCTGCCCTCTACGGTGACGAAGGCAGCAATACGGCTTATCATGTAGCATTAGCTATGGGTGGCATAAATTTGCCCAACCTTGGGAAGCTTGGACTGCCATTGATCGTCGACGTTCCGGGAAGTTATGTCTCTTGGCCACCCCTTGGTGCTGCAGCAAGGCTACGCGAACTGTCTCCGGGTAAGGATACGACAACAGGACATTGGGAGTTGATGGGAACGGTTTTACGCGACCCCTTTCCCACCTTCCCGGATGGTTTTCCCGCCGAGATAATAGAAAGCTTCGAGAAGGCCATAGGCAGAAAGATATTGGGTAATTATCCGGCGTCAGGGACAGTTATAATAGAACAACTTGGACCTGAGCATTTAAGGACCGGATATCCGATAGTTTACACATCCGCTGACAGCGTGTTTCAGATAGCGGCGCACGAGGATATAGTGCCTGTTGACGTTCTGTATGAATGGTGCAAAGTTGCCCGCCAACTGCTTCAAGGTAAAAATGCTGTAGCGCGCGTCATAGCAAGGCCCTTTGCAGGAAAACCTGGCAGTTTTTTTAGGACCCCAAGGCGCAGGGACTTTTCGCTTCCACCGCCCAGGGAGACGCTTTTGGATAAGCTTTGCCAAGGAGGTTACGACGTCATAACCTTAGGTAAACTGGACGATATATTCGCAGGCCGCGGCATTACCAAGCCCCTTCATTGCCCGGATAACGACGAGTGCATGAAGCTCCTTTCGAAATTTGTAGAAGATGATTTCAACGGGTTGCTATTTTGCAACCTCATAGATTTCGACATGAAATATGGTCACAGAAACAATCCTCCTGGATATGCCAATGCGCTGCTCCAGTTTGACATCTGGCTTGAGTCGTTCATAGGCCGCATTCGCCCGGACGATCTTTTGATCATCACTGCCGATCATGGAAATGATCCACTTACTCCCAGTACGGATCATAGCAGGGAGTACGTGCCGCTTCTCGTTTATGGCGGCAAGGTTCGCACTGGCAACATGGGGACCTTCAGCGGTTTTTGCTGCCTGGCTAAGACGTTGACAGAGGTTTATAGCGTAGATGATGATGGATTGGATGGCATTTCATTTGCCTCATTGATTTTAAGGTAATCGTACCAATATGCGACGGGAGTTGAAGTTAAATGACATATAAAGAAAAGGTTTATAGTGCCGTAGAATTTTTGAGGACAAAGATTTCGGAAGTACCAGAGGTAGCTATAGTCTTAGGATCGGGGTTGGGCAGTTTTGCAGATGAGATCCAAGAGGCCGTTGACATACCTTACGAAGATATTCCCTTTTGGCCAAGGTCGACCGTCCCGGGACATGCAGGACGACTGGTTATTGGGCATGTGGGAAATAATTACGTGATAGCATTAAATGGCAGGGTTCACTACTACGAAGGTTATTCGATGGATGAGGTGACATTTCCTGTTCGCGTTTGCGGTTTGCTCGGCGTAAAGGCGCTTGTATTGACCAACGCCTCGGGTGGCATAAATTATGGACTTAAGCCGGGAGACCTGGTTTTAATATATGACCACATAAACTTCATGGGGGTAAATCCCCTGAGGAGCGAAGATAGAGATTTCTTCGAGCCTCGATTTCCCGATATGACGTTTATCTACGATTCCAAATTAATGGATCTATGCGAGCATATAGCACAAGAAAATGGCATTATATTGAAACGAGGCCTTTACATAGCCTTTAGCGGGCCATCCTTTGAGACTCCGGCTGAAATTCGGATGTCAAGGCTTCTTGGTGCAGACGTGGTTGGAATGTCGACCGTCCCTGAAGCCATTGTAGCAAGGCAAATGGGTATGCACGTTTGCGCTATTTCGTGCGTGGCGAACTACGCAGCGGGCATGGAGGGCAAGGTTTTGACTCACGAGGAAGTTTTGGAGGAGATGGGCAGGGCTTCGGGTAAGCTTGTGACGATACTGCGGGGATTATGCAATTCTCGTTTAGCGTAACTGCAGCGACATCCATTCGTCGTGCTCGATATCGAGCCAAAGGAGACGATCTTTCAATATGTGCTCCTTCTTCAGGAGTATTTTGATTGCCTCATTGGACTGCAAGGCGGCGATCAGCGCTGGAGTCTGCGGCGGGTTTCCCAACACGACTTCGATGCCCTTGTCGGGGACATCTTCCCCGAAGATCTCCAGCGGATGTGGATCTTTGGGCATTATTACTTTAACTTGTCCTACAAATCCTCCAATGGCTCCATGAACGACAGGAATGGCCGAAGCTCGACAAACCTCAAAGAGGAGCTGTCTTGAGCGGTTGTTGTCTAGGGCGTCGATTGCCACGTCGATTCCATCGATGAGGCCTTTGGCCGTATCTTGGTCAAACATGCAAACGCACGCTTCAACGTCAACGCTGGCGTTGATCTGTCTGACCCTTTCTGCAGCCACCAAAGCCTTTTGTCGATATAGCGTAGCTTCAGTAGCCAAAATCTGTCTGTTTAGGTTATGGGCCTCAAAGCGGTCAAAGTCAACCAAGCGGAGATGACCAATGCCGGCTCGTGCCAGTATCTCGATGTTCCATCCGCCCAGGCCACCGCAGCCGACCACTAGTATGCTGCTTTTCAATAACCGAAGTTGCCCTGAAATGCCGAAGGTTCCGATGTTTCTCTCGTACCTTTCAGGGACAAGGCCCTCCTCGAGCAGCATGATTTCTAAGGTCTTCTCAGGTATGCCTTGTTTCGAAGCTGCCTTTATGGATTTAAATGGCACGACGACAAGGTCATTTTTAATGTTGCTTTCCGATTTCAGTCTATTTAATATATCTCTGTCCAATACCTTCAAACCTCCTAGGACATGAGAAAGGAGCAATATCAGTTGGATGAAATATTAACGAAGTATACCCCTTTAGTCCTCAAGATGGCTTCGTTGCTATCGAACGGGGATCCTCATCTCAAGGAGGATTTAACGCAAGAGGGCTACATAGCATTATATCATGCTATTCGATATTATCGTAAAGACAGGGGAAGTTTCCCGGCCTTTGCGAAGAAGTGCGTTCGCAATGCGATGATATCCTATCTTAGAAAGAACAAGGCAAGGACAAAAGACCTCATATCGCTGGAAGCCCTTCCGGATCAACAGGACGAAACGAGCCTGGACGAAACGCTAAGACAAAAGGATTTTTTAGGAAGTCTTTACGCTTTACTGACGCCAATGGAATCTAAAGCTCTTAAAGCTTTTCTTAGTTCGGGAAGCGTAGTAGAGGCAGCAAAAACACTGTCATGGCCGTATAAAAGGGTGGAAAACGCCGTGGCAAGGGCGAGAAAAAAGGCTGACATCCTGAGACAACTGGACAAGGGAGGGGAATAACTATAAGATTTAGTAGTCCGAAGGAGGCGATTGGTCGCTGGTGCGGCCCCCAGACTTCAAATCTGGTGTGGGTCAGTAAGGGCTGGCCCGGGTGGGTTCGATTCCCATTCGCCTCCGCCAAGGAGGATATCAAGTGCCGCAGACGATAAGGGTCGCAATAGCAAATAAGCACAGGTTATACAGGGAGTGCATCAAACACATATTGGAAATGGAAATGGATATATCCGTCGTAGGCGAGATGAGCCATGCCGACGAAATTAATAACATTGTCGACATGGCTCATCCTGATGTACTGGTTTATGATGAAAATCTAACCCGGGACGATACGGTGGAAGTCATTCGCGAGCTGTCCCAAAAATTCAACTCCCTACGATATGTCCTCGTCACTGCACAGACCAGCCTTCCTCCTCTGAACAGCTTAAAGAAGCTCGGCATATACGGATGCGTGTTGAAGTCATCGAAGTTAAAGGACCTTCTTTTAGCGATCAGGTATGCAGCTAAAGCCGAAACATATATGGATCCGCGACTAGAGGTGCGTGAAGACCATATCATTTCCCTGGAAGACGACGCTAACCAACTAAACCACTTGACCCCCAGGGAAAAGGAGGTCTTGTATTGGTTATCCCAGGGCTTCTCCAATCAAAACATAGCCAAGGTAATGTATCTGTCCGAAAAGACAGTTAAAAACCACGTCAGCCGCATCTTAAAAAAACTTGACCTCTCCGACAGAACGCAGGCGGCAGTTTTTGCTTGGAAGACGGGCCTTGCACAAAATACTCCCGAGCAACTCTTAGACGTTTTGGAAAGGAAGAAATAGACCTAGTCTTCTTTTTTCTTCCAACGAGTGCCTAGGGGAGTATCTTCCAATATGATGCCCTTTGAGGCTAGCTCATTTCGTATGGCATCTGCCCTGGCAAAATCGCGCTTCCTTCTTGCTTCGTTTCTTTCTTTTATGAGCTTTTCAATCTCGTCGGGCGATAGCTCCTCGGCCGTGGCAAATATCGTATCTATGCCAATGACGCCCATGATCTCTTCTACGGCATCGAAGAACTTTTTAGCGTTAATCAGAGCGTTCTTGTCCAGAGATGCGCTGTCCTTCAAATAGTTATTCAAGTCTCTCACGACCTCAAAGACGCTGCCCAACGCACCCGCTGTGTTAAAGTCGTCGTCCAGGGCCTCGCAGAACTTGATGTATCCCTTACGAATTACATCATCTAGCCAGGTGTCAGGGGTATCTTTCTCCTCGCTTCTTTCCATATAAAATATCAAATCAGAATAGCAGTTTCGAAGACGCTGCATGCTCCTGACGGCTTGCGTGAGAGATTCCTCAGAGAAATCAAGGGGGCTTCTATAATGAGCTCCCAATATGAAAAGCCTGACGGCCAACGGTTGGTATTTTCCAATCAACTCCCTTACGGTAAGTATATTGCCGAGCGACTTCGACATCTTCTCCTTATTGATCAGCAGGTAGCCGTTATGAATCCAGTATCTTACGAACTGTTTGCCCGTAGCAGCCTCCGATTGAGCTATTTCGTTTTCGTGGTGAGGGAATATGAGATCGCTTCCGCCTCCATGTATGTCTATTGTTTCTCCCAGATATTTCATTGCCATGGCACTGCACTCTATATGCCATCCCGGCCTTCCCGGGCCCCAGGGGCTATCCCACCACGGCTCACCAGGCTTTCTTGCCTTCCATAGCACAAAATCGAGGGGATGTTTTTTCCTGGCATCCACCTCTATGCGCGCGCCAGCTTGAAGTTCTTCTAAGCCTTGGCCTGAAAGTTTACCGTAACCGGGAAAGCTTTTGACGTCGAAGTAGACGTTGCCCTCGACCACGTATGCATGGCCCCTTTCCATTATCCGCGATATGAGAGCAATTATTTCATCGATGTGTTCCGTAGCCAGGGGATGTACCGTGGCATGTCTAACGCCCAAAGGGGTGACATCCTCGAAGTATGCTTTTATAAATCGTTCAGCCAGCTCTTTAACCGTAATGCCGAGCTCATTGGCCTTATTGATCATCTTGTCGTCTATGTCGGTAAAGTTTTGGACGTAGACGACCTCGAAACCTTTATGTTCCATGTATCTCCTCAAGGTGTCGAATACTACGAAGGGCCTAGCATTTCCGATGTGAATGTAATCATATACGGTTGGTCCGCATACGTAAAAACCTACCTTTCCCTGGTGTAGGGGAATAAATTCATCCTTACGACGCGTTAAATCATTATACAACATTAAGCCCATCTTGTCCTCTCCTTTCTTGCATGTCAAAATTACGACAATAATCCTAAACAATCCTATAATAAGAATGGGAAATTAGGAAGCGCGGGAGGAAAGCAAGATACGAAAAATGCAGGACAAAACTGAAGATCGTAACGAATCAAATAATTTGAAGGAAAAGCTTAAAAGCCTTCCGAATAGACCGGGAGTGTACATCTTCCATGGCGAGGACAACGAGGTTCTATATGTGGGCAAGGCAAAGTCGCTTAAGAAGAGAGTCTCATCTTACTTCCGTCACCAGGGGTTTGCCTCTCCGCGGCTTCGAAAGCTCGTCCAATTGGCCAAGGACATCTCATTTATAAGGACAGAAACCGAAGCAGAAGCCCTCATAGTGGAGGCGCGCCTGATCAAACATTATCAACCGTTTTTTAACATCGAACTAAAGATGGGCGAACGATACCCTTACATAAAGATTACAAACGAAGTTTTCCCCAGAGTGATCATAACAAGGCACAGAGGAGAAGACGATGCCATATACATGGGTCCTTACATCAGGGTTAAAGAGCTTAGGCAGGTTTTGAGGCTGATGGAGCGCTATTTCCCTCTGAGGAACTGCAGCCTAAACCTTAAGGAAACCCCTGTGCAAAATCGCCCTTGTCTGCGTTATAACCTTGGGAAGTGTTTGGGGCCATGCGCTGGTCTCTGCACGCCGAAAGAATACCGCGAACGCGTTGACGACGTAATATTGCTCCTAAGAGGTCAGACGAGCGCCTTGGTCGAAGGCCTTAGAAAAAGGATGAACGAGGCAGCAATGGCTTTGGCCTTCGAAAAGGCGGCATTTTATAGGGATGCCATAAGGGCTATATGGCGCTTGAGCAGACAGCAGATCTCCATTACGCTCAGGGATCCTATCGACAATGAAATTTGGAGCGCAATGGAGAGGCTGCAAGATGTTTTGGGCATATCATTGCCCCTTTGGCGCATAGAGGGCTGCGATATATCGCACTTAAGCGGAAGGGAGTCCTACGGCGTATTTGTGGTATTCGAGCAGGGTGTGCCAAATCCCTCGCTATATAGGAAGTACAGCATTAAAAGCGTGGAGGGCATAGATGACTTTCGTTCAATCGAGGAAATCGTCAAAAGGCGCTATTCCTCGCTGATCGAAAAAGGTCAGCCGCTTCCGCAGCTGCTTCTCATCGATGGGGGTGCACAACAGCTATCCTTTGCGATTAGAGCTCTAAAGGAGCTTAATATAGTTAATATGGCCATTGTAGCCCTTGCAAAAGAACAGGAGGAGATATATGTCCCAAACGCCAAAGAACCGATAAGGCTTTCGCTTGATGATCCTGGACTTAACCTGCTTAGAAGGGTAAGGGATGAGGCTCACAGATTTGCGCTTTCTTCCCACAGCAACAAGTTTAATAAACGTTACAAACGCTCCGCGCTGGAAGACATACCTGGGGTGGGCAAAAGAAGGGCGGCGGCTCTCCTGGCGCAGTTTGGAAGCGTAACGCATATTGCCACCAGAACTCCCGAAGAATTAGAAGAGGTCGATAACATTGGGCCTAAATTGGCAAGACATATCCTTAAATATTTAAAAGGTGAAATTACAGATGAAGATATCGGAAAGAAGATCTCATGAATATTATATGCGCATGGCGTTGAGTTTGGCGCAAAGAGGAACGGGCACGACGACCCCTAACCCGAGGGTCGGATGTGTCGTGGTCAAGGACGGCACCATCGTTGGCATGGGCTTTCATCGCTACCCAGGTGGACCGCATGCCGAGGTCGAGGCTTTATCTGAGGCAGGTGAAATGGCAGAAGGAGCGACTCTCTACGTAAATTTGGAGCCTTGCACTCATTACGGTCGAACGCCTCCGTGCTGTCCACTGATCGTCCAAAGCGGGATAAAAAGGGCCTTCATAGCCACAAAGGACCCCTTCCCGAAGGTTCAAGGCAAGGGGATAGAGTATCTAAGCTCGCGTGGATTAGATGTTACAGTCGGCATTCTCGAGAAGGAGGCCAGATGGCTCAATCGCGGGTTTTTTAAGGCTTACGAGGAAGGAAGACCGTGGATCACTTTAAAAGCTGCCTCGAGCTTAGATGGCAACGTCGCCTTGGAAGATGGAAGCAGTCGGTGGGTAACGGGGCAAAGTTCGCTCAAACGAGCCCACTTGCTTAGAGCTGAAACGGATGCAATACTTGTAGGAATTGGCACCGTCTTAAGGGACGATCCTCAGCTTACTGTAAGGATGACCGATGGCAGAAATCCGCTTAAAATAGTGCTAGATACTAATTTAAGGATCCCCTTCGACGCCAAGCTGTTCAACGAAGGCATGACGTTGATAGTGACATCTAAGGATTCGCCATCGCAAAAGGTAGAAGAATTGATATCAAGGGGAGTAAGCGTGCTTCAGGTGCCGACCGATTCCGGCAAACTGGATATCAAGGAGTTGGTCTTTAAGCTGCCATCCATGGAGGTACATTATCTCCTGGTCGAGGGCGGACCTAAGATATTGTCGTCCTTCTTCAAGGCAGGCTTATACGACGACATGGCGTTATTTTATGCGCCTAAGGTAATGGGCAAGGGGATCGGTATGTTCTCTGAATTGTCCTTTGCCGACATGTCCAATGTACCGCAAGTCAAGATAAAAAACGTCAGGAGATTGGGAGGAGATCTCTCTTTGGAGGTCGATGCGTGATGTTCACGGGATTGGTTGAGACCGTAGGGGTTGTGCGCTCGATCGACAGGCATGGAGAGGTGACCAACATCGAGATTGAAGCGCCCGACATTGCCCCAAAGCTTTCTTTAAACGAATCGATTTCTGTATCCGGAGCTTGCCTTAGCGTAGTCAAGGCAGGGATGACAAGTTTTACGGCGGAAATGATGGAAGAAACTGCTACAGTTACTAAACTTGGTATGTTAAAGCCCTTTGACAGGGTCAATCTGGAACGCGCCCTTAAAGCAGGAGACCGCCTTGGAGGGCATATTGTCCTTGGACATGTGGAAGGGATTGGCACGGTCAGTGAAATTTCAAGAAAGACACAGACGTGCGTTATAAGGATACAGGCTGACGTATCGATATTGCGCTACGTAGTGCCCAAGGGTTCCATAGCAATAGACGGTGTTAGCCTTACGGTGATAAGCGTCACGGATACTGATTTTACCGTTGGAGTAATACCAAGCACCTTAAGGCTCACGACCTTGGGTAACCTAAAAGTCAAAGACCCCGTAAACCTGGAGACGGATATAATAGGCAAGTATATTGAACGTTTTTTAAAGGCTTCCTCTCGTGGTAAGGCAGATGAGCAAGAGGAGCTGACATGGGAAAAGCTGGCCGAATACGGATGGCAGTAAATATCGGAAGGAGAGTGATGTATTATGGCTTTAGATGATGTATTTGCGTCGCCGGAAGAAGCCATAAACATGATCAAAGAGGGAAGGATGATCATCGTCGTCGACGACGAAGACAGAGAAAACGAGGGAGATCTCTTGATGGCGGCCTCCAAGGTGACGCGCGAATCCATAAATTTTATGACCAAATACGGTCGTGGATTGGTGTGCGTTCCCCTTACTGAGGAAAAGGCAAAACAGCTTGAGTTAGAGCCCATGGTACTTCATAGTACCGATCCCCATGGCACTGCCTTTACAATTTCCGTAGATGCTAAAGAGGGCACCACCACGGGCATTTCCGCCGAAGATAGGGCCATAACGGCCCGCCTGCTTGCAAGTCCAGAGGCGAAGCCGTCAGACATCAGACGTCCTGGGCATATGTTTCCCTTGATCGCAAGGAAGGGCGGAGTACTTAAAAGGGCCGGTCATACGGAGGCAGCAGTGGACTTGGCAAGGCTTGCGGGATTAGAGCCCGTCGGTGTCATATGTGAGATAATGAACGACGACGGTACGATGGCCAGATTGCCTCAGCTGATCGAATTTGCAAAGAAGTTCGACTTGAAGATAATGACCATAAAGGACCTCATACGCTACAGACATATGAGAGATAAGCTCGTCGAAAAAGTCTCAACGGTCAAACTTCCAACGGAGTACGGGAACTTCATCGCCCATGCCTATCGCTGGATACTGGACGACGATCCCGATCGCCTGCATATAGCCTTAGTAAAAGGGGAGATCGGGGAAGAGGATGACGTGCTGGTAAGGGTGCATTCCGAATGCCTTACCGGAGATGTATTCGGATCTTTGAGATGCGACTGCGGTGCGCAACTTCACAAGGCCATGGAGATGGTAGAGCGCGAGGGCAAGGGCATTGTCCTGTACATGCGCCAAGAAGGAAGGGGCATAGGACTCTATAAGAAGCTTAAAGCGTATGAGCTTCAAGAAAAGGGAATGGATACGGTGGAAGCTAATATCAAGCTGGGAGTAAGCCCTGACTTAAGGGATTACGGAGTGGGGGCTCAAATACTTTTCGACCTCGGGGTAAGAAAACTTCGCCTTATGACCAATAACCCCAAAAAAGTCATTGGCCTTGCAGGGTATGGCTTAAAGATCGTGGAAAGAGTTCCCATAGAAGTCGAGCCTAACCCCTATAATTCAGATTACCTTAGGACAAAAAAGGAAAAGATGGGGCATCTGCTTCATCAAAATGGCGACATATAACTCTGTTAAAATTTACTCACTGAAGGAGGAGGGTATCGATGCGCGTCTTTCAAGGCAACCTAATGGGAGAGGGGCAGAAAATCGCCCTGGTTGCTTCTCGGTTTAATGAACTGATAACAAATAAGCTAATAGAAGGTGCTAAGGATATATTGTTCAGGCATGGCGTCAAACCTCAAGATGTAGATTTATATTGGGTACCTGGTGCCTGGGAACTCCCGTTGGTAGCACAGGAGTTGGCCTTATCCGGAAAATATGACGCAGTAGTTCCGTTGGGAGCGGTCATCCGGGGAGATACGCCGCACTTCGACTACGTTGCCTCAGAGGTCTCCAAGGGGTTGGCAAAGATAGCTTTAGATCATCGCGTTCCGGTGGTCTTTGGTGTTTTAACCTGCGACAATCTGGAACAAGCGCTGCTGCGCGCTGGAAGTAAGGCCGGCAACAAGGGCGGCGAGGCGGCGATGGCTGCCCTGGAGATGGTCAACCTGCTCGATCAAATACGAAACCAGAAAGGTGGTACCCAAATTGCTTGATATTAAGTGGATCAGAGAAAACCCGGATGAAGTAAGGAAGATGCTCGAGAATAGGGGATATGACTATCCATTAGACGAACTGTTGAGGCTTGATGGCCTGAGAAGGCAAAAGCTAATAGAGGTGGAAAACCTCAAGGCTAAGAGGAACGAGGGTTCCAAAGAGGTGGCCAGGCTAAAATCAAAGGGAGAAGACCCCTCACAGTTAATGGAAGAGATCCGGAGCATAAATGAGACCATCAAGGCTTTAGATCAAGAGGTACAGGAAATTGAGGGGAAGCTGAGGGATTTGCTTCTTCAGATTCCAAACAGGCCACATGAGAGCGTTCCCGTGGGTAAATCCGAAGAGGATAACGTGGTAATACGTCACGTTGGGAATCTGCCCGAGTTTGATTTCGAACCCAAGCCCCATTGGGAATTGGGGGAAAGTCTGGGGATAATGGACTTCGAGGCGGGTATAAAGTTAGCGGGCAGCAGGTTTACCGTCCTTAGAGGTTACGGCTCTCGAATGGCCAGGGCCCTCATAAATTTCATGCTAGATCTACATACCCGAGAACACGGATATCTGGAGTTCGAGCCGCCCTTCCTCGTGAACTCCAAGACCATGGAGGGCACTGGACAGCTGCCCAAGTTTGCAAACGACCTATACCATTGCGATAGCGATGACCTTTGGTTGATACCGACTGCAGAAGTGCCTCTGACCAACATGCACGCGGAGGAAATCTTGGAAGAGGATGTGTTGCCCCTTTACTATACCGCCTACACTCCATGCTTTAGAAGAGAGGCCGGAAGTCACGGAAGGGATGTAAGGGGGATGTTGAGGCAACATCAATTTGACAAGGTGGAGCTGGTGAAGATCTGCACCCCCGAAAGCAGCTACGACGAGCTGGAAAAGCTCACTCGAAACGCCGAAGAAGTCCTGAAGAGGCTTGGCCTTCCCTATAGAGTGGTGTGCTTATGCACAGGGGATATGGGATTCGCGGCGAGCAAAACTTACGACATAGAAGTCTGGCTTCCATCGCAGAACACCTATAGAGAGATCAGCTCCTGCAGCAACTGCGAAGACTTTCAAGCACGACGCATGAACACCAGGTATAAACCCCGCGGCACCAAGGGAACACGTTTCGTACATACGTTAAACGGTTCCGGAATAGCCGTGGGCAGATGCCTCATAGCCATAATGGAAAATTATCAACAAAAGGATGGATCGATAAGGATACCGGACGTGCTGGTTCCCTACATGAACGGACTTACGGAAATAAGAAACTTTCGTTAAAAGTTGTTTCCAAGAGACCGAGGATATGTCCATTTAAGGCCGCTGTCAAAAGGCTGGGGCTTATCCTTGGTCCGTATGAAAATTGCCTTGTCGTCGTTGCTGACAGAGTCCAGCCTAACCGGAAAAATGAAATCGCTGAAATCTATGAGCGGTTGGACTTTTTCCACCAGCTCTTGTGTCGCCTGCTCCGGAAGGCGGAAGCCATCGGCATAAAGCCTGTAATTCTTAAGGTAGATTTTATTTTCATCGACGACCTCAAGTTCGCCTGTGAGCTTGGCCAAGACGTTGAGCTTGAACAGCAGCATTGGCAGCTCGTATACAGCTGTTGCTACAATTTTGCCGTTCCTTAAGTCGAACTTAAAGTTGCTCCATCTCTTATCCTTTAACTCGTAATTTTTCAATGCTCCATTTATGTCATCTTCAAGCAGCCTAGCTTCAAACGAGACTGCCGACACATCACGTGGGCGCAGTTTTTTGTCCCAATCTGTAGGAGGATTGAATTGCATGTCTCTTGCTTCGATGGCGATGCTGTCGATGCGCAATCCCTCTACAACCGCACCCTGTAGCTTGATATACAGATGGGACACGTATCCTTCATCTGTCGGGGGTGCGTCTACTATTATCAATGCCTTTTCCGGGGACAGCTCTTTTATAAAGCAACTGCCAAGTACCTCCAAGGGGACGCTATTGGCTTTGGCAGGCAGAGATATAAATGCTATCATTAAAAAAATTAGGCAAAGCTTTTTAATAAATTTCATTCTATACATCAACCCTTTCATGATAAAATTATAACCAGAATTTCAAGAGGGGAGAGATCCCAACAATGGGTAAAGTTTATCTTTTGATCACGCTCACGGCCTTAGGTTGTCTAGTATTCGAGAAGTTGACGAAAAGACGACTCTCCATGGACCAATGGGATTATACAAGAGACCTGCTGATGTTGGCCAGCATGTCTTTGCTCTCCATAAGCGTCGGAAGTCGCTCTTCCTCTGTAATAATAGGGTTTGGGGTAATCTTTGCTGTTGTGGCCATGGGCGAAAGGTTGTACCCGTCGATGCTTTGGCCTATATTGAAGATCTCTTTGGCCGTGGCCTTTGCCTTTAAAGGACCTCAGATACATTTTATTACCCTGGGTGAGGATAACCTTTATTACCTATCTTCGAATGCAGCTGTCGTGGCGACGGCCATGTGGTTGTTGTTGTGTCAAGCTTTCATGAGAGAGGTAGATGAAATTTCAGGATTGTCGGGCCATTTGATGGCTATTACATGGGTTTTATTGTGGGGCGTAAGCTTCTTTTTGGGCCAGGACTTAAAGGACGCCATGTGGATGTCCTTTGCCGGAATCCTCATATGTCTCATCTTCTGGAGCAGGATAGGTCATACCTACAGAAGGCTTGGAGATCCGCTTGTGTATTTCTGGTCCACACTTATAGCTGGCACATCCCTCATAGGTGTCAGTAAAGGCATAACCTTTGCAACTATATTGCTGCCATTGTCCTTGTTTGCGCTTCCGATAATGGAGGCTTCCCTTGGGTTCGTTGGCAAGACCTTCACGGATAAAGGACGCTGGAACGTTTCGCTTTATGAAAGGCTGGTCTCGATGGGCATCGATCACCCGCAATCTGTGAGGTTGGTGTCGGCCTTCTGTATGACCCTAGGCGTTTCCGTTTCCCTATTTCAGCTTATAAGCTCTCCCTGGTGTTTTAGAATCTCCCTTCTGGTGTTCGTCTTGGGAACGATGGCCTTTCTGATCTACATATTTAAGAACGTGGTTCGCGAAGACCAACGCAGGCCAGCGTTGTGGGGTATATTTGTGGACAATGTGTCTATGGATTACGTTTTGAATAAAGTAATATTTTGGGCCACTCAGGGGAGTGACCAAAGCTATATGATAGTAACGCCTAATGCATTGGTTGCCGAAAGGTCGAGATATGACGCTAAGTTGCGGGAGGCAGTAAAGTCCGCAGACCTGTCATTGCCCGATGGAGCAGGGCTTATATGGGCCTTCAAGATATTAGGAGTCAAGATACAGGAAAGGATAACGGGCATAGACTTCATGAAAAGCTTGTGTCAAATTGCACAACATAGGGATATGCCCGTATTCCTTCTGGGTGGAACACCTGAGGTGGTAGAGGAGGCTTCAAATCGCCTCGCAAAGGACTACCCTAATTTGAGGATAGCGGGTTTTCATCATGGATATTTCTCTCAAGATGAAGATGAGAAGATATGCAAGATGATAAACGAAAGCGGAGCCAAAATACTTTTCGTGGGTTTGGGGGTGCCAAAGCAAGAGCTATGGATCAAGTCCAATTTGGGGAGGCTTAAGAGCATCATAGCCATTGGCGTCGGGGGAAGTTTCGATGTCATATCCGGTCGCCTAAGGAGGGCTCCAGAAGCGTGGCAAAAGGTGGGCTTGGAATGGCTTTATCGCACCATGCAAGAACCTTGGCGGCTCAAGCGAATAATAAGATTGCCGATCTTTATGGCGTTAGTCGTCCTTACCAGGTTTGGCCTTTACACCAGGAGGATTGATTGATGGGAATAACGGCCTTGGATATCATGCAGAAGGATCTTACTGCGCTGTCAAAAGAGGATTTTATCGTTGATGCAGTGAAGATGTTTTATATTCATAAGGTTACGGGTGTGCCAGTGATAGAGGGGAATTGGTGTCTGGTTGGTTTTATCTCCGAAAGCGACATTATAAAGGCTGCACTCCCGACATATCTAGAAACAATAACCTCGTCAGCTTTTCTGGACAAAGAAGGAGAGCTTGGACTCTTCGACAAGATACATGGCATAGGATTTAGAAAGGTGGAGGATTTTATGACCAAGGAGGTGATTTACGTGGAACCCTCAGCAAGCCTTATGAGCGTTGCTGACCTCATGATACGAAAGAGGATCAAGAGGCTCCCAGTTGTTCAAAACGGAAAATTAATGGGAATCATAGACAGAAGCGCTTTCTGTGAATTTCTCATGGAAGGGGGAGTCTTGGATGGGTGAAGGGGAAAGGCAAACAGGCCAAGATCAAGATCTCATAGAGGAGATAGAATCGTTCAGAAGCGTCCTGGAGCGTGAATATGAACAGAAAATCGCAGAGGTCAACAAAAAAAGGGACGAAATGTTGAAAACTATCCAGGAAATGTACATCAAAAAAATGGGCTCCCTCATGGAAGAATTGGACGAACAGGAAAGAAAAGCACTTTCTCAAGCTGGAAATCTCGAACAAACTTATAAAGGGAAGGCCGAACGCCTCATCGAAGAGATCGATAAATCCAAGTTAATCGAATCTATATTGCATGATATTTCAAAGGAATTATGGCCAGGCCTCGACGACCAGAACGAAACTTTTTTGAGCAAGGGAAGGAGTATGGATGTAACTTGATCGCCGAGATGGTCAACCTTAGGATGCTGGGGCTAAAAAGCGATATAAAAGAGCTGATAGAACATATCAGGGATTTAGGAATCTTACATATAGTTGAAGAAAACAATGACTATCCCCCTGGAGCAGTGAAGGGACCCGTCATAGAAAAGATGCGGTTTTTGCGTGCCGGTCTTCTTGGACTGTTAGAGGACCTAAACTGGAAAGATTGGGATAATCTCGACTGGGAGTCGATAGAATATCTTCGCAAAGTTGTACCTATCGATGATATTGCCTCTCTAGAAGATATAGAAAATAGCTTAGTAAAGTTTAAAAAAAGGCTTGAGGAGATCAAAGACGAAATAAAAGCTTTAGAAGAGTCCGCAATTGTCCTTAAACAAGTCCATCATCTGGCGGTTTATTTCCATCCTTTTGTTACGTCAGAAAGAAGTAAGGGAAATGCGGTTTCTTTGTGGCTTATAGAGTCAAACAGGCTTAACGGTTTGTTGCAGATCTTGAAAGAAAAGGTCCGTTCAGTCACCCCTGTGGGCCAACGACCTTTTTTCAATCATAAGACTCTTCCGCAGGGCGAAAATCTTTCTTTAGTTGCCTTGAGCACCAACCCTGATATAGAGCCAACCCTAATAGAGGTCCTGAAAGATTTGGGAGGTATACCTTATAAAACGTTTGGTATAGCCATGGATGGTTTGGCGGTAGAGTCGCCGCATAAGACGCAAATGGAATTGAAATGGCTTCCCAAGAAGTTGGCTGAGGCAAATGAAGCGCTTGAGGAAACAAGAAAAGAGTGGGGACCCCGATTGGCGGCCCTCTACATACTGATGGACGAAAGGCTTGAATCCCTAGCATTAGAGAAAAAACTAATAAAAGGAGGGGAATATTTCACTTTAAATGCTTGGGTTCCTCGCTCCAACCTGGACGAGGTCATCTCATCTCTAAAGGAACGTTTCAAAGATCGCATCTTGATCACATGGAGGCCTCCACAACCTGAAGAATGGGATAAGGTCCCCGTCTTGCTTGAAAACCCCAAATGGGCAAGACCATTTGAGGTCTTTTTGAAGCTTCTTCCCCTGCCGGGATACAAAAGCGTGGATCCGACCGCGCTGATCGCCATATTTTTTCCTATATTCGCAGGGTGTATGATAGGCGATATAGGGTATGGGATAATATTTTTGCTCTGCGGAATTTGGGCAAAGAGAAGAAATGGCGGAAACAACGGATTGTTATGTGATATCTCGCAGATACTGATAAATGTTTCCATATTGAGTATCTTGTGGGGTTTTTTATACGGCGAATTCTTTGGCGACCTAGGTCACAGGCTGTTGCATCTGCGGCCGATATGGGTTGAAAGGACGCAAGGGGTTATTCCCGTGATGGCCTTTGCGGTTGCCTTGGGCTTCACGCACGTGACATTGGGGTTGATATTGGGAGCATACGAAGGGTTAAAGAGCAACAACAAACGTCATATATACGAACGAGTTGGGACGATTTTCATGATACTGGGCATCATCGCTTTCGTGGCGGATCGGGCTAAAATCATCCAAGTTGATCTTTTGTGGCCGGCGCTCGGATTATTAGTGTTTGGGTTGGCTTTTCTGGTAAGAGGAGGAGGTCTTACGGGATTAGTCGAGACGATAGGGTCCATTGGAAACATATTAAGCTACATCCGCATAGCAGCGATAGGCTTGTCGTCGGCAATACTTGCCATGGTCGCCACAAAGTTCGTAGACGTACTCGGAGTATCCTTTTTTGGGATAGCGCTTGCCCTTTTAATACACCTGCTTAATTTGATAATAGCCATAGTGGGATCTGCATTGCACTCTGCTCGCTTACATTACGTGGAGTTTTTTGGCAAATTCTATGAGGGAAAAGGAAACAACTATAAACCGTTCAGGCGAAGGAGGGAAACCGCTTGGAAAAGGCCTTATTAGGATTGGCTGCAGCCCTGGCAGTTGGCATTCCGGCTTTAGCCACGGCTTACGCTCAGGCAAAAATAGGAAGTGCAGGCGCTGCTACGGTCGCCGAAAAACCGGAAACCGCTGCAATCATGATAATACTTGAGGCAATACCTGAGACTATGGTAATATTGGGTTTTGTCGTTGCTATTATGCTTATCTTATAGAGTGATCATTCATGGTCTCGCAAGATCTTATCAATTTCAAGAACTTTTTAAAAGATGAGTATGAAAAGCGCATAAAGGAATACGAGAAGAAAATTGAGGAAGAGCTGGCCGAAATCGCTGCATCCAAGGCTTTAGAGTTTGAGAAGAAAGCTGAAGAAATTAAAGGACATCGTTTAGAGCAACTCCGGGAACGCTTGGATTTGATCAAAATGAAAGCCGTAAAAGCAGGCAAGGATGCTATTGCAAATGCTGCAAATGAAGTTTTTTGCGAAGCTAGGGAAATGGCTGAAAAAATCACCCTTAACGCCAGAGCAAATTCAGCGAACTATAGCTTTATGCTAGACAAGCTTCTCGAAGAGGCCCTGGAAGTTTTATACTGCGAATGTGGCACAATTTGGCTTTTGCCAGAGGAGGAGAAGCTTCTGGCCAGTTTGCCAATGGGTTTCAGGCTTGCCATTGCTGAAAGGGATGACCAGTGGGGAGGACCTGTGGTCACGGACGAAGAGGAGGAAAAAGTTGTCGAAAATACTGTTAGAGGAAGGTTTGAAAGACTCTCGCCGATCATCCTTCAAAGGATCGGAGCCATTATGTCTCCGCTTATGGAAAAGATTGAGAGGTCATGAAGAAAATTACAGTTACCTATGCGCCGCCCTAAGAGCCAGGGCGGCCAGATTTTATACATGGGAAGAGCTTTCCTCGCTTGCTCGCGGCGGTTTTGAGTCCTTGAAATCTGAATTTCTGGAGGGACGCTATAGCGAAAGCTATCGCTCGCAATTGTTATCTTCTTTGTCCTCTCCATTGCGTAAGATCGAGCTTGCAATCATGTTTGAGATCACGAGGCGTTTAAGATCGGCTCATTTGAAGGCCCAGGGCGAACCGCATGAACTGATGTCCGTTGTTTTAAGTCAGGCTGATCTGCATAACTTTCGCATTATCCTTCGAAGGTTTGCGAGCAAAGGCTCCCATCAGGAGCAAGAATATCTTTGGCACCTCTATGGTGATCTTCCAAGGAAATTTTTCAAGAATTTATGGGAGTCCGATAGCATTACTATGGCCAGGGAACGCATCTATCTTTTTGGCAATCCACGGGGTGCTATATTGGATAGCGCCTTGGCAGCTTTGCAAACGTCTAAAAACCTTATTTTGGCTGAGCGAGAGTTGATATTAAACTACATCGGATATTACGAAACATCAATCTCAAAGTTTCCCAATAAAAATGGCGCCATAGTCAAGGAATATCTCGGAAGGCTAGTCGACCTATGGAATCTAAACTTATGGCTTAAACAAAGGATAGGGGCAGAAGAAAGTAGATCCTCTGCGGATTATCTTCAGGGGGGAGCATGGATTAATCCTAAGGATTTATCTAACGCCAAGGTCATAACTGACGTTATTCGATGGACTCCGTGGTACAAAGCCGTTAGAACAAAAACATTTAACTCTACAATGGAATTCCAATGGCATATCCAAAAGGAATTTTGGAGGTGGCAGATCTCCTTATTTCGCAAGGACCCCTTAGGCTTTGAGGTGCCTTTTGGATACATTGCAAAGGCCCTGGCAGAATGGAGTAACTTGAACATCATTGCTATAGGTACTGCCTTCAGATTGAACCCGGATAAAATCATAGGAAGGTTGATCCCTACTAAGTGATTGCTGGGAGGCAATTCCATGGAGATCGATAATGAAAAGGAAGTTATTGCCCTAGGTCGGGAGATATTTACTGACCTTTGGAGGCTATTTGGATTCAAGATAATAGTGTGTGATGATCCAAACGACGTGCATAAACATTGGAAGGAGATTAACAGCCAGGATGTAGCCGTAATAATAACGGAAGAAAATTGGTTTTTTAAGATGCCCTTAAGGCTTAGGTTGTTAGCCGAACGTTCCATCAGTCCCGCTTGGGTCAAATTTCCCACATTGCTTCATGAAGGAGAAGATACGCTTGTATGACGACAAAGGCCAAATAAAAGGTATTTCGGGCTCAGTCGTGACGTCATCATGTCCTGCCAATACATCGATATACGAGGTCGCGTATGTGGGCAACGAAGGTTTGCTAGGGGAAGTCGTGAGGGTAAGGAAAAATTTCGCTGACATCCAGGTTTACGAGGACACGACGGGCTTACGGATTGGAGATCGGGTGATATTTACTGGAGAGCTTTTATCTATTAAGCTAGGTCCGGGGTTGCTGGGACAGGTGCTTGACGGCATAGGAAGGCCCTTGGGAAAGCTTGGGGAATCATCTCCATACATATCGAAGGGAACGCACAGGGATGCTATTGGAGGAGAAAGCTGGTCATTTGAGCCCTATTTAAATAAGGGGGATCGCGTTGGGCCTGGGGATATATTGGGAGAGGTGACTGAGAAAAGCTTCTCTCACAGGATAATGGTTCCATTGAAAATCGGTGCCGGTAAATGCGAGATGACGTGGATAGCGCCGGCAGGCAATTACTCCAGCGACGACGTCGTATGCGAGATAGACGGACAGGCTATCAAATTACATCAAAAGTGGAACGTGAGGGTACCGAGGAACGTCGAAAAAAAGCTAGACTTAGATAGGCCCCTCATAACTGGCACACGTGTGTTGGATGTATTCTATCCCTTGGCTTTAGGTGGTACTGCGGTTATACCAGGAGGGTTTGGAACGGGCAAGACGGTAACCCAACAATCGATCGCGAGGTGGGCTAACGCTGACATCGTAATCTACATAGGTTGCGGAGAAAGAGGAAATGAGATGACGGAAGTCCTAGAGGAATTTCCCAAGTTAAAGGACGTTCGAAAAGATGCTCCCCTAATGGATAGGATGATACTCATCGCCAACACCTCCAATATGCCCGTAGCTGCAAGGGAAGCCAGCATATATCTGGGCATGACCATAGCAGAATATTATAGGGACATGGGATATGACGTGGCAATAATTGCCGATTCCATCAGCAGATGGGCCGAGGCGCTTCGGGAAATTTCAGGGCGATTGGAAGAGATGCCTGGAGAAGAGGGATACCCTGCATATCTTGCCTCAAGGCTTGCTCGCTACTACGAACGATCGGGAAACGTGGTTGCTCTAGGGAACCCAAAGCGCACGGGGTCTATATCGGTGATCAATGCAATTTCGCCTCCTGGAGGCGATTTCTCGGAACCCGTAACCCAGGCCGGCTTGCGACTCTCCGGGTGTTTCTGGGCATTGGATAAGGCCCTTGCCACGAAGAGACATTTTCCATCAGTCAACTGGACTCAGAGCTATTCTTTGTATACTGAGACGTTAAACGAATATTTTGTGACTCATGTGTCCGAGCAGTGGGTACTGCTTAGGGAATTTGCCCTTAGGGCGTTGAATGAGGGGAAATCCCTGCAGGAGATCGTTCAGGTAGTGGGAAGAGACGGCCTTACGGAAGATGAAAAGTGGACCCTCAAGCTCTCTGAATTGATCAACATATTTTACCTTCAGCAGAATGCCTTTGACGTAATAGATGCCTATTGCGACCCCGATAGACAGCTTGCAATGCTGAAGACATTAAAATCATTAGATGACGCAGTAAAAGATTCCTTAAGCAAGGGCGCTTTATTTGAACAGATTGACTCCCAACAGGCCTTTGCAAGGGATCTCATGGACCTGCGCTTGAGCAAGAAGGAAGATTATGAGGATATGTCGAATTCTTATATTATGAGGCTCAGAAACGATCTGTCGAACCTCACGGCGGTGTAGATGATGATGAGATTACCGAAGGAAGGATATAGAACCATCGAAAAAATAGCCGGGCCTTTACTCTTCGTTAATAAGGTAAAGGGCGCTGGAATCGGGGAAGTCGTAAGAATCGTATCTAATTTTGGGGAAGATTACGGCCAAATTCTTCAGATAACAGAAGAGCTTTGCGTCATACAGGTCTTCGGCGAGACGATGGGACTTTCGCCGGGAAATTCAATCGTATGGCTCGAGAGGGACGTAATAAAGATACCTCTCGGCATTGCCCTTCAGGGTCGCATATTAAACGGCCGGGCTGATCCAATAGATGGAGAAGGCCCGATATCGTGCATTGAAATGTGGGCACCCATACAGGGAAACATCATAAATCCTTGGAGGAGAAAAAGTCCTAATAAATTCATCGAGACGGGGATATCAACGATTGACCTTATGAACACCTTGGTAAAGGGGCAAAAGCTTCCCATCTTCACGGGAACGGGGCTTCCTGCCAATAAGTTGGCAGCTCAAATTGCTAAGTACGTTGGCACTGATGCGTCTTCTAATGGCAAGGAACCCTTTTTGGTGGTATTTGCAGCAATGGGCATCACTCAAAGGGAGGCCACCTATTTCAGGCGGGCATTTCATGAAAGCGGATCGATATACAGAGGGGTGTTTTTCTTCAATTTAGCAGAAGATCCATCCATAGAAAGGATCCTAACGCCAAGGATGGCCTTGACCGTGGCCGAATACTTCGCCTTCGAAAGAGGGTATGACGTTTTAGTGATATTGACGGATATGTTGCACTACTGCGAGGCGCTCAGAGAGGTGAGTTCGGCGCGAGAGGAAATTCCCGGTCGCAGGGGATTTCCTTCATATATGTATTCCGATTTGGCAAGCATTTACGAGAGAGCAGGCTGTATCTCCGGCCTCAAGGGAAGCATCACCCAGATTCCAATCGTAACGATGCCCGATGACGATCTGACCCATCCTGTGCCGGATCTGACAGGGTACATCACTGAGGGGCAAATCGTCATGGATAGGTCACTTCATGGCAGACAAATATTTCCCCCTATAGATGTGCTATCCAGCTTGAGCAGGTTGATGAATAAGGGCATAGGGGAGAAATCCACCGTACCGGAACATAGATCGTTATCAGATCAGTTGTACGCTGCATACGGGCGCTTCAAGGACCTCGTGAGGCTCAAGGCCATAATCGGAGAAGAGGGGCTTACTCCTACGGAGCTGTCATACCTGGACTTTGGAGAGAAATTCGAGACGTACTTTGTAAATCAGAAAGACGAGCGTCGATCCTTGGAAGAAACACTTGAATGTGCTTGGGATTGTCTGTTAACCTTACCAAAGGAAGAGCTTCATCGCCTGCCCTCATATTTGATCGAGGAGATGTCGTTCAAAAGAGGGATGAAATTTTGAGCCGTAGGCCGCTGACCAGGGACCAACTCTTGGAGGTAAAGCGTAGCATCTCATCCCTAAAAAAGGGCAAGGAGATACTGGAGAGAAAAAGAGATACCTTATTGCAGCTCATGGAGGACGATAAAAAGCGCTTCAGGGAAATAAAAGGCGCTTTTTTGCGGAGTTGCACTAAGATATATTCGTCCTATGCGTTGGCGCGACTGCACGACGGGGAAGCATCAATATCCCTTTTGGGGATAAGCATCCCCCAGAGTAAGGTTGCCCAAAGGCTCAATCAGGCCATGGGATGTAAGTATCCGTCCTTTTACCCCGATGAGAACTTTCCGTCGCCCATGGAGCTTTACGATCCCATGCTTTTTTCCATTTATATAGATATGCTAATACAGGATCTGGCGGAGGCAAGAAAAGTGCTTTGGGAGTATATAAATTTACATGTAAAATTAAAAGCGTTGGAAGGAGAATTGCATAAAACGCTTCTTAGAATAAACACCATGGAACAAAATCTCTTGCCCAAGCTGGAGGAAGAGAAGCGCCAGATCACTTTCTATTTAAACGAAAAGGAAAGACAAGAGAGGTTCATCACGAAAAGCTGGTTGAAGAAGAGAAAAATTATTGGGGGGTAACACATATGAATATGGACAAACTGATGAAACAGGCTCAAAAGATGCAGGCACAGATGTTGAAAATCCAAGAGGAGCTGGCCAAAGAAACCGTTGAAGGCGAAAGCGGAGGAGGAGTAGTTAAGGTAAAGTGCAACGGGCAGGGGGACTTCGTCTCCATTTCCATAGATCCAGCAGTAGTGAACCCCGATGACATTGAAATGCTGGAGGATTTGATTCTGGCTGCCATAAATGATGCCCAAAGAAAAAGCAAGGATCTGGCAAACGAGAGATTAAGCAAATTTGGAGCCGGCTTTGGATTGCCGGGACTCATGTAAAGCAGGTGAAATGATTGGCTTTGTCGAAGCCGTTAGAGGATTTGATGCGGCTATTTGAGAGGTTTCCTGGCATAGGAGAAAAGAGCGCTAGGAGGATGGTGCTTTTTTTACTTCAACAGCCGAAAGGTTTTTCCGAAGCCCTTGCCGAGGGCATACGTAAGTGTAGCTCGTCTCTCCATCCATGCAGCATATGTGGAAATATTACCGACGACGATCCCTGCTCGATTTGCAGCGACCCCTTTAGGGACAAATCTACGCTGTGCATCGTAGAATCCGTCGAGGACTTAATCACCCTAGAGCAGGCCGGCATATATAATGGGCTTTATTTCGTCCTAGGAATGTTATATTCTCCCTTAGAGGGTGAAGAGGTATCGCGTGAGGTCCTGGAGCGTCTCGTTAAGAGGGTATCGCAGGGAGATATAAAGGAGGTAATATTGGCCTTCAGCCCCAAGGTCGAGGGGGAGCTGACGATGAACCTGATAACATCGGTTCTGGATCCCTTGCCTGTAACTGTAAGCAGGTTGTCTTATGGTTTGCCCGTTGGCGGAAGCGTGAGCTTTGCGGACAGGACAACGCTACATGCTGCATTGGAGGCTAGGACATGCTTAAAAAGAGGCGAAGGCAGACAATAAACGGGAGGTAAACTTTAATGCAAGAAGGCATGGGACGACTTGTCAACATAATAATAAGGACCCTTTTAAGCATATTGGGCGCTATAGCCGGATATCAGTTAGCCCAATACCTATCCGGAAGTCCCTGGTGGCCAAAGAGCACTTTAATGCTGGATCTTTCCATGTGGGGGCTCGTGATTGTTTTTTCTGCCTTTATCGGTTATTTGTTGGCCCCCCTCTTCATCCGTGGCATCGCCCGAATCGGTCAGATATTTGAAAGATCCCTGCAAAGCTTTACATGGCAAGATCTATTTGTCGCCATATTGGGATTGATTGTAGGATTAATTGTGGCCAACTTATTGGCTATGCCCTTATCGGCCATACCGAACCTGGGTTTTTATTTGGCTATTTTGCTAAACATAATTTTGGGATACATAGGTTTGATCATCTTTTTAAGGAGAAAAGACGAAATCGTGAGCATGTGGTCCTCCTTCGAGGTCTTTAGGGATAGATTTCACTTGAAAGGGAAAAGGACTCGAGAGGAAGACGTGCACGACAATATAAAGATCCTCGACACCAGTGCGCTTATTGATGGCAGGATACTTGACATCGCAAAAGTGGGTTTCATAGAGGGTACATTATGCATCCCCGCGTTCGTGCTCTTGGAGTTGCAGGCTATAGCCGATTCGACAGATCCTCTCAGGAGGGCAAAGGGGCGCAGGGGGATGGAAGTGGTCGAGGATCTTCAAAAGCTCCCCGATGTAAAAGTCGAGATACTGGAGCAAACCCTTAAAGAGCTCAAAGTGGATACGGTCGACGAAGGCCTCATAGAGCTGGCTAAAAAACTGAGGGCAAAGATAATAACGACGGATTATAATCTCAACAAGATCGCCAGCATTCAAGGGCTTTCGGTGTTGAACGTAAATGATCTAGCCAATGCCTTAAAACCGGTGCTTATACCAGGCGAGACCTTGGAGGTGGATGTCATCAAGGAAGGCAAGGAGCCCAATCAGGGAGTTGCCTATCTAACTGACGGGACGATGCTGGTCGTCGAGGATGGGGAGAAATACATCGGCAAAAGGGTTGAAGTGGTCATAACATCCCTGCTGCAAACTTCAGCAGGGAGGATGATATTTGGCAGAGTAAAACGTGAGGCAAATTGATGTTCCATAAAAGATGTTCTTTCGTATTGTTAGCTGGGGGAAGGGGCGCCAGGATGGGAAGCCCCTTCAAGCAATTTCGGCCCTTGGGCGGCATTCCCCTGTGGGCATGGGGGTTAAGGCTAGCCAACAGGTTGTATTCCATGGGGTTGATAGAGGAAGCGGTCGTGGTATTTCCGAGGGACATCGATTTTACCGATCAGATCGAGCACCTCGACAAGTTTGATATGCCCTCTAAGATCGTTAAGGGCGGAGAGACGAGGCCAGCGTCATCGCTTGCCGGTGTGACTGCCTCTTGCGGCGATTACGTATTGGTCCACGATGCAGCTCGCCCCTTTGCCTCTGTGCGTTTGGTTAAGCGTATAATATCGGCCCTTACACCGGAAAGCGGGGTGATACCGCTAACTCCGGTCAGGGATGCCTTGAAAAGGGTGTCCGGTAAAGGAGATATCTTTCCGGTGTCTAGGGAAAACTTATGGTGCACACAGACACCTCAAGGATTTCCGCGAGAGGAGTTGATTGCCGCTATGCAGTTAGCCGGCGACAATATATCAGACGAGGCCGAGGCATGGATAAAGGCAGGTCATGAGATTAAATTTGTAGAAGGAGAACCAAATAATATTAAGGTCACCTATGAAAGCGACTTGAAGTTTTGTGAGACTATAGCACAGGGGATGGGCCAATTCAGGGTGGGGCATGGCTTTGACGTACACCCCTTACGTCCGTGGCGAAAGCTGATCTTGGCAGGATGCGATATCCCCGATGCACCCTTGGGGCTTGACGGTCATTCCGATGGCGATGTGATATCCCACGCGGTGGCGGACGCCTTGTTGGGAGCTGCCGGAGAGCCAGATCTGGGTACCCTTTATCCAGCCTCCGACGAACGGTACAAGGATGCATCGAGCCTCATCTTCTTGCAGGAAATATCTCGCCTTTTATCTCAGAAAAATTGGAGCCTGATATGGCTTGATGTAACATTGGAAGCGCAGCTACCAAGGCTTTCGGGATACATCGAACGATTTAAGGAGAATTTGGAGGACGCATTGTCTAACCTAATTTGGAATAAAGGAAAAGTTGTGAATATAAAGGTAAAATCAGGAGAAGGCGTTGGTGCAGTTGGAAGAGCTCGTTGCATGAGGTGTCATTGCATAGCGACGATGAGGGGGGATATTCTGTGAGAAAGGCAAATGGAAGGTCGATTTTGTTCGCCGTCATGATTGCCATAGTCCTTCTCTTATCAAAAAAGGCCAATGCGTCTCGACCCTATCCTTGGATCCATGACTCGGGAGCTAAAATTGAACTACATGTCGGCGAAAGGGTTATAGCTTCGGTACCCAAAGAAAAGGTGGACATCGTGTTATCATGTCTAAATAAATTGGAAAAGATTTTTGGGCAACAGCGAAAAAGTTACGACTACTATATCAAGAAATGCGATAACGGAACCTTTGTAATATCCTACAGAAACCGAGAGGACATCTTGACGATAACCCCCGATTTGGCCAAGTTTCACAAAAGCACGCCCATGATACTGGCAGGACTTTGGCTTACCAATATCTATGAAGCCCACTACGGAACATGGGATGTCGACAAAGAAGGTGCCCCCGACGACGTAATTGCCACTTGGTACGGAGGGCCAAGATGGAACGGAAACAGAATGGCCAACGGGGAGACTTTTTACGACTGGCAGCTAACTGCAGCGTGCAATGACGTTCCCCTGAACTCAATGGTGAGGCTATCAAACCCAGGCAATAAAAAAAGCGTTATCGTCAAGGTGACAGATCGATGCGGGAAGGATGGCATGGTTGACATGTCAAAGCTAGCCGCTGACTTGTTGGACGTCACTCGCAGGGGTATATCCAAGGTCAAGATGGAAATATTGTACGCACCAAGCCATTAATCGACTTAGGAAAGGAGCCATTGCAAAATGCGCGTTAGAACTCGTTTCGCTCCGTCGCCCACGGGCAATCTGCATATAGGCGGTGCCAGAACTGCTTTATTTAATTGGATATGGGCGAAAAAATGGAAGGGAAGTTTTGTGCTTCGCATAGAGGACACCGATAAAGAAAGGTCCTCTATGCAGTTCGAGGAATCGATAAAAAATGACCTATTGTGGCTGGGCCTTAATTGGGACGAAGGCCCTGATGTGGGAGGCCCTTATGGTCCGTATAGGCAAAGTGACAGATTTGGCATATATTATGATGTCCTTGAGAAGTTAAAAGATCTGGGTTGTGTTTATCCTTGTTATTGTACCGTAGAAGAACTGGAAAGCGAAAGGGAAAATCAGTTGGCCAAAGGTTTACCGCCGAAATATTCAGGAAAGTGCAGAAACCTGTCTGATGAAGAGCGAAAAAAACTCGAAGAGGCTGGCAGGCTCCCTTCTTGGCGATTTAAGGTCCCACAAAAACCTGGCAAAGTGGAGTTCTACGACGAGGTACATAAACACTACGCGCTTTCCTACAGAGAAGTTGGTGACTTTATATTAGTTCGTTCCGATGGCATTCCCACTTATATTTTTGCTGCGGTGGTAGATGATCACTATATGCAAATTACACACGTGATCCGCGGCGACGAACATCTCCCGAACACGGTCAGGCAAGTCCTGTTATATCAGGCTCTTTCGTGGGATCCCCCTTCATTTGCCCATATACCCATGATCCTTTCGAGGGAGGGCAGGAAGCTAAGCAAAAGAGAAGGAGCCGAGGGCATAAGCGAGTTGAGGGAAAAGGGCTATTTGCCTGAAGCGGTGAGGGCTTATCTGGCGACGTTGAGTTGGGCCGTCGAAGGAGAGGACTTCTTGTTTGACCCTGATGCTATGGCACAGGCATTCGACCTTTGCAGCATATCGAGATCTTCTCCAATACATGATGAAAATAGACTGAGATGGTGGGGCAATAAGGCCCTAAAACAAAAAGATGCCCTTTGGCTCGCGGAAAGGCTAATGGCAATAGCAAGGGAAAGGGACCTTAAGCCTTCGTTTTCGAGCACAACTTTAGCCTCATTATTGCCTGAGGCCTTATCCGACCAAGCCACAATTATTGAGGTGTTTGATAGTCTGATCTGGCTTTTTATGAGGCCACAGAAATCCGATGAGATGCCTTTGTGGATGGAAGAGCTTGCCAAAGAGCTCAGCGGGGTAGGTAGATGGGATAAAGAGGAGATAGAAAGGGTTTTAAAGGCCTTTCAAAGAAAACTTGGCATTAAGGCAAAGGAGTTCTTCCATCCTATTCGTATGGCTATAACCGGAAGCCATTGGGGCCCACCTCTGCCACTCGTCATGGAGGTCTTGGGAAAAGAGGAGGTCTTGTTCAGATTAAAGCAGGAAAACTAAAATAACGAACTTTAATTAAGGAGGATCGACCAATGGAATTCTCAGACAGATTTGTCTCTTACGAAGGATTTACCTTCGATGATGTGTTGCTGGAACCACGTTACAGCGAAGTAATACCTTCTCAGGTCTGCGTGAAGAGCTTCTTTACCAACCAAATAGAGCTAAACATTCCCATATGCAGTGCCGCTATGGACACGGTAACAGATGGACGCTTGGCAATAGCAATTGCCAGGGAAGGGGGCATAGGCGTTATCCACAGAAACATGACACCGGAGGCTCAGGCCGAGGAGGTAGACAAGGCCAAACGCAGCGAATCTGGCGTCATCGTGGACCCCTTTTACTTGCATCCCGATGATACCCTGCGTGATGCCGTTGCCTTGATGGAGCATTATCATATATCGGGGGTGCCCATAGTTGATGCCGATATGAAGTTGGTGGGGATAATAACCAATAGAGATCTACGCTTCATAACCGACTATGACCAACCCATAAGGGATGTGATGACAAAGGAAAACCTCATAGTTTCATCCGTTGGCACAACCTTGGAGGACGCGAAGGCCATATTGATGAAACACAAGGTCGAAAAGCTGCCCATCGTCGATAACGAAGGTCACCTAAAGGGATTAATCACAATTAAGGACATCATAAAAGCCAAGGAGTTTCCGAATGCCGCCAAGGACCCAAGGGGAAGGTTGCGCGTTGCCGCTGCTATAGGCGTAGGGGCAGATGCCTTATCGAGAGCCGATCAACTGGTTGCGGCAGGCGTCGATGCCATCGTGGTAGATACCGCCCATGGCCATTCAAAGCTTGTCTTGGATACTATACGCAAGCTTAAGGAGAAATACGGCGATTTGCCGATAGTTGGCGGCAACATAGCGACAGAAGAGGGGGCACGAGCCCTAATAGATGCTGGCGCTGATGCCGTGAAGGTGGGAGTAGGACCCGGATCAATATGCACGACACGAGTTATAGCTGGTATTGGGGTGCCTCAAATTGCTGCGATAATGAATGCAGCCAAGGTCGCCAAACCCAGGGGGGTCAAGGTCATAGCGGATGGCGGAATCAGGTACTCGGGAGACATAACAAAGGCAATAGCAGCAGGAGCAGATGTCGTGATGATAGGTTCGCTCTTTGCCGGTACCGAGGAAAGCCCAGGGGAAGAAGTGATATATAGAGGCAGATCGTTTAAAAGCTACAGAGGTATGGGATCGCTGGCGGCTATGAAGGAGGGTAAGAGTAGGGATAGATATTTTCAGGAAGGAGTTACGGAGGAAAAGCTGGTTCCAGAGGGCATAGAGGGCTTAGTGCCCTATAAAGGCCCATTGTCGTCCCTGATATATCAATTGGTGGGAGGACTAAAGGCTGGAATGGGCTATGTGGGAGCCAGGGATATAAAGGCCCTGCAGGAGAATGCCCGTTTCGTCAAGATAACTGCGGCCTCCGTAAAGGAAAGCCATCCTCATGACGTCGTGGTCACCAAAGAAGCCCCTAACTATTGGATGGAGTAGGCCTCATATGATGGCTATTCAATATTTGGGCAACTTTATATTGACGGAATGATAAAATGTTGTTATAGTTAAAAACGCGATCGCATCGGTGAGTGCGATTGATCTTTTGTATCTGGGAGGAGCAAAAATATGTTAGGTACTGTTAAGTGGTTTAATGCAACGAAGGGCTATGGTTTCATTACTTCGGAAGATGGCAAAGACGTCTTTGTGCATTATTCAGCTATTGATATGAAGGGCTTTAAGACGCTTGAGGAAGGCGACAAGGTGGAATTTGAAGTCGTCGAAGGGGCGAAGGGGCCACAGGCAGCTCACGTGAAGCGCGTTTAATGTAAGTTATTTCAAAAGGGACGATAAGACAGGTTTGACAATAAGACAGGAGGAAATTTTCCTCCTGTCCATTTTTTATTTGGACCAACGCTCTATGCCGATTGCTATTTGACCCAATGATATGCATTCGTCGTTTGGTGAGGTATTTTTGTGCACGAGAGGCTCTAAGCCGGCCCTTCGCAAAAGCGCACAGGTGACGTTTAGCAGCCTCTTGTTTTGCCATACTCCTCCGGAAAGTGCCACGTGGCGTATTCCCGTTTCAAGGGATATGTCCTTGCAAGCTTGGGCTAGCGCTGCAGCGAAGCCGTCATGAAAGCCGGCAGCCAGCCGCTCTTTCCTTTTGCCGCCCATTAGCCCCATAATCAGCCATTCTATGGCAGGACGCCAATCCAGAATAAGATGGCCGTTTTCGCGTTCTAACCGAAAAGGCGCACATTCCCTTCCCTTTGCTAGGGCTTCCAGCTCTATGGCGGCCTGCGCATCGTAGGTTACGGCATCCCGTAGTCCGAGCAAAGAAGCGACGGCATCAAAGAGCCTTCCGGCAGACGAGGTTTTTACGTAAATATTCATATTTCTGATCAGGGCTTCTGACGTCCTTTTACGGTCAGGCCAAAATTTGCCGGCCAGTTCCATAGATTTATCAAGCCCAAAAGTTTTAAGCAATATTGAAAGTGCAAAACGCCAAGGTTCCAAGACTGCCTTATCTCCTCCGGGAAGCGGCGCTTCCAAAAGGTGTCCCCATCTGATGAAGCTCTTGGCATTACCTACCAGTATTTCTCCTCCCCAGATGTTGCCGTCGTCGCCGAAGCCGGTACCGTCTAAGATTAAGCCCATGGCCTCTCCTTGGAAATCGTTATCCCAAAGGCAGGCAGCCAGGTGGGCATGATGGTGTTGGACTGCAAGGCTGTCTTTTACCTCAGGCAATTTATCTTTGGCTATCTTCGTCGACAGATACATAGGGTGCTTGTCGTGCACTAAGAACAGGGGAGAAATTTCATAAAGCGACAAAAACATATCCATGACATGCCCATACAAGGCAATGCTTGCCACTTCCTTTAAATCGCCCAGGTATTGGCTTGTAAATATATAGTGATCGTGAGATACGGAAAAGGTCGACTTCATCTCTCCGCCAGCACCAAAAATAGGCGGTAGCACGTCTTTTGAGATGTAAGGTTGGGGCACATACCCCCTTGCCCTTCTCGTGAAGATGGGCGTATTGCCGGCCATGGCTATGACTGAGTCGTCTATCTTGACGTAGATATCGCGGTCATGCATAAGATAATAATCAGTTATAGACGCAAGCTTTTGAAGGGCTTCCCTATTTCCGGCAACCAATGGCTCATCGGACAAATTGGCGCTCGTCATGATTAGCAAATCCAGGTCTTCGTCTTCCAGCAGCAGATGTTGTATGGGCGTATAGGGCAACATGACTCCGTAAGTATCTATATTTGGGGCTACATAAGCCGATAGCAAAGGGCCGCATCCCTTTGCTTTGGGACAAACCACGATTGGCCTTCTTGGCGAAGCTAAAAGCTTTCTTGCCATGCCGTTGAGCAACACGACCTTTTCGGCTGCCTTAAAATCTTTGGCCATTAGAGCAAAGGGTTTGTCCGGTCTTTTTTTTCGAGCTCTAAGAGCCCTTACGGCTTCATCGTTTCTCGGATCGCAGGCTAAGTGGTATCCGCCGATTCCCTTTACCGCTAGAATACGACCTGCCTTGAGATGCGCCTTGGCCAACGCTATGGCTTTGTCGTTCGATGCCAGCCTCTCCCCGCGAGCATCGCAGAGCCATAATGTGGGCCCACACTCTGGACATGCGTTCGGTTGGGCGTGATAGCGCCGGTCGGTCACGTCGTTGTATTCGCTACTGCAGTCATCGCACATGGGAAAGCATGCCATGGTGGTCTTTGTCCTGTCATAGGGCAACTCCTTGATAATTGTGTACCTTGGACCGCAATTTGTGCAGTTGATGAAGGGATAACGATACCTTTTGTCATTGGGGTCTCTCATCTCCTGCAGGCAATCATCGCAAGTTGCGATATCCGGCGGTATCAATACCAGCTGCATTTCCTGCCTTTCGCTTGCCTTTATTGTAAATTCCCCTATTGGCCCTAACAGTTTTTCCTCGCTAATGATCTCTATTGTCTGGATCATCGCGAGGGGGGGAGCTTCATCGAGCAGCTTCTTTGAGAACTCGTCTATGTTTTCATTGCTGCCGCAAAGTTCGATCAAGACTCCTGATGAGTTATTCTGTACGCTTCCACCAAGCTTTAACTCCTTCGCAAGCTTGGCGCAAAAAGGCCTAAAGCCAACACCTTGAACGATGCCTTTGACGAGTAAGACTTTTCGAATCACTATTGACATACCTCCTCGCAACAGGCATTGTAATCCCATGAGAAATTTGTTTCAATGGGAGGCGTAATTTCATGTCTTTATTTGAAAGAGGTTTAATTCATGTATATACTGGTAACGGTAAGGGGAAAACTACCGCAGCTATGGGATTGATAGTCAGGTGCGTAGGCCATGGAGGGAAGGTTGCCATGGTCCAATTTATGAAGGGCTGGCCCTTTTACGGCGAGATAAAAGGGCTAAGCTATCTTCCTGGTGTGGATTTATTCAGGACGGGGGGCGATAAATGCTTCAGAAAGGGCGAGCATACAGAGGCTGACTTAAAGGAAGCACAAAGAGGCCTAGCAATCGCCAAAGATTGTGTTACAGATCCAAAATACGATCTGGTCGTATTGGATGAGATAAACGTCGCCGTCGATTTCGGTTTGCTCTCCCTATCGGATGTGCTAAACTTGATCGGCATAAAGTTGCCGACCATAGAACTAGTGTTGACGGGACGGCACGCTCCTAGGGAATTGATCGAGATAGCCGATCTGGTGACGGAGATGGTAGAAGTCAAGCATCCGTATCAAAGGGATATCATGGCAAGAAAGGGCATAGAATACTAAATTATTAAAGGGGGGCCTTTGTTGGAAGAATCGGTACAGTTGAAAGACTTTCACGACCTGACGGAGGAAGAGCTTTTATCGAAACTTAATTCATCGGGCGAGTATGGTTTATCGCAACAGGAAGCCGAAAGGCGTCTGCAAATTTATGGTCCAAACGAGCTGGCAGAGGAAGAAAAAGTCCCATGGTGGAAGTTTTTTATAAGACAATTTAAAGGCCCAATGGTCTACGTTTTGGCCGCTGCAGCCTTGATAAGCCTAGTTATGGGCGAAAAGCTGGATGCCGGAGCTATACTGATCGTAATACTGATCAACGCGACAATAGGCTTTTTCACCGAGTATCGCGCCGAAAAGGCTTTGCAGGCGCTTAAATCCATGGTTGTCCGGCAGGTCAAGGTGCTTAGGGATGGGGAAGTCCGCTTGGTGGCATCCGAGGAGCTAGTGCCGGGTGATATAGTGTTGCTTGAAGCGGGCGACGTAGTCCCGGCTGATGGGAGGCTCCTTGAAGCATATTTGATGGCGGTGGATGAGTCGCCATTAACGGGGGAATCGGTCCCGGTGGACAAATTTGTAAAGACATTGCCCAAAGACACCCTTCTACCTGACAGGACGAATTGCCTCTATGCGGGAACGGCGGTAGTGCGTGGAAGCGGAAAAGCTCTGATATGCGCTACAGGACTTAATACCGAGCTTGGCCGCATAAGCAAGATGCTTCAAACGGTGGAAAAACAAGAGGTCCCGTTGGAGGCGCGCCTTGCCAAATTTACCCATTTCCTGATAAAGCTTGTGTTAGCTATCGTGGTGGCCACGGTTGCATTGGGCGTATTGGAGGGCAACAAGCTTTTGCCAATGCTTCAGACTGGAATAGCGCTGGCCGTAGCTGCCATCCCGGAGGGGCTTCCCTTTGTTGCGACCATGACGTTAGCCCTAGGGGTTCACAGGATGGCAAAGCTCAATGCCCTGGTGAGAAACCTGGCATCGGTGGAAACACTAGGAAGCACGTCCGTGATATGTACGGATAAGACCGGAACGATCACAGTAAATAAGATGACCGTCAGGGAGCATGTGCCAGCCAGCGATGAGGCAAGAGAGCTCATGTTTAAAGTCGCTGTCTTATGCAACAATGCCACGATTAACGGTGAAAATAGCATAGGCGATCCCATGGAGATCGCACTGCTTAAATGGGCCAGCGATAACGGCTACAATCCGACTCAAATAAGAGAACAGTATCACAGGTTAAAAGAAGATCCCTTCGATTCCACGACGATGCGCATGGCTACTTATCATGAAGAATGGGTAGCCGTGAAAGGGGCGCCCGAACGTTTACTTGATGACTGTAAATTCATCTATGATGAAGGCGGGTTACGGCCGCTTTCCTTGGATATTCGCAATAGATGGCAGGAAAACGTGGAAAGACTGGCCAGCATGGGCATGAGAACCCTTGCATTTGCCTTCGGTAAGTCGCTAGATGAACTGGCCTTTTTGGGAGTTGTGGGGATCATGGATCCTCCCCGTGAAGAAGTAAGGGAGGCCGTTGCATCCTGTCGCGAGGCCGGTATCCACGTCATAATGATAACAGGCGATCACGTAACGACTGCCGTGGCCATTGCAAAAGAGGTCGGCATAATAAACCAAGATAAGTTTGAGGCACTAGAGGGCAGACAGATCGCCGAGATGAGCGAGGAGGAAATAGCCAAGCGAGCTAGGGAAGTCGCCGTCGTTGCAAGGGTGTTTCCCGAACACAAGTTCAAAATAGTTAAAGGTCTTCAAAAGGCAGGCGAAGTTGTGGCAATGACGGGAGACGGAGTAAACGATGCCGTAGCCTTAAAGCAAGCAGACGTGGGAATAGCCATGGGAATTCAGGGTACCGAGGTCAGCAAGGAGGCTGCTGACATTATCCTTGAAGATGACAGATTTGCCACCATAGTAAATGCCATTGCAGAGGGCCGCAGGATATTTGACAACATCAGGAAAGCAGTAATGTACCTCCTATGCTGCAATTTAAGTGAGGTTCTCATCGTATTTGGCGGGATATTACTTAGGTTGCCGGCTATCCTCCTTCCCCTTCAAATACTTTGGATAAACCTTGTGACTGATGTAATACCGGCGTTGGCGCTGTCTCTTGATCCTGCCGAGGCTGACACCATGAAAAGACCTCCCAAGAGGAAGGACGAGGACATCCTGACGAAGGCTCATCAGGTAAAGGTTGGTATTTTTGGAACAGTGATGTTTTTGGGTGTCCTTGGTATAACAGTGTATGTCTTAAAGTGCTTGGGATTTTCTCCGCTTAAGGCTACGGAGATAAGCTTTCACAGTTTGGTTTTAGCTCAATTGTTCTTCGTCTTCAACGTAAGGGAGGCCAGCTTTTTGAGGCGACCTTCTGACCTTTTGAACAACCCGTTTCTTTTCTTCGGAGTGCTTGCATCGATCCTGCTTCAGGTGAGCATTACCTATATTCCTATATTTCAAAAGGTCTTGAGGATAGTCCCGCTGTCGTTAAACGAATGGGGGATTGTATTGATCGGAGCTCTGATTCCAACAACCATCTTGCAGTTGTATAAATTGATTAGAGGCGAGTGATCGTAAATTTGAAGGTCATTGTGGCGATGAGCGGTGGTATCGACAGTTCATTTGCGCTGTGGCTGCTTCTCAAGCAAGGATATGATGCGATAGGATGTTATCTTTTGATGTCTGATGGGCACGAGGAGGACATGAAAAGGGCCCAAGAAATTTGCGATCGCCTAGGGGTCTCGTTTAACGTCGTCGATGTAAAAGATCGGTTTAGCAATGAAGTCATAAAGCCCTTTATAAGGTCTTACTCAAAAGGGGTAACTCCAAACCCATGCATCTTCTGCAACCCCGGCGTTAAGTTTAAAGTCCTCTTTGAGATGCTTGAAAAATTTGATGCCGATATCCTAGCGACAGGACATTATGCTAGAATTGTTAAAAGTGATTTAACTTATAATATTGTCAGGGGCAAAGATCTTAAAAAGGAACAAAGTTATGTGCTCTATCGCCTTAAAAAGGAATGGCTGGATAGGATAATTTTCCCCCTTGGCGACTGGACAAAGGACGAGGTTAAGGCAAAAGCCCGAGAGATATTTGGAGAGGTTTTTCGTGACGTTCCCGAAAGCGCTGACCTCTGTTTTTTGGGGGAGAAAGAAAAATTTAAGGACTTCATTTCGACAAATGCACAAGCAACGAAGGGGCCCATAATATCCACAAAGGGCGATTTATTGGGGTATCATGACGGATTAGTATTTTATACGGTAGGGCAAAGGGAAGGCCTCGGACTATCCAACGGACCATGGTACGTTTTGGAAATACGAGCCCAAGACAATACTCTCGTTGTCGGCAGAAAGGCGGATTTATACAAGCGTACCATAATTTGTATTCATCCCCATTGGCTTGAAAGACCCATGGTTGGGGCAACATACGCAGCACAACATCGGTACAAGGCTATACCTAAAACGGTCATGTTAACTTCTCTTGATGAGGGGGAGTTCGTAGCGGAAGCAATTGAGTCCCCCTTCTGGGGCGTTGCGCCGGGTCAGTCATTGGTTCTTTATGACGGTGAGATAGTCGTAGGAGGAGGCATTATTGCCAGTTTTGAGAGATAACCTAGAGTTTATATGGTTTGTTAAGGGGGTAAGAGAATGTCATCTTTATTGGAGGAAAAGCGGGTACCTAAGGAATTACTTCGTCTTAGAGTTCCCATAGAAAAATTTCATTTCACGACCACCGCGGAACTGGTTAGCGACAATAGGTTGATAGGACAGGAAAGGGCAGCTAAAGCCGTTTCTTTTGGGTTGTCCCTCGATAAGAAGGGATACAACATATTTGTGGTGGGCAATCCGGGAAGCGGTCGTATGACCTACGCAATGAGACAGATAGAGGCGAGGGCAAAAAAGACGGCAGCTCCGGATGACTGGCTTTATGTCCATAACTTTGACAACCCAAGCTCACCCATAACAGTTAACATGCCGGCCGGCCAGGGCAAGCGGTTTGCTCAAGCGATTGCGGATGTCATCGAAGAGCTTAAGTCAACTTTAAGTAAGGCCTTTGAGGATAGCCAATATGAAGATGCAAAAGCTCAACTTGTCAAGGAGTTTCAGGAACAGGTTAACGAATTGATGGAACGCCTAAGAGGCATAGCTCAACAGAACGGGTTCGTCATAAAGCGCACTCCTCAGGGATTCATAAACATTCCATTAGTGAAGATCGAGCAGGATGGCAAAGTAGTATATAGAGAGATGCAGCAGGAGGAGTTTGAGGCCCTTCCAGAAGAAGAGCAAAGGAGATTGCAGGAAATATCGGAGAAGATATCTCAACATACCCTGGAGACCTTAAGGAGGATCCGAGATCTCGAAAAGGGGCTCAAGGATAGGATAAGGGATCTCGAAAGGAATATATCCCGCAATGCCATAAGCCCCTTCATGAGCGAACTTAAAGACAAGTACGCCAGATCGGAAAAGCTCTCCAAGTGGCTCGATTCCATGGAGGAAGACATCATCAAAAATTTCAATATATTCGTGGCAGCTGCGAGAGACGAAAACATTGAGGTCGACTTCGGTAAGTACATGGTTAACGTCTTCGTCAGCAACGATCCGGATAAAGGTGCACCCGTGATTAGGGAATCCAATCCGACCTATTACAACCTCATGGGCAAGGTGGAGTACGAAAGCAGGCAGGGTTATCTCTATACGGACTTTAGGAAAATAGTCGCTGGAGCGATCCATAGGGCAAACGGCGGATATCTGGTATTGGAAGCAGAAGAGCTGCTTCGGCAATACTTATCCTACGACGCCTTGAAGCGTGCCCTAAAAGATGAACAACTCACTATCGAGAATTTAGGTGAACAGTGGGGATTTGTGCCCGTCTCCTCTCTTAGGCCGGAACCTATTCCCTTAAACGTCAAAGTCGTGATAGTGGGTACCCGCTACATTTACTACTTGTTGAGCCTGTACGATAAGGAATTTTCCGAGCTGTTTAAGATAAAAGCAGATTTCGACATCGATATGCCGCGAAACGAAGCCACGGAATATGATATAGCGGTATTCGTGACTGAGTATACACAACAGGAAAAATTGCTCCCCTTTAGCAGGGAGTCAGTGGGCGAAGTCATAGAGTTCGCCTCTAGGCTTGCCGAGCATCAACGTCGAATGACCACGCAGATGAACAAAATAACCGAGGTATTGGTAGAGGCGACCGCTTGGGCAAAGGCAGAAGGCAAAGAAGTGGTAGAGGCCTCGCATGTTCGAAAGGCAATTAGCGAGATGCGCTATCGTGTCAGCCTTATCGAAGATCGCTTGTTCATGTCCCTCGAGGAAGGAATACTTCGCGTCGAAGTAGACGGCGAAAGGGTTGGCCAAATAAATGGGTTGACCGTAATAGACATGAGAGAGCACTCCTTTGGACATCCCGTTAGGATCACATCTAACGTCTACATGGGACAAGAGGGAGTCGTAAATATAGAAAGGGAAGTAAAGCTCACGGGGCCGATCCATAACAAAGGGCTGTTGATACTTTCGAGCTATTTAGGCAAAAAATATGCACAGGACATGCCGCTCACTTTGTCTGCTAGGATAGCCTTTGAGCAGACCTACGAGGAAATAGAGGGTGATAGCGCATCATCCACGGAGCTATACTGCTTGCTGTCGTCGCTATCGGGTTATCCGCTCAAACAGGGCATCGCAGTCACGGGTTCAGTTGATCAGTTTGGAAACATACAACCCATAGGGGGAGTGAACGAGAAGATCGAGGGGTTCTTCAGATACTGCAAATTCCGTGGTTTGACCGGCAAGCAGGGCGTGATGATCCCGAAACAAAACCTCATCCATCTGATGTTGGATCATGAGGTGTTGGAGGCCGTAGAGAGCGGCAAGTTCAACATATGGGCTATAGAGACTGTCGACGAAGGGTTAGAGATATTGACCGGCGTGCCTGCAGGCACACCTGACGAGTCGGGCAAATATCCGGAGGATTCGGTTCATGGCAGGGCTAAGGCAAAGCTTAGGCTGCTCATGGAGGAGGCCGCAAAGCTCAAGAAGGCCCTTCAGAAAGATGAAAAAGATGGAAAGGAAAGCAGCAGTAACGATAACTAGCAGGGCAAGTTTGGGGGATATTGTTGATCTTAAATTGCCCGATCAAAGGTGGGTCCTTGAAGTTTTAGAAATTCTGGCGGGCCTGTGGGGTTACCTTCGGCCCGCCAGAATGACGCGGGAGGAGCCCCTGGACGGGCTTATTTTGACCGTGCTATCCCAAAACACCAATGACAAGAATAGGGACAGAGCATACGCACTTCTGAAAGCGCGCTTTCCAAGGTGGGATGAAGTACTTGCGGCTACACATGAGGAGATAGCATCTGTCATCAGGCCTGCCGGACTGTCCAACGTAAAAGCAATGAGAATCAAGGAAATCCTCAAGATAGTATCCGATCGTTTTGGCGACTGCAGTCTAAGGGATCTCCGAAGGATGAAAAAAGGGGATATAGTCGAGTTTTTAAGCTCCCTGCCGGGAGTTGGTCCCAAGACTGTCGCATGTGTTCTCCTCTTCGACTTGGGGTTGCCGGCCTTCCCCGTCGACACTCACGTAGGAAGGTTGTGCAAAAGGATAGGCTGGGTGAGCGCGAAATGCAGCCCGCCGGAAATCCAGAAGATCATGGAATCTATCATACCGGAAGAGCTGTATTGGTCCGCCCACTTAGACCTCATATCCCATGGCAGGAATATCTGTTTGGCAAGAAGGCCCCAATGTGGGGAATGTCCCTTAAATGAACGCAAGTTGTGCCTTTATCCGTTGGAAGGTGATGTCGATGGCAGGTAGGTTTACTGTATCCGTAACCCGTGCTTCCTCATATGAAGAGCAAGAAGTCTATAAAGCCTTGATGGATGCCCTAAAGATGATCGATGAACCTTTAAAGACTGATTTGCCTGAGATGCTGTTCAAGGTGAACCTCCTTGCACCGAAATCACCGGAAAATTGCGTTACGACTCATCCATCCCTTGTAAAAGCTTTGATGAAGTTTGCAAGAAGCAGGGGATTTTTGGGAAAAATCGTGGTAGCTGATTCGCCAGGGCATCTTTATGCCGATAGGAAAGAGGAGCTTTTGACGCTAACGGGAATGTACGACGCAGTAAAAGGCGACGACAACGCCATGGCCACCGTACTATCGGACTTGGGTTTCGTGACCCTTGAAAGACCGGAAAACTTCGTCCTAAAAAATCCCAGGTTGTCCAAGCGCTATTTCGATGCCCCGTACGTGGTGAACGTGGCTAAATTGAAGACGCATGCCGAAACAGAGATTACTGCGTGCATAAAAAATTGTTTTGGGATTGCAGATACGGACACCAGAAAGAAAGCCCATCTATCGGTATCGATAGAGAGGTTGTGTAATGCAATAATTGATTTATATTTAGCAAATCCTCCCAAGCTAAATATCCTAGACGGCATTTATGCAATGGAAGGAAACGGTCCGACTCACGGCAAACCTAGGTTCGCAGGTCTTTTGATGGCGTCAGAAAACGCATTGGCTCTAGATTTCGTGGCCGCCAAAGCCATGGGTTATCGTAATCCTTTAAGCATACCATTGCTAAAATTGGCTGCAAAAAGAGGGATAGGGCCATCGTCCATGAACGACATAGACATCCTTGGCGTAAATCCCGAAGATCTTGAAATCAAGGGGTTCATTAAGAGCTCCTCTTCGCTCAGAATGCTTCCCACTTGGTTACGAGGATGGACGCACAGGTGGGTAGCGTTAAGGCCGACACTTCAAAAGGCCACATGCATCAAGTGCGGGGTGTGCGCTAAAGTATGCCCCAAGGGCGCCATCAAGATGGACCCCTTTCCCGAGATCGATAGAGGGTCATGCGTGAAGTGCCTATGCTGTCATGAAATGTGTCCAACTGGAGCAATGGAGGTCAGCGAGAACTTAGTGATGAAGCTGCTCAGGGCTTAACGCAAAAATAGGAAGGGAAAGACAAGAAGAGGACGACAGGATTTGATGTCGTCCTCTTCCATCATATCGCCAATTCTTTAGCTTAAGTTACTCAGGTCTCGACTCGCCCTCAAACGTTTTAAGCCTCTCAAGTACCATTTTGTAGCCATCTGCGCCATACTCGAGAAACTTCTTGACGCGGCTTATCGTCGCTGTGCTAGCACCAGTTTGCTGTGCTATCTGAGGATAGGTATATCCCTCTTCGAGCAGCCTGGCTACCTCCAACCTCTGAGCGAGGGCTCTAATTTCACCGATCGTTGCCACATCCTCCAAGAAGTTGTAAATCTCATCGACGTTTTTCAGGACTAAAAAGGCCTTGCACAGCTGGTCGGTTAGACGATCTTTCCACTTCTCAGCCATTCTTTATCCCCCCTTTTTAAAGCATATCTTGATGATTCACGCTTTATTGTACGACTTGTCATCGCCAAATTCAATATTACAGTTTTAAATGTGCATTTGTCAAGGGGTAGAAAATAACTAAGCTATAACAAATTCAGCATTGGGTTGTCGCACCATGGAACGAAATGTTTGAATCACATAGTTCAACTCGTCTTCCTTTCCTATGGAAATGCGCATCCAAGTGTAATCCTTTATGTCCAATTCAAGCATATTAACCCTAATGCCTCTCTCTTTCAAAGAAGCGCTTACATAATCTTTATTCAGCTCCGTGCGAATTAACACGAAATTCCCTTGGCTTGGATAAGCGTAAAATGACTCTATCTCGTTAACCTCTTCTATGAACTTGTCGCGCAAAAATCTGATGCTGTAAACTCTGCTTTTCATCCACTCATCATATTCTAACATCGTGCAGGCGATCTCCTGTGAGATCACATTGACGTTGAAGGGGCTTTTTATTTCAAGCAGATCATTGGCTATCTTTTGGGAGCATAGGGCATAACCGACTCTAAGTCCTGCAAGGCCCCATGCCTTTGAAAGTGTCCTCAAAACGCATAGATTGGAGGGCATTTCTTCATTCATGACATCCAAAGAAGATTTAGAAGCAAATTCAACATAAGCCTCGTCCAGGACAAAGGGACAGCACGAGAGCTTAGCTGCTTCTATTAGCCTGGCGGGGTCTATAAACATGCCCGTAGGGTTATGAGGATTATCGAGCAGGATAAGCTTAGGAGAAACTCTGGATATTGCATCTAAAAGCTGCTCTATGTCCAAAGTGACCTCATTGTCGGTAAAGTTCAATGGCAAAAAATGTTGTTCAGCTCCAAATATCTTACAAAGGCGGCTATATTCTGAAAAGCAGGGGTAGGTTGTGAGCACCCTATCCCCAGGTTTTACGTAAGCCATGAACAACATCGACAGGATTTCATCGCCGCCGTTGCCTATTACTATACGCTCTTGGGGAAAATTCAATTTTGCGCTTAACTTGCCTCTAAGCTTCGTGGCATAAGGATCAGGATAGCGATTGAGATCGACGCCGGAAATCAGTTTTCGCATCTCCTCTCGGGGAGAGGGGGGTAGCTCAAAGGGATTTTCGTTCTTATCTAATCTGAATTCTCTATCTAATGTGAATGTAAGATCACGTAACATCATGTAATCCTCCTAACGATTTATTAAAATAAACGCATGACGCAGCCAATACAAAGTTTACCATGATCATATAATTTTCGTCAAGTATATTGCTCCCATTTTACGGTCATTCCTTAGGGTAGTGCCCCGCAACCCGGGTCTCATCGAAGCAATTGAGATAATTAGCGTTGACCGTGTTATGATCTGTTAAAGGTATGTCCAAACTGCCCATGGTGTAAACATCACCTGTTAATACGTTGTATAATATGAATAAATACTTTATAGCTTAATAACGTAAGGAGGGTATATCTCATGGCCATAGGGAGAAAGATGAAATTCAAAGCCTTCACCACATTATTGTTGGTCATTCTTGCTCTATGCCTCTTTCAATCCGGTGCTTCTGCTAAAACCCCAGAACAAAGGATTAAGCTATCGACGCAATTGTTGCAGGAAATGGGCAGGCAGAGCGATGTAGAAGGCTTAACCGATCTACTGGGAGATTGTGTTGGAGTTGCTATTTTCCCCAACGTAACAAAGGCGGGTTTCATATTTGGTGCCGAGTATGGCGAAGGCTTATTGCTTCGCAGAGACCCAAACTCTACGCGATGGTACGGACCTTCTTTCATGAACATAGGAGGAGTATCTGTAGGCCTTCAAATAGGTGTTCAGTCTACAGGCCTCATTCTGGTCATAATGGATGAAGCGGGGTTAAATGCCTTTAGAAAAGAACACGTAAGTTTGGGGGCTGACGTTTCGGTAGCAGCAGGCCCCGTGGGACGCAGGGCCGGGGCGGCCACAAACTCCGTTTACAGCTATTCACTGGCGAAAGGAGCTTTTGCCGGGGTCTCTTTGGGTGGCGGCAGCGTGGATATCGACGAAAATGCAAACATGGCCTATTGGGGTAAAAAAATATCGCCTTCCGAAGCTTTGCAGAAAAGAGCAGTCAAAAGTGAGGTAAAACCTTTAGTTAACGAGTTGAATTCACTTATTGCAAAGGCTAAGAAAAAATAAAACCGAATTATATCTGTGCTTGACTAGGGGTCTATATATTCATATAATGATTTGTGCCAGCCGGGCTGGCGGAATGGTAGACGCACGGGACTTAAAATCCCGGGGACGCAAAGTCCGTGCGGGTTCAAGTCCCGCGCCCGGCACCATGGCGCAGGCATTAGATATCGCGGGGTGGAGCAGGCCGGTAGCTCGTCGGGCTCATAACCCGAAGGTCGCAGGTTCAAATCCTGCCCCCGCAACCAATTTAAGTGGCGGTGTAGCTCAGATGGCTAGAGCATGCGGTTCATACCCGCAGTGTCAGTGGTTCGAATCCACTCACCGCCACCATTGTATTTTAGCAGGACGTAAAGGCGGGGATATCCCCGCCTATGTTGTTTGTGCTTCATAATAATAGGTGATGGAAAAAGTGAATACCTCAAAATGCATCCCCAAGTGGATCATGGATAATTACTATCCCAAGTTTAAGGCCGTCGGCATTCGTCAGGGTTGGTGGAACAGCAGTGGTCCAATTGTAGCCGGTGTCTCCGGGGGACCAGATTCTGTCGCACTGCTTTGGCTGTTGGTCAATTTGTGGCGCGGTAAGGTGATCGTTGCCCATTTTGAACATGGCATAAGAGGGGAGGATTCCTTAGAGGATGCTGCTTTTGTTCGTGGTCTGGCAACTGAATTGAGATGCCCTTTCCTGATGGAAAGCGTTCCTGTGCCAAAATGTCGGCAAAGGGGGGAGAGCGTCGAAGAAGCTGCTCGCAGGCTGCGCTATGCCTTCTTGGAACAAGCCAGAGAAAAATATGGCGCCTCTTGCATAGCCGTAGGTCACCATAAGGATGACTTGGTCGAGACCGTTCTCTTCAACGTAATAAGAGGAACGGGGATAAGGGGAGTTCGCGGCATACCAGAGAAGAGAGGATACATCGTAAGGCCATTGATAGAGTTTTTCAGATCGGAAATTATCGAACTACTAAAGGGATTAGAAATGGCCTGGCGAGAGGACTCTACCAACATAGATATTGACTACACCAGAAACAAAATACGCTTACAATTGATTCCCCTGCTCGAAAGTGAATACAACCCAAAAATCAAGGAACATATCGCCTCCCTCTCAAGGCAGGCTTGTGATATAACTGATCGGCTGGAAAGGGATGCAAGCTCCATAAACGAGGTATTAAGACGAAATCCGCTGCCCTATGCCATGGCAACCTGGGACAGAAAGATCTTACAGTCAGTCAACCTGCCGCCTCACTTGCTGGCAGAATGCATACGAAAGCAGCAGCGTGACTTAGGCCTAACGACTCTCTCGGGCTATCGAACGGAACTTCTGGTAGGGCTTATAAGGGAAAGGTTAAATTGGAGATTTCAATGGGAAAAGAGGATAGAGGTATGCGCCGATAGGGATTTCATATCATGGGTAGATTGGGATATTGAGACAAGATCGCCAAGCGTCTCTATAGACCTCAGGTCTCAACCCAGCGGAGAGCTTTTTTGGAACGGTTGGGAGTTTCATTGGAACATGTCCGATAGGACAGATATGCCGAAGTTTGGCATGTATCAGTGTTGTGTTTCCATATGTGACGAAATGGATCTTCCCTTGCAAATAGTTTCAATTAAGGAGGCACATCGACTTATAGACGATTTCTTTGATCCTGTACCATGGTGGTCTAAACAAGTATGGCCAATATTCATTTTAAGTTGTAAAATGTGGTGGATACCTTTATATGGTGGAAGTTGTAAAGTCAGGGATGCAGATCGATCGCTGAAAAGGGTCAGGATAAAAGCGGAATACAAGAAAAGCGAAAGGATGTAACCTTCATGTCGTATGAGTTAAACGAAGTCCTGCTTAGCGAAGGTGTAATCAAGGATAGGGTAAGGGAATTGGGACGGCAGATTTCTCAAGATTATGCTGGCAAGGAATTGATCGTGATTGGAGTGCTGAAAGGAGCCGTGATATTTTTATCGGACCTCGTGCGCTGCATAGACAATTCGGTGAAAGTTAAGATTGACTTTTTGGCCGTGTCATCGTATGGTGCATCTACTAAGACCAGCGGTATAGTCAGAATAGTGAAGGACATCGATAGCGACATTAAAGGATGTGAAGTGCTTATAGTCGAGGATATCATGGATACCGGATTGACGCTGTCCTACCTATACAGATTGATGATGGAAAGACAACCTAGGGGACTTAGGATATGCGTGCTCCTCGATAAGCCTGATAGACATCAGGCTGAGGTGAATATAGACTATTGTGGATTTACTATACCCGACGAATTTGTGGTAGGTTACGGGCTTGATTACGCAGGTCTGTGGCGCAACTTGCCGTCCATATATATTGTAAGACCTTCAATGTAGGGCAAAAGAGGTGGTAATAATTTGGGTAAAATGATGAAAAACTTAGGGTTATATTTGATATTGATAGTACTAGTGGTGAGCCTGGTAAATATGTTCATCACTCCTATGCAGCCGACTCGTGATGTGGTTCCACTGTCCTACTCGGAATTTCTGAATCAAGTGGACAAAGGCAACGTCACCGATGTCACCATAGATGGATCCACTATTACCGGCGTGCTAAAGGACGGCCATCACTTCAGTACTTATGCTGTAGGCGTTGGCGATTTGGCTAAGGAAATCGCGGCAAAGGGAGTCAACGTCGAAGTTAAGCCACCACAGGCAACGCCTTGGTGGTCTGGTATGGTATCTTCACTCTTTCCCACCCTCCTTCTTATAGGAGCATGGATATTCATCCTTTACCATATGCAGGGTGGCGGCAGCAAGGTGATGTCCTTTGCAAAGAGCAAGGCTAAGATGTTCCTGGACAACAGGCCGAAGGTCACCTTTGACGATGTCGCCGGTTGTGACGAGGCAAAGGAAGAGCTACAGGAAGTCATAGAGTTCCTGCGCAATCCGAGGAAGTTTGCCGCCCTGGGCGCGCGAGTTCCAAGAGGTGTCCTTCTGTTGGGGCACCCCGGAACGGGCAAAACCTTGTTGGCCCGTGCCGTAGCTGGCGAAGCGGATGTGCCTTTCTTCAGCATCAGTGGTTCGGACTTCGTAGAGATGTTTGTCGGCGTGGGGGCTGCCAGGGTGCGCGACCTATTTGAGCAGGCCAGAAAGTATCAACCATGCATCATCTTTATCGACGAGATCGACGCAGTTGGAAGGCATAGGGGCGCCGGCCTGGGGGGCGGACACGATGAAAGGGAGCAAACTTTAAACCAGCTGCTTGTCGAGCTAGACGGCTTTGACACCACAACCGGAATAATAGTCATAGCAGCCACAAACAGGCCAGATATCTTAGATCCCGCTTTGCTGCGACCGGGGCGATTCGATCGGCAAATTGTGGTGGACCGACCAGATTTCAAGGGCAGAGTGGCCATACTTAAGGTGCATATAAGGGACAAAAAGGTTGATCCTAACGTAAACCTTGAGGTCATAGCTAAAAGGACGCCCGGCTTTGTAGGCGCCGACCTTGCCAACCTCGTCAATGAGGCAGCTTTGCTGGCTGCAAGGCGAAACAAAAAGCTCATCACGATGGACGAGTTCGAAGAGGCAATTGATCGAGTCATAGCCGGTCCAGAGCGTAAGAGCAGGGTAATAAGCCCGAAGGAAAAAAGGGTAATCGCCCTGCATGAATCTGGGCATGCCCTGGTGGCCAAGCTCTTGCCGAATTGCGATCCCGTCCATAAGGTCTCCATAATACCTCGCGGGCATCAGGCTTTGGGTTACACCATGCAACTTCCCGAGGAAGATAGGTTCCTAATATCGAAGAAGGAGCTTTTAAACCAGATATGCGTTTTGCTCGGCGGTAGGGTCACCGAGGAACTCAAGGGCGATGACATAACCACAGGGGCTCAAAATGACTTAGAGCGGGCAACTCAAATAGCCAGAAAGATGGTAACTGAATTTGGCATGAGCGAGAGGCTAGGGCCTGTGCGCCTGGGCAGAAAGCAGCACGAGATCTTTCTTGGAAGGGATATAGTGGAGGATCGCAACTACAGCGAAGAGATCGCCTATGCCATAGACCAGGAAGTAAGGCGGATCATCGACGATTGCTACGAGTTGGTCAAGGACTTGCTTATCAAACATGAGCCGATCTTAGATAGGATTGCCGAAGTTTTACTTGAAAAAGAGGTCCTCGAAGGCGAAGAGCTGGATGCCCTCATTAACGAGCAGCTTCAAGCGATACCGCAGGATAGCGACGAAAGGCTTCCCGAGACACAATCGGTGGCTGCAGCTCAATCTGTGGACAAAAAGTCGCCGGTTCAGTTGGAGCCTAGGATAGATCCGGTTTAATGGCCAGGCACGATTTAGAATACGTTTAGTGAAACTCGATGTTTTCGATGACGCGTAGATTGACCTGCGCGTCATCCTTTTTCTTGATATCATATACATGAGGTGGTATTTGAGGTATGAAGCGTCGCGAGGAGAGCATGGAAAAATTTGAGTTAAAGGCGCCCTGGAAGCCAGCAGGCGACCAGCCTCAAGCCATAGATAAACTGGTCGTAGGGTTGAAGGAAGGTATGAAGTATCAAACCCTCCTTGGAGTGACGGGCAGCGGTAAAACCTTTACCATAGCAAACGTAATAAAACAAGTCCAACGTCCCGTATTGGTAATTGCCCATAACAAAACCTTAGCGGCACAGCTTTATAGTGAATTTAAAGACTTTTTTCCGAACAACGAGGTCCATTACTTCGTGAGTTATTATGACTACTATCAGCCCGAAGCTTACCTTCCTGCCCAGGATATCTACATAGAAAAGGACGCATCAATAAATGAGCGCATAGAAAAACTCAGACTTGCCACGACGAAAGCCCTTTTGGAGAGAAGGGACGTTATAGTCGTGGCAAGCGTATCCTGCATATATGGCTTGGGCAAGAGAAAATCCTATGAGGAAGCGATATTTCGGTTCTCCGTGGGAGACGTCATAAGCCGAAAGGAATTTTTCAAAAGGTTGCTTGACAACTACTACGAGCGCAACGATGTAACGCTTGAGCCTGGAACTTTTAGAGGACGCGGCGATGTGGTGGAGGTCTATCCGGCGTATAGCGATACGGCGCTACGCATATCCTTTTTCGACGATGAGATAGAAAGAATTGAGGAAATAGACCCCCTATGGGGTAAGTCCATAATACAAAAAGACCATGCCGCCATTTTTCCCGCACAGCACTATGTAACGACGCAGGAAAATATACAGAGAGCCTTAAAGGCCATCGAAGAAGAGCTTGAGCGGAGAGTTGCAGAGCTTCAAGGTGAAGGCAAGGTCCTAGAAGCACAAAGGTTGCTCACGCGCACGCGGTATGACATGCAGATGCTTGCGGAAGTAGGTTACTGCTCAGGTATAGAAAATTACTCTCGGCACTTGGACGGGCGAAACCCAGGTGAGCCACCGGGAACGCTTCTGGACTTCTTTCCCGATGATTTTATCATGGTGATAGATGAATCGCACATAACTGTTCCCCAGATAAGGGGGATGTACAATGGCGACATATCGAGAAAAAAGACCCTCGTGGAACACGGATTTAGGCTGCCCTCTTGCCTGGATAACAGGCCCCTTCGATGGGAGGAGTTTGAAGAGTACATGAAGCAGGTCATCTTCATATCGGCCACTCCCGGGGATTACGAGATCTCGGTATCAAGCCAGGTGGTTGAACAATTGATAAGGCCCACCGGGATATTGGACCCGGAAGTCGAGGTCGTTCCGGCAAGGAATCAATTGGACGATTTGCTTCACCGCCTCAAGGAATGTGTAGGGGCAAACCAAAGGGTCCTGGTAAATACGCTGACAAAGCGTTCAGCGGAGGATTTGGCCGAGTATTTGGCAGGGCTTGGTTATAAGGTAAGATATATTCATTCTGAGCTTGACGCCTTCGAGAGGGCAGAATTGCTGCGCGACCTCAGGATAGGCAACATAGACATATTAGTTGGCGTTAATTTGCTTCGGGAAGGTCTGGACCTCCCTGAAGTTAGATTGGTAGCCATACTTGACGCCGACAGAGAAGGTTTTCTGCGCTCTTCGCGCTCGATCATACAAATGATAGGAAGGGCAGCAAGACATGCGGCAGGTACGGTCGTGCTTTACGCAGACGAGATGACCGAGGGGATAGAGTTCGCGGTAAGAGAGACAAAAAGGCGAAGAGAGGCTCAAGAAGCCTTCAACCTTAAGCATGGAGTGATACCTAAGAGCATAGTAAAACCCATAGTTCACCTACTGCCCGAAGAGTTACTTGAGCATAAGCTCGAAGAAGCCGACAAAGGCATGCTTCCCAGGCAAAGTGAGGTTTCGCTCGATGAGCTGGAACGCATGATGTGGGATGCCGTATCCAAGTTAAATTTCGAGGAGGCAGCAAGGCTTAGAGATCTGATAAGCGATATAAAGGGAGGAAAAATTACCTGTGGAACAATACATAATCGTAAAAGGAGCAAGACAGCATAATCTAAAAAACATAGACGTAAAGATACCGAAGAATAAATTAGTGGTGATAACCGGTCCGTCAGGTTCGGGGAAATCGTCGCTGGCCTTCGATACCATATATGCAGAGGGACAACGGAGATACGTGGAATCGTTGTCGGCCTTTGCAAGGCAGTTTTTGGGAATGCAGGACAAGCCCGACGTGGATGATATATCGGGCTTGTCTCCTGCCATTTCCATAGAACAAAAGGGTATATCTCATAACCCCCGCTCTACGGTCGGAACGGTAACCGAGATTTACGATTACCTGAGGCTGCTATACGGAAGAGCTGGTACCCCCTATTGCCATATATGCGGCCATGAGGTTCATAAGTACACGGTGGATGAAATAGTCGATCTGGTATTAAAAAGGTGGCCGGATAGGAGGCTTTCCATTCTGGCACCGGTTATCAAGAGGAAAAAAGGAGAACATAAAAATCTTTTTCTCCGATTAAGACAGGCAGGATACGCAAGGGTACGCGTCGACGGCCAAATACTTTGGCTCGAGGAAGATATCACCCTGGATAAAAACAGGGCGCATGACATAGAGGTGGTAATTGATCGCATACGAGCTCAGGAAGCAAAGAGAGATCGCTTGAGCGAGGCGGTAGAAAAGTCCTTTGAGCTCGCCGATGGCTTTGTGCTGCTGGTAATAGACGAGCAGGAAGAGGAGTTGCTGACCAACAAGTTTGTATGTCCGGATTGCGGTATTTCAATTCCCGAAGTCGAGCCTAGGTTGTTTTCTTTCAACAGCCCCTATGGTGCTTGTCCTTCCTGTTCTGGGATAGGAAGTTATGAATATTTCTCCAAGGATTTGGCCATAGACCCGGAGAGAAAGGTATTTGAAGGGGCGATAATACCCTGGGGCAAAAACCATTATATGCTCAGGCGCCTTGAGGCACTTGCAAGGACAAAGGGCTGGGATTTAAATATACCATTTAAATCTTTACCTCAAGATGTGAAAGACGTCATCATAAATGGATCTAACGATAGGGCTTTGATGACATATAGAGAACATGGCGAAGAGTTCACGTACATGGGAAGGTATGAAGGACTTATTCCATGGTTAGAGCGAAGATGGAAAGAGACTGACTCGGAAAACGTAAAAGAAGAGCTTGCCAGGTTTCGCACCGAGGACATATGTGAAGCCTGCAGGGGCAGGCGCCTGCGCCCGGAGGCCTTGGCCGTAAGGGTCGCAGGCTACAGCATTGGCGACTTGGTTGAGATGCAGGTGGCATCCCTGGTAAATGTCATTAAAAAGGTTAACTCACAGGAAGGCCAATGGAATAACGTGATCAGGCCGGTCTTAGAGGAGCTTTCAAAGAGGCTTTCCTTCCTCGTGGATGTAGGGGTGGGCTATTTGACGTTGAACCGAAGGGCTGACACCTTAAGCGGCGGAGAAAGCCAGCGGATTCATCTTGCCACACAGATCGGTTCGAAGCTGAGCGGTGTACTTTATGTCCTAGACGAACCCACTATTGGCCTTCATCCCAGGGATACTGATAGGTTGTTGCGAACCATCAAGTCGATAAAGGACCTCGGCAACAGCATAATTGTGGTAGAGCATGACAGAGAAGTGATGCTGGCAGCCGACCACATAATAGAGCTTGGCCCGGCGGCAGGAGAGATGGGGGGTAACATAGTATTCGAGGGCTCTACCGAGGACATTCAAAATTCCAATTGTTTATCTGCCCTTTACTTGAGGGGAGAAAGCTCCGGCGTCGTGTTTTCACCACATAACAGCAGGAGGAAGCCGAAGGGTTTTATAAAGATATATGGTGCCGAGGAAAACAATCTAAAATCCATCGATGTGACGATACCGCTAGGAGAACTGGTCTGCATAAGCGGCGTATCGGGATCGGGCAAAAGTACTTTGCTTTACGAGATAATATTCAAGGGCATTAAAAGGCTTTTAGACAGCGATTTCAGGGCCAGGGTCGGCAAGCACAGGGCCATCGAGGGATACTCACAGCTTCAAAACGTGGTATTGATCGATCAAAGCCCCATTGGGCGCACTCCAAGGTCCAATCCTGCGACGTATACAGGGGTTTTCACCTACATAAGGGAGCTTTTTTCAATGCTGCCCGAGGCAAAGCTTAGAGGCTATTCCATGGGACGTTTCAGCTTTAACGTAAGGGGAGGTCGCTGTGAGGCATGCAAGGGCGAGGGTTTAGTGAAGGTTCCTATGCTTTTCATGCCTGATGCTTACGTGACCTGTGAGGTTTGCAAGGGAAAACGCTACAACAGGGAAACGCTTGAGGTTAAATTTAAGGGCAAAAATATTACGGATGTCTTGGACATGACCGTAGATGAGGCCTGCGAATTCTTTAAGGACATACCTAAGATCGAAAAGAAGTTGTCAGTGATAAAGGAAGCAGGCTTAGGATATATTCGCCTTGGTCAGCCTGCCCCCACCTTGAGCGGAGGGGAAGCGCAGAGGGTAAAGCTTGCTACCGAGCTTTCAAAGCAGTTTAGGGGATCTACCCTTTACCTCTTGGATGAACCTACGACGGGATTGCATTACACGGACGTAAAAAAGTTGCTCTTGCTTTTGCACAGGTTGGTCGATCAGGGCAACACGGTGGTGGTCATCGAACATAACCTTGACTTTCTCGTCTCCTGCGATCATATCATCGATCTGGGGCCGGAGGGTGGAGATGGCGGAGGTTATATCATAGCTACCGGAACACCCGAAGATCTTGCGGAAAATAAAAGTAGCTACACCGGCAGGTACATCGATGCCTTCTTACAAGATATAAGAGGAGGAAAATATTTGGTATCATGAAGGACGAGACGAGCGACATTTGTTATGGACATCATCCGGTCATGGCACTTATAGATGAGGCTCCGGAACGTTGCCATAAGATATTGGTGTCTGAATCTATTAACAAAAAACTCTTTGAAGAGATATACGATAAGGCTCGCAGGTACTCTATTCCGATTTCTAAGGTAAAGCCACAGGCCTTGGACAGGATAACGGATGGAGCATCACATCAGGGCATAGTTGCCTATGTAGTAAAGGGAAAAACGGGAGATATGGGTAAATTGCTCGATATGGTTTCCAAGGCCAATGATAAGGCGTTGGTCATCATAGCAGATAAGATCAAGGATCCCCATAATTTGGGCGCCATAATTAGAAGTGCTGAAGTCTTCGGTGCTCTGGGCGTGATCATTCCTAAGCGCAACAGCGCATTCCCAAACAGCACAGTGCATAAGACAAGTGCTGGTGCCAGCCTAAGGATCATGACGGTTACCGTAAGCAACCTGGTGAACTCAATAAATGAACTTAAGGAAAAAGGCGTCTGGATAGTTGGCTTGGATCAAAGGGCTAAAAGGCACTTATGGGATAAGCCGCCCATTGGCGGCAAGTTGGCCTTTGTGGTAGGATCGGAAGAAATGGGCATATCGCAGGTCGTGGCCAAGGCTTGTGACGACTTGAGGTCCATTCCGATGCTGGGAAAAACGGGGTCCTTAAACGCTGCCGTTGCAGCAAGCATAGGAATGTACGAATGGGCAAGATGTTGCAGCGAGATGATCTCATGATGCTACCTAAAAAGGGTTTTTGCAAGTTGTTGTTAAGCGTTCCAGAGCCTGAAATTTTTTATTTGAGCGCCATAATTGACGGTTATGACAACTTGGGATACATCAGGAAGGAAGACGCACCACAGGACCACGTATGGGTATATTTTCCACTAGACATGGTCTCTGATGTATACGAAGTCTTAACGCTCCTCAAAAGCGAGATCGATGATCTTGAAACAGTAGGGGAGCTTATTTTAATGGAGGAGTGATCTTTTTGTCATCTGACGTGTTCCTTGAGGCAATGGCAGACATTGAAAAAAAGAGCGATGCCTTTTGCGATCTCTACTTACAGCGCTCATTAGGGCACTTCGCGACTCTGGAGGCAGACAAATTGGAAGAATTGGCCTCAGGTGTCATTCGAGGTTGCGGATTTCGATTGCTTCGCGGAGGCGAAACCCACTTTGGGCACATCCACAGGACCACGTCCGGAGCCGTCATGAAACTGATTTGCGATACAGTCGAGCCCTTGAACATATCAACAAAACTTCCTTCCATGTCCCAGGAAGAGCTCCTAACGGTCAATGAAGGCAAGGAAATTCCCACGATTGATGCGTCAATTTTGCGGGAATTGAGCAAAATTGTATCACAGGAAAGTAAATATATAACAAAAGTGACCTTAAAATTGAGCGCTACGCAGAAGGAAATAGCTATTTACACTAGCCAAGGTAAGCTTGTACGTGAAACAAGATTCCTGTCGCGGTTTGCCGCTCAGGTGATAGTTGAAAGCAACGGTAAGCTTTATACGGGTTATGAGGCAAGCGGGTACAGTGTACCCCTGGATCGTTTTCTTGAACTGGCGAACATGGAGTCTATAGCTTTGGAGGCAGCAAGAAAAGCCCTTGTTGGCCCCGAATGTGCCTTATGCCCTGCCGGGAAAATGCCAGTCGTTTTATCGGGCGAAGCGGGAGGAACTATGATACATGAGGCGTGCGGGCATGCCCTGGAGGGGGACATTGTATACAAGGACTATTCTTCCTTCAAGGGTAAATTGGGCGAGCAGGTGGCCAGCCCTGAAGTCACTTTGGTAGATGATGCGACCATCAAGGACGCCTTCGGATCTTACAGGTATGACGACGAAGGAACTCCCTCCCAGAGGACCGTGCTTATAGAAAATGGAATTTTAAAGGCCTATCTGGCAGATGTCTTTTGCAATAAAATGTGGGGACTTCCCCTTACGGGAAACGGGCGAAGGCAGTCTTACATGAATCCTCCAACGGTACGCATGTCCAATACCTTTTTATCCCCGGGCAAAGGAAAGGCGGAGGAGATCATATCGAAAGTGCCATACGGTCTTTTTGCAAAAAAATTAGGCGGAGGAGAGACCAACCCAACGTCAGGCGACTTCTTATTCCATGTAGAGGAAGGCTACATGATAGAAGATGGCAAAATAACAACTCCAGTCAGGGGAGCTGTACTTGTTGGCAACGGTCCTCAGGCATTGAAGGACATTTTGGCTGTCGGCGACGACATAAAGTTAGAAGTAGGTTTTTGCGGCAAAAACGGTCAGTCCGTCCCGGTAACGGACGGTCAACCGACGGTGCTTATTAAAGAGTTGGTCGTGGGAGGAAGCGACTTATAAATGCCGGAAAGATATTCGCGCAGAAACAAGAGCAGATCGAAGGGCAAAAGAGAGACGACAAGGAAGCTAGACGCTATTTTTGGTAGCGTTCAAAGGGCCTTTGATGATCTTTTTGTAGAGGAAATGCACTCCGAGGGGATCCGAAGGGCTTCCAAGGTGCTCGATTTCTTTCTGTTGCTGATTCTTTTTGGAGTCATTTACCTAATAGCCAGTATTTTTACCTCCTGGACCGGGATTATAGGTGAGAGCGCCAGAGATCTCATGATGAGCAAATGGGGATTGGCCTCGGTAATACCTTTGTGTTACCTAGGCTATCTCAGCGTTGCCTTATTGGTCAAGCGTAAAATACCTGCCTTTATGACACAGACGACAGTTGCGGCGCTGCTTTTTCTCTCTGCTGAATTGATGTTAGGACTAATATACATTGATAATCCTAATCTAGAAAATATGCGCCTCTGTGGAAGTTGGGGCAATTTTATCGCATCCGCAGCCCTAAGAAGCATAGGCCCCTTAGGCATCTTTCTTCTAGGGTTGATGCTTGCTATTCTCGTGGGGTTGTTTTACTACCAAGGCAACTTCAAAGGGCTATTTTCGAAAATGCAGACGTTCTTTGGATATGTGCTGGAAAGGATAAGGAAATTTAAGGATTCGTTTAGAAAGAAAGAGCCTACTGATGCGGTTGACATGGCTGACATCGGTATGACTGACGACGATAAGGATAATCAACCTCAAGTTTCACCACGGGACGCCTTTGAATTTTCCGATGAACCATCGCCCGAGTTGCCCTTGACTGATCGCGACTACGTATTAACGGAAGTTGCGGAAGGGGAGGATGCCGAAGACGGTTACGTCATTCCTCTTGATGTAGAACCCGGTAAATTTCCGCCACCACTGGATATATTGGGCGCCCCAATCGATCATGACGCTACTGCCGACATTAAGCCAATGTTAGAAAAGTACGGTGCAAAGATCATCGATACACTTGCTGAATTCGGCATAGAAACGGAGTTGGCGGATATAGTTCAGGGCCCCACGGTTATACAGTTTAGGATACAGATAGCTCCAGGCATAAAGGTAAGCAGGATAGCAGCCCTCTCTAACGATTTGGCTTTGGCCTTGGCAGTGCCAAGCCTGCGAGTGGAGGCGCCAATATTAGGACAACCCTATGTCGGCATAGAAATACCGAATCCCAAGCGGAGACCTGTGCTACTTAGGGAGGTAGTAGAATCTTCAAACTTCATTCAGTCTAAATATGAATTGCCGTTGCCGCTAGGGCTTACCGTGGATGGGACGCCAATGGTGGTCGGGCTTGAAACCCTGCCCCATCTATTGGTCGCAGGGACGACGGGATCGGGGAAAAGCGTCTTCATATCGTCCTGCTTGATTGGCCTGTGCTTTGACAGGCGGCCGGACGAAGTTAAGCTGCTTCTTATAGATCCCAAAAGGGTGGAGATGACGTTTTACGAAAAGCTTCCCCACGTCCTTACCCCTCCCATAGTGGAGACCAAGGAGGCTGTAGCGGCACTTGCATGGGCCATAAGCGAGATGGAGCGAAGATATGATATGTTTGCGAAGGCGCGCGTCAGAAATATAGGTTCTTACAACGAAAAGGTGTTACCGAAAGATAGGCTGTACAACCTGGTCATAGTAGTAGATGAACTGGCAGACTTGATGATGACATCGCCCAAGGAAGTTGAGGACTATATCTGTAGGCTGGCTCAAATGGCGAGGGCTACAGGCATCCACCTTATCCTGGCAACGCAGCGACCTTCGGTTAACGTCGTAACGGGTCTGATTAAGGCCAATATCCCGGCAAGGGTTGCCTTTACGTTGCCCTCTCAGGCCGATTCCAGGACCATATTGGACGTGGGGGGAGCCGAAAAGTTACTTGGAAAGGGAGATATGCTCTTCCTATCGCCCAAATTTGCCAAACCGGTGAGGATACAGGCTCCCTGGGTAGACGAAGAGACCATAAGCAGGTTTATAAAATACACTATCAATATTTTCGGCGAACCGGAATATTTGAATATCTCGGAAGGCAATGGATCGAGTCATGAAGCCGCATATCTCGACGATCCTTTGCTTGAGGAAGCCGTGGAAGTAGTGCTGGCCACCGGAATAGCCTCAGCCAGTAGACTCCAGCGTCAGCTTAGGATCGGATTTACCCGTGCAGCCAGACTGATCGATACCATGGAACAGCTCGGCATCGTTGGACCACAGGAAGGGTCCAAACCCAGGGATATATTGATCGACGAGGACAGGGCAAGGGAGATATTAGCCACTGCCTTGGGAGGCGATCGAAGTGGGATCGATCATAACTGAGGCCTTTGCAATCGAGCGGATACCTCCTATCTCCGACGAGAAAGTCTTGGTAGTGGCCGGAGGTAAGTCACCAAGTGACGCATGGCTTAAGACAATATCAAGGCAATTTGACGTATGGGTTGCAGATAAAGGAATCCAATGTTGCAGAAATATAGACGTGGTTCCGGTTGCAATTGTGGGTGATGGAGACAGCTCCTCTTTGGAGGATTGGGATTGGGCTGCAGAAAGAGGGGCGAAGATTTATAGATATCCCAAGGATAAGGATTATACCGATCTGCAACTGACGCTTATGCAGATCGGCAATATCTACCGGTCGCCATCCGTCTTCGTCACTGCAGGGCTTGGGGGAAGGTTGGACCATACGTTAAGCAACGTCTTTAGTCTAATTTGGGCCCAAAGATGGGGCGTTGATACGCTGGGCTTTATTGGCGAAGATGAATCCTTTATACTCCTTAAAGACAAAGAAAGGCTGACCGTTCATTTTGACGAAAAGCCCTTCGCCCTTTCGTTGTTGTCCCTTACGCCTCGGTCGGATGGGGTAAGTTTGAAGGGTGTAAAATGGGAATTGGAGGACGTATCCTTGAAGCTCGAAGAGCCCTTTGCTGTCAGTAATGAACTAAGAAAAGAAGAGAGAGATGTATATTTGAGCATTAAAAGTGGATGTGTAGGTGTGTATATATGTCTCAGCGAGAAAAGATTGAAAAAAGCGGGCTTTTAAACAGCCCGCTTGACCAAACCGGAACGCAGACAACGGGTGCATACCTTCATTCGTTTTTTAATACCGCCCCCAAGGTCTACGTTCACAACCTGCAAGTTGACGAGCCAACGACGGCGGGTTTTGCGGTGAGAGTGGCTGACGTTATTTCCCGTTATTGGGCCCCGCCCACAACATTCACATATACGAGCCATTGATTGACAACCTCCTTTTTGCTATGAAAGGACAGCGAAGGTATTTTAACATGCCTACAGGCAAAAAATCAAATAGTAATGCCTATTTGGAGGAATGATGATGTCGTTTTCAAAAAACATTGAGGAACTGGAGAAAATTATCCAACGCTTGGAAAGGGAAGCCCTCCCCTTAGAAGAGGCCATGGAGATATTCGAACGGGGAGTAGCATTGGTTAAAAATTGCCAGGCCTATTTGGCTGAGGTCCAGCAAAAGGTTATGCTGGTGGACGAAGGCGGCAACGAAAAGGCATGGGAAGCGGAAACTCAAGAGGAGAATGAAAATTGAACCACAAGAACGATTTAAGGGTACTCTTTGAGCAAAAGAAGGAAATAATGGACAGATACCTGTCGGATACATTGGCAAAAAGAGATATACCGGAAAGGCTGGCGCAATGCATCGCTTATTCGCTCCTTAACGGCGGCAAGAGGGTCAGACCGGCGCTTTGCATGATCCTGTCAGAAAGGCTCGGCATAATGCAGGATAAGGTCATGCCATTGGCTGCAGCCTTTGAAATGGCACATACTGCTTCTCTCATACACGATGACCTTCCTTGCATGGATAACGATGATTATAGGCGAGGAAAATTGACCAATCATAAGGTATATGGCGAGGCCATGGCAGTACTGGCAGGCGATGCCTTGCTTGTTTTTGCCTTTGAACATGCGCTTCAGGAATTGCCCAAGCAGGGCTTTGATAAGACGAACATACTGAACGCCTTGGGCATATTTGCGAATGCCCTAGGTCCTGCTGGCATCTGCGGAGGCCAAACGCTTGATATGATGCAGGACGCTGTAAAGGATGAAGAAAATTATGTTTGGGATATGTGCGAACGCAAAACTGCGACGCTTTTGCGTGCAACCCTGACTGCACCTGCTGCCCTGGCCGGTGCAGATGAAAAAATAATGTCACATTTATATAATTATGGGACACATTTGGGAATATCTTTTCAAATCGTAGATGATATACTGGATGTGACGGGTAGCGTTCAAGAGTTAGGCAAGACGCCTGGAAAGGACGTAAAAAGCGGAAAGCTTACCTTTGTAACTGTATATGGATTACAAAGGGCTAAAAAATTGGCAGAAGAAGAGACATCGAAGGCCATAGAAGCAATAGTCCCATTGGGCGAAAATTTTAAGATCTTTGTTGAAATAGCAGAGCATTTTGCCGGGAGGTCTAAGTAAGCCTTGTCTCATTCGTATTTGGATATGATAAATGATTATAGGGATCTGTATAGGTTAAAGTTGGAAGAAAAAAATCGGCTTTGCGGCGAGATTCGACAAATGATCATAGGTGTTGCCACCGAAAACGGAGGGCATCTTGCCTCGTCGCTTGGAGCGGTTGAGTTGGTCGTGGCTTTGCTTTCTGTCTTTGACCCGATGAAAGATAAAATTGTCTTTGATGTGGGACATCAAGCCTATGCTTACAAGATACTGACGGGCCGTAAAGATAGGTTTCATACCCTAAGACAGTGGGGTGGAATAAGCGGATTTCCCAAGAGGGAAGAAAGCCCTTACGATCATTTTGATACGGGCCATGCCGGGACCTCCATTTCCGCCGCGATGGGCTACGCAAAGGCTCGCGACTTACTACATCAAAGTCATAACGTAATTGCCGTAGTTGGAGATGCCTCTATATCCAACGGCATGTCCCTTGAGGCCTTAAACCAGATCGAAGAGCTCAAGACCAAGGTCATAATCGTGTTAAACGATAATAAGATGTCCATCAATTTCCCGATCGGAGGACTTGCCAAGCACTTAAGCCATCTGAGCACTAACCCATCATACAGAAAGATGAAGGATGCCTTGAGGTCTGCCTGCAAGAACCTACCCTTAGGCGGATCGTTGATCGAGGAAAGCCTTAAAAAGCTGAAATATCAAATCAAAACGGCGTTACAGCCCATAAACATGTTCGAGGCCTTGGGCATAAATTACTGGGGTCCCTTTAACGGCCATAACCTGGAGGAGCTTGAAGAGGTGTTTAAGCTTGCCAAGGCCTTTGATGAATCGGTCCTCATTCATGTGATTACCAAAAAAGGCAAAGGATACGCCCCGGCCGAGGAAAACCCCACAAAATATCATGGCGTGTCCCCAAGACGCCCAAGGCAGGATGCGGAAATCGTCTCTTGGAGTAAGGCTTGTGCCGAATGTGTCGAAAAGATCGCCGAGAAGGACAAGAGGGTGGTTTGTCTTACGGCAGCGATGGAGGAGGGGTGCGGTTTATCCCGATTCAAAAAAAGATTCCCCGATAGATTCTTCGACGTTGGCATAGCAGAAGAACATATGTTGACATATGCTGCGGGACTGGCAGCTGGAGGCATGCGCCCCGTAGCATTTATATACTCGACTTTCTTGCAACGGGCCGGAGATCAACTGTATCACGACATAGCCATGCAAAAACTTCCCGTGGTCATCTCCCTTGACAGGTCCGGACTGGTAGGTGAGGATGGCGAAACGCATCAAGGGTTGCTCGATATACCTTGGTTCAAGTCTGTCCCGGGGCTAATAATTGCTTCTCCCAGAGATGTTGCGGATATGGAATTTATGTTCTCTAACCTTATTAAAAATTGCGATATGCCTGCCATCGTTAGATATCCCAAAGGCGACGCTCCTAAAAGGCTTGCAAGAGACGTTGACGCTCCTTGCGCTCCGTGGCTGAAAGCTGAAGTGTTAAGGCATGGCAGAGAAGTGCTTTTGATCGGTCATGGAGGCGTCATCTCTATGTTAATTGAATCATGTAACAAAATTGCAGATATCTATAATATCGATCCTACTTTGGTGGACTTGAGGTTCCTAAAACCGTTGGACCTGGAGACGCTAAACAAGTTATTTGTCGATCACTCCTTGGTCATCATGGCAGAGGAAAGTTACGCGATTGGCGGCATTGGAGAACAGTTATTGGGCTTCGCTCAAAGGGTAAACAAACATATTCGGTGGGAGCATATGGCCGTTCCGGACCTTTACGTTCCTCATGGTGCTAAAGACGAACAGTTGAGGTATGTTGGGATATGCTGCGATGAGGTGGTGAAAAAAGTAAGTGAGTACCTCGAAACAGCGCCTCGATAAATTGTTGCTAGAGCGAGGCCTCGTCGACAGCAGGAGCAAAGCAACTGCCATGATATTGGCCGGTAAGGTAAGGGTGGATGGTAGGGTTGTGGTCAAGGCGGGCACGCTGGTAAGCCTCGCTTCTTCTTTGGAAGTGATGGAACAGGAGAGATGGGTGAGTCGTGGCGCGCATAAACTTTTAAAGGCATTAAGTTCCTTTGATGTAGACCCAGAAGATGCTGTATGTATCGATGTCGGAGCTTCCACCGGGGGCTTTACGCAGGTGTTACTGGAACGGGGAGCGAAAAAAGTTTACGCCATTGACGTGGGCTATGGACAGTTGGCATGGCCCTTAAGACAGGACAAGCGTGTCGTAGTTCGCGAGAGGACGAACGCCAGGTTTTTACGCAGAGAGGATTTTGACGAAACAGCCGACCTCGTCACGATAGATGTGTCTTTCATATCATTAAAGCTCATCATTCCTGTGGTGGTAGATTTATTGTCTCCTAATGGAGATATCATAGCTCTAATAAAACCGCAGTTTGAGGCAGGAAAAGAGCATGTAAGTAAGGGAATAATATCCGACCCGCTTCTTCATGAAAGCGTTTTAAGGGATATCACAGGCTTCATTGAGCAAGCTACACCTCTCAAGTTGGCGGGCCTTACTCACTCACCGATCAAGGGGCCAAAGGGCAATATCGAGTTTTTAATGCATGTCACAAACAAAAGGGTCACGCCTTACGTCCCAGATTTCGAAAAGATAGTAAAAAACGCTCACGACGAGCTCGATTAAAGAGGGATGGGTTATGGAAAACCGAGTACTTCTAATAGTTAACACTAGAAAACCTACGGCACTTGAGTTGGCTTATAAGTTGATGGGATGGAGCAAAAAGAGGGGAGTTTCCTTCGTCGCTCCCTCCCATGAATCGGCCATGTTGGGATTGCCGGAATACGATTGGAATATATCCATAAATCCTGTGGATTTTGGAATAGTTCTTGGAGGAGACGGTACCTTTTTGAGAGCTGCCCGCATGGTAATGGATTATGAGATCCCTCTTTATGGCATCAACGTGGGTCGCCTTGGTTTTCTGGCGACTGGGAACCCTCAAAAGGCTGAAGAGGAGATCGAAAGGATCCTATCCGGGGGATATAGAATCCAAAGGCGTAGAGTGCTAAGAGGAAACGTGACCCGCAAGGGCAGCCTCGTACACGTGCTGTACGCACTGAACGATTTGGTCGTAACAAAGGGACCCTTAGCTCGCCTGATAGAGGTGGAATCCAGGGTAAATGACTATTTCTTGAGCTTATTTCCGGCAGATGGCATTATAGTGTCCACTCCAACTGGGTCTACGGCGTATGCCTTGTCGGCAGGAGGGCCAATATTGCCTCCCCATGTGGATGCCATGGTCATGGTGCCAATTTGTCCGCATACGTTATACGCAAGGCCGTTGGTGCTTGGGCCCGATGATATGATATCTCTGATACCAAAAAGCGATCAAAAGGAGATATATTTGACCCAAGATGGCCAACTCGGTTATGAGCTGATGGTCAAAGACAGAATCGACATATCCTTGGCGAAGGATAAAAATGTATTGACTGTGGAGCTGCTGGAAGACAACTATTTTGACCTTTTGAGAGAGAAGTTACAGTGGGGCAACGTCAGCATTCGCCAAGGCGAGGAGGAGTGGTAAGTGCTGGAGGAGCTTCACGTGAAAAATGTTGGTGGCATCACTACGGCCTCCTTGAGGTTTAAAGGTAATTTTATCGCAATTACCGGAGAAAGCGGCACAGGAAAAAGCAGCTTAGTGAGGGCCCTAGAGCTGCTGGCTGGAAAAAGGGCTCAAGTAAACTATCTTCGCGTTGGCAAGGCAACGGGTGAGGTCGAAGGCGCATTTTTAGCCGACAATATCCCATCCTTGCCGGAGGAACTTCAACCGCAGGAAGGCACATGGGTGGTAAGGAGAGTCATAACCTCTGAGGGAAGGAGCAAGTCCTACATACAGGGGCACGTTGTTCCGCTAAATGTCCTTTCAAGAGCTATGACTCATTTCATGCACATACAAAGTCAATTTTCTCAGCTTGACCTGCTCGACGAAAATAATCAACTCGATCTTCTAGACAGTTACGGTGGAGCAGAGCTCATGAAGAAAAAGATATTTATGTCAAATATCTTTCACAGAGCGGTTGAGATGGAAAGGAAGATACAAGACCTTTACCAAAAAAGAAAAGATATCGAGGAGCGCTATAATGGTGCCCTAGAGTTAATACAACTGCTAAAATCGCTTAACCCGTCACCTTCCAGCGAATATGAATGGGAAAACGAGCTGAGGATGGTAAAAGATGCATTAAACAGAAGGGAAGAGCTGGAGCACATCTTGGCGGTCTTAGAGGGTGGGATGGCCGCAGGAGGGCTTGAGGGAGAGCTTCAAAGCATTGCCATGAGGCTTAAATCCTTGCTTGGTTCTAACGAAAAGATCGACCAGGCTAGCCAAAGGGCCCTGATTGCACTGCAGGAGTTGATACGCCAAATTAGGGAGATCTTAGCGACTGAAGCCTCCCCGGAAGATCTGCAGCATAGACAGGAGGAGCTTGAATCCAAGCTTGGTAGGCTTAGAAAATGCAAGCGGATCGCACGCGTTTCAACGGTTGAGGAGTTGGCAGAATATTATTCTACAGCAGAGAGGGAAATGTCCTGGTTATCGGAAAGCCTAGCTGAGATAGAAGTTATGAGAGAAAAGCTTAATAAGCTAAAGAAGGATGTCAGCCAACATGCTCTGGACCTGCGATCTTCCAGGGTCAAGATAGCAAGACAACTTGAAGAAGCCGTCAACTCTCACTTAAAGGACCTGGGCATGGAGGCCGCAAGGCTTACGATAAATATAGAAGAGATGAAAAAAGTACGCGCCAACGGGGCAGAGGTTGTAACCTTTATGATCGAGACGAACGACAGCTCGCCTGTGCCGGTCTCCAGGATAGCCTCCGGAGGTGAGCTAAGTCGCATATTGCTAGCCTTGCAAATGGCTTTGCCCGAAGGCACCTTGCCCAAACTCCTAGTTGTCGATGAAGTGGAGGCGGGATTGGGGGGGAAGGCTGCTTTGCTCGTTGGTCTCAAGCTCAAGGAGCTCTCTACGAAATGCCAGATTATCCTGATAACTCATGAAGCTACTATTGCTTCTCTTGCTGACCAGCACTTCCGCGTCACCAAGGAAGGGGAAGAATCGTACGTAAGAGAGCTCAGCGACGATGAAAGAGTTCAGGAAATCGCACGCATGTTATCCGGCACAAGCGAGATAAAGGAAGCCCTTATGCACGCCGAGCGCCTGTTAGGATTGCGTGAAAAATAAGAGCCTTCCTTATTGACTTCATGGACTTTCTTATTTAGAATGCATAAGTCCCATAAGTGTGGGATAATCACCGCTTGAGACGGGTTTTTAAAGGCAGCAGGCCGCCCGAAGTTCTCAGCGAGAGGGGGTAAGGATGTTGGGCTACGCTATTATCGAAACTGGAGGCAAGCAGTATCGCGTGACGCCGGGAGATGTACTGAAGGTCGAAAAGATCAATGGAAATCCAGGCGATGTGGTCACGCTGGATCGTGTGTTGTTGATATCCGATGAGCAGGGAGTTAAGGTCGGAAATCCCACGGTCCCGGGGGCTTATGTGGAGGCATCCATAAAAAGCCACGGCAAAGATAAGAAGGTCATAGTATTCAAGTTCAAGAACAAGACCAACTATCAGCGATTCAAGGGCCACCGTCAACCTTATTCGGAGATCGAGATATTGTCCGTGAAGTATTAGTTCGATGATCGAGGTTCGCATTTCTGTCGACAAAAAGGGCCCCCTATCCGTTCAAGCTCGAGGTCACAGCGGATATGCACCAAGAGGGAAAGACATCGTTTGCGCAGCAGTATCTACATTGATGCATGCCTTGCTTTTAGGGTTGAGAGATGTCTTAGGAATACAGGATACAGTCTATGAGATAGACGAAGAGGAGCCAAGGTTTTTTATACTTTGGAGAGAAAGCGACCTTGAAGACGACAGATCAAGGGCAGTTATAGATACCGTATTGAGAAGCCTGAGGTCTATCGCAGATTCATATCCCAAGTATGTCCATATTGTGGAGGTGAATAAAAAATGAAGTTCAATATACAGCTATTTGCCCATAAAAAGGGTCAGGGCAGCAGCCAAAACGGAAGGGACAGCATTAGCAAGAGGCTTGGCGTTAAAAGATATGACGGCCAGCTGGTTAATGCCGGCAATATCATCATTCGTCAGCGGGGGACAAAAGTGCATCCCGGCCTAAATGTGGGATTGGGTAGGGACTACACGCTCTTTGCACTCGCGAAAGGCGTGGTCAAGTTCGAGGATAAGGGCAATAGAAAGTACGTAAGCGTAATCCCTGTTGAATAGCATTGAAGCTTGAAGTGGCAAATTTGCCGAATAGGGGCCTATTATGTCAGGTCCCTATTCTATTACGGGTGATGCAAATTGAAGTTCATAGATAGAGGCGAGATAGTAGTACATGCAGGTCGCGGTGGTAACGGATGCATGAGCTTTAGGAGAGAAAAGTACGTCCCGAAAGGCGGCCCGGACGGTGGTAACGGAGGAAGGGGCGGAAACATATATTTAAAGGCAACGGATAGACTGCAAACCCTGGAAGATTTCACGTACAAGACAGAATTTAAGGCACAGTCTGGACAAAACGGTCAAAAGGCAAATCGCAATGGCAAGGACGGAGAAGACCTCATCATAGAGGTCCCCTGCGGGACCATAGTGTGGGATGCCGATAGCGGTGAGCCGCTAGGCGACCTGGTAGAGCCGGGAGATATGCTCCTTGTCGCTTTAGGCGGAAGGGGAGGGAGGGGCAATGCTACCTTTGCAACTTCCACAAATCAAGCTCCCCGTTTTTCCGAGAAGGGCGAAAACGGACAGTCAAGGCGCTTAGTGCTTGAGCTTAAAATACTAGCCGATGTTGGCATGGTAGGACTTCCCAATGTCGGCAAATCCAGTTTACTGGCGTGTTTGTCCAACGCTAAGCCAAAGATAGCAGATTATCCATTTACAACGTTAACTCCAAACCTTGGCGTATTACTGCTGGAGGACAGAAAGATGTTGCTTGCCGATATACCTGGTCTTATCCAAGGGGCATCGGAGAACAGGGGTTTGGGTCTGTCGTTTTTGAGACACATCGAGCGGACGAGGTTGATATTGTATGTGTTGGACTTGTCCAGCAATTCGATGGAGGACCTAAATAAACAATGGTGTACTTTAAGAGATGAAATAGGCAATTACAACAGAGAAATCCTTAAAAAACCATCCCTGCTTGTTGCAAATAAGGTCGACCTTGTCAGGGATAGTTCCTTCCTGGAACAGGTAGCAAGGTGGGCAAAAGAGTTGGGGCAAGAAATCAAGTTTACCAGTGCCGTTACAAAACAAGGGATTGATGAGCTTTCTTCATCGCTTTTACAAAGGCTTTCGGAGATAAATTGCGAGGGAATTAAAAGGCTATATCCTCTCAAACATGCCGTAAGGGAAGAGATGGTCCAACCTTCTAAGGTAAAGATTGAATCCGTTGGAGAAGGTAGATTTAGGATAATAAACCGATATCTTGAAGAATTGGTTGAAAGGTATGACTTCGAGCAAGACGAGGCAATAATGCGTTTTAGTAAAATTATAGCAAGACTTGGTATCGAAGGGATGCTGTCAGACATGGGGGCAAAAGAAGGAGATACGGTTTGTATTGGCGATATGGAGTTCGAGTATATACCTGACATAGATGCCGAATGTGAAATCGACACAGGTGATATCGATATTGACGAGGATGGGGAATAAGGGGGGGATATCATCTTGCCTCAGAGGCGTTCAAACTTCATGAGCAGGATAAAGGTTGGCATAATGGGAGGCACCTTTGACCCAATACATTTTGGTCACCTGGTGGTCGCCGAGGAGGCTTATACTTCTTTAAACCTGTCGGAAATAATATTTGTTCCAACGGGAGACCCTCCTCATAAAAGTTTTAAGAATATAACGCCGGCAGAGGATCGTTACATAATGACCTGTATGGCCATTGTTGATAATCCTCACTTTAAAATATCGAAGATAGAGATTGAACGGGAGGGTCCATCTTACACCATAGATACCCTTAGGGAGATGAGGCATTGGTATCTTCCTAAGGAGGCCGAATTTTTCTTCATAACAGGCATAGACGCGGTGCTACAGATACCAACATGGAAGGAGCCTTTTGCAATCGCGCAGTTAGCTCACATAGTAGCTGCATCCAGGCCTGGCTACGACATATCACAACTGGAGTCGTTGCCCGAGGAGATCAAAAGGGCAGTCATACCACTCGAAATACCTTTGCTGGCTATATCTAGCACTGAAATAAGGCGTCGCGTTGCCGCCGGTCAAAGTATAAGGTACTTTTTGCCTTGGACCGTCGAGCACTACATTTACAAAAAGACCCTTTACACGTTAGAGGGAAGGTGACATCGTTTGACTAGGACACGCTTTGCATTGCTCGTGGTTGTCATGATTATAGCCATCGTTGGAGGAGCTTATACGCGCCTGCACGGTTTCTTTACTCCAAAGGTTGAATCGATCAAACAAACGGTTTTGCATGACGAAAAAACAGGGAAAATCAATATATGTATCATAGGAAAGGATAACACTGAAGACTCACAACGTCCCGATACTATACTGTTTACGATACTGGATCTGGATAACAAGAGCATTCAGATACTGTCCATCCCAAGAGATACGAGAGTACAGATCCCTGGACACGGCTGGAACAAGATAAATCATGCCTATCCCTACGGTGGTTGGGATCTGCTTAGCAGGACGATCGTAAATTACCTTGGGATGCCCATTCATTATCACATAGAGCTTGATTACAGCACCTTCCCCAAACTGGTAGATCTATTAGGTGGAGTAGACATCAACGTAGAAAAAAGGCTGAAATATGTTGACAGAGCGGCAGGTCTTTACATAGACATTAAGCCTGGGTTGCAACATATGGATGGAGAGACGGCACTTAAATTCGTCAGGTTTCGCCATGACGCTTTAGGTGACATAGGGAGGATAAAAAGACAACAACAGTTCATGATGGCATTGCTTCAAAAAATCGCCGATCAGGGCATGAGCGCAAAACTGCCCATGTTGATCAAGGAAGTCATGCAGACCGTGCAAACAGATCTTCCGCTGGAAGAGGCTATACAGCTTGCCATGTACTTTAGGGACATGCCCCAAGAGAACATCAGATTCTTCACGTTGCCGGGAAAGCCTGCGCTTCTGTCTGGTGTAAGCTATTGGCTGGGTGATGTAAATAGAGCCATAGAGATACTATCTACGCCGGTGAAGGATGCTGCTATCGAGGAAAACGACCAAATAATGGAGGAGGAGACCCCCGAGCAATTTAGGGAGGATGCCGACGGTCCGCGCATAGACAGGATGGCTATAGCTCGGGAAATTAAAAGCAAAGTGGCCATCCTAAACGGCGATGGTACTCCAAGCATAGCAAACCAGGTGGCAGACCTATTACAACGCTGCGGTGTGGACATTGCCTATAAGAGTAATGCGAGACACTTTGATTATCATTATACATCAATCAGTTATCCACGTAACTTAGAAAATGAAGCCAAAACGCTAGGCATGTTACTCGGAATTCAAAATAACCTTATTAAACCTAGCGATGGATCGTCCTACCTTACGATCATTATAGGACACGATTACAAGACTATACTAAGCCAACTCGAAAAGAACCTCGGCATTCAATGATCGGGTGCTTCTGACGATTATTGATTATTGAGGTATAATTTAACTGAAAATAAAATACAAAGGAGAGGTGATTGAACATCCTTAAGGAGGATTTGGTAAGGCGGTATGGGTGGATACCCAAGGTCTTAGCCTCAAAAAAGGCCAAAGATATCATTTCGATAGACATAAGTGAGGTATCCGGCTTTGCTGATGTCTTTTTCATCACAAGCAGTATCTCCGACGCTCATATGAAGGCGCTTTTAGATATCGTGGCGGAAGCTCTTGACGAGCGCCATGTGGAATACATCGTCGAGGGTAAAAATAGCAACCTGTGGCGCCTTATAGACTGTGGCGACGTGATAATTCATATATTCAGCTCCGAAGGTCGCGAGTTTTATAACCTGGAGCGCATTTGGGGAGACGCGCCTCAATTACAATATGATGAAGACGGCGAAATCCTTTCGACGGCCAGCGTATGTTAACAAATAGCAAAAAGGGCGAAGGATCAATCAATCCTTCGCCCTTTTTTAGGGACTTTCGAAGTGTCCTATAATGTATCTTATGTTACGTTTAAGGCAAAATTTTATTCATTTTCATTATTTAGCTTAACTCCTCCGCCGTCTTTTTTATCGATGCTATGCGTTTGAGGCCATTCCATTTTTGATTATGCCAATAAAACTGCTGACATCCAGTGATGCTCCGCCAATCAAAGCTCCGTCAATATCCTGTTGAGACATCAAGCCCATGGCGTTGTCCGGCTTGACGCTTCCACCATAAAGGATGCGGACCGCTTGAGCGACGTGCGAGCCGAAGTTGCTTTCCAAAAAGCTCCTTATGAAGGCACACACCCTTTGAGCGTCCTCATCACTGGCCTTACGGCCCGTCCCAATGGCCCAAACTGGCTCGTAAGCTATAACTATACCTATTTCGAAAGTTTGAGGCGTTGCAAGGGCTTTAAAGGCCTCCTTCAGTTGCCCCTCTACCACGGATTCGGTCATTCCTTTATCCCTTTCTTCCAAGGTCTCTCCTACGCACAGAACCGGCTTGATGCCTAAAGCAATCGCCTTCCTCATCTTCATTTCAATCATATCGTCGGTCTCGCCAAATATGTGACGCCTTTCACTATGTCCAAGGATTACGTATTGACACCCTGTTTCCTTGATCATTGTGCCGGAAACCTCGCCCGTAAAGGCACCGCTATCTTCCCAATGCATGTTTTGAGCGCCTAGGGATATCAAGGCGTTCGCTGATTCTATGGCGCTCTTTGCGCGTTCCAGGCTTACGAAGGGCGGAAAGACGCCAATCTCAATTTCATTGGCCTTTACTGCCCCAAAAACAGCTTCATCGCCAACTATAGCGGTGGCCAATTCTTTAACGAACCTTTCGGTTTCAGACGGTCCCTTGTTCATCTTCCAATTGCCGGCAAAAAAAGGAATGCGCTTTTTCATTTTAAAGCTTACCTCCTAAATTTAAGCGGAGCGTGAATGCGCGCTCCGCTTAAGATCAAATTCCTAAAGGATCAACGGCTCTATGCCGGGAAGCATTTTCCCCTCCATGAACTCGAGGCTTGCTCCGCCACCCGTCGACACATGGGTCATCTGCTCGGAAAATCCAAGCAAGTTCACCGCCGCCGCCGTATCGCCTCCGCCTACGACGGTATGACCTCCTCTTTTAGTGACTTCGGCTACTGCCATAGCGACGTTTTTAGTGCCTGCCCTGAAGGTCTCAAGCTCGAATACGCCCATAGGGCCGTTCCAGAACACGGTATTGGCCTCTTTTATGACGTCGCAGAAGGCCTTGGCGGTCTTTGGCCCAATGTCCAGCCCCATCATGTCGTCGGGTATGCCCTTTTCGACATCGACAACTTGAGCAGTCACGCCATCTTTTATCTCATCGGCAATGACGGAATCAAAGGGCAGATGAATCTTGACCCCCTTGCTATCGGCAAGGGACAACATTTTTTTGGCGTACTCGATTTTATCCTCCTCACATAAGGACTTCCCTATTCCATGACCTTTTGCCTTGAGGAATGTATAGGCCATGCCGCCGCCGATCACTATATGATCGACTTTTGAAAGGAGGTTTTCGATAACGCCGATCTTATCGGATACCTTGGCACCGCCAAGGATCAACACGTAGGGATGCATGGGATTGTCCCTTACCACGCTTAGAGCCTCTATCTCCTTCTTGACCAAGAATCCTGCAAAGGGCTTAAGGTAATCCGCCACTCCTCGAGTTGATGCGTGTGCTCTATGGGCAGCGCTAAAGGCATCCATGACGAATACCTCGAAGGGCCGTGCGAGCTTTTTGGCAAAGGATGGATCGTTTTTAGTCTCCTCCTTGTAGAAACGGACGTTTTCCAGGACCAAAATCTCATCCTGCGACTGCGATGCCACCGCCTCTTCAACTGCCACACCAATGCAATCCGGAACGAATCGCACCTTCCAGCCAGTTACATTGCCCAAATGATCCGCTACTGGCTTAAGCGAAAACTCCGGATCCCTCCCCTCCTTTGGTCGTCCCAGGTGGGAGACCAAAGAGATGAATGCGCCACTGTCCCTCAAGAATTTTAATGTCTCAAGATGGGCCTTAATGCGCGTATCATCCGTTACCGTGCCATCCTTCATTGGCACATTGAAATCGACTCTAACCAATACCTTTTTGCCCGCTACATCTTTGGCTTCGGGGATCCTCAGGGGCATAGCAGATCACCTCGCAGCTTAAAGAGCCCTTGCGACGTAGTTTACAAGATCCACCAATCTGCAGGAATAACCCCATTCGTTATCATACCAGGCAAAGACCTTGACCATCGTATCTATGACCATGGTCTCGTTTGGCATAAATATGGCGGAATGAGGATCTCCGATGAAGTCGGCGGAGACGAGGGGGCCGGGTTCATAGGCCAATATGCCCTTTAATTCGCCTTCAGCGTATTTCTTCATGGCAGCATTGACCTCTTCCACCGTAACCGGCCTCTTCAACTCTGCGACTAGGTCTACGATCGAGACGTCAGGCGTAGGAACGCGCAGGGCAATTCCGTTGAGCAATCCCTTCAGCTCCGGTATTACCTTTCCTATGGCCTTGGCGGCACCGGTAGACGTGGGAATTATAGAAAGTGCCGCTGCCCTTCCGCGAGCCGGGTCCTTCTTGTGCGGAAAGTCGAGCGTTACCTGGTCATTGGTATAGGAGTGGGCCGTGGTCATAAGGCCTCGAAGGACTCCGAACTCCTTGTGCAAAACCTTTACGACCGGAGCCAGGCAGTTCGTCGTGCATGATGCATTAGAGATTATTACGTGCTTTGAAGGGTCATATTTGTCCTCGTTGACGCCCATGACGATGGTTATATCTTCATTGGATGCCGGAGCCGATATTATGACTTTCTTGGCGCCGGCAGCTATATGCGCCTTTGCCTTTTCTCCATCGGTAAATCGGCCCGTAGATTCGACGACGATGTCCACGCCTAAGTCCTTCCACGGAAGTTTTGTAGGATCTGGCTCTGCAAATACCTTGATCTTATGGCCGTCGACAACTATGCTGTCTCCTTCGACCTCGACATTTCCGGGATAACGACGATGCACCGAGTCGTACTTGAACAGATAACCAAGCACCTCAGGAGATGCCAGATCGTTTATGGCCACAACCTCGCACAGCTTCTGAGTATCGTACTGCATCATGGCTCTCATGCACAAACGACCAATTCTTCCGAAACCGTTTATAGCAACCCTTTTTGCCATGATAACACTCCACCTCCCTTGATCTTTGAAAAAATTCTTAAAGATTATTGTAGCAGCGATTGCCTCCAAGTACAAGTTCTATATTTAACATATACACCATCGATATATCTCTTTATCTTACTAATTTGCTTGTGTATTATTGTCTTTATTATCGAAAAGACCATTGACCATGGTTTCCAGTTTATTCCATCTATATTCTACTGTACTTTTGCTTACCGGTTTAGGCAAGATCTGTCCGATTTCACGAAGCGTGGCGCTGGGGAAATTAAGTCGTGCAAGCACTAAATCGCGAAGGTTTGGCGGTAGGTCGTCGACAAGGTTTGCCTCAAGAAGCAAGTTGCTTATATAAAGCTGCCTTTCAGCAGCCTTCAAGCTCCTTCGAATATTTGATGTATCGCAGTTAACCTGCATGTTGGCCCTGCTTTTGACGGATCTTATTATCGCCTTCTCCTCGATGATAAGCGATGTCTTCATGAGCTCCATTCCGGCCAAAAGGGTCAAAATGGCGTCATGATTGCGAACCTGAATCTCATAGCTGCCCATATGAGCTCTTGCGGTGTGTCTTATGCCTTTAACGTTTAAAAATGATGTCAACTTATCGCAAAGCTTATCATTTTTGATCCTAAAGACCAAATGATATCCGTTTTTAGGCCAAAATATGGATCCACAGCCACCAAACACGCCACGCAACCAAGCCCATGATGCCCGCGCCCCAGATATATCTTCATAGAGGTCCGAAGGCAAGATTAGCTTAACTCGTCCCTTTTTCTTTTCCGGCACCCTCATATAGGATGAAAAATTGATGTCGGACCATCGCGTATGTTTCCATATAGCATAAAGCCTCCTGAAGACCCATAACCTCAAGGAGGCCAGCACTGCATAATTCATCTTTCGTGTTACGAAAATTCCCTCTACTATTCCAGAACACTCGGCTTCATTCTTGCTTTTATCGGATAGTCCACCATTTACCCACTCATCCCAGAGAATTGTATCGACTCTTTCCATATTTCCCTTTCCCTCGCACTTCTTGCTATCCTTACCAGACATTCCGCTAACTTGACTGAGTCATGCCGAACGCTGCCTTCCTCGTTAATTTTATATAATTTGTCCTCTATCAGGTATACTCCGATCTTCTTGAACTTCTCCCTCTCCTCCGGTGTCACAAGCAACGGCATGGAGCCGGCCGCGATATATCTGGAAGATATATCCTGCGGCAAAGGGGTAGAGTTTGCCACAACGAAATCGGGAAACCTTCTGAGGACCTTGGCGATCCATTTTGCGTGATCCCATACGGAAAACCCCTCGGTTTCAAGGGGCTGGGTCATGAGATTACAAACATAAACCACGGGCGCTGAAGAGTTTAGTATAGCATTAGAGACCTCCTCGACGAGAAGGTTTGGTATTACGCTGGTAAACAAACTTCCAGGGCCTAAGACTATAAGATCGGCGTTGCTTATGGCCTTTAACACTTCTGGCAATGGTTTGGCATTTCTGGGTTCAAGCCATAGTTCCTCCAAATCCGGGCCACAGGTTGTTATATTCAATTCTCCCTCTACCCTGGAGCCGTTTTTCGTCCTTCCCACCAAGCATACGCTTTCGGTGGTGACAGGCAAGACCTGTCCCCTTATTGCAAGCATGTAGTTTAGTTCCTCTATGCCCTTTCTAAAATCCCCCGCGATCTCCGTCGCGGCAAGCAGCAAAAGATTGCCCAAGCTATGTCCGGCCAGTTCGCCTCTGTCAAAGCGAAAATTAAGCAAGCGATTCAGTGAACTATCGTCTTCGGCCAGTGCCAGAAGGCAGTTTCTTATATCTCCCGGAGGAAGTACCCCCCACTCCTGGCGCAGGCGACCGGAGCTTCCGCCCTCATCGGTCACGGTCACGATGGCCGTGATGTTCCTGGTAAAGCACTTAAGCCCCTTGAGTAAAGTCGATAGACCCGTACCCCCGCCAATAGCAACAATGTAAGGTCCTAACGATAGCCTTTGATTGGAGGCGCGAATGTAGATGTCTTTATACCTCTTTTTTTGGGATTTATCTCTAGTCTTTGCGTTGTCAAACTGGACATTTGCTACCCTTCGAGAAAATATATAAGCGACAACTCCACCGATGAAAGCGCCGGCAAAGAAGCTAACCAGCGATGACATCGCCAATTTTCTCCTTATCCTTATCTATGTCACGATGTCTTACAATGCACTTTTCCCCCTCATCGCTTAAATGCTTTGCAAGCCATTCGGCATAGGCCACGGAACGGTGTCTGCCGCCCGTGCATCCTATCGTGATGTGAACCTGCGGCTTTCCGGTTTTTCTGTATAAGGGAAGTACTAATTTTATAAACTGCAACGATTCATTATAAAATTGGACCGTCTCACTAAATTTAAGCAAGTATTCCTGCACCTCCCTATCCATGCCGGTGAGATCTCTCAGCGATGGGCAATAGAAGGGATTTTCAAGAAACCTTACATCGAAGACATAATCGCTGTCCGATGGTATTCCGTATTTGTAACCGAATGACGTTATAATCACCGATGGCTCTGTGTCGATGATCCCGACCGATTTCAATATCGCGTCCTTAAGTTCATGAATGCTCAAATGACTGGTATTTATGACTATATCTGCCAGCTCCCTTACCGGAGCTACCATGGCGCGTTCTTTGGATATCATCTCGCTTAAAGGTAGATCAACTCCCAATGGATGTCTCCTCCTGGTAGTCTCGTAACGTCTGATCAAGATCTCATCGCTGGCATCCAAGAAGATCACCCTTACAAGGGGCAGCTTATCCCTGAGGGCTTTGGTGACGCTTTCAAATCCTTTGAGCAAGACCCCTCCCCTCACGTCGATGACCGCGGCAACACCGTTATTGATAGCTGCTTCATGTGTATTCAACATATCGATGAGCTGTGGCAATATGGCTGGCGGGATGTTATCGATCGCATAAAAGCCAATGTCCTCCAATACCTTTAAGGCGGTAGATTTTCCACCGCCTGACATCCCCGTTATTATGATACATCTGGGTATGGTTTTATTAATTTGTTGATGTGTGTAACTGAATTCGGTATCTTTTTTGCCTATGCCGCTGTCATAATTATTGTCAATGGTGAACATGCCTGTCCGTAAGCACCTCCACTGCATGTCTCAAGGAAAAAGACACGGCAGAAAAGCATTCAATAGCTCCCCTTTCACTTCCCGGAAGAGCTACCAAAAGCGTTTTACCCCTAGATATAGCGATACCTCTACTTAAGATGGACATCGGATTAGATAAGGATGTTGACCAACGCATGTACTCGCCTATGCCGTAGACGATCTTGTCAGACAAGGGCAGTAATGCCTCAGGAGTGACGTCTCTTTGAGAAATTCCCGTGCCTCCAGTTAGCAAAATCAGGTTTAGGGATTTTTTGTCACACCAATCGCATACGACTCTTCGTATCTCATCAATATCGTCCGGTACTATCTTATATTCCTGGCATATAGCACCTATAGAACGGGCTAAGTTCTCCAAAGCCGGGCCCGATGTATCTATCAACTCACCCCTGCTTCTTCTGTCGCTTACCGTGATGACCCCTAAGGATATCGGAAACCATTCCTCGTACTCTGAAGAGAGGCTCAAAAAACCGCCTTTAAAGATCTCCGCTTCATCGTCTTCGGTAAGCCTTAATATTACCTCTCCATTGGAAAAGGAGATCAAATTGCTCTTATCTTCAATTCCTTGAGATAAGACCAATGTCAGAGACTGCGATGGATCGTTTAAGGTCTGTAGGGGCATGGGATCGGTGACAAATATTTTCCGGGGTATCCCATCTACCATATCCTCACCAAGGCTTCCCTTATGAAGATATGCCATAGTCAAGTCTTTTTGTCCATCGAAGATCCTTATGAGCCTTTTTTTAATCACCTTTGCGCACCTCTTGCCCTTTCCAAACGTAATGTCCGCTCTTACCGCCGCTTTTTTCTACAAGATGTATATCTTCAAAATACATTCCCTTATCAATTCCCTTGCACATATCATATATGGTAAGCAAGGCCACAGTGACTGCAGTTAAAGCCTCCATCTCAACGCCAGTGACTTCCCTTGCTGACACATCGGAAGTGACCCTTATACCTGAACGTTTTTCATCGAGCTCGCATCTCACCTCAACATGATCTATCCTTATGTTGTGACACAAAGGGATAAGTTCCCACGTCCTCTTGGCAGCCATTATGCCAGCAAGTTCTGCTATCTTTAGCACGTCTCCCTTTGGCGCTTCGCCCCTACAAACCACATCGTAAACTGAGCGAGGCAAGATGATCCATCCGCAGGCTTTAGCCATTCTTTCTGTGGGATCCTTAGCCCCCACGTCTACCATCTTGGGATGGCCATATTCATCAAGATGTGTTATAGACCCCATAACATTATCCCCCTATTTGAGACATATGCCTATCTCCGCTTATCTGCTTTTTCCAATTTTCAGGTTTATCCCAGGAGGCAAGAAGTATCCTGTGTTTAACTTCATCTAAGTCTCCAGTCCTTAAAGGCGAGAGCAAGTCAACTCCGCCAGAAGCAAATAGGCAATTCTTGAGTTCTCCAGATGCCGTTATCCTCAGCCTGTTGCACGTCTCGCAAAAGTGATGCGAAACAGCAGCTATTACTCCAATTTTTTGCCCGGTCTTTAAGTCAACGAAATATCTTGCAGGTCCATCAGTATCCGTGGTCTTATTTTTCAACTCCTTCCAATCCCCTGAAGAGAAAATCAAATCCTCTATCGATGAAGCTGGAATGAAGGAGTCCTGCGACCACACGCTTCGGTCTAAGGGCATAAACTCAATAAACCTCAACACCCCACCCATTTTTCTTGCAAATTCTGCCAAAGGCCGGATCTCATCTTCGTTAAATCCCTTTATAAGGACTGTGTTGATCTTAAACGGCAAACCCAACCCGCTCCACATTGAGATGCCTTTTAATACATCATCTAGGTTCCCTATCCTTGTAATGTCCTTAAATTTATCGGGGTCAAGCGTATCAAGACTTATATTTAAGTTGATATTTAGATCTTTTATGTTATCAATATAATTAGCAAGCAGCGATGCATTCGTTGTGACGGCGAGTTCCAACTCCGGAAACAAACGTCGTAACGTGCGCAAAAACTGAGGAATGCCCTTCCTGACAAAGGGTTCTCCGCCGGTTAACCTAATTTTTTTGACGCCAAGTTCCGTCAATATCCCAACGAGCAATTCTATTTCCTCGTATCTCATGATCCTATCATGGGGAATCCATTCTACTCCCTGAGCAGGCATGCAATATCGACAACGAAAGTTACATCTATCAGTAACCGATATGCGTACGTACGTTAACCTTCGTCCTAATTTATCGACAAGCTCTAGGGCCAACGATATCCCCCCATTCTGTCAACCTCTTCTCTAAATTCCTCGTCTGAAATGGCATCGAGTAATGCTGCAATCCCTGGGTGACGCAACTCATCTTCCGGTATGACAAACTCATAGGGTTCTTCCGTTATGGGGATGAAGTCCAAATCCAGGGCATCCGCTGCTGATTTGATCCCCAAAGCGACGTCAGCCAGGCCCCACGCAACCCTGCAGGATGCATCTAAATGAGTTACGGTTTGGTCATCGTAACCTTTGATCAAACTTGCGTCTATTCCATGGTCTTTCAACATGGAATCCAGTAAAACTCGTGTCCCGGCACCAGGTTGCCTGTTCACTATGCGAACGTCAGTGCGTGCCAGATCTTCTATGGATTTTATCTCTTTTGGATTTCCCTTCTTTACGATAAAACCTTGCTGTCTGTAGAACAAGAGAAATCGTTTCCACCTATCGCTCATCGGCTTGAAGCTCGCTATATAGCTGTCGTTGTAAGAGCCCGTCTCTGGGTCCAAAAGATGAGCCGCCGAGAGATGGGCTTCTCCTCTTGCCAGGGCAGCCAGCCCTCCCAAACTTCCAACGGAACGTATGATCAGATCGGCACCCCTTCTTCTAACGTAGGAAACCAACTTTGCTACCGCGGGGTCGTCGGAGCCCTGAAATAATGCCCGGCTTTCCCATGGCACGTCTCTTACCAACCTTACCTCCAGCTCCTTGCCCTTTGGACACTCGTAAGTCTTTGAAGAAAGCAATACAAATCCGTCAGCTTCGGCCGTAGCCCGCATTGAACTGGAACCCCCAGAAAGGGGCCATACGTATCTCTTGGATCCAAGCTGAACCGCCCTTACTCTCAGCCATTCGCTTATCCCTTGAGGGGATGTATGAGACATCAGTAGGGATGCCTTTAGCTTTTCCTTGGTTCCCATGGCATCATCAAGGAACTTTTCTTCGTTTAAGTTGCCCTTCATCAAAAGCTCCACTAGAGGGTACACGACAGACCAGGCGACTACCATGGTAGACATGGGAAAGCCCGGCATTCCGATTACGGGCTTGTCTTTTACCGTTCCAAGCAATGCCGGCCTGCCAGGTTTCATCAAGACCCAATGAAACAAAAGTTCACCCTCATGTTCAATGGCTTCAGCAGTGAAGTCCCTCTTTCCCTTAGCCGATCCCGCTCCAATCAACACTAAATCGTATTCTTCGGCAGCCTTTAATAAGGCTTCCCTTAATGATTTCAGGTCATCTTTGACGTGTGGCCCTATGAATAGCGGGGTCTTCCACTTTTCAAACAGGCATTCAAGCATGACCGAATTGCTTTCCATCACTTTTCCTGGCGGGAGATAACTGGGATCTTCCACATGTCCTCTGGGAACTATCTCGTCACCCGTCGGTATGAATACAACTTTAGGCCTCGATAGGACTGGCAGTTCACGCATTCCTATGGCGTAAAACAAGGCCATTAAATTTGGGTCAACCGCGTCTCCAAAGTGTGCAACGATCTGGCCTTTTACGATATCTTCTCCAACGGGTCTCAGGTTAGCTCCGGGAGACAACGAAACATATACGTATAAATTCCCGTCCTTGAGGGAAGTGTCCTCTACCATGGCAACTGAATCAAAATTGGGCGGAACGAAAGAGCCAGTATTTACCCATTGGTATTGACCTTCGTCGAGAATTGCGGGAGTAGCTGCTGTAGCCATTGAGGTGGAGGATGATAACACTGCATAACCATCTACGGCCGACGCAGGATAGTGAGGGACATTGATCGGCGAAACTATGTCTTCGGCCAACAATGCTCCATGTGCCTGTTGCAATGGAATGCGCTCGACTGGTAACCGTCTGCCGGTCCATCTCGCTCTTAATAATTGCCAAACCTCTTCCAGGGGCAAATGTTCTTTTACCATAGAATTACTCCTATCTCCTCTCCCTTTCTCAACGTCTCGGTGTTTATCGGCAGCATGCCCAAGCCAGCGGTCCCCCTTAAGGCAGATATATAGCCCGATTTAGAATTTACGGGAAGGACGCCATCTGTTCGTAATATAACGGGCACGTATTCCTCAATTCCGCTTGTACCAATGAAATCATCAAGACACTTCATTTTGACGGGCATGAAATTTTTCTCGTATAATTCCATGCCACCGATCATGATATCCAGCAATGGAACCAAAATTACCCTTGCCACAATGGCACATGATAGGGGATGTCCTGGCAATGATATGATCAGTTTTGCCTTTTCCTTGATTCCTCCTATCAAAGTAGGCTTGCCCGGCCTCATGTTTACTCCTCTTACTATCAAACCGGGAGCATCCAAATTTTCCATTACCTCAAGACAAAAGTCCCTACTGGATACGGAAGAGCCTCCGCTCAAGATTACCACGTCGTTTTCAGGTAATGCATTTTTTACGGCCATTTCCAGCATTTCAAGGTCATCGGGCACTATCCCAAGAAATGTTGACCTATATCCGTAAGATTTGAGCATCAGCTGAAGCATAGTGCTATTTACATCCCTGACGCATCCTGGAGGGACAGATTGAGCTCCTATATCCACTATCTCATCTCCGGTGCTTAAAATGCCGATATTTAGGCCCACCGTGTCGATACGATATACGCCCAATCCGGCAATTGCCGGCACATTTCTAAAATCGAGCAGTTCTCCTGGGCTTCCGACGATGTCACCGCTTTTTACCTCTTCGCCCTTAAGAATTACGTTCTCTCCTGGCATGACGCTTTTCCTTATCTCGATCCAAGGTCCGCTTTCTTCTGTGTCTTCGAGCATTACTACAGCATCGCTATTTTGAGGTAAAATGCCCCCGGTAAAAATTTGCATTGCTCCTTCTTTGGGCAGCGATTCATCAGTCAGGCGTCCCATGGGTATGGTGCCGCATTTTCTCAAAAAAACCGGTGATGATGTCGATGCACCTATGACATCGGCACTTCTCACCGCATAACCATCGCGCAAGCTGCGGGAGAAGGAGGGAAAGGTTTCAGGCGATTTAACCTCTCTGGCCAAACGCATTCCAAAGGCTTCTTTTATGGAAACCGTGTCATGTTTTAAGGCGATCGGGAAGGCTAACTTGTCGCAAACCATCTTTAATGCTTCCAGCCTTCCGATCAATTCTTCTGTTACTCCAGCCATAACTGTGCACCTTTTAAATTAATATTTAACTACAAATGTAGGCAAGTTCATATCCTGCATCTTCTTTTCCAACTGCTTGGCGTCAGATACATCTCCACCGGCATAAACTTGTACCCTGTAATATCTCTTGCCGTTAACTACAGCCTCGACAATTCTGACCTGATTTCCGTATCCTGCCTTCTCAAGTTTGCCTTTAACTTCATCAGCTCTCCATTTTTCAGTAAAAGAGCCAACCTGGACTCCCCACCCGCCCTTAGATGGCTGAGATGTCGCTGAAGGTTGTTGAGATGTCTTGGCCTCGAGGCCATCGGTAGTGGTCTTACTTGCAGCCTTTGTCGACTTTGCAGCAGAGCTTTCGCTTGATGGCACGGCTACGACATTTTTAGAGCTTGCTAAGGGCTCTTCAATGGGCACTGATGGGGTTGCCTTGACGGACGTGCCGGGAGCCTTCGAAGCAGGCTTTGCAGGGCCTGTATCTGCATGGTTTGATATGGGGGCAGGTTGTGCCTCTATTTCTGCAGGCGGTATATTTGCTTTGTCGTTGACAATCCTAGTCGGAGTAAAAAAGAACATCTTAACTCCCAAATATAACAAGCCGATGGCTATTAATCCCACCAAGGGGATCATTATTTGGCCAAAGGAAAAGACGGGCCTTTTCTCGCCTTGCCGATCTCTTTTCATCATGCGCTTATCACCCCTTAAATTAATTCTTTATTTAAAGATATAACCTGGATAATTGCTCTTGAGTTAATTCTCTAGAAACTGGTAAATTAAGAAAGCCTCTATCATCGTTCTTTGCTAAATTCAGGATGCTCTCGGCCTCTTTTAAACCATACCATGATAGCACATATTCTTTCAACGATCCCTTAAAATCTACTGGTCGTAACGTTATGACTTTACCAAATCCCCTTAGTGACCTATGAAGTATATTTAACCTACGCCTACCTTCAGAAATACCTATAAAGGGTTCCCCTGAAAATGGCGTCCCCGGTTTGGGCACAAAAATACCTATTGAAAGGGTCAGTTTTATCTTTAGTAAATCCCATATGCTCTGCGACATTTCAGCTATTGCCCTTATATCTTCATCACTTTCACCGGGCAGGCCGATCATAAAATACATCTTTACGGAATTTATACCATATTCCTTGGCCATAGCAAGTTTTTTAAGGATGAGTTCATTGGTAAAGTGCTTTTTTATGGTCATTCGCAATGCATCGCTGCCAGCTTCTGGGGCAATCGTTATGCTTCTTTTACCCCCCATGGCCAAAGCCTTCAGCACTTTTTCGTTTAGGGCATCAATGCGAAGCGAGGCAAAGCTTACTCTCTTTCCTGCCTCCATTATGGCATCAAGCAATTGTCCAAGATGGGGGTGATCCCCCGCTTCGGGCGTAACTAGACCTACGTTAAAATCACCTAAGCCCTTAAAATTATCTAAAAATGATATGAGATCATCGACAGACCTCGTCCTTGCCTTGCCAAAATTGTTTGGAACAACGCAATAGGGACAATTTCTAAAGCAGCCTCGCTGTAGCTCCAGCAGCAAAGTTCTACCAAAGGCTGCTTCAGGAGTTAACCAAAGGCTGTGTCCTAGGGATTTTGAAAGGTCTTGTATTCTGCCCCTTTTCCTGTTAATTCCATCCTTGTCGGACAAGATAAGCTCATCATGAAGAGGGGGAACGTAAATATAAGGCGAGGTCGACAATTCTTCCCATAGCCTCGCTCTATCTTGATGGATCATGTAGTCACGTAGCGAGTCTACTAAATGATCTATTACAACTTCTCCGTCTCCTAAACAGACAAAATCGGCCAATGAAGAGAAAAGGAGGGGATTGATGTAACTTACAGCTCCACCTATTCCTATGACCGGTCCGTTAAAACGGGCCCTATCTCGCCAATTAAGCGATATTTTGCTATCAGCTAATATGTTTATTAAGTTAACATAATCTGGTTCATAGGAAACAGATGCGGTGATAATGGGAAATTCCCCCAGATGACGATCTTCTTCCAACGACCTGCAATTGGAATCAAAAAACAGTCTTTCTGCGCCAACACCCCTTGTTTTCAACGCTGCATAAACATAATGATAGCCCAAATTCGTCATTCCCACCTTGTAGACGTTGGGGTATATCAACGCCCACAAGGGGGCTCCTCCTTTGGGCAAATCAACAAGCGTTATTTCGTTAAGATTACTTCGCGACACCGACTACTCCTTCTTTTTCCTCCTCACAACGGTGGGAAGGTCAAAGGTATCGACTTGTACTCCACTTATTCTGAACAAGTCCTCCTCAGGAACTTTAACCTCAGCCTCTTCAAGGTCTACGCGCGACCTCTTTTTGCCGGACATGCTCTTTCCTCGAGAAGTCTCGCTCTGTTGAGTAACAGGAGAAAAGCCGGTGGCTATAACGGTAATTTGAAGCTTATCGTCCATTTCGGGATCCAAGACGTGACCCCAAATTATAATAGCATCCTCTGCAGCTGCCTCAGTGATTACTTGAGCTGCCTCTTTGATCTCATGAATTCCGACGTTATTGCCGCCTGTTACATTGAACAATATCCCCTTTGCTCCCTGCATCGGAGTTTCCATCAAGGGGCTGTTTATGGCAGCCTTTGCAGCCATGACGGCACGGTCCTCTCCCGAGGCCTCGCCAATGCCCATTATTGCAGACCCAGCGTTGCTCATTACAGCTCTTACATCCGCGAAGTCGACGTTTATCAATCCAGGCCTCAATATCAGATCTGTCACTCCCTGTACAGCCTGACGCAGCACTTCATCGGCTAACTTGAACGAATCGAGTAAAGCCATTTTTTTATCGGATATCTCAAGCAACTTGTCGTTGGGTATTACGATAAGAGCATCAACCTTATCCTGTAAATTTTTAATGCCTTCCAGGGCTTGTTTAATTCTCACTTTACCCTCAAAAATAAAGGGCTTTGTAACAACGGCAACGACCAGGGCCCCTGTTTCCTTGGCCACTTCGGCGATGACCGGAGATGCCCCAGTCCCCGTACCACCGCCCATTCCGGCTGTAATAAAAACCATGTCAGCTCCCTGTAAGATTTCTTTTATCATGTCAGCGGATTCCTTGGCAGCCTTAAATCCTATTTCAGGATCCGATCCAGCGCCTTTGCCCTTGGTAAGTTGCTCACCAAGCACTATCTTAATGCTGGCCAAATTTTGGTTTAATTGAGCGACGTCAGTGTTGGCTGCTATGAACTCCACCCCTTTAAGGCCACTCGATATTATGTGGTTTAATGCGTTATTGCCGCCGCCGCCTACGCCAACAACTTTGATAACCTCTCTGTATTTGCCTTCTTTTGAGTTGTCGATTTCAAATAACTTCCCATTTTCAGCCATCTTATGATTCCTCCAAAAATTACTTAAAAAAGTTCTTTAAACGTCCTTTTAATAGTGCTCAATAGGTTCTTAAACATTACGATCACACCAGGTCCATGATCTTCCTCTACGCCGACTTTACTCCTTTTGACCTTGGTTTGCCCGGCGATGATGTTGGATGAAAATGATATGGACGGTCCTATGAATTTAAGAGGATATTTTTCCAAAATGTTCACGTATTTTATGATCCCTGCCAATGATGCATATTCACAGCCGTTTCTGCCGGGAGGCATCTTAGGTCCATCAATGGGATTAGCAATTCTGACGGGCATGCCTAGAATTTCCGAGGCCATATCGGCAATGCCATTGGTCTTTGCAACGCCGCCTGTCAACACCAACCCACTTGGCAGCATAATTGAACCGATGTCACGAAGCTCCTTGTTTACAAAATCTTCGAATAATTCCTCCAGTCGATTATACACCACCTCGTGCACCTGTGCAGCGCTACAGCTTCCCCGCTTGCCCTGGACCAGAAATTCCAGCTCTTCGTCAAAGGCGTCAGAGTCATCCCCGAGGGATATGTGCTTTTTTAGTTCCTCAGCAGCTTCCATGGGAATCTTTAAGACCCTTGCAACGTCATTTGTTATGTGATCTCCCCCGATCTGAATTACGGAAAGCTTCTTTAACGCCCCATCCACATAAATGGAAACCCCAGTGGTGCCCCCTCCGATATCCACCACAGCGACTCCTGACGTTATCTCTCCCGGGGTTAACACCCCCAAGGCGCTTGCCAGGGGTTTTACGATCAGCCCAGTTACGCCGACTCCCGCCCGTTCGGCGCAGTTGACTACATTTTGCACGGTCGCAGTAGGAGACATGATGGACTGCACCTCGACTTCTAGGCGCACCCCGGTCATTCCCAGGGGATCGTCGATGCCTTTTTGTCCGTCTATGGAGTACATGACCGGTATGGTATGTACTGTGCAGTAATTGTTGGGCATGCTTATCTCGGATAAGGAAGCATCTATCACCCTTTGGACATCAACCTCGGTGACCTGCCTTGGAGTGCTGCCGAGCGATATCATGCCCTTCGAAATTATACTAGTAGTAAGAGCGCCGCTAAAGCAGACGAATGCCTTATTTACGGCGATGCCAGTCATGCTCTCGGCATCCTCGAGGGCAGAAGATATGGACCGAACGACCTGTTCGAAGTTGACGATCAAGCCCTTGCGCAAGCCCATAGAAGGAGCCGACCCGACTCCGATTATCTGAGCTTCGCCGGTACGCCGATCTTTTTCCGCCACGATTACCGAGGTCTTTGTTGTGCCTATGTCAAGCCCTGCAATCAAATCAATCTTTTCGTACATCTTCGGATGCCTCCATCCCTCGATATCAATCCAACGAAGAAACTTCAAAAGAGGCTCATTTTGTCTTTATCACAATTTTATCTTTATATGTTGCATCAAGGAATATTCTGTTTGCATCGGTCGATTTAACGATTGCTTCCAACGCTGGGGACAGGTTGGTCCATGTAATTTTAGAAAATTCCAACAATATATTAACATCTTTGCCCATGGATGCAACCGTAATCATGACCATAAGTTCTCCGGCAACCCTCATTAATTTTATATCATTCAAACTTTGAACCCATGGTGTATTACGCACTGCTTCTACGAACTCGACAATGGATTTAACCGGAAAAATGCTTTGGCGAACTCCAAGCAAATCTGATTCGTTTGGCACCAGGGGAGGCATAGAATCATCCCATTTTAGCGTCAACATCCCACGTACATCAGCGTTAATGCTTTCCCACAAAGGGTTTTTTTCGCTCCAAGCCATTCCATTATAAGTAATGAACCATCTTATGCCGTGCCATTTTACAATGAATGATGGCTGAAGATGAATCCACTCTATTGTTATCTTGCCCCATCCATTAACTTTCACGGAGACACTAACGGGATACCTTGCCTCTATATCGCTCTTCCACGACGAGAAACTCGTAAAAAGCAATGGCCAAAACCTAGCCGCCCTTCCTGTCCAGTTAGCTGCCTCCCGTTCGATCAAAACATTGTTTGGAACGACATCGATGTTTTTAAGCCTAAAAAGGTAAATCCTTTCTTCAATGCCATAAAGAAAACCAAGGACAAAGGATGTAGCCATCATTAAAAGGAAAGCTACTTTTATCTTTGCCGCTTTTTCTCCTTTCAATATATCACGTCCATCATATGGACACCATGCCTTGTCTCCTTAAATTCGAGGCGATTACATTGAATATCTGATTTCCATATACATTAACGTTACCCGCCCCCAACGTCAAAAGGATATCTCCCGGCAACAACTCGTCGGCCACCTTTGCAACAACCTCCCCTTCGCTAACGGAAAGGCATCGCTCATGGCCGTATTCATTCACCAAACAATTCGTGATCAGGTCAGAGCTGATCGACTCCTCGAGTTTTTCGTCGGCGGGATATACTGGAAGTATGTACACCACGTCGGCATTCGCCAGCACCTCGGCAAATTTGGCGTACATCGCTTTCGTGCGCGTATATCTGTGCGGTTGGAATATCACTACCAACCTATGGGATGGGAAAATGTTACGCAAGGTATCCAAGGTGGCTCGAATTTCCCTGGGATGATGGCCATAATCGTCGTAAAAATATATGCCGTTACTGATCCCAAGGCATTGCAATCTTCTTTTGGTTCCCTTGAAGTTATAAAGGGCCTTTTGAACTATACCGAAGTCTATGTTCAACAAATCCCCTACGGCACAAGTTGCCAAGGCATTCAAAACGTTATGCTCACCCGATACCCTGAGGGCAAGCCTTCCCATTTCCTTGCCTTCCCTTATTGCAGTAAACGTAACGCCTCCACCTATGGAATGATTTACATCCACGGCACCCCAGTTCCAATGCTTACCCCATCCGTAAGTGATGCAATGGGGGGCAAAAAGCTTCGATACGGACTGGCATCCTGCATCCTCTCCGCACATAACTATCTTCCCGCCATCCTTCCGGTTCGATAAAAATCGAACGAAGGCATCCTGAACAGATTGAAACGTTGGATAAAAATTAACATGATCCCAATCTATGTTGGTGATCACCGGTATATGACATGAAAACAGCTCAAAGGATCCGTCGCTTTCGTCAAGCTCAGATACCATGTACTCGCCATGTCCCAGCCTCGCGTTGCCTCCTATATCGGACACTTCGCCCCCTATCGCCACGGTGGGATCCAAGCCTGCGGCATCCAACACTGTAGCGATCATGGATGAAGTGGTAGTCTTGCCGTGGGCCCCAGCTATGCCGATGCCCTTCAATCGATTGAACAAGGCGCTCAGGATGTCGCCCCTCCTGGCTATGTTCACTCCAACCTTTCTGGCATATTCCAGCTCCACGTTGTTCCATGCGATAGCGCTGCTGTATACCAACAGATCCGGCTTAAAGATATCTATGTGAGATGCGCAATGGCCTCTCAAGACCTTTATGCCAAGCCTTTCGAGGTTGCATATATAGCTGGTCCTGCTAACGTCGCAACCTGACACCTCGTAGCCAAGCTCTTTCAGTAAATGAGCCAGCCCGCTCATGCCGGCGCCTCCGACTCCCATCAAATGAAGAGACTTGATGCCGTCTCCAAAAATCGTAGATTTGCTAAACGCGTCCAATGGGGCCCTCTCCTTTCATAGAAAAAGACATAGCGTCCCAGAAGCGGACACATATCTCGTTTCTTTTCGCGTCACACTCGTCGTAATTAAGAGTCCTGTGCAAATTAGATACCTCCAAAAGCATATCCTCTAATTGGTCGATACTTTCATTTTCGCGCCATATTTTACCTTTTCCAAGACGTAAAAAAAGCTTTGCATTCATCAGTTGGTGGCCATCTGAAGCGTTCTCCCAAGGCACCAACACGCCTGGTACATCATAGCAGATAAGTTCCGATAGTGTCGATGCCCCACATCTGGTAACTGCATAGTCAGCCAAAGAAAAATGTGCCGACAGATCCCAAGAAGGAGGTACATTCAATACGTTGCCAGAAACTTGCTGAATGCCCGGCCTCCCATCGCCTCCAATCAACACAAATATGTGGTTCTTTAAAGAATCACGCTTTGCAACCTCAATAATAGATTGCTTTAACGAGTGACCTCCAATAGAGCCGCCCATTACCATTACAAACTTTTTTGAAGGAACTATGCCTTTCCCCCCAATGGATTCCCAGGCACTCTGTCTATCCATAAACTTGATCCTTCGAATGGGAACCCCAACGGTCGTAAAGGTTCCTGAATCTAGAAAAAGACATTCTTCCCAACCTGCCAATACAGGTATACCTCGCTTCGAACAAAGCCTGGTCGCCTTGCCGGCAACGGCATTTTGCTCATGTGCAACGATAGGAACATGAAGGAATGATGAAGCTAAGATGAAGGGCACTGACAGATAGCCTCCGAAAAGAAGGATGACGTCGGGCATGATCTCTTTAACTAATTTATGCACTTTAGCTAAAGAAACAAACATTTCTTTCCATCGTAAAATAGAACGGAAACCCTTGACCCCGAAGGGAGACCCCGATAGGGGCATGACGATAGGACTTATCCCCAATGCCCTGTAGATGCTCGTTTCAAGTTCCCTGTTGCCACAAAGGTAAGTGACTTCAGCGGGCAAATTCCTTTCTTCAATCCATCGGCCAAAGGATATTGCCGGCAAAATATGTCCCCCGGTTCCACCTGCAACGATTAATATCCGAAGATGATCGCTCATTTTAAAAACTGCTCCTCATGTTTAGTGTCCCTCGCCCTTTGATATCTGCGGAACAGCGCAGCAGCAATCCCACCTTCATCCATGTCGCCAAAATGGCGCTGCCGCCATAGCTCAAGAAAGGCATGGCCTTTCCCGTAAGCGGTATTAGCGTAGTTGCCCCCCCAATGTTTATGAAAAAGGGTATCAAGATAGAAAGCCAAAGGCCGAAGATCAAAAAACTCAAATACTCTTCGTTTGCTTGTAGCCAGAGCAGATGTACCCTCCACGTCATGAGCGCAAAGGCGCCCACGATCGTTAATGTGCCTAAAAGGCCGAATTCTTCGGCGCATATGGCAAATATGAAGTCGGTGTGGGCAGCAGGCAAATATTGAAGCTTCTGCAAGCTCCTTCCAAGCCCTACCCCCCAAAATCCACCATTAGCAAAGGCGATCAATCCCTGTATGACCTGAAATCCTTCATTTAAGGGATCCTGCCAGGGATTTAACCACGCCCTAAGCCTCCTGAGCCTATAAGCGGCACTGAATATGAATATCATCATCGGTACCACCAAGGCAAACAAAAGCATTAAAGGGTACTTCCAACCGTACTTCATGATGAACATCCCCATCCCCACCGCAACAAGTATGAGCGTGGAGCCTATATCGGGCTGAAGAAGAAGGGGAGCGGCGCTGACGGTTATCACCCCAATCGTTCGTGCAAAGGCCTTTCTCGGATCCCAATCCGTTTGACAGATGACCTTGGACAGATGAACGACCATCAAAAATATCAACAACTCCGACGGTTGAAAGGAAAATGGGCCCAATCTGATCCACCTGGACGAACCTCCAACCGACATCCCTAAAAAGGGCATTAAGGCGACAAATGACAATAATATGGCCATGACCCACAAAAAGGCGGACCATCGCCTCCAAAAGCTTATGGGGATGGAATACATTACCCCCAAGGAGATCAAGGAGACCAAAAGCCACTTAATCTGCTTTATGCCGTAAGTCCATGGCGAGCCAAATGTTTTCAGCGAAAAGTAACCGGAGGCAGATATTATCATTATGATCCCAAAAAGAGACAAAAGCAGTGGGATCACGGCCAACCATACGTCAAAGAAACATGCAACTTCGTGTTTTTTTTGGGTTTCGATCGCACTTTCATCCATTTTTCACGGTGTCTGCTTTTACAATCTCCTTGACAATTTTTTGAAAATGCATTCCTCTTTCATGGTAGTTTTTGTACATGTCCCAGCTGGTACATGCCGGAGAAAGCAATACTATCTCTCCTTGGTCGGCAATTTTAAAGGCCATGCTTACGGCTTCTTCCATGGACGAAACAAAATAAAAGTTATAAAATTTTGCTTCTTCCAATGCCTTTGAAATTGCTTCTTTTTCCTCTCCCAATAGTATCGCAGCTTTGACGTGTTCTTTTACAACTTTAGCGAGCTCATCGTATTGCTCTCCTTTGCCCCTGCCACCCAATATAACAACCTTCCTGCCGGGAATTGACGTTATGGCCGTAATGGTTGAGGCAACGTTTGTGCCCTTTGAGTCATCGATAAAAAGCACCCCGTCTTTTTCGCCAACCCTTTCACACCTATGGGGAAGGTTCTTAAAGTCTGAAAGAGACTTGCTTGCCTTATTTACATCGCGCCCCAGGTAATATACGGCAGCCATGGCCATCGCAGCATTTTCGACGTTATGTCGACCAAAGAGCGGTAAAGTCGTGGGGGAAAAGAGCTTCAAATTATGATCATTTGCCATCAAAACTACCTCGGAGTTGCTTAACACTAGATCGTCTTGAACTGCATTTCCATATACCGGCGTGTTTGAAGACCAATAAAGGCGAGCACCCTTGCGATTGCCGATCTGTAGGAGGTCTTCTTCTTTGGTGCGGTATATGCAATATCCATCTGGGGCAAGAAGATCTATTATTCGCCTCTTTGCCTTAACGTACGCCTCAAAACTTCCGTGCCAGTCGATGTGATCGGGACATATATTGGTCACTATGGCTATGTCGAAGCTAAAATGAGTCGCCCAATGAAGCTGAAAGCTGCTCACCTCTATGACAATGTAGTCAAATTTCTTCATGGCAAAATTAGCCAGAGGGATACCAAAATTACCCGCTAAAGCAGCATTATATCCCAATTTTGTCAATAAATGATGCACTAAAGCAGCTGTGGTGCTTTTTCCGTTGGTGCCGGTTACGCCTATGATCTTACCGGATAAATAGGGATATATGAAATCCAGCTCACCCTTCAGGGGTAGCCCTTCCTGGCGAGCCATCTTGACGGGAATGCTTTTTTCGGATACCCCCGAACTTAACACCAGGAGGTCGCAATCAAGCAATCCTCTTGTATGGCCACCCTCCTCCCACTTTATCCCATTTTCGTCGTATAGCTCTTTAGTATCGTCGTCCAACTTATTTTGTTCGGTCACGAACACATCAAAACCTGCATTTTTTGCAAATAACGCCAAAGCTTTTCCGCTGACGCCACTTCCGACTACTGTGATTTTCATCTTCTACATCACCTGCCAACCAATTAGAGCCCCTAAAAGCGAAATGCCGATGATATGTATCAACCAAAACCTTACTACGATGTGCTCTTCTTGCCATCCGCATAACTCAAAGTGATGATGCAACGGGCTCATCTTAAAGATCCTTCTTCCGCCAAAACATCTGAAGGATATGATTTGAAGTATGACGGAAATTATCTCTATACCAAAGATAAAAGATACTGGAAGTATAAGCAAAATATACCCCGACATGACGACGTTACCCATCAAAAGACCGGCGATAAAATGAGCTCCAACATCTCCCATGAACACCCTTGCCGGATGGGAATTGTACCACAAAAATGACAAAGCGCACGCCAAGCCTATGACTAAAGATAACCTGCATGATGGAATTTCTAGCGTCCAAAGTAGGGCGACCATTGAGGCTATGGAAGCTCCGGCCGCAAGTCCGTCCAAACCGTCTGTTATGTTCAAGGCATTATACAGACCTACAGCAAAAAAACAGAGTATAAAAAATGAAGTTTTAAACCCAAGCGGGCTAGAGCTCGAAAGCAAATATAGCGGGACCTGATTTGCTGCAATCCATGCCCAGGGTATGGCGACCATAATTTGCGCAAGCAGTTTTTGTCGCAATGTAAGGCCTTCGCTAGATCTTCTTGCTATCTTTAGGAGATCATCAAGTAAACCGACAGCGCCACCCCCAAAGGCCAGCCACCATAGCACGAACATCTCGCCTTTAGTCGCATAACTTTCTTTAACAAAGATCAATGCTACGATGGTCAGGACGATAAATATAGCACCGCCCATCGTGGGGGTGCCTGCCTTTAAGAGGATATGGCGCTTCGGCCCATAATCTTTAGGGGTCTGCCCCAACTTAAATTTAACGAAAAGTTCTATCCATAGCCTCTGTAAGGCTATCCCTAATATCATCAATAGACCAAAAATTAGCAAAAGATACTCACAGCTCATTTAATGACCACCATTCATAAATGCGCTCCATCTCATATACCCTGGAACCTTTGACTAATACTATATCTCCCGAACGCAGAATGCCTTTTAAATAATTTACGATCTCTTCGATGTCATGCAGATGAAGGACCTCTTTGCCATTGGCGCTTAAATTGTTCCATTCCTTTCCATATAGTATGGTGACATCGGCAACAGAAATTGCCGTTTCAAACACTTCACGGTGAAACTTCCTCTCGAAACCTCCAAGTTCCCTCATCCCTCCTAAGACTGCTATTCTTCGCCCACGTGATGGTATGCTCAGTAGGTTCTTTAGGGCTGCCTTTACCGTCACGGGACTTGCATTGTACGATTCATCGACAAACATAATGCCTTCATCGCTTTTAAGCAAAGCACCTCTGCCCTTGGGCGAGGACATCTCCCTTAAACTTGAAGCTATATCGTCGAAGTTCAGGCCAATCTCATACCCTACAGCTGTAGCCACAGCCACTACCATGGCATGTTGCTCGCCCCACAATTTGCTTTCAAGCTGTGCAACTCCAAGGGGGGTTTCTATCAAGACTTCTCTCAAGTATTGATGTCCATCCTGGTGTAGTTTGGTGTCCAAAATTTTAAACATGCAAGATGGGTCTCTTCCGATGGTTATCACTCTTGACGGCCTGTCCGTCAAGGCGGCGACTCCTTCAGCTAATAAGGAACAATCGCCATTTATGAATAAAACTTCACAATGCGGAGTCACGATTTCAAGCTTCGCCTCAAGGACTCCCCGGATATCTCCAAATCCCTCTAAATGTACCGGTTCAACGGAGGTTATGACGGCCATCGAAGGAGGGAAATGATCTGCAATCTCGGCTATCTCTCCTTTTGCGTTTGCGCCCATCTCCAATACCAAGTATTCTGTGTCCGAAGGTGCCGACAGGACGGTCAATGAACAACCGAGCAAGGTGTTATGATTGCCTGCGGAAACGTGTGCTTTATATTTCCCTTGTAATATCCTGCCTATGGCGTCTTTAGTGGTCGTCTTGCCGACGCTGCCGGTAATGGCTATTATGTCCTTTAAGGAAGAAAACGAAGAAAGATATCGAACAGCTGCGTCTACTATTGCCCGTTCAGGAGACTGCACCCCAAAAAGCGTCACATCCTTGCCCTGTAAAAGCCCACTGTATTTGGGCATCTCTTCTTGCTTAAGGATTACTCCCCTTGCTCCCCTTCTTACGGCATCAAGGATGAAGTCGTGTCCATCCAGCCTTTCGCCCTTAAGGGCTACGAATATATCCCCTTCCTTGATCTTTCTGCTATCGGTTTCCACTCGACATGGCATGCCTATGTCCTTACCGCATACAGATGTGCAGCCCAGCAGATTTCCAATCGTCAATGTAATCGAAGAAGCGTGTTTACAGTTCATAAAAGTCTTTTCCCCCTTAAATTACACCAATCCTTTAATGCCTCGTAATCGCTGTAGGGCATTGTATGGTCCTTGAATATAATTTGGCGTTCCGGTCCTTTGCCGGTGATCAATACAACGTCGCCAGCCTTGGCGTTATCCAAAGCAAAATGCACCGCTTGTTTCCTGTCTATGATAATCCTGTACTCAGGATTCCCGAGGCTTGATTTTATGCCATCTACTATCTGTAATGCAATATCCTCCGGATCCTCGCTTCTCGGATTATCCATGGTAACGACGATATGATCTGCCAAGCTTGCAGCAACGCGACCTAGTAGGGGTCTGTTTTCCCTGAAGCGATCACCGCCATGTCCAAATACTAGCCATATTTTGCCATCGCAAAGGGGTTTGATCGTTGAAGCAACTTTCTCTAAGGCATCGGGTGTATGGGCATAATCTATTACGCAGACTGGCCCGTCTTCTACGAAGTATCTCTCAAGCCTTCCGGGTACCGGTGGACAGCTTTCTAAGCCCGCTTTAATGACGTCAGGCGAAAACCCAAGTGACCAAGCCGTGCTCGCGGCAGCCAGAGAATTGTAAGCATTGTATTCTCCAAGCAGAGGTAAAGAGACATTTATTAGGGATCCCGGAAGGTTAATGCCCATGTCGATGCCACGAATCGAACTGTCGATTATAAAGCCTGAAATCATTCCTTCACTCTTATTATGAATGGCAAATTCCAATGCGTAGGGCTCAAATATTTGTTGGATGACCTTTCCATAGGGGTCGTCGATGTTGGTAGAGACTTTCCAGCTGCCGCGCATATGTCTCTCAAATAGCCCTTTCTTTGCTGCAAAGTAGTTGTCCATGTTGCCATGGTAATCCAGATGTTCAGGTGTCAAATTGGTAAAAACCGCCCTGTCGTAAAGACATCCAACTATGCGTTTTTGTTCTATTCCGTGGGATGAAGCTTCCATAACGCAGGCGTGACAGCCATTTTGGACCATTCGACTAAGTAAGCTTTGAATTAACGGTGCCTGCGGAGTAGTTCTGTCTGCCTCCTCCTCCCTTGTTCCATCGTGGTAGATTATGGTACCGATTAATCCACATTTCATCCCGCCTGCTTTTAGAATACTTCGAATTAAATATGCGGTAGTGCTTTTGCCGTTGGTTCCAGTCACGCCTATCATGAGCAATTTGCTTGCCGGCAATCCATGAAAATATGCAGCAGCCAACCCGGAGGCCTCTTTCGCGTCAGTAACTATCAGTTGAGGTATGTCCAAATTCAGGATTCTTTCATTTGCGATTACAGCTATGGCTCCAGATTTAGCAGCATCTTGAGCAAACTCTACTCCCCTTCTTTTCGTGCCGTCAAGGCAACAAAACAGGGCACCTCTTTTTGCAAGCCTACTATCTATGCAAACATCCGAAACGATCCGTGACAAATCACCTGAATCTGAAGAGACTATTTCTTTCAAACAACGCCTTTGAAAAAGAAATTCTGCCAAACTCTTGAGAGTTACTTCCATCGATCGTCACCTGCCGTCAGTTGTTCAATTCAAGACCCGTCGATATCATTTCTTCAACAATGGATTTAAATATCGGAGCTGCAATGGCTCCAGCCATATAGCCCTTCTCTCGTGGATTTCCCAAGACGATAACCAATACATAGTTGGGGTTGTCATATGGCCAGAAACCGGCAAAAGACGCAACGTGGACGTCTTTTAAATATTGTCCCCTATGTGCCACTTGCGCCGTCCCGGTCTTACCTGCCACCTTGACGGCTTCCACATCGGCTCTTTTGCCTGTACCTTCCACTACTGCACGTCTAAGCGCGTTTCGCATCATCTTAGCCGTTTGGGGCGATAACACCCGGGCAACCTCTCGCCTCTGGCCGTAGTAAACCTCCTCGCCGTTGCCGTCGAATACTGCTTTGGTTAAATAGGGCCGAACCAAAACTCCTCCATTTGCGATGGCGGAAAAAGCTTGAGCTAACTGAATGGGTGTTATGGCTATGCCTTGCCCTAATGCTATGTTTGCCGGTACAACTCCCCACCATTGCGACGGAAGCGGAAGAAGACCATCTTCCTCTCCGGGTAACTCTATTCCCGTGGGAACCCCAAATCCCCAACTTCTCAGGGCATTGTAAGTAAAGTTGACAGGCATCATCATCCCTATTTGAGCCATGCCTACGTTGCAGGAATTTATGATTATCTTATATATGTCCTCCGTGCCATGGGCTCGACCTCCAACTTCTCGAATCGTATGATCGGCTATCCTAATAGAACCTCCACAGCGAAAGATGCTGCCAGAGGTGACATAACCGTTTTCCATGGCAATGCCCATCATTATGGGTTTGAGGACAGAACCAGGTTCATAAACCCTTCCTATAACGTTGTTTCTGAGTCGTTCTCCTGCAAATGTGCTTCTATTCTCGGGATCGTACGATGGATAGCTTGACATGGCTAAGACCTCTCCTGTAATGGGATTCATGCACACGGCAGCAGCCCATTCGGCTCCGTTTTCGGTAGCGCCATTTTGGAGGGCGTTGTCCACGATATATTGAAGCCGCCAGTCAATGGTAAGGGTTACCTTGCTTTTAGGTAAGACGGCTTCCTCGGCTGATAAAGTTGAAGCCATTTCGAATAGGTTGCCAGCTGCATCCCTAACCAGGGTTTTGATCTCCGGAGGCGTATATATAAATACGTCCCATTGCTTTTCCACTCCGGCAAGCCCCTTCTCGTCTATGTCAACGAAGCCAAGCAGGTGGGCCATATGCCTTCCAAAGGGATAGGAGCGCTCCATTTCCTTTATTCCGTAAATTCCTTTCAGCTTTAGCGAAAGGACCTTTTCGCCCTCAGATAGAGACAATTTACGCACCAACCAAATGAACCTTCCCTCCAAGGGTCTTTTAAGCTTGTCCGTTACACCCTTGGGCAAATACCTTGACAGGACTGGCAATTGGCTTGCTTCCCAAAAGGCAGGGTCGACGAATAAGCTCCACTTTGGGACAGATAAAGCCAACGTGACATCGTTTCTATCGGCTATGATTCCCCGTGACGACGTCGCTAAAATCTGCTGCCAATATTGGCTCCGCGCCCATGTAACGACTTTGGAATCAGGAAAAAGACAAAGCTGAAAAACCTTAAACGATACAATTAAAAAGGCCAAATAAAGCACAAACCAGATGCTTCTAGATCCCCTCAATATCTATCCCTTCGCTCCTCCTTGGCACTGGCGGCAGGATAAAGAAATCTCAAGATTCCCCTATTTTCTGCCGCTACGGACATAGTAGATGTAATGGGTGAATCTCCGCCATTTGGTGTAACTGCAAGTCGTATGGTCATATCACATTCCGTATCTCTAACCATTCCCAGATTACTGCTTGCGTAATATACCACACGATCGGGTGCCATTAAAGAAAGAAGACGCTGGGACAGAAGCAAATCCCTTTGTCGAAGCTCATCTATTTGGCTATTGAGCGTCATTAGTTCATTTTCAAGATATAAACTATAAAAACGAAGGCCAGCAAGTCCGAGGAGAGCCAGGGAAATCAATATAATATAAGAATACACCCCCCTTTTCCCATTCCATCCAGACATCTTTCTTCGCCTCCTCCTTGCCTTTATGATTTTATAAAAGCTCTCAACTTAGCACTTCTGGACCTTGGATTGCGTTCCACCTCTTCGGGCTTAGGCAATATGGGTTTTTTAGAATATAATCTTCCCCGTCCATCGCTTTCCCACTGCTTGAATGTATGTTTGACTAGGCGATCTTCCAGAGAATGATAGCTCAGCACTATGATGACACCACCGCTTCGCACGCAATCAACGCTTTTCGTTAAGCCTTGCTTCAATGCATTTATCTCGTCGTTTACCACAATCCTTAAAGCCTGAAAGATCTTCCTGGCCGGGTGTTTGCCCATGTGCCTTTGTATTCTGGCAGGCAGGGCGTTGCGAACGATCTCAACAAGCTCTGTAGTCGAAGAAATCTGACCATGGCGCTCGCGGTAGCGTACAATAGCTTTAGCCAAGAGGTGTGAATAACGCTCTTCTCCATATTTGTAAAATATCTCGGTCAATTCATCGACGGTCAACTTATTAATCAAATCATATGCTGATATTGCGCCCTGCTTGTCCATACGCATGTCTAGAGGTCCTTCTTTGTTGAAGGAAAATCCCCTCTCTTCGTCATCCACTTGCATCGACGAAACACCCAGGTCAAAGAGCACTGCATCAGCTAACCGACCTGACAAATGTGACATCACTATATCGTCTATTAACTTAAAATTGGATTTGACCAGCATTACCCTATCTTTGAAGTCTGCAAGCTTTTTTGATGCTACCGCCAACGCCTCTTCGTCTTGATCAACACCTAAGATGACCACGCTTGGGAACGTGGAACATATCCTTAAGGCATGTCCTCCTAGCCCTAGGGTGGCGTCTATCAACAAATCCAATCTATCGATCTTAGATAATATATCAATAATTTCATCAGACATTACTGGAACGTGATCTATTGATCCCATTCTACTCCCTCCACTATGGAAGGAAGGTTTGCCATTACGTCTCTTCTGTATTTATCCCATATGTCGCGATCCCATACTTCCAAATGATCTCCCACCCCAATTATGCAAACCTCTACGTCTAAAGAAGCATGGGATTTCAGTATTTGCGGGAGCAATATCCTTCCTGCAGTGTCCACCGGAAGTTCATGTGCGGTTGCCAGCAACACCCTTAAAAAATCCCTCGACTTGCTTCTGAAAAATGGCATTTTTTGGAAGCGCTCTAGCAACTTCTCCCATTCATTCTTTGAATATAGTGATATGCACTGTTCAACTCCGACGGATGCGACAATAAGATCTCCTAGATCTTGCCGAAACTTTGACGGCAAGACTAGTCGTCCTTTCTTGTCTAAGCGGTGTTCGTAAGTGCCTATCATCATCCTTCACTTCATCCCACTTTAAGACACTTTCTACCACTTTACCATCAAGTTGCCACACAATACAAGCCCCAGGACCCAAAAGTTTCACCTTTGTATGGGTCCTGGGGCTTAAGTTTAATGGAATCTCGAGCATCTCATAAGCCGGGTTCTGTGTAAAGATGACCATTTCTCTTGGAAGGGACTTGCGCCCCTTCTCCAGCGATCAACCCGGAGGTCAGCGGGCCACCTCATTCCTCCCTATTTGATCTTGCTCCAAGCGGGGTTTGCCTGGCTCATTGGTCGCCCAATGACCGGTGGGCTCTTACCCCACCTTTTCACCCTTACTCTCAAAAGAGAGCGGTATGTTTCTGTGGCACTCTCCCGAGGCTCGCGCCTGCTGGACGTTATCCAGCGCTTTGCCCTGTGGAGCCCGGACTTTCCTCATCCCGCTGGGGGACGCGGTCATCTGAGATGCTCGAATTCCTTGCTATGATTTCAATTTAAGGATATCATCATAGACACTTCCCTGCAATAGGTTGTGCCAATAGACCTGTTATAACCGAAAAGTTAGGAGGAGCTGGATGGAATCGCAATTTTCTCCAATGCCTGGATACGAGGAATTCAAAAGAAAGGTACGAACCCTTATGAATATTGATTTAGATGCCTACAAACAGCAGATTCATAGAAGGGTTCATATGTTGATGCAACGATGGAAATGCTCGAATTACGATGAATATATAGATATATTGCGAAAAAACCCCGATAAACGCAAGGAATTCCTCGATTATCTGGCAATAAATGTATCGGAGTTCTTTAGAAATCCGTCCATATGGTGGTTCTTGCGCGACAAGATCTTGCCATCCCTGGTCAATGAGAGAGGCAGAAGGTTGAAGATGTGGAGCGCTGGTTCAGCCACCGGAGAGGAAGCCTACTCGCTGGCAATCCTTGCACAGGAGTTAAATCTGCTATGCCCACCTTACATAGAGGCTTGGGATATAGACGAAGAGGCAACCAACATTGCCTTGAAGGGTATATACCACAAAAGACAGCTGACAAATGTCCCACAAAACTGGATCGAAAGGTATTTTGTGAAATTGCAGGATGATTATTATCAGATAAAGGAAGAGATCAAAAAGCGCGTTCAATTCAAACTGGTAAATTTATTGAATACGCCATTTTCACAAAACACATACGATCTCATACTGTGTCGCAACGTCACGATATATTTTTCGCCTGATACTAAAAAAGTCCTATACCAAAAATTTGCCCAGGCACTGAGGGCTGGAGGTATTCTGATGGTAGGTGCAACGGAGACGATATACGACTACCGTGACTTGGGGTTGGAGTCTCTGGGGCAGTTCTTATACCGAAAAAAATTGCCCTAATAATATACCCCCCATAGTACAATCCATGGGGGGTATATTATTAGTAAGGTCTTCGCTATCGTTGCTTATTAACGCTTAATGCGAACGAACGATCTCCTTGATCCGCATCAGCCTGCTCAAGTTAGAACGTTCCATTTCGTCAAGCCTCATCGTTATATCCCTTATCGTCTCTTCAAAGGCCGGGATCAGTACATATTCTAGGGCGTTTACCCTTCTTCGCGTTCGTTCGATCTCGCTTGCCATCAAGCGAAGGGCTTTTTCTTCGCCAGCTAAGCGAACTAAATCTGGAAGCAATGCCGTAAACTGCTCCAAGGCCAAATCAAGGCTTCCAGAGGTCATGGCGAAACCATACCCCTTGCTTTTGCTCCTTGATTCCTCCACGGAGAATTCCGGCACGACTACGCTCATTAAATTTCGCATCGTCACTTCAACGCCCGTTTCTCCGCCCCCGGCCATCATGAGCGATTGCTCCAGTATTGCCGGCACCATCTGCGCTCGTGCCATCAAAAAGCTTCGATAGCAGTCAATTAAGGCAGCTTCGACCTTTTCTCGCAATTCTGTTGCATCTCTGGCCTTCTGCAGGAATTCCTTTATAAGGGCATCTTGTTTGTCCTTAAGCAACTTATGACCTCTTTTTGCTGCCACAAGACGCCTCTTGATGACGTTTAACATCATCCTGTTGGGATTTACATTTAACTTATTGGCCATTTTCGATCACTCTCCTGCGTCTACGTGGCAGAGGATACGACCACCTCGTCACTTGATTCGCAGCCCTGCCTCTTGGGCTTAAGGTATTTGTCGATGTACTCGTCCCTGACTCGCTTAAGTTCTGACAGCGGAAGCGGAGCCAAGAGCTCCCATCCGAGCTCTAAAGTATCAAGTATGCTCCTGTTTTCGTATTCACCTTGTCTGACATATCTGTCCTCAAATTTATCGGCAAACTCTGCAAAGGCTTTATCGTTTTCCGTCAATGCGCCTTCGCCTAATATGACGGCCAACTCCTTGGCTTCCTTGCCTCTTGCGTATGCGGCAAAGAGCTGGTTGAGCAGGTCGGCATGATCCTCTCTCGTTTTGCCCTTTCCAATTCCCTTGTCCTTCAAACGGGAAAGCGAGGGCAAGACGTCAACAGGTGGGTAAATTCCCTTACGATGCAAGCCCCTGCTCAATATAATTTGGCCTTCCGTGATATAACCGGTCAAGTCAGGTATAGGATGAGTTATATCGTCTTCCGGCATTGTAAGTATTGGCAGCTGAGTGATGGAACCCTTATATCCGCGCAATCGCCCCGCGCGCTCGTACATCGTAGCAAGGTCAGTGTAGAGGTATCCGGGGTAGCCCCTTCTTCCGGGGACTTCCTTTCTGGCAGCCGATATCTCCCGAAGTGCCTCGCAGTAATTGGTCATGTCGGTAAGTATGACCAAGACATGCATGTCTAGCTCGAATGCCAAGTACTCGGCACACGTGAGGGCCAACCTGGGCGTTGTTATACGCTCGATCGCAGGGTCGTCGGCCAAGTTAAGGAACATCACCGTTCTGTCTATGGCGCCCGTCATCCTGAAGTCCTCCATGAAGAAGGAGGCCTCCTCGAAGGTGATGCCCATGGCGGCAAATACCACGGCAAAACCTTCTTTGGATCCTAAAACGGTCGCCTGACGAGCAATCTGTGCGGCCATCTTATTGTGCGGCATGCCGCTGCCCGAAAAGATAGGCAACTTCTGGCCCCTAACTATGGGGTTCATGCCATCTATTGTAGATATCCCGGTCTGGATAAACTCCGAAGGATAATCCCTGGAATAGGGATTGATCGGATAACCGTTTATATCCAAGTGTTTTTCCGGAATTATGGCAGGGCCGTCATCAATGGGCTCTCCCCGCCCGTTGAATATCCTTCCCAATAGATCCCTTGAGACCGGGATCATCAGCACCTTGCCCATGAAGCGCACTTTTGTATTTTCCAGATCTATTCCGGTGGTTCCTTCGAAGACCTGGACCAGTGCCCTATCGGTGGATATCTCCAACACACGGCCCCGCCTTTTTTCGCCGTTGCTCAATGCGATCTCGACAAGCTCATCGTATCTTACGTCTATCGTCTTTTCGACTATCATCAAGGGGCCGGAAAGATCACTTATTGTTCTGTATTCCTTAGGCAGCATAGTTATCGCCTCCCGTTGGGATTATCTTGGTTATTTGGGAGCGAATCTCAGCTTCCAGTCTATCTAAAGAGTCAAGGTCTTCTTCCTTTACGTATCGCATCCTGGCTATTTGTTCCCTTACGGGAAGTTCGAAGAGCTTCTTTATGTCAGCTCCACGCTTAATGGCATCCATGGCTATGTGATGGAAGGTCAAAATATTGCGCAACATCCTAAACTGCTTATCCATGGAAGCATAGGTATCGACTTCATGAAAGGCGTTCTGATGGAGGAAGTCCTCCCTTATGGACTTCGCCGTCTCTAGGATCAAGCGTTCTTCCCTGGATAGGGCGTCAATTCCAACCAATCTTACCACTTCCCTGAGTTGAGCCTCTTCCTCCAAAAGGGACATTGCTTCGATTCGCTGGGCGCTCCATTCGCCATCATAACGTTCGTCCCAATATTCTCCGAGCACATCTGTGTAAAGGGAATAGCTGTTAAGCCAGTTGATCGCAGGAAAGTGACGCTGATAGGCCAGAGAAGCGTCCAACCCCCAGAAGACCTTTGTGACCCTTAGCGTGTTTTGGCTAACAGGTTCCGAAAGATCTCCTCCTGGAGGCGATACCGCCCCTATGACGCTTATGGCTCCTTCTCTTTCATCGCTTCCCAGACATATACATCTTCCCGCACGTTCATAGAAAGATGCAAGCCTTGTGCCAAGGTACGCCGGATAACCTTCCTCGCCGGGCATTTCCTCCAATCGCCCCGATATCTCGCGCAGTGCCTCTGCCCAACGGCTCGTGGAATCCGCCATCAAGGCGACCGAGTATCCCATATCCCTATAATATTCCGCAATGGTAATTGCCGTGTAAATGCTAGCCTCGCGAGCTGCAACGGGCATGTTGGATGTATTGGCTATCAGGACCGTCCTTTTCATCAAGGGCTGTCCGGAGCGAGGATCCTGGAGCTCCGGGAATTCCAACAAGACGTCCGTCATCTCGTTGCCCCGTTCGCCGCATCCGACATAAACCACTATCTCGGCATCAGCCCATTTGGCCAACTGGTGTTGGATTACGGTCTTGCCGCTTCCAAAGGGACCTGGAACGCAGGCGGTGCCTCCCCTTGCAATGGGGAAGAACATATCCACCACGCGCTGTCCAGTCAAAAGAGGCACTTCCGGTTTAAGCCTCCTCGCTACCGGCTTGGGAAACCTGACGGGCCAACGTTGCATCATGGTGACCTTATGCACATAGCCATTGCCGTCCTCTATCTCGGCTATGACGTCCTCAACGGTATATTCTCCCTGCCGTATGGATTTAACTTTGCCCTCTATGCCTGCAGGAACTAATATACGATGCTCTACCAATACTGTTTCCTGTACTATTCCAAGCACATCACCCGATACAACGGCATCTCCTTTTTTTGCCCTGGGTATGAACTCCCATTTTTTCTTCCTGTCTAGTGCCGGAACATCGATTCCCCTCGTTATGAAGGGGCTTTTGGCTTCTTTTTCAATTATGTTAAGAGGTCTTTGGACTCCATCGAAGAACTGTTCGATCAGACCGGGGCCCAGCTCTACGCTCAAGGGTGCCCCCGTGCTTACGACTGGCTCCTTGGGCTTTAAGCCTGAGGTCTCTTCATATACCTGAATAAAAGCACTGTCTCCCTTTAGCTCTATTATTTCCCCTACAAGACCTAAGTTGCCCACGCGGACCACGTCGTACATGGAAGCCCCTGACATTCCGCCAGCAACTACCAATGGTCCTGATATTCTGGTAATTGATCCTTTTATCTGCTTACGAGCCGCTTCGCTCATGAAAGCTTCCCTCCAAATCCAAAATTTTCACTTGTTGGCAAATATGTCAATTCCCACTGCCCTTTCTACCCAATTTCTTATCTGCAATGTCCCGTAACCCGTTGAATGCTTCAAAGTTGGGATTGGAATCACGCTTAAGGCTTCATTATGCGTGAGTTCGCCTATCAGCTGTTCGTATCTTTGGTAAAGATCTTCTGTCATCAGGCAAATGGCAAACTTTTCGTTGATCATATCAAGCATGATCCTTCTTAGGCCTTCTTCGTCGTTTGGATCATCTATCGCATATTGCTTCAAGCCTATTGCTTGAAAGGGCAAAACGCTCTCATAATCGCCCACAGCCGCTATAGGATGACTTCTACGCTGCATTACGCAACAGCCCCTTTATCATGTCCTTTTCCACACCACTGGCCTTACCGACGAGAATGATCCTGAGATTGCGCACTTCCATCTCTTTGAGCCACAGATAACGGACGATCTGCTCGGGCGCAAAGGGATCATATTGATATTTATTGAGGTAATCGCTTATCAACTTATCGGAACGCCGCTCAACTTCGGGCAATATATGGGATTCGTCCAATTCTTCTATGTCGTTTAAAATGCTACCCATATAACCAAAAGCCAATGCTCTCGACCAGGATTCCCTAGGTTCGGAGTAAAGTTGGGTTAAAAGCTCTATGGAATAGGTGCCTCCAGGATGAAGGAGATCTAGCGTTTGCGATATATCTGCATTGATCCTTTTTAGGCGCAGCAAGGTCCTGATGTTCTCTCCATCTATGCGATAGCGCACATATTCCTTTACTCCCATAAAAGGAATGCCGTCGGCGATTAGCCGCATGACATAAAACATATGACTGTCCAATATCTTTTCTATTTCCACGACATCCCCACTCTGCTCCCATACCATGATGCATGAGGGTATAACCCGATGAAGTTGATAGGGCAAAAGACGTAGGTCATCGCTTTCTACGGCCAGTATCATATCCTCAGCGGGATAGGATCCCAAGGATATCAACAGATCCCATCGGGTTCTTCCCCCTGCCTTCTGCATGAAGGAGCTCTTGAGGATGACTTTCAGGTTGTGAAAGTCATAGGGAATTTGGAATAAATAAACCAGCGATTGGTCGGGAACAAACTTTTTGAACTCATCATAAATATATGTAAGTTCCGCCTCTAACACCTTATCGTACGAGGAGGTGTTAATCTCGGTTGCCCATTGTCCATAGCATGTTTCCATGAGCGACTTCCAGGCACTATCGTAACTGTCCGCATCGGCCATCTGTTGCATGGTCGCAGGGTCAACCATTCTGCTTTCCATGGCCTTAACGCGAGATACAGCATAGGTGTAATCGCCTTTAGCTTCCAACTGTCTCACCGACCCTAAAATCCTTATTTATGCTGATCAATCTGAAAAAAGTTCCTTTGCAATGACCAATTCCAATTCGTCCTGGATGTTGGTTATAAGCATATCGAAGGAACAGTTTATGTCTATATCACCAACATTAAGCACGAAACCGCCTTTAAAGGGCATGGGCTCGCCGGCCAATATAATCTTCGCATTGTGTTGTTTGTTGAAGTTTGCTACCCATTCAGGGGTTATGACTTTCTCAGCTTCGCCCACGTAAAGGATGCCTTCTGAGCTTTCCGACTCCTCGACGGCCAGCTTTAAAAGCTTTTCGACAAAAGTCGAATAGCGCTCTTTATTCAGTGAGCAAAGCTTCACGAGAGCCTGATTCAAGATTTCTTCAATCAAAGATCTTTTCATGGCCAATTCGAGCTTCCTCAAGTCTAGATTAGCCACTATCTCCCTGCGCTTAAAGACGTTCTCTCTTTCTGTATTGGCTCGCTGAAGCCACTCTTCCTGTATTTGTCGGGCTTCCTCTTTAGCTTTTGCTAAGATTTCATCTGCCTGTTCTTTAGCCTTCTTTAAGATATCATCGGCTTGCTTTTTAGCATCTTCCTCGATTTTGGTCTTTACATCCGCTAGAGCCATTTCCCACACCCCTAAAGTTTGATGCCGTTCAACAATATGATGCTCATCAAAAGGGCTAATACGGCGTAGGTCTCGACCATAGCTGGAAGTATAACTGCCTTACCGGTTTCCTCGGGACGTTTTGCTATCAATTGAATACAAGCAGCGGATGTCTTTCCCTGTGAGTACCCGGATATATAGCCAACAATGGCAATGGGAAGACAGGCAAATAAAATTGCCATTCCCTGTGCTAATGTTACTGACATAGGAGAACCTCCAAGCAAACCGACTTTCATGATGGTGTAAAAGCCGGTCAGCAATCCGTAAATGCCCTGGGTCCCCGGTATGGCCTGAAGCAACAAGACCAATCCAAACTTTCCTGGGTCTTCAGTCATGACCCCTGCTCCTGACTCTCCTGCAACCCCAACGCCCAAAGCGGAACCAGATCCGGCACAACCAGCAGCTAAAGCAGCACCCAATATTGACAAAACTAATCCCCACTCCATCTTAAACGACACACTCCTTTCAAAAAATGTAAATTTAGTTTAATCACCTAATTATCAAGCGGAACTAACCAAAAACTCTACTTCTGATCAATGTCTCATAATCATGAGCTTCTGATATTTCTACGTAGCGCGCATCCATGTTGAAAGAATTAAAGGGTCTACCTCCAGCTTTATAAAACTTGCTGAAGAATTCAACATATTGTAAACGCAAGGAATGAACGAAAGCTCCGAGTACGTTGACAGCCAGGCTGAATACATGACCTCCCACAAATAAAACAATCCCCAATAGCCAACCTATATAGGGAATGTGAGAGAGTTGCAACGTAAGAGTGTTGATGATCATGGCAATTGCCGATGTAGCTAGACCGAGAGCAAGAAGTCGACTATAGCTTAACACGTCCCCCAAATAGGATGTTACAGAATATAAGCTCAATAGACCCGAGAGGATCTTGGAAAAGATGTTTTTCTTTTCTCTTCCTTGAGTAGCGACCAAAATGCCTGCACCAACAAATGAAAGTATTATGCTCGGCATGGAGAAGGCAGAAGGCAGCATTCCGGATCGCACCAATATGTAGCTTGCCAATCCCAAGAGGAAGGTGATCCAGCCTCCTTGATCTCCTATGGCTCCAATGTAATCTTTTCTTCTAAGGTTATCGAAGAAGGCTATGAAAAGCCCAAATATAATCTGCACGAAACCAAGGGACAAGGAGAATCCCAAAAATGGCATAGGATTGTACATTACGTCGGTGATTTTTACCGAATTCTTTATATCTCGGATAGCCTCAAAAATGGGAAAAGAGTCGATCATATCTCCAAACCAGGATCCCGTCAAAAGGCCAACCAATATAGTTGCAATTCCCCCTAAAAACAATAAAGTGAAGAATTTAAAAGTATCCCTGCGTGGGCGATATTTTAATATTGCGTACAAAAGTAAGGAAGCTAAGACGATACCATATCCCCCATCTCCTAAGCACATGCCAAAAAACACAAAGTAGAAGGGAGCAAAAAGGGGAGTTGGATCTATTGCATCGTATTCGGGAAGGCCATAAAGCTTCGTTAGTGGCTCGAAGGGCAAAGCCCATTTTTTCGAGACAAGAAATACCGGTGGTTCATCTTCTTCTCCGGGATCAGTAAACTCCATGTCTACCAGTTTGCCATATGGGGATATTGCTTCCTTGATTAAGTCCACAGTGACCCTAGGGACCCACATTTGCATCCAAGTGGCATGATCGGTAGATAGGCCGGAAGATAAGGCTTCGGTCTTCTTTTTGATTAGATCGTAATAATCGTGAAGAAGCTGCACCTTTGCGAAGTTGCTTCTGGCTTCCTCGGCTGCAAGGTCGCACAGCTCCTTTTCCTGAATGTTTAAATCTTCCCTGCTGTTGGCAATTTTTGCCAGCTCTTCCAATGGAGTTTCTGTAAGCCTTCTGTCAAGCTCGACTATGGAAGCTCCATTGGCAATAAAGATATTGCGTATTTCTTCTTCCTTGTTCTTTAGGAATGTGGCCATAACATAGACTTCCTTGTCCTTCTCGGCCGGCTTAGTTATGTAAAATTCTCCTTCTTGAGGCTTGATGGATTCCTCTAAATGAGTCCTGATGACTCCAATTTGTTCCACGGGAACGACGGCGACCACGCCAGAGACATATTGCGTACCTCTGGTCAGGAGGGAAAGCGGCAACGGAAAATCCTTGATCTTGATTAGGATTTCCTCAAGGGTTTTGAGCCTTGATAATTCCGCTCTGATCTCGGACAGCTTTCTTTCGATGTCCCTAAGCTTGGCTGAATATTTATGTATATCGAAGTTGCTGTCCAGCTCAGCCATTTCGTTCAAGCTGACCTTAGGCTTATTTCCCAATAACCTCGCAATTTTATCGCCTTCATATTCGTAATAAGGCTCAAGGAAACGTATCGCAAATCTCGCTTCAGATAGCTTGTCCTCGAGATGTTTCAAATCTCCCAATTCCTGGACATCCTCGCCGGAGGGCTGAACCTTAATTATCTCGCAGCAGCCAAATTTTTGGAGGTCTCGTATGACATCATCCCTGACAGACTCATGGACTACCAAGTCGAGCTTGCAGAACTTAGCTATTGCCATACCTCTTCATCACCTCTTCCACGACTAAAGCTGCAACCTTATCAACTTTAGCGGCATAGTCATTTCTTTGTGAAGAGATCCTCTTTTTTCCCTCCTCTATCAGCGTGCGTGCCCTCTCTTCAGCTTCAGCTTGGGCTTTTTGGACTATCTCTCTGTAATGATTTCGTGCTTTGGCCTTAGCGTCCTTAAGAATCTCATCCGCCTTGGCCCGAGCTTCTTCCAGGATGCTGTTGGCCTTGACTTTGGCATCCTCCACCAACTTCTTTGCAGTTTCTTCGGCTTGTCTAAGTTCTTGAGCAATATCCGTTGGCACCCTATTCACCCCTTTGCCAAAATTATGCAGAAAACATGAACTTAAAAAACTTGTTACGATTGCCACAATCGAAATACAGTCTACTGATTTTGCTGAGCCCTGTCAAATGGTTCAGTCCTTGGCGCAAGGACAGCGTCTGTAATTTAAAAAATTTCGCAAAGTTATCAGGAAAGTCATACTGAACATGATGGTCGAATGCCTAAAATAAGGCCCATAAGATATTAGCACAGACGCGTCTTGGCCATCAATGACTTGTTTCAAAATTCGTGCAAATGAAAGGTTGGGACTTATAAAACATACTCCCTTTCGTCTTTTGTTGACGACAAGGGAGTATTTGTTATGTTTCCATCATGCAAAAACAAAATCATGGCGTGCCCGGGGAGACTCGAACTCCCGACCTTTGGATCCGGAGTCCAACGCTCTATCCGCTGAGCTACGGGCACTTAACAGTTGCTCATATACTATAGCTAACGGCTGTAAAATGCGCAAGGTCTTGCTGCGCTTAAAGTTTAAGAACCGCCTTTGTTTACGAACCTTACGATGGTGACGCCATAACCTCCCTCTCCCGGGCCACCAAGGCGAAAATCTTCAACGTAAGGAAGCCTTCTGCAGAGCGCGTGAACCTCCTGGCGCAATATTCCTTCTCCGCGACCATGGATTATCGTAACTTCCTTGTATCCTGCCCTAAAAGCTTTATCGAGATAGGTCTCAACAAGAGGCATTGCTTCGCTGACCCTCATGCCGCGTATCATTATGGAGCTTGGGACGTTTTGGGGTCTTTCGATGTTGATCTTTATCGATTGACCTTCCTTCTTGTCGCTCTCCTCTATCACCCTTATCTTTTTGAGGGATACATCGACCTTAATCGGCCCCGATTGAATGGTAGCCTTTTCATTGTCGACGCTTTCCACAATGCCAGTTGCATTTGTGCCGAGTATCTTGACTTTATCGCCGACCATTGGAATTCTTCCCTCCGCTATAGAGGATTTGCTTTCTATCCGGGTCGCTTCCTCCCGTTCTATATCATCTAAGATTTTATCCGTCTGCTCACGCATCTTTGCAAAGGTCCTATGCGCATCTGCGAGATTATGGGTCTTGCTAAGCTCCTTGAGCAATAATTTAGCGGACTCTTGAGCCTCCTTGACGATCTTTTTGGCTCTCCTTTCGGCCTCGGCCAGGATGCGTTCTCGCCTTTCCTCTATGCCGGAAAGTTGCTTTTCGAGCTCCCTTTTGGCAGCCTTCAGTTTGGCAGTTTCATTTGCCAGCTCCTTTTCCTTTTCTTCGAGGGCGGACAGCTTGGCTCTTAGCCTTTCTATGAGGTCTTCCATTGAGGTATCGCTGCCCTTTAGCTCCCTTTTTGCTATTTCAAGCACTTCGTCGGGCATGCCCAGCCTTTTTGCTATTAGTAAGGCGTTGCTTTTGCCAGGGACGCCTAAAAGGAGCTTATACTTGGGCTGTAAGGTCTCGGGATCGAAATCCACGCTTGCCGTTTCCACGTTTTGCGTCAGTAAGGCATATCTTTTTATGGAGTTATGATGCGTTGTCGCAAGGACGAGCGATCCCTTCTTCAAGAACGTCTCCAATATGGCAATGCCTAAAGCTGCACCTTCCTCCGGATCGGTGCCCGCCCCAAGTTCGTCGATCAAAAATAGCGATCTGTCGTCAGCTTGCGCCAGCATATCTATGATGCGCTTCACATGCCCGCTGAAGGTGGATAAGTTCTGTTCTATGCTCTGCTCATCGCCTATGTCGGCCTCTAGCGAGGAAAACTGACCTATCCTAGAACCTTCCCTGGCAGGTATTGGTAAGCCACACCAGGCTAAATACACGCATAGGCCTACAGTTTTTAACGCTACTGTCTTCCCCCCCGTGTTAGGTCCAGTTATCACGAGGGCCTTGAAATTTCTACCGCAGTGCACATCTATGGGCACGGCCTTTGGCTCCAAAAGGGGATGGTGGGCGTTGTTTAGGTAAAAAGAGCTTTTCTCCTCCATCTCAGGCAAGGTCCAGTCATTGGCCTGCAGGAAATAGTAGATCCCCCACATCAAGTCGATTTGGCCGATTAAATCTTGAGCCTTAAGGATAGCCCTTTCCCTGGACAACAGCATCTCGGTCAGCTTTTGGCATATCCTGCGTTCTTCTCGCCTTTCATCTTCCAAAAGCATGGCGATCTTGTTGTTCATGGTTACCAAGGCATGAGGTTCCATGTAAACGGAGTTGCCTGAGCTTGAATAATCCACGAAAATGCCAGGAAAGGAAGGGGCGAGATCCTTTTTGACCAATAAAACATAGCGGCCGTTTCGCATGGCTATGACCTGATCCTGAAGCTTTGAGGACAAGGACTGGTCTGATATGATTTTTTGCCCTATGCTTCTTGCCTGTCTTTTAGCGACGTCTAATTCATTCCTTATCTCAGCAAGCTTGACGGAGGCGCTGTCATACAACCTTCCGTCCTCGTCTACTACTGACATCGCCTTTACTTCGTCGCCGAAATCGGCAAATTGGCGTGCCATCTCCCCAAGCTTGCCGTAGCCTTCTCTAGCAAGTTCACTGGAAAGCTCCTTTATCCTTACCGCAAGGCCAAGCATGCACTTAAAGGGGAGCAGTTCTTCGCCAAAAAGCACCCCTTGCGATTTCCCCGCCTCGAGGAGATCGCCTATGGGCATTAGTCGATCGTCCCAGGGAAAATCTCCTTTAACATCGATATACCGTTCGAATTCCCTGTACAGAGCCTGCCAATCCTTTAGTGCTTCAATACTGGTAAGCGGCTTTATATCCCTAACGTAGGTCTTGCCTATCTCGGAACGAATGTTCTTGCTGTAGAATTTCGCTATTATTTTGTCGATCTCGAGCAATTGCCTTGTCTGCTTGCTTGATATCATTACACATGTACCTTTATCGTTATATTGGGGAGCGCGATATGGTCTATTATGCCTTTTTCAAGCAACCAGCTGCTGACGTAGTTCCACAAGTTGCTCGAAATCGTCATGGCCTTGCTTTTGTCCATCCAGGACATCGAGGTGGCACCAGTATGCTTGGCTATGAATTCCAGTGCCAAATAGACCACAATAAGAACTATTAAGACCTTTATCAAACCGCAAAGGCCTCCCATTAGTTTGTCGAGCATCGATAGATGGCCAAAGTAGATGATCTTTTTAGCGAGCTTACCCAAAAGTGATGCTGCAATGTTAGCTGTGATAAATATAGCTGCAATGGCTATGATGTAGGCGACTATATCGCTAAACCCTAGCTTATATTTGAGCATGCCTGCCAGCGCCGGCGCGTATTTCCAAAGCAAGATAAATCCGCCGACGCTTCCCAGAAAGCCAAAGAGCTCACCGGTAAAACCCCGAACAAGCCCCTTGGCCATGAGAAAGACAGCAAATATTAGCGCTGCAAGGTCGACCATATTGGGAATGTCAAACGCCATGTCCTATCACTTGCCCTCCGCATCTTTCAAGGCCTTTTGCAATCGTTGCTCCAAAGAAACTATATCATAGCACAGATGCAGGGCCGTCAGAAGAAGCCTTTCTTCCTGACTGAGTCGGTGGGGCGTTCGTGAAAATGCATCCTTTAACACCTCAAGGACGCTATCCATGGTCTTTTCGTCGAGGCTCGTCTTTACAGGGTATCGCTTGCCCCCTAACGTCACTTCGATGGTCTTTTGATATCTATCTTCGCTCACAGATATCAACCCTGCTTTTCTTCATTATTGCGCTTGCTTTCTTCCGTTGAAACTCCTAGAGATGCCGATAACTTCTGATGCAGCTTCGACAACTTGTCCTCATATTCGGACCTCTCCTTCTTCAATCTCATCAGCTCGCGCTCCAATGTCTCCATTTGGCGCTGCTGATCCTTCTTTAACCTGATGATCTCCAAGTCCTTTTCCTGCAATTGTCCTTTAAAGGTCTCAATCTGCTTGTAAAGCCTTTCATTTTCCTCCCTGATAGCTGCAAATTTCTCGCACAAACTGTCTATCAGCTGCTCAATCTTTTCCAACGGCTGCATGTCCCTTCACCTTCCTTACCTTAGTTTTAACCCCTTGGACTCTATTTGCGATCTGAGCTCGTTGTGAATGCGGTCCACTTCTTCGTCGCTTAAGGTCCTGTCTGGGTGTCTATATTCAAGGGTAAAGGAGAGGCTTTTATGTCCCTCGGGGATGTTTTTGCCCTTGTAAACGTCAAATAGCCTTATGGAGGTCACCAATTCGGATGCAAGCTCCCGTATTATGGAGCTGACTTCCTTGACCGTCATGTTCTCGGGTGCAACTAGGGAAATATCCCTGTAAACAGCCGGGTATCGATAGGTTTCGCCAAATCTCGGAGCTCGAGGTGCAAGGAATGGGTCAAAGGCCACTTCAAAGACATAAAGAGGTGACGGCAGCTCGAGCTGTCGTTCGACTGATGGCTTTATCTTGGCGATAAAGCCTATCTTTCGTCCATCAAACAACACGTCGGCAGTTTGACCGCTATGGCCAAAGGGTTCGCTGCCCGGGATCACGTCAAAGGATAACCCAAAGGCCCTGGCTAACGACTGCAAATCTCCCTTAATTGTGAAAAAGTCATCCTTAACGGCATCGCCATAAGGAGATCTGTCATCCTTTCCAAGAAATATCGCTCCCGCTACGTGTTTTTCCTCTTTGAGCCTTTCGCCTTCCTTTATGAATACGTTTCCTATCTCAAACGCCCTTATCGCGAATCGCCAGCCCCTCCTCAGGTTATCGCATATGGCATAAATCATCCCCGGTAGCAAAAACGTTCGAAGGACCGACTGCTCGACGCTTATCGGATTTGCAAGCGAGAATGGCATTGCCCTGTTATCGGAGGGGGGAAGCTGTAGGTCCTTTGCAAATTTTGGCGATATGAAACTGTAATTTAAAAGCTCTATGTAACCTCGAGCCATCAGCGTCTCCCTGATCTTTCTTTCAGCGCGGGGTTCTGCTCCTATCGTCGCCGAGTCGTGGATTTTGCCGGGTAGCCTGGCAGGAAGTTCGTCGTAGCCTTTCAATCTGGCCACCTCTTCTATCAGATCTTCCTCTATCTCGACGTCCATCCTGAAGCTTGGGACCTTAAAGATGATGCGCTCAGGCGACGATGTACTTGCTTCAAATCCCAAGGGCGAAAGGACCTTCGATGCTTCTATCAAATCATCTACCCCTATGTAGGTCTTAAGTTTCTTGGATGTAAGCGGCACCAGCCTTTCCTTGGGGTTGGGATCCCCTTCCATTATCACGGAAAAGAAGACATTGCCACATTTCCATTGATTCATGAGGTCTAATGCGTATGCCAACGCCAGAGGAACTTTGGCCTTGTCTACCCCCCTTGCGTATCTGTAAGCTGCTTCGCTGTTTATCCCCAAGCGCCTGGCCGTCGTGCTTATTCTAGGCGGCAGGAAGTGTGCCGACTCTATCAATATCCTTCTAGTGGTAGCGTCTATCTCGCTGTTGGCACCGCCCATCACTCCGGCAAGCCCGATGGGCATCCCTCCGCTTGTTATTAATAAGTCGCCTTCGGAAAGCTCGTGTTCCTTGCCGTCTAAGGTCACTATCCTTTCGCCTGCCCTGGAAGACCTGACCGTTATCTCAGGAGCAGGCAATTTATCGAAGTCGAAGGCGTGCAACGGTTGTCCGAAAAGCAGCATCACGTAGTTTGTCACGTCTACCACGTTGCTTATCGGACGAACGCCGCTTAAGGCCAACTTCACGCGATATTGAATCGGAGAAGGGATTACGTTTAATTCTTCGGCAAAGCCCAACCCATAAAGCGGACATCCGGGATCTTTTAAGGTGACGCCCCGGAAGTTAACGGGCCAATCGGGGTGCGTGTGGATGGGTGGACATTTAATCTCCTTTAACAAGGAATCCGGAAACAAGGCGCAAGCTTCGCGGGCCATTCCCACCATGCTTAGTAAATCGCCTCTATTGGGCGTTATGGATACGTCAAACACAGTGTCTTTTATGCCAAGCCACAAGGCTGCATCTTTGCCCAGGGGTGCATCTGGGGGCAGGATGAGTATGCCTTCCTCCTGAGAAAGCAACGGCAAGCCCATCTCGTCGGCAGACAACATCATGCCGTAGCTTTTGATCCCCTCGAACTCCTCGATGCCAAGTGTCGTGCCGTCGGCTATGACAGCCCCGGGAGGCGCGTAGGGAATGATGTCGCCCCCTTTGACATTTTGGGCTCCCGTGACGCACGTCGCCGTCCCTTCGTTCCACGATAAGGTCACGACCTTTAGGTTTTTCTTTGTCGGATGAACCGATATATCCGTTACCTTGGCTATGACGACACCGTTGAGCTTGCAGGCAACTTGGTTTATCTCCTCGACTTCGGCTCCTGCCATGGTCAACTTATCTGCAAATTCCAAAGTGCTTGTCGGAAGGGATACGAGTTCGTTTAGCCAATTCCATGAAACGAGCATTAGACGACACCTCCAGTGAGAAAGGCAATATCTCCTGAAAACAACATTCGTAGATCGTTTAACCCATATTTGAGCATGGCAACCCTGTCTATTCCCAAGCCCCAGGCAAATCCGTTATAAATCTCGGGATCTATGCCGCCTGCACGCAAGACGTTAGGATGGACCATGCCCATTCCGCACACCTCAAGCCACCCGGTGCCCTTGCATATCCTGCAACTTGGGTCTTTGCCGGAACATGCGATGCATTCTATGTCCATCTCAAGCGATGGTTCAGTAAAGGGAAAGTAGCTTGCTCTGAACCTTGACTTAAGTGGCCTGCCAAACACCTTGTCGATGAAGTGTATCATGCAACCCTTTAGGTCCGATACGGATACGTCGGTGTCCACCAAAAGCCCCTCTAATTGATGAAACATTGGAGAATGGGTCGGATCGCTGTCACGCCTGTAGACCTTGCCGGGGCAGACTATCCGCAAAGGGGCCCCGTATTTAAGCATGGATCGGACCTGTACGGGCGATGTGTGGGTCCTGAGCAGCAGCTCGCTTCCCTCGAGGTAAAAGGTGTCTTGCATATCCCTGGCCGGATGGTGGGGAGGGATGTTTAGTGCCTCGAAGTTATGAAAGTCGTCCTCCACCTCTGGGCCAAGGGCCACAGAGAAACCAAGGCCGAGAAATATATCTATAAGCTCGTGCATGACCTCGACTACCGGATGAAATCCGCCCCAGGGCCTGCCCTTTGGCGGTTGAGTTACGTCAATGGCGTCCAGGCGCTCCAAGCTGCTCTCTTCGAGGTCGATTAATTCCTGCTGACGTTTCTTGATCATGTCTTCTATGTCGTTTTTTAAGTCGTTTATAGCCTTGCCCATTTTAGGGCGTTCATCTTCCGGCAAGGTGCCCAGGCTTTTGAGCATCTGCGTCACTGTTCCCCTTCGGCCAAGGTATCGAACGCGCAGCTCATTTAAGGCTTCAATGTTTTCTGTCTTTTCAAGCTCCTTCATGAAGACTTCCTTTATTTCTAGTATGGCGTCAGATTCCAGTTTCACTTTTCATCCCCCTTGCCGTTGTTTAGAGATTTTGTAATTTATCTATATCCTCTCGCTCCCCTATGACTGTAAGTATATCGCCTTGTTGCAGTACCGTATCGGGGCCCGGAATAAATTTCGTTCCCTTTCTTTCTAGCATGAGAATGGTTAGGTTATATTTGTTCCTAAAGTTAAGCTCAGCCAACGTCTTGCCTATCATCTCGTCCGTAACGTCGATGGACCCTATCAGGTAAGAACTGCCAGGCAAGGTGGCAAACTCGCTAAGCCATGGAAAAACTATGGTGTCTGCAAGCCTCATGCCCATATCCCGCTCGGGAAATATCACCCTATGGGCTCCAACCTGGGCCAAGACCCTGGCATGTAGCGAATTCTGCGCCCTCGCTATTATGTGTTTTACATCAAGACCGCGCAATATAGAAGTAGCTAATATGCTCGCCTCTATGTTCTCTCCGATAGCCACGATAGCGACGTTTGCTTCCTTTGCACCGATCTTGATCAACGCTTCCTCATCGGTTGCGTCGATCTGGGCCGCTAAATCTATAATGTCAGCCACCTCTTCGACTCGATGCATGTCGTTATCTACGCCTATCACCTCTTGTTTCAGCGCTGCAAGCCGCCTGCAGACCGATTGTCCAAACCTGCCCAGTCCAATGACGATAACTGTGTTTTTGTCGTTCATTATATCTTAACACCTCTTTATCCGATGGGGATATAAGCGCGCGGGAGAACGACATTTTCCTTCTCCCTCTTCCTGAACACGCTGTACATGAACGTCACAAGGCCTACCCGTCCCCAGAACATCAAAATTACTAAGACCAACTTGCCCGTCTCAGAAAGCTGCGGCGTAATGCCAAGCGACAAACCCACTGTGCCAAGCGACGACACGACTTCGAAAAGGAGCTGTTCGAAGGAAAAGGGCTCTATTATGGAGAGGAAAATTACGCTTACGAATATCGTCGCAAGGTATAGCATCACCAATGTCGTAGCGCTGACGATCAGATCGATCGAGATGGATTGCGCAAAGACGGAGGGAGGTTTGCCCCTCAGGTTGGATTTTACTGTACACCAAAGGACTCCCGCCGTGGTCGTCTTTATGCCGCCTCCGATCGAAGATGGCGATGCCCCTATGATCATGAGCAGTATGGTTATGACGTAACCTGCCTTAGAAAGGCTTGCAGGAGCTATCGTGTCAAAGCCGGCTGTTCTTGGAGTTATCGACATGAAAAGGGCATTCCAAATCTTAAGCAAAGGAGAAAACCCCGCTAAAGACCTGTTCCATTCGACCAAAAGAAGCGAGAGCGTGCCGAAAAGTATCAAAGACACCGTCGCCAATATGACCAACTTAATGTAGGGGGTGAGCTTTCTTTCCGTCTTCACGCGCGATGTAAGCTCCATGTAAAATGGATACCCTAATCCGCCGAAAACTATCAGAAACATTATGGTTCCAGGCACGATAAATGTGTTGCTGTAGCCTTCAAGGTTATTGGAAAAAAGAGAGAAACCTGCATTGCAAAATGCACTTATGCTATGGAAAATTGCCGCAAAAAAGGCCCTGCCGATGGGCATCTCGCGGGCGAATGACAGAAAAAGCGGCCCAAAGCCTATTGCCTCAAATAACATTGTTACCTTAATGATATGAATTAAAAGCTTAACTGCGCCCGACGGATAGTCCAACCCCTTTTCCTTGGCAAAATAAAACCGCTGACGAAGGCCGATGCGTTGCCCAACCAAGAGTGGCACAATCGTCATGGCCGTCATGATGCCGAGGCCACCCAGCTGAATCAATGACATTAAGACAACCTGAGAGGCAAATGTCAAATCGCCTCCCGTATCAACGACCGAAAGTCCGGTGACACAGACTGCTGATGTTGCCGTGAAAAGTGCATTGATCAACGAAATGGGCTTTTCTTCCAGATTTAAAAGCCATATCAAAAAGGTTCCCACCGCTATGAGCGATAGGAACCCGAGCACTATGGTTTTTTCTACGTTGAGAGAGCTGTAAGTCTTGACAGCTATCGGATCAACGCCTCCTTAGCCTTTTCGACGAGCTGCCCAAAGGCTTCAATGTCGGAAACTGCAAGTTCTGCCAACATCTTCCGATTGACCTCTATGCCCGATTTGCGAAGTCCATTGATGAAGGTGCTGTAATTCATTCCATAAATACGTGCTCCGGCGTTTATGCGCGTTATCCACAGCTTCCTGAAATCGCGCTTTTTGTTACGCCTGTCTCTGTATGCATAGCTTAAGGACCGAAGCATTGCCTCTCTGGCCCGCTTAAAGACATTTCTTCTGCGGCCGTAATATCCCTTTGTAATCCTAAAGAGCTTAGCTCTCTTTTCTCTGCTTGCACTTCCACCTCTTACCCTAGGCATGGCGTTTCACTCCTTTGATATCTCACGATTAATCGGAATAGGGCATCAGTTGTTTTATCTTTTTCGCGAAGACGTCGTCGAGATACCCTTTTTGCTTCAATGAACGAATGCGCTTTTGGTTTTTCTTGCGCAGCAAATGGCCGCGGCCCACCTTCTTATAGGCAACCTTTCCCGTTGCCGTTATTTTGAACCTTTTTTTGGCGCCGCTGTGAGTTTTGAGCTTTGGCATGACAATTCCTCCCTTTACCTTAATCTTCGTCCGAGATCTTGGATGGCTTGGCCTCCGCTTTTTGCTGAACGGGCACGAGCATTATTCGCATGTATCGACCTTCCATTTTAGGCTCGGCTTCAGGTTTTCCTAGGCCGTCGCATTCTTTCGCTACCCTTTCGAGTACCTCTCTGCCCTTATCCAGGAAAGACATCTCCCTGCCGCGGAAGAATACGGAGACCTTGACCCTGTGTCCTTCGCGCAAGAACTCCTTGATCGCCTTTACCTTGAAGTTGTAGTCATGTTCGTCGATCTTCGGGCGCATTTTTATTTCCTTAATCGTCTGGGTCTTCTGTTTCTTTCTGGCCTCTTTGTCCCGTTTTTGCTGTTGATATCTGTATTTGCCGTAATCCATGATACGACATACCGGGGGATTGGCCTGAGGCGCAACTTCTACCAAGTCCAACCCCCTGTTTTCGGCCAACTGCAACGCCTGTTGAACTGGCACGACTCCTACCTTAGACCCATCGGCGTCGATCAACAGGACTTCGGAGACCTTAATTTCCTCGTTTACCCGCGGTTCGTTAACTTTCGCTATAACCGGTCACCTCCACAATAAAATATGGGGACTGGCAAAAGACACACCCAGTCCCTCATAGTCTGTACACTATCGACCCTTTGACCCGGAAAGCTGCCCCTGCGCCGCCGGGTGAGAGGGATGGGCCCTCTGCTTATTGCCATAAGCAATGATTATGCAATATAGCATGAAATCTATCCAAAAGCAAGCAGTTTGCGAAAATCTGAAACTAAAAATCGTCTTTCAAGGGATGATACTCGTTGCCCAAAAGCTCAACTAGAGCCTCCAGGCTCATGCTTCCAAGATCCCCTTTGCTGCGATCGCGCACGGATACGACGCCTTTTTCAACCTCTCTATTGCCTATTATGAGCATGTAGGGTATCTTTTGCATCTGGGCATCGCGGATCTTCTTGCCAAGAGTTCCTTCCTTCAGGTCTACCTCTATCCTGACGTCCTTTTTCTGTAAGGTGGATGCCACCTTTTTGGCATAAGGCAGATGTTCGTCCGATACCGGCAATATCTTGACCTGGACAGGAGCTAGCCAGTAAGGGAACGCTCCAGCGTACTGCTCAATAAGGATGCCTAAAAACCTTTCTAAGCTTCCAAGTATTGTCCTGTGTATCATGACTGGCCTATGGGGCTCCCCGTCTGGTCCAATGTATGTTATGTCGAATTTTTCCGGCATCTGAAAGTCGAGCTGTATAGTACCGCACTGCCAGGTTCGGCCGATGCAATCCTCCAGATGGAAGTCGATCTTGGGGCCATAGAAGGCACCGTCGCCCGGGTTTAACTTGTACTCCACGCCACGGTCCTCTAAAGCTTCCTGCAATGCCTGTTCGGCCTTATCCCAAAGCACCTTGTCGCCCATTGCGTTCTCCGGCCTGGTGGAAAGCTCTATGTGATAGGGAAATCCGAAGACCCCGTAAATGTACTGCACCATCTCCATTATGTCCGTTATCTCTTCCTTTATGTGTTCCTCCGAGGTGAATATATGGGCGTCGTCCTGGGTGAAACACCTCACGCGCATAAGTCCGTGAAGGACGCCGGACCTTTCATGCCTATGCACTATCCCAAGCTCTGCTAGCTTCAACGGCAGGTCGCGGTAGCTCCTAAGCTGAGTTTTGTACACTAAAATTCCTCCGGGGCAATTCATGGGCTTTATGGCAAAGGGTTTTTCGTCTATTTCAGTGAAATACATGTTTTCCCTGTAATGGTCCCAGTGACCTGAGCGAATCCACAGATCCTGGTCCAATATCAGGGGTGTCTTTATCTCCTGATATCCCCTTTGGATGTGCACCTTTCTCCAGAAGTCAACTAAGGTATTTAAGATCACTACTCCCTTAGGATGAAAGAACGGAAATCCGGGTGCCTCGTTTTGGAGGCTGAATAGATCCAGCTCCTTGCCGATACGCCGATGATCCCTGCGTTTGGCTTCTTCTATCTTGGTCAAATAAGCTAAGAGATCCTCCTCGGAGGGGAAAGCCGTTCCGTAAATGCGGGTAAGCATAGGGTTTCTTTCGTCTCCGCGCCAGTAAGCCCCGGCCAATGAAAGAAGCTTAAAGTGTTTGACGTAAGAAGTGTTCGGTACATGAGGCCCTCTGCAGAGGTCGATAAATTCTCCCACCCTGTAGAGCGAAACGGTGTCGTCCTCGATGTCCTTCAATATCTCGAGCTTATAGACGTCGCCGCGTTCCTGGAAGAGGCGCATGACTTCCTCTTTGCTCATCACGAGCCTCTCAAAGGGAATGGCTTCAGAGGCGATCCTTTTCATCTCGTCTTCTATCTTCGGAAGGTCTTCCTCGGTGATGGCGACCGGGACATCCATGTCGTAGTAAAAGCCGTTCTCTATGGCTGGGCCGACGCCGTATTTTGTGCCGGGGTAAAGCCTGTAAACGGCCTGAGCCATTATGTGTGAGGCGGAATGTCTCAGTATCTCTATGCCCTCGGGGCTATCCACCCTAACCGGCTCAATCGTTGCGTCCTCCTCCACTAAAGCATCGAGGTCGTACATCTTTCCGTCTATCTTTACGGCAATTACATCGCCATCTATACCTCGTTCCTTGAGCACTTCAGAAGCCTTTTTACGGTGTTCGCTGTTTGGCAATTATATCCCCTCCCATGCCTAATTTAATAGGTTTTTAAATTATACCACAACCGTCTACAGGAAAGTCTCTAGGCATACGCCTATTTCTGACGGGCTTATCTTAAAGATATTATCACTAATTTGCTTGACCCAGTCCATATTGCAGGTTAAAATATATCTTGCACCGGGACGTAGCGCAGCATGGCTAGCGCACCTGCATGGGGTGCAGGGGGTCGGAGGTTCAAGTCCTCTCGTCCCGACCATAGCAAGAAAAGGCGGGGTATTGCCCCGCCTTTTTTCGTAGTAAGCTCTATCTTGGGATAGGAAGGTGAAGTATAACACGGCATGAGGGACAGATCATTTAGACAAACAGAAAAAGGGAAAGGCCACGGTCCAAAGAAATCTCTTGGACAGAATTTTTTGATAGATCCCAATATTACTCGCTGTATGGTGGATTATGCTCAAATCGGCGAGCGAGATGTTGTCCTGGAAATAGGTCCCGGTCGGGGCATGTTGACCAGGGAGATACTAAATAGCCCGTGCAGCTTTTTGCATATCATAGAAATTGATAAAACTTTGGCACCTTTCCTAGAACCGCTGTTAAAAAGGCATGAGACCAGGACGTCTTTGATATGGGCCGACGTTTTAACCGTAAATCTAAAGGAGCTTTCGCCCTCTCCAACTAAGGTGCTGGCCAACATACCTTACAATATAACAACCCCTTTAATATGGCAGATCCTGGAGCATCTGGCGCCCATGGGCACCAAGGAACTGGTCTTGATGCTTCAGCTGGATTTGGCTGAAAGGTTGTGTGCTAAACCTGGCACAAAGGATCGTTCTCCACTTGGGATAACCATTGAAAGGATGGGGCAAGTCCAAATCGCCAAAAAAGTGCCTCCATCAGTATTTTGGCCCGCTCCGAAGGTCGAGTCGGCCATCGTCCAGATACTGCTCGACAAAAATTACGACCTGGCGTCGAAGCGACCCTGGAGGAGGCTGCTGAAAGTTGCCTTTGCAAGAAGGCGCAAGACGCTAATGAATAACCTGGCCTGCGTTTATGACTTTTTTAAGGATAGGGAGCAGGCCTATGGGCTTTTGAAAGAGTTGGGCCTATCTCCTACCGTTCGCGCAGAAGAGCTCAATGCGGACGATTGGCAGCGATTGTACGAACACATCTTGACTTTATAACAACATAAGACAAAAACGGACTGCTTGTCAAAAGCAGTCCGTTTTATATTCATGGTGGAGATGAGCGGACTTGAACCGCCGACCTCCTGCTTGCAAGGCAGGCGCTCTCCCTCTGAGCTACATCCCCAAAACATGGTGGGCCGGAGTGGATTCGAACCACCGACCTCACGCTTATCAGGCGTGTGCTCTAACCAACTGAGCTACCGGCCCATCGGGAATGAATATATCATAGTTTGCCGGTCGTTAGCAAGGACTTTTTGTCTCGAATTTTGCTTTCCATGGCAAATCTTAGGCTTGTGCCAGTGATTGCCCTATTTTCCTGGCTTCCTCCATCAGATTAGGCCTAGTTGCTGCTTCGCCAAGGCCGTTAAGGCCGGGAGCCGATAGCACCTTAACATCTTCGAACCCTATAGAGGCTACTGCATCCCTCATCTGATTTATGTGAGTTTCGTATTCCTTTACGTTTTCGTATCCCTGAGGGACGACTAAAGCGGCCTTTTTGCCCTTGGGCAAGCGGCTTTTAAACTCCGGTGCAGGGCCAAGAAAGGCAAAAAGACGATCCAATACTATCTTGAATTGGCCATTTAGCCCCGACATATAGATAGGTGCGCCAAACACGACTATATCAGCCTTCTCTATTTCCTTATAAATGGTTTGCATGTCGTCATTTACAACACACTTGCCCTGCTCCTTGCAGGAATAACATGCCTGGCATCCCTTTATATCCATTTCGTTGGGATAAAAAAATCCAATATCTTTACAACCGCTGGATTTTAAAATTTCACGGACCAACACTTCCGAATTTCCATTCCTTCGCGGGCTGCAGATAATTCCGACGGCTTTCATCAATATATAACCCCCCTTTAGGTTGAAATTTGCGCGTAACGCAGGATATCAGGATATTTAGTAAATCCTAACTTTTATATTATCACATAATGCGAAAGAATTTGCACCAAGCTCGTTTGATGTGCCTGTTACGATAAATGTTTTTATATTCGAAATGAATAGAAGTTCACTCATGAGGTATCTTTCGTGAAGGGAACGACAACCACTAAAAAATATTCCATCGTTGTCCCATGTCGGCGAGGGGTGAGCACAGTAATCATGGCGCGCCCGGCGGGACTCGAACCCACAACCTACGGATTAGAAGTCCGTTGCTCTGTCCAGTTGAGCTACTAAACTTTAAATATAGCATATATGCATGTTTATGTTCAATAGCTCTTAGCCAAAATCGCATAAAAAACCGTGGTGTCCGAAGCTCCTAAATTGCAACTTTTATTGGAAACTGCAAGGCGAAGTTATGCATCAAACAAGTCGAGTAGTTTTGTTTAGAGAGGTTTTTCCTTCATGGGAAGAGGCATTGGAAGCCTTTATATTTTTGAAGAAGGCCAACGGGATTTCGCCCCGCACCATAAAGGATTACCGCTACCATGTGGCCTTATTTTTTAGCGAATGCCCGCAGGCCTGGAGTCCTCAAGACGCAAACAAGACGAGGATGGCCGTGCTTTCATACCTCGGCCAAGACGGCATCGCACCAGCTACGTTTAACATCCGATTGAGGTACCTAAAGTCCTTCTTTTCCTGGCTGGTAAACGAAGGAGCTTACACCCGAAACCCGCTTGAAGGCATCAGGACGAGAAAGGCCGAGCCAAGAATCGTCCAGCATTCGGCGGAAGTATTGACGAAGCTCTTAAAGCTGCCCGACAGGTCGACCTACTGCGGGAAGAGAGATTATGCCTTGTTGTGCCTTTCAATAGACACAGCCATTAGGCCAAGCGAGGCTTTGGCTTTGGAGCTTGACGACGTCAACTTAAAAGAAATGGTTGTTTTAGTTCGGGCCTCCGTCTCAAAGACACGAAAAAGCAGGACATTGCCCTTCTCTCTCGAAACGGCCAAGGCGTTGCAGGCGTTAATCGTCTCCAGGCCGAGGGAATGGGAAACTACCCTGCTTTTTGCCAATTACGAAGGAGAAAGGCTGACCGTTTCTGGCTGGAGGCAGAGATTGCAGAAAAACTATGCACCCAAACTTGGCCTTAAAAGACTTTCGCCCTACGACTTACGACATGACGCAGCACTTCATTTCCTGCGTAACGGCATGCACCCCTTTGCGTTGCAAACAATTATGGGACACACCACGCTTGACATGACGAAGCGTTACATAGCATTGGCCGAGTCCGACATTCGTGAGGCCCACGACACGGCATCGCCAATAAAAAAGTTCATAGGCAATAAAAAACGAGTCAGGTAAGACACATAAAGCATCAAAAAATATAAAGGAGGAATGGGAGATGGAACCAGGAAAAATGAAAGCAGTCATAGGCGGTGTTAGGTACGACACGGAAAAAGCTCAAATAATAGCTCACGATTGTTATTGGGACGGGCATAACATGGAACGCAACGGCCGTAATACTTACCTTTACAAGACTCCTAACGGGCGTTACTTTGCCGTGCACCTTACGTTGTGGCAAGGTGAGAGGGACAGAATAGAACCGCTTACAAAGGACGAGGCCATCTACCTTTACGAGCGGTTACCCGAAAAGGAGGTGGAGTTTGAAGAAGCTTTTCCTGGTGAGCCTGTAGAAGAAGCTTAGCAAGCCATTCTTCTTGCAAAAAGGGCCTCTTAGGAGCCTCCAGGAGGCCCTTAAGTTTCAGAAAAAGGTATTTAGGTATTCTTCTAAAAAACACGCCCCTTTTGAAGTGTCCTAACGTGTTTTTTTAGATGAGCTAAGTATAACTTTAATAACACGCCTTCCTTTCCTGCATTAAATCACACGAGAAGGAAATGGTAAAAATTTTTAGTCGTGCCTAACTTTTCTTCGGGGGTCGCAAGCATCGCAATCAATTTAAGTGCTGGAAGGACCCGTTAGCTCCGTGAGTGCTCTTTGCCCTCATTATTCACCCATATTTTGCACTTGATGCATTTAGTCAAGCTGTGTTCTAACGGTTGTATTGGCCCTAAATCCCGTCCGCATTTGGGACAGATTATTCTTTCGTCATTGTCCATATATGCTCCTCCTTCGCCTACAAGGCCATTTACAGGGCCTACAAGGCATCAAACTTGTTTTACAGGTATAAAACACTTACCCCACGTTTTCAAATTGAATATAGGGCATCCTAGAGCGTCAAAAAGGGGCTGCAAATTTCAAGAATGCGGTCTCTCCAACGGAAGGCGGTCCTAACGCCGATGCAAAGCGAGTCGGCGACGACATCCCATCGTTTGTTTTCAAAGTACTTCAGCCTTACGAATTCCTTGTAGTCATCATCCAGCAGGGACAATAACGTCTCCACTAACTCAACTCGTTCTTGTAACTCTTTAAATTCTTCCTCAACCTTTTCTAATAGGGCAACCCTGTTGACCATGAAGTTGTCGGGTTCTGCATGGGTCTTATTGCGTAAAACCTCGACTTTCCAGCCCGACGGTACGGAACTTGTTAATGACTCAATCTTTTCCTGTTTAAACCGTAAGGCCTTTTTGTTTCGGGGGTAGTCGTAAAACAACCGCTCCAACGCTTTGCGACGCAGATTTCGCATGCTGGGCCTCCTTAACTTTTATTTCCGTTACTGGGTAATACCTTTTCACGGCAAGCCGTGGAATTTCCGTTACTGGGTAATACCTTTTCACGGCTTTCCGTGGAATTTCGTTGCAAGTAATGGTTAGGTAATACCTACCCTGTAGGCGAGGCGTTGTTTGACTTTCTCGTCGTTAAACAAACAAATGCCTTTGTCGTTGCTGCCGAAGTCAATCTCAAAGAAGCGGTCGATTAACTGGTCGAGTTCGTCAAGCTCGACGTTGCAGTCAAAGTGATTGTACACATCCGCTGGGATGTATGCAAGCTTGTTAATCTCTTCAAGCCATCGTTCTTTGGACAAAGGCAGCGTTGTGGTTGGGACAAACCTTTGTGCTCTGTTTGCAAGGTCTTTGCTGATTAGGCCTTGCTCTAAAAGCGTCTTTATGCATTTGTCGTTATATTTTTGAATGTTTAAAGGATTTGAAGCAGGCGTACGCTCATCGACAGATGAGCCTTTGTAACTTCCATTTCCAGTTCCAGTTCCATTTCCAGTTCCAGTTCCACTTCCACTCGGAACGTACTCGGTATGTACTGAGTATGTACTGAGTATGTACTCAGATTCCAGCCCTGGACTGGATTCTTCTATTTTTAGGCCGTTTTCTGTAAGTCCTTGCCATAATTGGGGGATGTTTTTTGCCTCATTGGCCCAAAGCTCTAAAAGTTTCTTTGAAGGCTGAAGCTCCGTCAAATTATTTATGATGCCCTTTATTGTGTCATTAGGCACCTTACCTTGCAGCTTGTTTTGAACGCCCATGTAGCCTTTAACAAAAATTACCTCGTCTTCGTAGGCGACAAAGCCTTTGTCTTCCAGCAGCTTTATTTTTTCTTCTGCGACGGCAACGGAAACATTTAAGTCGC